>Ga0209702_10001500_pt1 | contig 44622 bp, 75 predicted proteins | sample FRY01_FD_187210 | JGI IMG/M metagenome (GOLD analysis project Ga0209702, IMG submission 187210) | Freshwater microbial communities from Lake Fryxell liftoff mats and glacier meltwater in Antarctica - FRY-01 (SPAdes) (version 2) | ecosystem: Environmental > Aquatic > Freshwater > Ice > Glacier... | reverse complement strand
CAAATGGTACAATTGTAGACAACAGACCAAGTAATGGAATGGAAGATAACATAAGATAACATAAGAGAAAATTGGAAAAAATTCTTAAATGAAGAGATGTTTTAAATCATATAATGATCTTAATTTAATTAAAGATTATACAATTGATAAATACCAAAAACTATATCCAGAAGCAACGGTTGAATCAAAAAAGGGTTATGATAGACATAGTTATAAGAATAGCTACACTTTAATAGTAGTCAAATTTAAAAGTGGTTCTTATATTGACTTTAGATTAGGTATGGATGTTGATTCAGAGTGGGTAAATAAAAAACATGATGAAGCTCAAAGAAATATGGAAACTATAGAGGTGCTTGAAATGTTTAACAACCAAAAAGCAAAATGAAATAAATAATGAAGAAAAGAATTTGGCACATAAGCGATACACACACTTATCATGACCTGCTTACGATACCGAAGGGTATTGATATGGTTATATTTAGTGGTGACTGTTCTAACCCAAGAGATCTATACAACAATGAACCGGAAGTAAGGAAATTCATAGATTGGTTTTCTTCTTTACCTATTGAACATAAGGTATTTGTTGCTGGTAACCACGATACATCTATAGAAAAAGGATTAGTAACTAAAGCAGATTTTGATGTAGCTGCAATCCACTACTTAGAGAACACTCATATTACTATTGAAGGAATTAAAATATTCGGTTCACCTTTTACTCCATCATTTGGAGGTGGGTGGGCATTCAACAAAGCAAGAAATAAGTTAGATAGAATATGGTCTAAAATTATTGATAAAGATACAGATATTATTATAACTCACGGTCCACCAAAAGGAATATTAGATTTGGGTATTGATAGAAATCATAAAATGGAGTTTTGTGGATGTAAAAGTTTATGGAACGTTATAAAATCATTCAACCCTCAACTGATGTTGTTTGGACATATACACAACTGTAGTGATGTTATCAATGCTGGAACTAGAACTGTTGATGGATTAAAAACAATATTTTCAAATGGATCTGTAGTTACAGATGGTAAGTTTGGGAAATTAAGTAGTAACGGAAATATACTAGAGATAGTATAATGAAAAGTAAAAAAATAATAGAAATAATGAGAAAGAATATCCAAAAAATACTAAAAGCATTTGCTATATTATTTGTTAACGGTAGTGGTAGATATCTATATGGCACGCACTATAAACTAGGGTAAGGTAAATGCTTTTGTACAAAAAAAGAAAAATATGACTCTTTGATTTCTAAGGACGTAAGTCCTGCTTTAGAACAGGCTAAAGAACGCAAGATAAATAGAAGTAGACTTCGTGAATCACAGGCTATAGCTATAAAAGTATTAATGGAGCTAGATAAATAAATTATGAAAGAAATACGATTTTACTTGGTTCCCCGAGATATTGTTCGTATATTCACGGTATAATAGAAATAAATAAGAAATAAAAGTTATGAAACAGACATTAACAAAACAAGAAGAAGATTTACAAAAAGTTGTAAGAGACAGATGGATTAACCGAGCATTTAAAGAGTGTGATAAGGGTATCGACAAGGTTAAATTTGAAGAAGGTATAGAGTGGATTTATAGTGAGTTTTTAAAACTTACTAAACCTCATTTTGAATACTGTGATTCATTAATTGAAGCTATAATTAAAATTACAATGGTTAAAGATTTTAAAATGGAGATTACGGATTATCCAAAAATGTACGGTAAGTATATGGATAAAACGTTAGATACTGATTTTGTTTCTAGCATGAAAGAAAATCAGCATTTAAAATCATCCTATTTAGGGTGGTCTAATTTTGGATGGGTATCATTTTATGATTACTTCACACAAATAGGTGTTTTAAACGATGTATCATTTAATAGATACCAAAAGTTAACCGAATCAAATGTATTTGAAACCTTTGAATTTGAAAACGTAGTTTTTGCAGTTCAACCACCTGAATATATTACATCCGAGAATGACATACCTCATAATATGTCTGACTATGCTATTAAATTCCAAGATGGTACTGGTTATTATTTTGTAGATGGCGTTAATATAAAAGAGGAGTTATTCTTAAAATTAAAGAACCGTAAATACACCTTTGAGGATTTTATCCAAGAAAAAAATGAAGAGGTAAAATCAACTGTATTACGTTATATTGAGAGAAGAAGTGGAACGGAAGGTGTGTTCGACTTTATGAGAGACAACTTAAAAGAAGTTGATTCCTTTATAAACGACACCAGCAAAAAGTATTTGAAGGGTACAACTCGTTCTCAGAAAATAGGCGTATATACATTATTTAAAGGTAAGGTAAATGACATATCAATAGCCTATGTAAGGTGCTATTGTCCTTCTACTGACAGAATGTTCTTCTTAGGTGTTGAACCAAAACATACATCAGCTAAAGACGCTATTGCAAGTTTATATAGAATACCAACAGTTTTAAAGAATAATATTGTTAGTATTAGTAGACAAGGTGAGAAATTCTCTACTTTATTTGATGATGTCACTACTAAAAAATTAGAAAACGAAGGATTTAGTACTAAGGAACTTCAATCGTACTCAGACCTACCTGGAGATACCTATTTTAAATTAATGACATACGAATTTTAAGATAGCATTACAGTAACAAATGGAAAATTTAAAAGTAGGTGTAAACGTTGCACCAAGCAGTACAAGTGGGCATTTTATTAAAGATGCAAAGAGAGTGGTAAACATTGATATGATAAACGAAACCTTTTTGGTAGATGGTAAATCTATATTAACAACAGAAAACCACACAACTTTAGAACAAGGTAAAAGTTGTCTAATTACAACTCAAGTTGTCTACAATCCTTTGACAGCAGTTTACGAAAAGTCAGCCGATTAGTTAAAATTAATATGGGGGAATAATAATATTCTCCCATACTTTTTAAACAGGTAAATATAGAAATATGATATTAGGTAAACCAGTAAATGATTCAATAGATAATTCAGTATGGGATTCAGTACGTCATTCAGTATGGGATTCAGTACGTAAATCAGTACGTAATTCAGTACGTAATTCAGTAAGTAATTCAGTATGGGAATCAGTAATTAAAGCAACAAATATAGAATTATGATATTAGGTAAACCAGTACGTACTTCAGTAAGTTATTCAGTATATAAATCAGTACATAATTCAGTAAGTAATTCAGTAAGTGATTCAGTAAGTTATTCAGTACGTAATTCAGTACGTAAATCAGTATGGGATTCAGTACATAATTCAGTAAGTAATTCAGTAAGTGATTCAGTAAGTTATTCAGTACGTAATTCAGTACGTAAATCAGTAAGTAATTCAGTAAGTGATTCAACAAATATAGAAATATGATATTAGGTAAACCAGTACGTACTTCAGTAATTTATTCAGTATATAATTCAGTATATAAATCAGTAAGTGATTCAGTACGTGATTCAGTAAGTAATTCAGTATGTAATTCAGTACGTAATTCAGTACGTGATTCAGCAAGTTATTCAGTACGTAATTCAGTACGTAATTCAGTATGGAATTCAGTAATTAATTCAACAAATATAGAATTATGATATTAGGTAAACCAGTAAGTGATTCAGTAAGTAATTCAGTAAGTTATTCAGTACGTAATTCAGTACGTAATTCAGTAAGTCATTCAGTAAGTAATTCAGTACAGAATTCAGTATGTAATTCAGTATATAATTCAGTAAGTAATTCAGTAAGTAATTCAGTAAGTGATTCAGTAAGTTATTTAGTAAGTAATTCAGTAGATAAAGCAACAAATATAGAATTATGATATTAGGTAAATCAGTAAATGATCCAATATATAATTCAGTACGTAATTCAGTAAGTAAATCAGTAGTTTATTCAGTACATAATTCAGTATGGAATTCAGTAAGTAATTCAGTATGGGATTCAGTAAGTAATTCAGTAGATAAAGCAACAAATATAGAAATATGATATTAGGTAATTCAGTACGTAATTCAGTAAGTGATTCAGTACGTAATTCAGTATATAAATCAGTAAGTGATTCAGTACGTGATTCAGTAAGTAATTCAGTACGTAATTCAGTATGGGATTCAGTAAGTTATTCAGTAAGTAATTCAGTATGGAATTCAGTAAGTAATTCAGTATGGGATTCAGTAAGTTATTTAGTAAGTAATTCAGTAGATAAAGCAACAAATATAGAATTATGATATTAGGTAAATCAGTACGTACTTCAGTAAGTAAATCAGTATGGAATTCAGTACGTAATTCAGTAAGTAAATCAGTATATAATTCAGTAAATGATTCAGTAAGTTATTCAGTAAGTAATTCATTATGGAATTCAGTACGTCATTCAGTAAGTAATTCAGTACGTGATTTAGTACATAATTCAGTACGTAAATCAGTAAGTAATTCAGTAAGTGATTCAACAAATATAGAAATATGATATTAGGTAAATCAGTAAATGATTCAATAGATAATTCAGTAAGTAAATCAGTAAGTACTTCAGTAAGTTATTCAGTAAGTATTTCAGTACGTGATTTAGTACATAATTCAGTATGGGATTCAGTACGTAATTCAGTAGACGTACCAATTAAATTAGAACTATAGAAAATAAATACGATTTTACTTGTTTCCCCAAGATATTGTTCGTATATTCACGGAGTAAATAAGATTAGATAAATAAATTATGAAAGAAATACGAGAATATCTCAAAACCAGATTAGCGGAGCTGAAAAAAGACAAATCTATTTCATCTTTAGAAAGGCAAGAAGAGGTGCTAGATATTATTATTTTAATACAAAATATACAACTTAAAAATATAAAGAACGAATTATGAAAGATAAAAGAAACGTTCTCCCATTAACTGAAGGTAGGGAGAAAAGTAATGTTAAACGTAATGCTCCATTTAATAAAACTACCCCGCCACCGGTTAACACAGAGTCGTACAGTAGAGGGGAGGTTATTAAACTGCTAAATGATTACGGAAACCACGTAGCAATGGGATTTATTGATTGCGAGTGTCTTGATGTAAGTGATTTTGATATGACAGAAGAAGAGTGGATTAAAGAAAATTTAAAATTATGAAACCAAAACAATTAGCAAATAGTATATTTTGGAGAACCGTTAATAGTCTTTATGATACACGTTCAGTAAAAAAGTATATATATTTCAAAAAAATAAGCAAAGTAACAAATATAAAATTATGATATTAGGTAATTCAGTACGTAATTCAATAGATAATTCAGTACGTAATTCAGTATGGGATTCAGTAAGTTATTCAGTAAGTAATTCAGTATGGAATTCAGTAAGTAATTCAGTACGGGATTCAGTAAGTAATTCAGTAGGTTATTCAGTACGTAATTCAGTATGGGATTCAGTAAGTAATTCAGTACGTAAAGTAACAAATATAGAATTATGATATTAGGTAAACCAGTAAATGATTCAATAGATAATTCAGTATGGGATTCAGTACGTCATTCAGTATGGGATTCAGTAAGTTATTCAGTAAGTAATTCAGTATGGGATTCAGTACGTAATTCAGTAATTTATTCAGTAAGTAATTCAGTAAGTAATTCAGTATGGAATTCAGCATGGAAATCAGTAATTAAAGCAACAAATATAGAATTATGATATTAGGTAATTCAGTAAGTAATTCAGTAAATTATACAATACATAATTCAGTATGTAATTCAGTATATAAATCAGTAAGTAATTCAGTAAGTGATTCAACAAATATAGAATTATGATATTAGGTAAACCAGTAAATGATTCAATAAGTAAATCAGTAAGTAAATCAGTACGTCATTCAGTAGGGGATGCAGTATGGAGTTCAGTACGTAATTCAGCATGGAAATCAGTACGTAATCCAGTAAGTTATTCAGTATGTTATTCAGTACATAATTCAATAGATAATTCAGTATATAAATCAGTAAGTAATTCAGTAAGTGATTCAGTAAGTTATTCAGTAAGCAATTCAGTACGTAAAGCAACAAATATAGAATTATGATATTAGGTAAACCAGTAAATGATTCAATAAGTAAATCAGTAAGTGATTCAGTACGTGATTCAGTAAGTAATTCAGTATGTAATTCAGTAATTTATTCAGTATATAATTCAGTATATAAATCAGTAAGTGATTCAACAAATATAGAAATATGATATTAGGTAATTCAGTACGTAATTCAGTATGGAATTCAGTAAGTAAATCAGTATGGAATTCAGTACGTAATTCAGTAAGTAAATCAGTATATAATTCAGTAAATGATTCAGTATGGAATTCAGTAAGTTATTCAGTACGTAATTCAGTAATTAAAGCAACAAATATAGAATTATGATATTAGGTAAACCAGTAAATGATTCAATAGATAATTCAGTACGTAATTCAGTAAGTAATTCATTATATAAATCAGTATGGAATTCAGTAAGTAATCCAGTACGTACTTCAGTATATAAATCAGTACGTAATTCAGTAAGTGATTCAGTAAGTAATTCAATAAGTAATTCAGTAAGTAATTCAGTATGGGATTCAGTAATTAAAGCAACAAATATAAAATTATGAACATAGAAGAACAAAAAGAAACACGTAAAGCGAGATATTCATCTCCCAATGAAGTGATTAGATCATTATCTAAGAAAAATGATGTAAGAATTACAAACCTACACGGTGAACAAGTAATTCAAATCCTTAATGCAAATGCTAGAGGTAGACGTAATGATTTAGGTAATAGTAGTTTTGGAAAAATAGATTATCTTATAAATCATTCAGATCAAAAATTTACTAAACAAATAGTAGATAGATTTGATTCACCTAAAATGTCTCATAAAAAGAGATAATAATTTAACAAACAAAACAATGAAAAAATTAATTTTAGCTTTAAGCTTTGTATTCATTCTAGGAATGACATCAACAGCACAAACTATGTGTAGCGATAGCGTTGCATGTACTGGAACAGAATTCACATTCTATTTTCCAACATCAAATGCTCCCGAAGCTACAGTATCTTCAATAGATATTGTTGTAGGAGGTACTACAACTAGTGTAACAGTTTCCTCACGAGTAGATGTGGGTGGTGTTGTAACAATAGTTACTAATAAGAATGGATTATCTTGTACAGATAGTGCTACTTCTAAAATATACCGTAATAGTGGTGGAAGTAATAAAGGTTCATGCAGTAGTACACAGAGTCTACCTGTAGAATTTATATCATTTAACATTACAAGATTTGGTAACAGTAATATGCTCATATGGAGTACTGCTAGTGAATTTAATAACGCATATTTTTTAGTACAAAAGCAACTTAAAGGCACTGAAGGCTGGATGTCTGACTTTGCAGTAGAAGGTTATGGTACAACAAATGAGATACAAAATTACTCTTATTTAGACTACGAAGAACAATCTGCATATTACAGATTAAGACAAGTGGACTACGATGGTAAAGTTGAATATTCTAATATTGTAAGTATGGAAATGAATAATGATCCAGAATTACTATTAACAACTGTAGTTACAATGGTAGGTCAATTACTTTATATGGGAGGTGATCTTGTAGATATGTCTCAATTTGAAGGTAATGGTGATGTAATAGTTATAAAACAGTATTTAAAGAAAGATACTGTCAAAAGGATAGAGAACACTATAAATAGTATAATAGGGGTGTAAAAGCCCCTAAAATACGTTATGATATATAATTTTAGATCGTGGTTACTTTTACAATTAAAGAGTACCAAAAAACTCATCAAGTTTGGTGTAGTTAAAAAAAAAACATTTACAAGAAATGAAGAAAAATAAATGAAAATTGGATTATTAACCGCTATGACGGTATATAAGCATATTGGTATGGGAATATCATATGTTAAATTTTGTGAGGAAATAGCTAGAAGAATGGGACAACCATTAGATTTAGTACTGTTAACTCATACAAATGAAGTAAGAGAAGACTTAGATTTACTAGTAATACCTGGTGGAGCCGATATAGACCCTTCAACATATAGTGATGTATTATCATTTACTGTAGGTAGAGTAGACCCTCAAAGAGATCATTTTACTAAGCACAAATTACCAGGATATATAGGCAATAAAACTCCTATATTTGGCATTTGCCGTGGAATGCAAGAGATTGCTGCAAATTTTGGTATGGAGCTAATACAAGATAGATTAGAACCTTTTTCAGATTATTCATGGGGTGAAACCTGTGAATCTGTAGAGTTACAAGGATATTTTGAAACAAATGCAGATGGGACATTCAAAAAGAACAACAAAAAGGAGCATGTTAAGCATAAAATGGATATTAATTCAAGGCATCATCAAAGTGTCAAAGAATGTGATATAACCATTGCTAAAGTAACAGCTTTCTTAATGCAAGGAGCAAGTGCCAGTAAGAGGATTGAAGCAATAGAGTACTTAAACTACCCTATTATAACAGTTCAATGGCATCCTGAGATTATATTTGATCAATATTCTATGGAATCTTGTATCAAACTAGTTAAGAAAAAACAAACAGTTATTATTGGGACTTAGTTATGAAAAATAAAATTAAAGTAGTTAATCTTGGATATTATTCAAGGTTTGGTTCACCATACTAAAGTGAACCTCAGTTAGGGAATTAAGATTCTCTGGGCACATAGTATTATAAGGTAAAATACAATTTTGATAAGTCAAAAAGATATTAGGGTTCGAGTCCCAATGTGCCCGCTATGTTAAATTTCAGTCAAGAAAGTGTAGAAGACTATAAAGTAGAACATTACAAAGAATTAGCTAAAGTCTTTAAAGATGATAAAGAATTCTCAAAATGGACATATGATTATCAAGAAAATGTTGTTAATGGAAAACCAATTAAAGGTTTCTATTACAATTTAACAGATAGTTTAACAATGGTACAAGTAGAAACTTCTAATAAAGTAAAAAAGGATATATTCAAAGGAATGTGTCTTATTGAATCAATTAAAACAATACAAAATGAGTTACCTTTTTAAAAAAAGACTATTACTACTTACATATATAATACCATTATTTGCATTATGCTGGGTAATAGCAGTATCAGAGCAATTATCTTTAGAGATAAGAGGGTTTGTGTATTTAATGTCTGTAATAGGGATAACCTTCTGTTTAATAAAATCATTACTAACTTTTGGTACAATGCAACAGTTTAAGAAGGGTTATAATGATGGTAGGTATAAGCAAAAGAAAAAGCTATTATCAACAGATGCTAGTTATCATTTAGGGTTTAATCACTATGTAAATCAATCATTTAATAATGAAAAGAACAGGCACAACAAAAATAGATAAAAAACTAATACAAACCTATAGGGCTATAGCTAACTTTTACGCAGATAGTTATATTCCTTTAATAAGTAATCCAAAAATTATAGAATCTTGTATTGTGGTAGATTTTATACCAGGATTTAATTCAGTTACAAAAGATAAGAGGGTATTTGTATACCACAATCATGCACAGAAAGATTTTAACTTGAAGTTTGATGTACCTAAAGGTATGAAGGCTGATGGCAAACTACTCCAAGGATTATTGTCAGTTAATATATTGACGAAAATTCAGTATGTAATTAAAAAGGACCACTTTTTTGGTTCACGTTAGTATCCCTATACTACATACAAGGTATGATAGTGGGAAGGTTGGTATGGCTCTAGTACAGTACCTTAAACTGTAAGAGCAATTATATTTACACAATAATAAAATCCTAGTGTAAGAGGTAAAGTAAATGCATAATTTTAAACATTTATTAATTGTCACATTAAGTGATATGAGTGATTTTGACCTATGGGGTCCTAGTTTAACAACAGATAACGAAAATTAGTATGTTTATAGTAATATTTGAAAATAACCTTAAAAGGGTTTGGAAGCAATTTGGTAGCAAGAGAAAAGGATTATATTGGATGCCAGGGGAGTATCAGTACTGCCAACAAGGAAAGAGAATTTTATGTACTAAAAATGAAGAAACAGGAGAGTTCTTTAATTTTAAATCAGGTGCAAAGGTAACACTAACTAAAGATGCTAAAGTTGAACAAGTATGTCAGTAATAACTAAATTAGAACTCAGATATCATATTAACTGTAAAGTGAAATATGCTAAATATCCTAAATTACCTAAAATAGTTTTAACTGGAGATCTTGATGGTCTTGGTAACTATATAGGTAGTAATCATATAGTTTCTTCTTTTCTTAAAAGAGTTAAGAATTGGGAAAGTAATGAAATGAATAATGAACTTAGTAAATTGAAATAATTATGAATAGTAAAGAAAAAAAGAAAGAGTTTTATAAAAACGAATTCAAATTTAAAGATACTACTCCTGTTAATTCAGTAGCTAAGTCTGAGCCTAAAGGGAATCCTAATGCTCCACAATTTAATATACCAATAAGAAGAGTAGATATTATAGCTTATTTTGAAAAAGATGACTGTCCTAGGACCTCTGAAGCTAATGGTAATTTAAAGGTGTATTCTACTGCTATTCCAAATAGGAGTAGAAGGAAGATTCTAATGGGTAAAGGTAAGATGCCTAATACAGGTAATCGTAAAATTACTAAAGCTAGGAAACTAACTCATATTATTGTCAATAAGATTACTAAGGTAATCAAAACTGCCAAGAGAGTTATTAAACTTATACAACAAATTGGCATGATACGCATGCAATAAATCGCAAGAAAATGGAAAGAAGAGAACAAGTAGAACCAAGACAATCAAAAAACTATTTCTCATATGGAGAATTAGGAACTTCAAAAGCAGCTATTAGTGGGATAATAAATCCAGACAACCCTTTAAGGATGACAATAGGTGTTGCTAAGTGTCACAAGAACGATGTGTTTAAGAAATCTAAGGCAAGGAATATTGCTTTAGGACGAGCAACCACTCATTCTCAAACCAGGGAACACAGAAAAGGTATTGAATCTTTCGAGATCGTTATTAATGCTGAAAACCCAGGTAAACAATTCTCTGAATTTGCTAGAGAATACTTTAATTAAGACTTTTTGTTTTGATTAAGTGGTAATTACAGGGGGAGTATAATAGCTCCCCTTAATTAAGGTCAGATACCCAAGGGGATAGGGGCAGCTCTGCAAAAGCTGTTACGTTGGTTCGATTCCAACTCTGACTTCTTATGAGAAAAATAATATTAAAAACATTATCTATATTTTTATTAACCTGTATATGGTTAGTAGGAATAGCTCTTGTAAAAACTGTAGCAGAGCCTATAGTAATTACAATTGTATGTGAGGCAGATTCTTGCATAGAAGAGAAAGAAAACATATTTAACTTAGTTGATAAATATTGTAACATGTATGATGTACCTAATACTATGGTATATCAAATAGGATTAAACGAATCTGGATGGCCCCAACCTGACAACTTAGGCTACACCCAAAAAGTATGGGATTGTGGTGCAATTAGTTATGGTGATATGCAAATATGGCAACCAACTCGTCTATCTGTATTTAAAAAACTTAACCTTACTAGTATAACTAGAGAAAATTGTTTACACGCTAGCATATATTACTTACATACACAACATGTAAGATATGGTAGTTGGTACAAAGCTAGATTTGCGTATGGGAGAGGTAGTTGGAGACCAGAATATACTTGGAAACCTATAGAAAAAAGATTTATGAACAAACACAATTGGAAACAATACGATAATTAAAACAAATGGGTAGGACTGAATTAGAAATTAAAAGTTTTAAAACTAACATACAAAGGTGTCATATACAATATGAACCTAAAGGTAAATTTACGCATCAAGCTTGTTATTCAAGGTATGATGATAGAACTAAATTCATAAAAATAAGAGTTATTAAACAACCTGAAATATCAGAAGAAGTGACTAGAGCTTATATTAAACAAGTTAAGAAAATGTTTAATTTTATTAACTATAAAAAGATAAATGAGGATATAATTGTTACTGTATCTCAAGAACAACTAGATAAAAATAATAAAGATAACATAGAATTTATATTTTCTAAAATTCCTTTATTTATGGTAAGAATCCTATGGGAAAGTAGCTATCAAATTAATAATGTGGCTTTTATTAAAGAATTTATAGCTGATAAAAGAAAATTTAGTATTTTAAAAAAATTCACTGAATGTTATAATAGACACCTATTATATACAAAAGATCTAGGACATGGATTAGGTGGAACAAGAGCAGTAATTTCTGTTAAAGAGATGAAAGCACGTAAAGCTACAGGAGTTTATCTTAGTTTAGCGGTAGTAGCAAGTAAATTTAAAACAAAAGCAATATGAAAAAAGTATTCGTAATAGGTAATCAAAATCACTATGCGTCATTTTTAGAAGGATTTGAACTAACTGATAATTCAGATGAAGCAAACCTTTTAATCTTGACAGGTGGATCAGATGTAAATCCTGAAGCATATGGAGAGGAAAAGCACCCTACAACAGTGATAAATTTAGCCAGAGATGAAGAAGAATTTAAGGTATGGCATAATATAAAAGCTGAAAATCCAGAAGTACTAACTTTAGGTATTTGTAGGGGTAGCCAATTAGGATGTGTGTTATCAGGTGGTAAACTTGTACAACATATGAGTCATCCTGGTATGCACAAAGCTACTATGACTGATGAAGATAGAGAAATTACTGTAAGTAGTACTCATCATCAAATGCAGTATCCATTTAATTTAGATGAATCTGAATATGTAATGATAGCTCATTGTAATTTAACTAAAGATAGTTATGCAGAAGGTATACCAGAAGGTATGAAAAAACCACCTGTAGATCCTGAAATAGTATTTTACTCTAAAACCAATATATTAGCAGTTCAAGGTCATCCAGAAATGATGCCAAACAGTGAATTTGCTAATGAAGTTAACAGGTTAGTTAAAGAGTTAGTAACGTGAATTTCATAGTAACTAAAAATCCTCAGTTTTTTAAAAGAATTGGGGATTATAATTACTGTACATTAGTAGATTTAAAATTAGATATTACTATTGCTGTAGATAGTGAAACTACTGGACTAGATTGTAAAATAGAAAAAATGTTCTGTTTACAAATAGGTACTGGTAAAAATAACTATATAATAGATTTTTATACATCAGATGACGCATATAAATTTGAAGATGTTATTCCTTATTTAAGAGATAGGGAGCAAATATTTCATAATGCTAATTTTGATTTAGGATTCTTTTATAAGCATAACTATTATCCTAATAAAGTTGGAGATACATTTTTGCAAAGTAAATTACTAACTAATGGTATTCCTTTCTTTATGATGGGTAATGACTTTGGTTCAGTAATGGAAAGAGTATTAGGCGTTAAGTATGATAAGCAAGATCAGAAAACTATTAATGTAGTTAAATTATCTACAAAAGAATCAATACAATATTGTTTTAATGATGTAGATAGATTGATTGAATTACATAATACTCAAAACAAGATACTTGATTCTAAGGGTATGAGTATAACTTATAATGTCCATAGAACTTACGTGTTAGCTATTACTTATGTAGAGCAATGTGGAGTACCTATAGATGAGGATAGGTTAAAAGCTAAAATACGTTCAGATTTAGAAAAGCTTAGAAAATCAGAAGTAATTGTAGAGCATTATATTTTAACTAATTGTTCTAAGAAATTTTATGTACAACAACATAATATATTTAATACTATTGAGTTAGGAGTATCTATATCCTCGCCTATACAAATGGTTCCAGTTTTTGAAGAACTTGGTATTAATGTCTTAGATAAGGATGGTAAAAAATCCATTAATAAAGATGTAATAGGGAAATCTGATCATGAATTTTTATCTGTTTGGAAAGCATATCAAGATGCTAAACAACAAGTTAACTCTTATGGTCAAAATTTATTAAATCAGGTAGTTGATGGTAGAGCTTTTAGTTCTTACAATCAAATGCTGGATACTGCTAGAATATCAACTAGAGAGAAGACTTTTAGTAGTCTTACATTACCTGCAACTGAAGAGATGAGGTCTTGTATTAGAGCTAAAGAAGGTTTTGATATTATATGTGCTGACTATGCTGGACAAGAAAACATTGTTACAGCAGATTTAACTAGAGATGATGCTATGTTAAAATCTATTTGGGATCACTTAGATTTACATTGTGCATTTGCTAGAATGATTTTTCCTGAATTGAAAGATTTATCTGACAATATCATAATGGAGAAATTTAGTAAAGAAAGAAAATATAGTAAGAGCCCCAGATTTGCATTTGCATACGGAGGTTCAGCATTTACTATACATACTAATCTTGGTATTCCTATGGAAGAAGCACAAAGATTAGAAGACTTATTTAAAGAGCTTCACAAAGGTATTTACACTCAAGGTGATAAAACTTATGCTGAAGCTATAAGAGTAGGTCATATAAGCTCTGCTGGAGGATTCAAGCTTCATTTACCATTCTATAAGAGATTTAAATCTTTAAAGTATGAGTATGATTCTTTTGATGAATTAGATTGGGAGCAGTATAAAGCTGGTAAAGATGAGTACCTTAAATTAATTGAAAAAGAAGATCATATAATTAAAAATGTACTATCTTATAGTAGATATTTAGATATGAAACCAGCAGTATCTAATTTTTCTAAATTGAAAGGTGATTATATGAGATTATGTCTTAATAATCCCTCTCAAACTACTGCAGCCCATCAAACTAAGATGGCAGCAGCATTATTATTTAATAAAATTAAGGAGAATAATCACATTGGAAGGGTTAAAATATGTATAATACCTCATGATGAGTTTGTATTAGAATGTGAACAATCTTTATCATTGTCTTACAAGGTAATACTTGAAGATTGTATGAAAAAAGGTGGAGATTATTTTTTAAAAAGTAGTGATTTGCAAATGGATGCAGAAGCTAAAATTAGAAATGATTGGTGGTTAGCCAAATAAACAAGAAAATGAATAAAATTTATTGTAAAATACCTAAGCAAACTTATGCTACGGAATTTTTAAGAAAATGCTTTACAGCATCTTATAATGGCATTACTGGTAAGTTTGTGAGGACATATCATGATGAAGCATTTAATAATCAGCAATGTGGGGTAGCAAGACGTACATTTGAAGATTTGTATTGTATAGTAAAAACCTATTATCCTAGTTATACTAAAAGGAATTTAGCAAAGATGCTAAATACTTTAAATATAAAAGATAATATTTTTCCTATGTGGTGTAATGCTCAAGATAAAGTGGTATTTATTAGGAAAAATAGTTCTTCTAATGACAGGGCTTTTGAACATTATATGGAACATGATGACCATAGTGATAAAGGCAATGGGGGGTACTCATTAAATGACATTAAAAAGTTAATGAAATGATTTATACTAAGAGTGATAAAGGTAGTAATTTCAAGGAATTATTACATAACTGCCAAGGTAAGAAGGATAAATGGTCATTTTATGTAAAATTTACTACAACTTATAGAGATGAAGAATGTGAAACTCCACAATGTGGTACAGCCTACAGGTCTTTAAAGAACTTATTTGAATTATGCCAAACTTACTATCCTAATACAACTAAGGATGAAGTAATTAACTTTCTCGTAAATGGTGATGAAACATTAGGTATGTCTTTTAATACTATGTTTTGCACAACTATAGGCGAGTTAGTTTTTAAAATAAAAAGTAAGAGTACTAAAGAAAAGATGTTTTTGGAGTATGACCCATATAATTATGATGAACATCAACTATTTGAAGACTATGGAGTTGAATTTGAAGAAGAAATGGAGGGTAAAGAGTTCTCTTTTTACTCCTTAATGGATTATTATGATAAAGAAATCAAGATAAAAGAATTAGAAAATGAAAATTAAATGTATAGATAAAAAAGGCTATAAATTAACCTTAAATAAAGAGTATGATGATGTAACAAGAGATGGTAATCGTTATACTATGAGAAATGATTCAGGAGCTAGGGTTACTTATGCTACTAATCTATTTGAAGAAATATTACCTGAACCAGAAGTAGTTGTTGAACCAACTCTAGAAGATGATTTAGATAAGATTACAGTTACAGTAAGTGGTACAGAGTTTGAAGTTAATATAGATGGCGAAAGTGTTTTCTTAGTGGCAAGAGAGTCACATATAAGTTGTGGGATTAGGGAGATGGAAGGTATAAATACATTAAGTGATAGTATATTAAATGCTGATTTAAACTTTAAACCTCAATGTGTTCATTATATTTTTAAGAGTATATGTGACTTAATGTCTGACTGGGCTACTTTTTTACTACTAAGTACTAATATAAACCATGAAGGTTTTGATGAGGATATGCTACCAATACTACATTTACTTAGTGATAGTGTAAGTGAAGCAATGAATCCTAATGGTGGGAATGACATTGAAATTTATGTTTTAAAAGTAAATGATGTCAGAGAAATAGAAATAGAATTATAATGGAAAAAATATATTGTAAAGAAGAATTAAATTCTTCTAATATTTATGCGTTACTAGAGGATTACTTTTTTAAAGGAACCCCCGAAACGTACAATGAAAGTGATAATAAAGAACAATGTGGTCCTAATAAGAACAGGAGTTTTAATGATATAAAAGCATTAGCTTCTTTTTATTTTAAAGGGATAACAGATGCAGAGTTGGCTTCAGCAATAGCAACATTGATGAATGAACCTAACTGTTTAACAGCAGTTTACTGTCCTAAGATAGAAGCCTTAGCATTTTTACATGTTAAGAAAAATAGAGGTTTTACAAATTTTAGCAATCCTTTTAAAGATTCTTTTTTAAATATACCAGATTTTAAGGGATATAATTTAGAAAATTTGGAAGAAATTTCTGGAATTAAAATCAATAGAACTCTTTTTCATAATGATTATACAGTAGCTGGCCATGAACTATATGTATCTACTATTGAAAAGAATTTTAATTTAGATGATATTGTAAATAAGAGGGCTATTTCAATAGAAGAGCCTGAAGCAAAAGTTAGATCATATGATGAGATAATAAATTCTTATATTAAAGCTGGACCATCTCCAGTATCTTTAGATGAGGGGACTTATGAAGAATTAAGAGAAGAGCTTTATATGGATGATTCAGAAGTTATGAGTTTAAATAATAACTGGAATGATTATGCTCGAACGTCTGTCCCATTACAGGAAATTTAAATTTAGTGGATAGTATGATAGGTAAAATAATAACAGAAGATAATTAAATAAATAAAAATTGAATAAAGATACTGATATAATAAAATTGTTAGGTGCTGTAGGCATCTTAAAGCAATTAGTAAACAGAGGATTTATTCATGACGAAACAGAATTAAAATTTACAGACAAAGCATTAGAAAAGATAAAACAAGCACCTAAACCAGAAAAAGATAATGTTTTAGAGTGGATAAATGAATTTAGGGAGATTTTTCCTAAAGGAATAAGAAGTGGGGGTATGCCTGTTAGAGGTGATAAAAGCTCCTGCTTGAGGAAAATGAGAAAATTTGTAACTGAATATAAAGAGTATAACAAAGATCTTATTTTGAAAGCAACGCAAAATTATGTAGATAATAAAGCTAGAGACGGGTATACCTATATGCAAATTTCACATTATTTCATCTTCAAGAATGATATGTCAACACTCGCAAGTGAGTGTGAGAATATTTTAGAAACACCTACAGATCCGTCTGGAGGATTTGAGGAAATAATGTAATGTTTGAGGAAACTTTTAAACAAATAAAAGAAAATTGGAATAATTTAAAAAGTGGTAAAGTAAATACTATACCTTTTGAAAACTTTCCAACCTTAAATAGGCATATACCAGGAATAATTAAAGGAATCTATTACATAGTATCAGCTTCAAGTGGAATTGGGAAGACTCAACTCACTAAAGCACTATTTGTATTAGAACCTTATAAGTATATAAAGGAGCACGGGGATAAACACCTCAAGTTAAAAATACTATACTTTGCGTTAGAAGAATCTAAGGAAGAATTTACTCTTAGTTTAATCTCAAATAGATTAAAAGTTCAACATAATATATCTATTAGTGTCCTTGAATTACAGAATTACTCTGTAGGAAAATTCAATGAAGACATTTTAGATAAAATTGGAGAATGTAAAGAGTACTTTGAAGACTTAGAAAAGTATTTAGTAGTAGAGGATGCAATATCAAATCCAACTGGAATTTATCGTTATGTACAGGACTATTCTGAAAAAAATGGAACTCATCATTTTAAGACTTTAAATATAAAGGGAGAAGATGTTAAAGTTTATTCACATTATATACCTCATGACCCTAATGAATTTGTAATAATAATTACAGATCATATAAGCCTACTCCAAGAGGAGAAGGATGGGGTTACAGGCCAGATGATGAATAAACATCAGACTATAACTAAATTTTCAGCAGATTATTGCAGAAAACAAATTACTAAGCATTTTAAATATGCTGTAGTAAATGTACAACAACAAGCTGCAGATAAAGAAAAAATGCAGTTTACAAATCAGGGTCAAAGTATTGAGTCTAAGCTAGAACCTAGTTTAGATGGGCTTGCTGATAATAAATTAACAGCCCGTGATGCACATATAGTCTTAGGATTATTTGCACCTGATCGTTATGAAATAAGAAAACACTTAGGACATGACATAACACAATTAAAGGACAATTATAGGTGTTTAAAAATATTAAAAAACAGATTAGGTCGTCCCAATTTAAAAAAGGGTTTATACTTTGATGGTGAAACAAATACTTTCAAAGAATTAGACTCACCCAGTAATATAGAGGAGAAGGATAATAAATGAGTAAAGAGATAATTACAAAAGAAGGGAATGGCAATATAGAGAAGTTTTTACAGAAACTAATAGATTCTAAAAAACTACCAACACATGTCAAGACAGTAGAAGAGGCGTTTGCTATAAGGCAAATGGGAGAAGAGTTAGGTTTTGCCACGATGCAAAGCTTTCACTATATAATTCCCGTACAAGGTAAACTAAGTTTATCAGCTAAGGCAACAGGAGCGTTACTACGAAAAGGAGGAGTACAATTTCAAACCCTAGAAGATGGGGTTTATGTGTATGAGGATGGAACAACATCTGAATATAAGGATTCTACAAAAAAACCCATAGACATTAGGACAAAGATACGCTTTGTTAGAGATGGAATGGAGGAAATTACTAGTTTTAGTTGGAAAGATGCTGAAGGCATGGGACTAACTGGAAAAGAAAATTGGAAGAAGATGCCCAAATTTATGCTATTTGCTAGATGTTTATCAGCAGGAGCTAATAGAATTGGTTCAGATCTTTTACTAGGTCTTTATACTACAGAAGAACTATTTGACCATATGGCTGAAGGTTCTGCTATAGTAAATCGTAATGAAGAAGGAGAAATAATTGAAATTGTTGAAGAAAAAAAGTAATATAGAGGAGAAAGAAAAATGAATTGGGAAAATTTAAAAACAAAGAATGAGAAAGGTGGGTTATACACAGGTGTAACTAATTTTAAAGTAGATGCAGTAAATCCAACTAAGGAGGAACTGGCTACACTATTAAATTTTGATATAGAAAGAATGAACGACATTACCTATGATAATAGGATTGACGTAAGACTTTCTAATGAAGATGTTAATACTAAAGTGTCATTTTGGCTTAGTATGGATGAAGTAAAAACTAATGATGGTACAAAGAATATGTACATAAATGGTTTAGGTCAGACAACTTGGGGAGTAGATGAAAATGACGTACCTGACTGGTTTGAAAAGAGAGACATAAGAATAGCTCGTAAGGGTGAAGCAGATATTTATGACTTTATGATAGGGTGGTTAAACCCAGATCTTAAAGATGGTAAATTGGAACTTCCTTTTGAAGACTTATGTAAAGGAGATGTTAGTTCTTTAGCGGGAGCAATAGAACATTTCAATGATAGAGAAGTAAAAGGTTTATTGGGTGTAAAAAACAATAAATTTATGGAAGTTTGTTCAAGGAAATTTGGACATGCTAATTTGGATAATATGCGTAGATTTGAAAAAGTTGCGGAAAATTGGAAAAATGTAGCTTCTACTATTGCATATCAAAAGTTTGAAGTACCTGCAGAGCCAGACGTACTAGAAAGTGGTGAATCAGATTTACCATTTTAAATAAATAATAACATAAGGGGTCTAACAGGCCCCTTTTTATTTAACAAGAAAATTAACAAATGAAGGAACTTATTTTAAATAAGATAACTGAACAAGATATATTAGATAGATACTTTCCAGGAACAATTAGTTTAGGTAAAAAGTATAAGAACCCTTGGAGGAGTGATAATTCAGGTGAAGCTTACTTTGATAATAAATATGGGAAACTATTATTTATTGATTGGGCAAGTTCGCCACAACATATGGATTGCTTTTATATTGCAGAGAAAGCTTTAGGGTTAGATAATTTTAAAGACACATGTAATCAAATTTCAAAAGATTTTAATTTAGGTTTACACCGTCCTAAGAATATACTAGATTTTAGTGTATTAGGTAGTGACATTCGTGTAAAACCTAAAAAATTAATACCACTAGAACCCAAAGAAGTAAATGAAAAAGCAAAAATAACCATACAAGTTCAAAAATTCACTGAAGATGATTTAGCATATTGGAAACAATTTGGAATATCATTGCCAACTTTAATAAGATACAATGTAAGAAGTTGTTATAGAGCATGGATAAATGGACTTTTTTATCAAGAATATATTAATCGTGATCCAATGTATGTTTACACTGAAAAAGGTATTGACTATAAAATTTATAGACCTAGAGCTTCTAAAGCCTTTAAATGGAGAAGTAATATGATAGGAGGTATTTTAGAAGGTTGGGAACAATTACCTGAAAAAGGTAATCTACTTATAATTACTAAGAGTAGGAAAGATGTAATGACTTTACATGAATGTGGTTTTAATGCCGTAGCTTGTAAGTCAGAATCAAGTTTAATATCAAATAATGCAATGAATCTCCTTAAAAGAAGATTTAGAACTATCATAATGTTTTATGATAATGATGAAGCTGGGAGGATTTATTCTAACAAATTAGCATACAAGTACGAATTAGGTCAAATAGAATTACCACAAGATAGTTCTGGAAGCCTCCCAAAAGATCCATCAGATTTTAATAAAATTTATGGACGTAAACACTTAATTAAATTTTTAAATGATAACATTAGCATACACAAGTGAAGTAAAACATTCAGAATCTAAAGATGGATATTATAATCAGAGAATAAACAATAATCTTTGTTGTGATGGGTTAAGGAATGTAAAAGCTCTTATGAACTGTAAAAGTATTTTTATAACTCATGATAGAAAAATGGCATATAATATTTCAAAACCTAAATTATTATTATTTTATAATACAATTATAAAAGAAATGTTTCCTAAAGGAGTTACATATAAGGTTACGTATGGTAAACTTAAACTTTTTATAGATTTAGAAGAAGTAGAGCCTTATTTTGTTAATATAATATGGGCACTATTTAGAATACCTTTTTATACTATAGGTAATAATAGTATTTATACAGGAGTATTAACATTAACTGAAAATATGCCATTATGGAGAAAAATTATAATTGCTAATTTTAATTCAAATGGGAGTAATTATAAATTATTTTCTGGAAAATTGGTAAAATATATACCTTTTGAAGATTACAAAAAAGGAGTAACTGAATATAATAAAAACATAAGAAATGGTTTATTTTTTAGAAGTAGTCCTAGGTTTATCAAAGTAAATCAAGATTTTTTTAATTTCTCATATCCTACTACTGATCCTAAAGTAATTGAAATCATAATAGATAATGTAGAAGCAATTAATACTTTATATAGTAAGTTAAATGATCCAATTACAGGAAAACATTTATCTTTTAAAAGAGATATATGTAATGGTTGCTCTCCTAGTAGTTGTTCGGGTTGCAATAAAGATCACAGTAAAATTGGAAAAGTTGTTGCAAATAAGAACTTTGTATTAGCAACTAACAAAGAGATTAAAGAAGAATTTCAAAGAATAATAAAAAATCAAGAAACACTAGAATTACTAGTTAATTTATATAATTAATAAAATATGGCAAAAAAGAAATTTACAATAGGAACAGATCCAGAATTCTTCCTACAAGACAAAACAAGTTTACAATTTATACCAGCATCAGAATTCTTTATGGAATATGATAAAAATAATCCTAAAGATTACGGTAATGGTTATGGTGCTTTAAGAGATAATGTAATGGTGGAGTTTAATGTTCCACCTTCTTCTTCAAAAGAGGAATTTATTGCAACTATTTATAAAGGAATTGATCTTATAAGAAGAGATGTCCCTAATAGGATAGATTTTAAATTCCAAGCATCTGCAGAATTTGATAAGGAATTATTAAAAAGTGCAGAAGGTGGTGAAGAATTTGGATGTTCTGAATATTACAATGTTTATGATTTAAATATTAAGAATCCTAAGCTAACTAATATGAGGTTTGCAGGTGGACACATTCATGTAGGAATGCCTACTGCGATGTCTGATGAGGATTTAGAGAGAATTATTAAAATATTTGATTATAATTTAGTAGTACCTTCTTTTGAATTAGATACTGATGAGATTAGAAGAGAATATTATGGAACTCCAGGTTGTTTTAGAATAACACCTTATGGTTTTGAGTATAGAAGTTTGTCTAATTTTTGGTTAGCAAATGATGAATTAATATCTTGGGTGTATGACCAAGTAGAGTTAAGTATAGAGCAATTTTATGAAGGGGTAATAATTTCTTCAGAACAAGTTTTACAATCAATAGAATTAAAAGAACAAGTATAATGGATAGTAATAAATATTTCAATTCTAATGGAATTGTACTTGGATGTACTAATACTCTAAATTGTTGTGAAGGAGAATCACCAGATTGTACACCTTGTGAATTAATAAAAAATAATAAGAATAATAAAATATGAGAGTAGCAGTTTACGGAACCTTGAGACAAGGTTATGATAATAATGGAGTATTAGGAGATTCAGTTAAAATAGGATTAGGTTGGACTAAAGATAAGTATCAACTATCAGCTAGTGGTATTCCTTTTGTACATCCTGACATAGCAGATACACCTGTTAGAGTAGAAGTGTATGAAGTTACAGATGCTCAAATGCCTAGAGTAGATGGATTAGAAGGTTATAATCCTAATAATCACGAAGGTTCTTGGTATAAAAGAGTACCAGTAGAAATAGTTTTAGATAATGGAGTAGAAATAGAAGCTTCAGTGTACTTTAATGAAGAAGAAGGTGCGGAGATAATTAAAACAGGAGATTATGCGGACTACAGGTAAAAGAGTAAAGAAAAAAACCTTACTACATGTTAGGACTAGACACCCTTCTCATAGTATATTAAGAAAAAATCCATTATTAAGAACATTTGGTAAAAAGATTCTATTACGTTTAGGAAGTACTACAGCTATAAATGGGGTTAGGCCTTATGATTTAGAGATAAACTCAGTAGAGGGTATTAGAAATAGCTCAGATAAGCTTAAAATGAAGAAATGCTTTGAAACGGCTAAGGTAGCTCAATGTTATTGGTTTACTTTAAGACCTAATGGTACTTTCTGGAAAAAAGGTATAGATGGTGAAGAAAATACTTCATCAGAAGAGATGCACTTTCCAATTATAGCTAAAGGTCGTTTTGGATCTAGAGGTAGAGCAAATACTAAGATAGATAATTTAGAAGAATTAACTGCTTGGTTGAAAAAACCTAATTTAACTTTAAGTAATTATATTTTTGAACTATATTTTAATGGTTCTAGAGAGTATAGATTACATGTAAGTAAAAATGGGTGCTTTTATACTAATAGAAAATTAAGAAATAATGACTCAGAAGAGAGATGGTTTTTTAATAACTTAAATTGTGCATGGATGTTGGAAACAAATCCTACATTTAATAAACCGCCTACTTGGGACCAAATTGTAGCGGACTGTGTAGAAGCTTTAGACGCTATTGGATTAGATTTAGGAGCATTTGATGTTAGAACAGATAAAGCAGGAGATTGGAGAATTATAGAAGTTAATTCTGCCCCATCTTTTGGTGAAATTACTAGTACTAAGTACATTGAAGAATTAAATAAAATTATACAAGAACATAAATGATAATAAAAATTATATTTTGCCTTTATGTATTTATACAATTAAGAGCAATATTAACAAGAAAAGTAGATTTGAATGTAATGTTTTGTGGATTAATAGGTTATTGCGGAAGCTCTAAACCAGATATTAATATGCTAAAGCTTATAGCAATATACAATGATGATAGGGGAGGAGATTCTTGTGGTATTTACAATAATAAGGAAGTAAGGTATGGTATAAACTTATCTGCTAAATTTTCTAAATTATTTGTAAACTCAGAATTTCCGCCTGTTGGAAAAGAAGATTACACTTATATAATGCATGCAAGAAAATCCAGTGTAGGTTTTCAAAAAACTGCTGCAAATGCCCACCCCTTCTTATTGGAAAATACTGAAGGAGAAGTTGATTTTGTAGGAGCACATAATGGTACTCTAAGAAATTGGAGGGACTTATGTAGAGAAAGGGATATTAACCTATTACATATAGATGTTGATTCTCATGGATTATTAGCATGTATACAAAAAGACAAAAGCTTTAAAGTTTTAAGTGAATATGAGGGTGGAGCTGCATTATTATTTAAAGATGTAGGAAAACCTAATCAATTATTTGCTTTTAAAGGTGGGGGAGGTAATGTAGAAGAAAGACCATTATTTTATTACCAAAAGATGAATACTAGAGGTATAGTAACTGGTGTTTATATTTCTTCATTAGAAGAGTCTTTACAAGCTATAGGAGCTAAGAAAGAAGAAGTCATTACATTTAAAAATAATGAATTAATTTCTTTTATTGATGGTAAGATTGAGTACTCTCAAATTATTGCTAGAAAAGGGGAACTAAACACTAGTATACCTTATGCCCAACAATGGAGTGGGCAGTCTGCTTTTTCACAATGTGATTCTATGCATTATGATTCAGAAAGATTAGCTTATGGTGCTAGCAAGGCACGCAATAAGAAGGTTGCTACAACAGTTAGACCTATTAATATATTTGTTGAAGAATCAGGGCATGAAGATTATAAAGGAGCTACTATTAGCTTTATGAAATTTAGATTTTTTAGAAATGGAAACCTGTTAGAAGGTGGATGTATTTTAGACAATAAAACTAAAAAAGATTTATTTTATGGGTTAACTACTCCTGCAAAAGCAAAGGAAATGTGGGATTCTATTGAAGATAAAACAAATAAACAATTAAATTGGTACCATAATGGTGTTTGTTTTAAAACTTTTGACTCTTATATACAGGCTAAAACAAGATGCCCTTTATTAAGTAAATCTGGTGCAGTTTGTACTGGAGTTAATATATCCGCCCTTAAACCTACGCACCCTGTATCTAATATTGTTAAAAATAAAGGTAAGAAAAAGAGAAGTTATACTTCTTTGAATAGTTATTACTACCATAAAGATGGAGAAGTAATGCATACTAAAGATTATACTTATACTAATCCTTTTACACCTTGGATTTATAAGATAAAGGGAGGCTGTTTATCTGAATTAATAGATAAAAAGGATGAAGAGACTAGAAAAAATCGTCCTAATATTCTTGATGCATATGATAATGTAACGGAATTAAAGGATATAGAGGATTCTGATGAATTCTCTGAACAAGTAGCAAATTATTTTGATGATGCTATAGCAGTATTATTGAATTTTAAGGAGTTACAAGATGATGAGGATATTAAATTCATTTACAGAAAAGTTTTTGAATTTGTATACACCATATATTCTCATGATATAATAGAGCCTGATATGGAGGACTTAGAAATTTTAATAGAGTTAGAAGAAAAATACAAAAAGATTGATGAAACATGTCAAAAAATAAATTAGAAACGATTAAAGCTTTTAACTCTAAAATGGAGTTAATAGATGTACAGACTAAAGAAACAAGAATGATTAATGGTGAATATTACATTATTGGTGAGTCTTGTATTCAAATGAGGGATGGTCAGTACTATAGGATAAATTCAAGTAAGATTTATTTTAATCATACTACTCAGGAATGGCAAAATAGTAAAAAAGGCCTTGTCTATGGTATTATTAATAATAATAAAGGCATACCTGTTGTAGGTTACTTTGCCCCTAATACATTAACTGTTAATGTGTTATTTGGAAATAAGAGGCCTGATAATGGGAAAAGTTATTACCCTTTAACAGTAGAGACTTCTAATTTATTCTTAGATGCTTCTATTAATAATCCTAGAAAATGCGTAAGTATATCTTTAGCAGAAGAACTTGGATTTATAGAGTCATTACAGGATGATAATTATTACTACAAGGATTCTCTGACAAGTTCAGATGGGCGACATATGTTAGAGAAAGGTAGAGCTCTATACAATGTTGAGAACTTACCTTATAATATAGCTGATGATAATGCTATGGGTAATGCTATTAGTAAGGCTTATGTTGAATCAAAACATGAAACTACCTATCTTGATGAAGAGATTATTAAAGTAATAGGTGATAAAAGTTTTGGTTTAGAAATTGAGACTTCATTAGGGCACTTACCTGAACGTATCTTAAACCAAACTGGTTTAGTACCATTAAGAGATGGCTCAATAAGAGGCATAGAATACACTACAGTACCTTTAGAAGGTATAAAAGGTGTAGCTAACTTGAGAACTATTTTCAAGGAGATGAATAAAAGATGTGAAACAGATCAAAACTGTTCTCTTCACATTCATTTTGGTAAATTTCCTTGTACGAAGAAGTCCACTTTAGCTCTATACAGTTTATGTTATAGACTGCAGAATGAACTTTTTGAAATAGTACCACCCTATAAGAGGTCTTTAGAATATTTTCAAAATAAACTAAGACAAGGGGGTAGATTAAAAGATCATTGTCAACCTTTGTCAGGATTAGCATTAAACACTGGGAATATTTATAATCCAAATGTTGACACTAATACTGAAATAAATGCTGAGTTTGACAAAATCTTTCAATTTTTAACAGAAGGGAGAAAGCAAGATCAAAACTATAACTTTGAAACTAGACGCCATCCTAGAGAAGGTGCTAACAAATGGAATTGGGAATCTAGGTATTACCATGTAAACCTAATACCATTGTTATTTTCAAATTCAAGAACAGTAGAATTTAGATTACACCAATCTACTATACACTACTCTGTAATGATGCATTGGATGTTGATTTGTTCAAGTATATTAACATATGCTGAAAAGAATCAAGATCAAATATTGCAACAAAAGGATAAAATTTCTTTATTAGATGTTATTGCACCTATTAAAGATATTAATCCAGAAATATTTAAAAAATTAGACACGTATATTGAATTTAGACGTGATCTTTTTAATAACGATAAGTACAGGGATATGTATGCGGAAGTTGGTAGAGATTTAAGAAGCAATAGTATACCAAATAAGTATAATTATGAGTCCATACAGAAAAGTAGAAGCGGAATCGCAAAGCAGCCTAAAAAAGTTGATAGTGCATCCCCTGTTTTACAAGAGCAATCATAATAAGAATACTAAAAGTTTAAGTATGGGGTCATTAGTAGATGTACTACTTTTGACTCCAAATACTTTTGATGAAGAGTATTGTGTTAATGATGCAGCAACTCCCTCAGATGCTATTAAAAATATTATTGTAGCGGTTTATGCTAGTTTTAAAGAAATAGAATTTATTGATTTAGAAATAGAAATAATAAACCAATGTAATAATTTTAAATATAGGCAAAAAAGTGGAAATGAGGTTAAATTAAAATTTATTTATGAACATTGGGATTATTTTAAGCTATTACAAAATAGTGAGAATAAGACTGTAATTTCAATTCAAGAATTGGAAGATGCTAAGAGGATTGTTAGTAAATTAACAGATGATCCTACTATAAGTAAATTATTTTTAAAGGAAAAAAAGAACATTAAAGTTAGCAATCAGGAAGAGATTTACTGGGAATTTGAAGGAATACCCTTAAAAAGTCTGTTAGATATGATAACAATTAATGAGAAAAATAAAACTATTCAACCTTGGGATTTAAAAACCACAGGTTTCATTGTAAGTGATTTTAAGAATAGTTTCTATAAGTTTAGATATGACTTTCAAGCAGCATTTTATACTGCCGCACTGAAGTTTAAATACCCAGATTATACAATTTTACCATTTAGGTTTGTAGTAGTTGGCACCAAATATAATGATGCTCCTAGAATATTTGAATGTAGTGAAAAAGTATTAGAAATTGGATTAAAAGGTAATGACAAATACAAAGGATGGTTAGAGGCTATAGAGCTTCTAAAATACCATGCTAAAAAGAATATATGGAATGACACAAAAGACAACATTGAAAGAGGAGAAATTATCCAGCTTACTGAATAGTTTAAATATAAGCACTATTACCAATAGTACATCACATTTTTTAGTACCAACAGTACTATTAAATAGTGTATCAGGTAAAGCTCTTGAATTAGACTATCTAAAAAAGTATGGATTTATAAATGCTTACTTTGATGATTTTGGTATAGAACCTTCTGATTTTGAATGGTATAACTCTAAAGAAAACTACTTATACATGTTATTTGCACCTAAAGATTATAATTATAATTTTTTAGAAGTGGAAGGAACCTTTAAAAGTATTAAAGCTTGGGTAGACTACTATGATTTAGATGGTGGAGGTAAATTGATAGTACATGTATTTAGAATAGATAAAGTATATGCAAAAGATTACAGATACTTTGTAGCAGGAGAATACAGCAAAATAAGTAGTAAATTAAAAGATCTATATATTAATGAAATTACATTAGGAATAATCAATAAAACAGACCAAGCTCGTAAAGTTATGGGCGAAGAATATGGGATAAATTTTATGGATGAACATACTAATGTAGAATTATTAAAAAAGATAAATTTTGAAGAAGAAACATTAAGATTTTATGACAAAAGGAGCAAATCAGAGTAGAGCTAGATCAATGGCTAATGAAATGATAATAAATTTAGTAAAAACTGAACCTAATAATACCCGTTTAGGAGAGAAAGTAAGGAAATTAATAAATTACATGTATGGATAAATTATTAGATAGATTAAAAGGAGACAGTCTAGCAGCAGATGCTATTAGAGACAAATACTTGGATGAAGGTGAATCATCTTTAGAGGAAATGTTTTCAAGAATAACAAAAGAAATACTTCCTTTATACATGAAAACTATGAAGGAAATAGATCCAGATGGTTGGCAGGCTATAGAGTATAATAAAAATAATTGGGAAGATGAACTATTTAATTCCTTTAATAATTTAACTATATTACCACAAGGTTCTATTTTAAGTAACTTAGGTACTAAGAAGATTGGTTCTTTATCTAATTGTTTTGTAATAGGTCAACCAGAGGATTCCTATGGAGGTATTATGCAAAAAGACCAACAGTTAGTACAACTTATGAAAAGACGAGGTGGTGTAGGTTTAGATATATCTACACTTCGTTTTGATGGTGCATTAACTAGTAATGCAGCTAAAAGTTCGTCAGGAGTAGTTAGCCTTATGGGTAGGTTCTCTAATAGTACTAATGAAGTAGCTCAAAGAGGGCGTAGGGGGGCACTAATGTTATCTCTACACTGTAATCACATTGATATACTTCAATTTATAAGAGCTAAAACTGATAAAATATCTATATCTGGTGCAAATATTTCTGTTAAATTCACTGATGAGTTTATGGAGAATGCAATTCAGGATAAAGACCATTTTTTAAGATTTCCTTATAATGTAGAATTAACTGCTGAACAGTTAGAGGTAGCTGGAGCAGGGGAGTATGATACCATATTAGAGCATTCTGATGGTTTATTTACTAAGAAGGTAAAAGCTTCTAAAATATATGATGAAGTTGCTAAGGCAGCTTGGCAGTGTGCAGACCCTGGACAATTATTTGAGGATACTCACCATAATTTCTCTCCAGATAGTGTATATGAACAGTATAAAGGTATAACAACAAATCCTTGTGGAGAAATATTTATGCAAGCATTTGATGCATGTAGGCTTATAGCTCAAAACTTGTTAAAAAGTGTTATAAACCCTTATACTCCATTAGCTATAATAGATTATAATAGAATTTATAGAGTTTCTAAACAAGTTCAAATTATAAATAATATAATTGTTGATTTAGAAATTAAAGAGATTAAGAAAATAATTACTAAAATAAAAGCTGATCCAGAATCTAAAGAAGTTAAAAGAGTTGAATTAGAACTATGGCAAAATGTCCTTAAAGTTACTAAATCTGGTAGAAGAACTGGAAGTGGTGCAACCGCTTTAGGGGATATGTTAGCATCGGTAAATGCATCTTATGGTAGTGACGAGTCTCTTGACATAGTTCACCAGGTTTTTCACAGTAAACTAAATGGAGAGTTGGCTGCCACTATAAGTTTAGCTAGAATTCATGGACCTTTTGAAGGTTGGGATAAGCACTTAGAGTACACATTTGATAAGAACGGTGAAGCTGTCAAAGGTAAAAATGATTTCTATCAAATGCTATTAGATGAGTTCCCTAGCCACGTACATAGAATGTGTAGGTATGGAAGAAGAAATGTCTCTTGGAGTACATTAGCTCCTACAGGCACTATTTCTCTTATGGCACAAGTCAGTTCTGGAATAGAACCAGTATTCTCTCCTTATTATATAAGGAAAAGAAAGGTTAATCCTGATGATAAGAACCTAAGATTTGATTCAATAGATGAACATGGTATTAAATGGGCGGACTACCCTGTAATTCACCCACAACTTAAAGTATGGGCTGAAATAAATATAGGTAAAAACTTTCCTGAAAACTTAAATATTAATAGTTCTTCAGATATTGAAGAGATATATAAAGCTTCCCCTTGGTTTGGATCTTGTGCAAATGACTTAGACTATAGAACTAGAATTAAACTACAATCAGTTATACAAAGGTTCACAACACATTCTATTTCTTCTACTTTGAATTTACATAAAGATGTAACAGTTCAAGAAATTAGAGATATTTATATGTTGGCATATAAGTCTAATTTAAAAGGTGTGACTATTTATAGGGATACTTCTAGAAATGCAGTTTTAAGGCACTCAAATGAGAAAACTGAAGATGAGTTTTTAGCAAATAATGCCCTTAAAAGACCTAAAGTCCTCAAAGGCGAAGTTTACAAAACAACTGTTACAGGGATCCCTTATACGGTTATAATAGGTTTATATAAAGGCAAACCTTATGAAATATTTTGTTCTCCTAATTTAGATATTAAGGACAAAGAAATACAAGTTAAAAAAATAAAAAGAGGGGAATATCACTTTGTTGGAGAATCTGAAACTTTTACATCTTTAGAGTTAAATTCTGAGGAAGAGGAAGTAATTTCAAGATTAATATCGGGAGCTTTAAGGCACGGTATGTCATCAAAGTTTGTTCAAACAATATTAGATAGAAATTCTAGAGATTTAACTGGATTTAGTAAAGCTATTAGTAGGGTATTAAAAAAATACACTAAAGATGGTGAAAAAGTAAATGGTGCTACATGTTCAAATTGTGGTTCAGAAGCTTTAGTATTTGAAGAAGGTTGTCAAAAATGTTTAGAATGTTTATCAAGTAAGTGTTAATATATATTTGTTTTATTAGGGGGAGTAACTTCCCCCTTTTTAATTAAAAAAAATAAAAAAAAATGTCAAATACAAGAAAATGTGCAATACACAAGAAGCTTATTATTGAAGAAGAGCTTGGATGTAAAAATTGTATAAATGAATTAGAATTAAGTTTAGAGTTAAGTTTAGAAGACAATGATTTAAGTTGGGATCTTGAAGATTATGAATAAATCAGGACGATTTGAAGTAGTTGCAATAACTAATATACAAAAGGTACTGGATGGTATTCGTTTTAATAGTTCTAGGATTAATAATGAAACTGTTGTTATTAATAATAATATTAAAGTAAATGATAGGGGCTTACTATTTAAAGTAGGAACTAGGATAAATAAGAATTTGGCAAAAAAGCTAAACCTGTATTATAATGAAGAGTTTAATGAAAATAAGAAGACTATAGGCATATTAGCTAAGTCTGCAATTGTTAAACCTAAATTAATAGGTGGAGTGTTTACTACTGCTTTATTTATACCTTTTTCTATTTTTAACTTACACCCTGATTTGGTTTTAATGAACTCATTAGATTTAGGGCAAAAAGGCTTTACTTTTAATTTAATTAGAATTACTGAAGAAATAGAAACTTATGCTACTAAGAAAGAAAATCTTGATGGGAGTTTAAATTTTAAAAGAGATTTAAAAATTAATCATTTTTATTCAGATTCAAAGGGAATTAAAAATAATAATCCTGTAGTTATAACTGAAATGTTGGAAGGTACTTCAGGTAGATGTGCATATTTAAAAGTTGATGTTAAAGATACTTTTATCAATAGATTAAAAAAAGCCTTTAAATTTAAAATTGAAGATTATAAGTTTATATCTGGCAATCAATCTGGTATTATTGATGATAAGAGGCATGAGTCTTATCAATTATCTCAAGATCTTATTAATAAAATATATAAAGGGGAAACTATCTATTACACAGCTATAGGTTATAAAAATAGGGAACATACTTTTGGAAAACCTTTTAAGGTAGCATTATTAAAGCATCTATTAGGAGGTACTGCTACATCAAGTATGATAAACATATTTGGAAATACAATTAGATTTAATTACAATTTAAATCCTGGAGTATATAATTTACATGTACATAGAATAACTAAAGAAGTTAGAAATGGTGAACATATAGATTTATCTTGGAATCAAGTACAAAGGAGGTGTTTTCAAATGAATATTAAAACAGTTCCTGAAATAGGTGTTTATTACTTTAAAACCCAAAATAAAGGTTTAGAGGTATATGATGATTTAAGTCTTACTGATTTTAATAGTGCATTAGGTATTAACAAAATACTAAGTGGTATGTCTGAAGCTAGATCTAAATTACATGCAAGTACACTACTAAAAGGCATAGTTTTAAGAATTGATGATGGTAACAACCAACCTATACAATATAAGTATTTAAACACTACGTATTCACTAATAGATTCTATTAGAAAGAAGCGTAAATTTTTTAAAGATTTTAAGGAAGATGCAACTTAGTCCTGGCAAATACAAGGTAGGGCTATTTAACTTTAATGAGGGAGTAGATAAAACTACCCTAAAGCTAAATAGTGATTATAAAGAGGATGATGTATTATTTTTTATGGGTAATTGGCCAGAAGATATCAATAAAATAGGTGTCATTAGACGGGCTATTAATTGTAATAATATATACTTTCTTTATGGAAATAAAGATTTACCTATCAGAGAAAATATTACTTTACCTAATTTATTTTGGAATTCTGAAGAAACTGCTTATGAAAATATTATAGAGGAAAAAGGCTTTAGCCTTACTACTGATAATACTGGATTTAATGTAGAAGTTAAGGATTTATTTAACCAATGTAGTGATATGTATTTTTTAGATACTGATTACATAAATTTTGTATTAAGTAATTACCCATTAAAAGACTGGAAAGGTAAAAATGAAGGAGTCGTCAACTTTTTTAATACTGGAGAAAATGACGATATAGCGTCCAAACAAGTTGAAAGTATAATTGACATTCAAGAGTTTGGTGCAATACTTTTTTAAAATAATAAATATGACAGAACAACAACACGAGGATATAGTAGATGAGTTCCTAGAAGATGCAGGCACATTGTTTGGATCTGTAATAGCTCATATGCGAGATCATAACCCAAGGAAATTTGGTAAACTTATGATGTCAATATTCCCAGTAAAGGCTGAGGAAACACCTAGCAGGATAAGTATAATGGCACAAAGAGGTGGATCAGAAGATGAGTAAAGATCAATTAAAAACTAAAAAGAGGTTATTTTTTATAGCATTAGGGGACTGTTTTGGTTCTGTAATGACAAAAGTAACAGATGAGACTGCTGCAGATGAAAAGTATAATACTTTAATGTGGAAGGCTTACAATACACACTGGCAAATTAAAAAATGAAAGTAAGGGATAAATTGGTTGAAGAGGCTGCAGAATTAATAGCTGCAGCCTCTCAATTAAAAACTAAACCTAGACATAAGAAAGCTAGGAAAAAAGAGTTTATAAAGGAGATGGCTGACTTACAAGTGCAGCTTACTATAAATATTAATAAATTAAAAGGAGAAGAGTTAGAGGTATTTAAAACTCAAATAAAACAAAAATTAAAGATATATGGAAAAGAGAGTACTTGAAGAATTTTTTAATAAAGTTCTTAATAGCAGATTAGAAAAGACTAAATTTATTCTAGGTGTAAAAGCTAAAGAATATGTTAGAAATGGAGATAGATTACATAATTTTAATGTAGCTGCTACTACAAATAAAGAATCTAGAGAGAAAGCTTTATGGGGAATGGCCACTAAACATTTAGTGTCTGTAATGGATATGATAAATGATACTGAAGAAGGTAAAATGCCTTCAGATGAGCTTGTTGATGAGAAAATAGGAGACTTAATTAATTATTTAATATTATTAGAAGTTAGTTTTAAAAGTCATGATAAGGAATTAGTATCAGTAAATTCACCTAATTTTATTGCAGGATATGAAAAATGGTTATTAGCACACAAAGTTTATGAAAAGTAGGATATTAACATGTGGGGACATTCACGGGAATTATGATGCTTTAGTGCAAGTCTTAGAAAGGTCTAAATTTAATAATTCTATAGACCAATTAATAATGTTAGGGGACTATACAGATAGGCACTCTGATTCTGCTAAAGTGGTGCAGCTATTAATTGAATTACAAGTAGAGTCAGATAATAGGCACATCTATATTAGGGGTAACCATGATGTATGGTGTGGTGAATGGCTAGAAACTGGAGTTAGGAATAAAATATGGACACAACAAGGTGGTTCAGCAACTATAGATTCTTATATGTCTACAATGTTATTTACGGAAGAGTCTCATAAAAAATTCTTTCGTAGTTTACATAATTATTACGTAGATGACCAAAATAGGGGATTTGTGCATGGAGGTTTTAAGTCTAGACAAGGTTTAGGTCATGAGATGTACCAAGCGGATTATTATTGGGATAGGGATTTATGGAATTTATCTTTAACCTCTGACACTTTGTATCAAAAAGGTACGTTACATAAAGAGGGAGTTCCACAAGGTTATAGAATGCTTAAACATAAAGAAATCTTTATAGGGCATACTAATACCACAGCTTGGAACTATAAACACAATGGAGTGTTAAGAATTACAGATAATACAAATCCAGATTGTAAAGTAGGAAAACCTATTACAACTCCTATCCAAGCATGCAATGTTTGGAATATGGATACAGGGGGTGGTTATAATGGTAAAGTTACTATTATGGATATAAATACTAAAGAATATTATCAATCAGATTATTATGAATAGAATAGAATTTAACGAAAAATACAAAGATAATTTAGAAGGCAGACATCGTGGACTAGATTTAAATCATCCAAAAGTAATAGACTACTTGGATACAGAATTTACAGAAGAGGTTAAAGAGAATCCAGATTTTACTTATGCTCAAATAAAAATGAAGTTTAATAATAGTAGGGTATACGCTAATAGCGATAAAACATCTATTTGGGAAAAAAAAATAGATAGAATATTTAAAGTAGATGAAATGGTTCACTAGTGATTTACACTTAAATCAAAAAAATATAGTTAAGCACCAAACTAATTGGGCTCATGCTAATCCAGAATCTTTAAGAGATTTTACTGATGAACTAGAAATGTCTAGGCATATTATTGATAAAATTAATGAATATGTAGATGTAGATGATGAATTATATATCTTAGGTGATGTATATTTTGGTAGAGAATTTAATGATTTAAAGTTCTACATATCTAAAATTAAATGTAATAATATACACTTAATTTTGGGTAATCATGATCATCTAATAACTAAAAACTTTGAAGAAAGTTTGAAGCTATTTAACAAGGGTATAAGACCTGGTTTAGAGTTTACTGAAAAGTACCCACTAAATGGTACAGACCCTAACAGAGACCCTTGGAAAGGCTCACAGAAGATTGTATTGAATCACTATGCTATGAGAGTTTGGAATAAATCTCATCATGGTAGTTGGATGCTTTATGGGCACTCACATGCTTCATTAGACAATCTTCCTAAACAAAGTGGATTAGAATTAAAAGTTAATACCTATTATAATGACAAGAAAACAATGGATGTAGGTATTGATAATATTAATAGATTATTTGGTGAATATAGACCTATCAGTTTTGAAGAATTATTACTTATAATGAATTCTAAAAAAGATATTTATATAGATCACCACGAAAAACATACAAATGAATGAAAGTAAATATAAAAAAACTACATAAAAATGCTGTAATACCTATGTATGGTACAGAAGGTTCAGCAGCAGTTGATTTGGTTGCTATTAGCAAAAACATAGTAGAGAAAAATGAATATGGTTACATAGAGTATGGAACTGGATTGGCTATAGAGATTCCTGAAGGATATGTTGGTAAAATATATCCTAGGAGTTCTATTAGAAATACTGGAATGTTCTTTAGAAATTCTGTAGGTATTATAGACTCAGATTATAGGGGAGAAATTATGGTTTCTTTTGCTGTAATTAGAGGGCTAGGAGATTATAAGTTAGGTGAAAGAGTTGCTCAACTTATAATTGAACCTATAGAGAAAATGGAATTTAATGAAGTTAAGGAATTAACTGAAACTACTAGAGGACAAGCAGGCCATGGCTCTACAGGAAATTAAATTAAAACACCCTAAATTTGGACATGTAATTTTTACTAATCCCACTAGTAGGCAAGTAGAATTGTTAGAGCATTATAAAGCTTTAACTGAAGATAAAATAGAAATGGATACATGTTACAAGCAATAATAATAGTACTCATATTAGGGCTAATAGCATTTATTTTTGAGCCTAAAATAGATAAAGATGATACTGGCAAAGTAAGGCTGTGGTATAATAGTGATATTTACCTTGCAAACTCTTCTAGAGACTTTATAATTTTATGGTAAAAATCTTAAAAGATAAAACAATTAAGCTTAGTCCTCAAATTTCAGAACATGATTTATCTTATAGGGTAACTCAAGCTAAGAAGTTCATAGATAAAGGGCATAAAGTAAAGTTTCAAATGGATGTACATGGCAGGTCAAGGTATCAGCATATAGATTTCAATCTAATGCTTAGAAACACCTTATCTATGTTTAAACCAATAAATGTTTGGGGTAAATCCCATAAATATTATTTTTATACAGATAAATATAATGTATAGACCACTACCAGAAAGTTTAACCATAAAAAATTCCCCTATAGAGGGGTTAGGACTGTTTGCTGTAGAGCCTTTAGAGGCTGGCAAATCACTTGGGACCACACTTATACACACTGTATGGAATGGATTGATTAGAACACCTCTTGGAGGGTTCTACAATAATTCTGATGAGCCTAATTGTGAGAAAGTAGAATGTAATTTTGAGGATGGAATGAATGTTTGTTGTATTTGTTACTACGAACTTGTTCCTATTAGAGATATTGAAGTTGGTGAAGAACTGACAGTAAAATATACCCTATACCAAGTATAGGGATTGTTCATAATAAGTGGTAAGAGGGGATTTAAAGTCCCCTCACTATCATGATTTATTGGAAAGTTTCCATCATCTTAACAGCATTATCCATATTACCCATTTTATCTGCTAATCCGATCATTTTAGCAATATCAGTCCAAACTTTAGGGTCACCTTTATCAGCAATATTACCTAAAAAAGGTATAGTATAATTCATATCACGTTCATATCTACCATCTCCTGTTAATAAATCAGTAGCATCACCAGCTGTTCTAAATGCTTTCATGATAAGTGTATAAGTTGCAAAAGGGGTTCTAAATGATTTAATTGTACCTCCTGGATTAACTGGTAGTCCAAAATTTCTAACATCACCTAATCCCATATTAAAGAATGAAAGTTCTGAACTTGCTCTAAGACTAAAATAAGTTAAATAATTTAATGCTGCCCTGTCCTCTGGAGGAGTATCTGCTCTTAATGCAGAGAAAGCTGCAGCTAATGTGGTGAATACCATCATAGTCAGTATTTCACCTAAAGTCTTTTTTACATTTTCTTTTTCAAAAGAAGTTAGATTACTATCTTTAGAATATAAATCTTTAAACAAAGATAACCCTTCCTCACGTAATTTACTAATAAAAGTTACATAATACCCTTCTGTAAAATCTTCTGATTCTACATTATACTGAAGATTTCTAAATCTTCTTGTTACACCTGGCACAATAAACTTCTTATACATCATTAAAAGTGTACCTAAGTTTGTTCTTTCTATGAGAGTTCTATCAAAATCATTGTAGACTCCTTGTGCCTCTTTACTCAATGTGTGTAAAGTGTTTTTTACCTTGTTATTAACAAGTGTTATTAAGCTACCATCTAAATTGGTGTAACCTTTCCTAATATTTAATTTACCATCAACCATTTCATAAGCCTCATATAGGTTTGTTTCACTGCCTGAAGCATCTAGTACAGGTGTATTCATTAAAGTTGCTATCATAACCTTTATACTTGCCCTATGCTCCCCTTTGTGCATTAGAGAAAACCATGTACTTGTAGAGAAAAACTTTTTAATCTTACTGTGTGACATTTTTCTACCAAATTGGTCAAAGTATTCTCCTTGAAGTGCATCATAAAGCTCAGACATTTGACTTAATTTACCTTTTTTTGCTGAACTACCTGCATCTACTAAGAATTCTACCTCATTAGCACTATAAATAACTCCAGCCTTCTGCCAAGTTTTCATTGTGAAATACTTACCACCAAAGGCATTTATTCTTGCAGAAGCATTAGCTGTTATACTATTTGCTACAGCTAATACAGGGTCACCACCAATTTGGGTATAACTTGCTACTCCCATTAAGGCGTCAGCTATTTTATTAAAGTTTAACTTTTTACCGAATACTTCAAAGGTTTCTAAATTTCTTTTTTTACCATAAATATGCATATCTATAATACTCTCTAAAGCAGCTGCCACATTATTACCTTTATGTTGTTTAAAGTATTTATTAAAACCAGGTAATTTAGCTAAAGCTTTACTATATTCAGTATTATGGTCATTTATTGGATTATTAGTTTGAGCAGTTTCTAAAGTAGCTTGTGCAAAGTTTTGTAATTTATAATTAATTTTATACTTCTCTGAAGCTTCAGCATACATTAATACAGAAGATATTACATCTTGAGATACATTTTCTATACCTATATCATTTGTATATAATAATGGTATTGTTTTATTTTCTGTACCATAATCTTCTTCTTCCAATACTGATATATGTCTAGTAGTTTTATCAATGCTGTGCGTAATAGCTTTTGTAATTCCTTGCTCTCTTCTTTTATCTTTTATGTTTTTTTCTATTTGAGGTAATTTGTAAAATAATTTTGTAGGTAATCCTTTTTGAGATTGAAAATATTTAGACACTAGATATTTATAGTATTTAAAAGCTTCTGGTTTAGATTTTAAAGCTTCATATTTACTGTTTGTATATCTGTTATTATTAGGCATTGTAACATGATAACCATAAAATTCCCATTGTCCATCTAATAATTTAGCATTGCTATTTCTCCATCTTTCAAATTCTGTAGCAGTTAACCTTTCTTCTTGTTCATTTATAATAGTTTCTAAACCTTTAGTTAGAACTGTTTTTTCTTTAGTAACAGGATTCTCAATAGTAATATCTTCTAAAGGTCTTGTTATTCTTACTCCACTATTAAATAATTCTTTGTTTAAATTTTTCTTTTTAATTGGATTATTTAAATTATGCTCCTCTACTTCTTTTTCAATTCTAATTCTATCTTTACTATATTCAGCATAATTTATTTCTTGGACAAAAAAGTAATTTTCTTTACCTCTACTGTCTTTAGATTTTTCAATTATATCTTCGTTAAATTTTTCAACATTATTTTGATTTCCTTTAAATTTATTAAATTCATCAAATATTGTAGAAGATTCTTTTTGAAGATTAAACAATTTTATTCTAACTGATTCATAAGCATCTTTAAGTGTTCTCATAAATGATTTAATAATTAAATTACTATTCATAATAGGAGCAATTATTTGAGCTTCTATAACTGATATATCTTTATAACTACCATTATTTAATTGATCTAATACTGCTTGTTTGTAACCTTCAGCACTTCCTAATTTAAACTTAGCTATTTTATTCTGATTGTTTGTAATAGCTCTAGTAATTTTTCTTTTCCTCTTATCACTAGTTTTTTCTAACTCTAATTCTTCTCTTAAAATATTATTTCTTTTTACATGTATAGCTATAGACCTATTAGATTCTTTAACAGTTTCATTGTTTTCAGAAACAAACTCAGTAAGTTTATCAGCTATTAAAGGATTAATAATTTTTTTATAATGAGTTTCAATATTAGATAATCTTTGGTTAATTAAAGCAAGTTTCATTAGAGATGAGTCTGTATCAGTAGTTTCATCTTGCTTACCTTCTAATTCAACATTTAAATCCTTAATAAGTTGGCTGTACATTGTAGCCTCTTCTTGATATATTTTAAGTTGACTTATAATAGTATAAGGGTCATCATATAAACCTTCCTTAACGGTATTTACAAGAGCTAAGAATTGAGCATAATGGCCATCTTTAGAGTTAAAGATATTATGTAATTCATCTATAAGTTTATTAAGTTGATTAGCTGTATTAAGTAATTCAATTTTTTCTTTTATTATTTGTATCTTTTTAGCCTCCTTATAATTATCATTTTTTCTGAATAATTTAATTTGAGTCTCTAATGTTGCTATTAAACCTTGAAGCAATGAATCATTTACAAATGTTGAATCTAATTTATCTTGAAATTCTTCGGAATTCTTAGTTTTAAAAGCTGACAATATGTCAACATCTGCTTGGTGCTGATATAGCCCATTTGTACCTTCAGATTTAGTACTTAGAATAGTACCAGATGCGTCTACACCAGTAATATGTACTGGCATGATAGCAATAGTATTCACGGGTATCCCCCAATTCTCCAACATAGATTTGTATATTGTCAATTGAGCAGTATGTTTTTCCTTTTTACTGGCAGACTTTTTACCATTAGATGTAAACTGTTTAGCATAAAAATTAACTACGTTATAACCTTTATTACTAACCTTTTCATAAGATTCTGTAATAGGGTCTAGAGAGGTCTTTAAATCTATTAAATCTACTGTACCATCTGTATGTACTATTAGTAAATCTGTAGTACCTGCTATCTTTAAATCCGTGTTATATAATGGTATTTGAGATAATATAATACTATCAGGATTAAGTTCTTTAATTTTTAAAAATCTATCTACTAATTGCGTGGTTGCTTCTTTGCTAATACCTATTTTTAAGTTTTGAGCTTTTAGAATATCAACATAATCTTGTATTTCTTTATGTATATTAGGATTTTCTGTAATAACATTTTCAAGGATTTTATCAGTTAAATTACCCCACTGTCTATTTACTTCATAAGGGTCTTCTTCAGACTTATCCCTTTGAAAAGCATAGTAACCATTCATAATTTTAGACATAACCGCAGTTATCCTTTCAAAAGGTTCAACTTCACCTTCTATACTATAATTATCTCCAACTAAACTAATCTTCTTAGAATTACTTAATAACTTTTCAACTGTACTTTTTTGTTGTATAGTAGCAGTATCTTGATTAACCTGAGTATCATAAAAGTTTAATTCCCTGTCTGATAATGAGTAGTAAGTATCTGCACCTTCCATTAAATCAAAGATACTTTTAGTATCATTAGTTTCAGATGTATAAACTAATAAATCTACATCAAATATGGGTTCACCATTCTCATCTATAGATTCACTTTCTCCAAACCATTTTTTAAACTCAGGAGTTTTAGTCCTAGCCCAAATAGCTAATGCCGCTTCTTTATTATTAATATTAGACAACTTCATTATAGAATCAAATAGCTTAGATTCTGGTGTTGAGGTATTATTTTCACCAATAAACTCTTTAAATTCTGCTATTGTTTCTGGAGAGTTTAAACCTTTAAACTTATTAACAGACTTTAATTCTTCAATAGAATTATATCTTATTCCTTTATATTGTGGTTTACAGCTCATTATTTTTTATTATTTAAAGATTTTTGATATTCTAATAAAGCATTTTTAGTTTCTTCTCCAAATATTCCATCAAATTTATACAAATATTCTCCCTCCCATAGTCTTTCTTTAGTAGTTGATTTTGGTAATTTGTATCCTTTTTCGCTTAAAGATTTTTGAATACTTTTTATTATATTTTTACTTACCTCTCCTTTTAAATCTGGAGAATTGCTAATACCTAATAAATTTTCAGAATTTTTTAATATATCATCTGCTTTTTTTGTACCAACAACACGACTTAATTCTAAATAATCATCATAATTCCTTCCTGTTGTTTCTATAGTAGGATACTTATTTTTAATTTTATTTAAAGTGTTACTTGGTAATTCTATACCACTACTTCTTTTTATACCAAAAGCATCACAAACATTATCTGCACAATTGTTACTTACCGCAATCCAATCTTTATTTTTATCTATATTGCTAACATTGGTGTGTTTAGGTAACGTATTACTTCTATTTTTAAATTTTGTTTTATCACTATCGTAAACATTATAAGTATTACTTACATCTTTTTTTGATGTTTGTTGATTTCCAAAAGGTCCGAAATCAACAAATGTAGAATCATTTAATTCTGCTGAAATATGTCCATTATGAGAACTCATTGCTGGGTATTTAAAAACTTTAATAGGGTTATTCAAATCTTTTATTGTTGTGTATGCTCCTGCTTCTTGTCTAGGAGTTCCTGCATATTTTGTATTATATCTTTTATCTTTATACATAAATTCTTCATCACCCTTCTTTCTAGCTGAAGCATAAGCAGAATTAAAATCTTTTTCAGAAGAATAATCATCTACTCCCCAATTATAAGGATTTAAAGTAGATTTAACTTCTTCCCAACTTGGAAATATACTGCCATCTTCTGCATAATCTTCCATACTAGGTAAAGATTCTACTAAACCATCTATACAGCCATGACAGCCTTCAGATAGTTTTTGTTTAACCCAATTAGCTTTGTTAACAGGTATTATTACCACGTCACCGTGAGAGTTTTTTAGGGCTAATTCTTTTCCTTCTACTTCTACTTTAATATTTTTCATTGTTTTTTAGTATTTAAAGTTTTTTGGTATTCTAATAAAGCGTTATTAGTTTCATCTCCATAAATACCATCAAATTTTCCATCTTTGGTAGTTGATTTTGGCAGTTGTATTCCTCTATTTCCTAATTCCCTTTGAAGTGCCTGTGTATCAAAGTCTTTTTTATTGACATCTATGTTTTTTAACTCATTATCAGAATAATACATTCTTTTATTTTTACCATCACCATAATCTTTATAATAAACTCTATCATATATTTCATAAGGTTTTCCTATCATTCTCTCTAATTTTCCAGTAAGTCTTTTTTTGTCACCAAAATCATAAGTGTCTATAACGCTATAAAAATCACCTCTTTCATCTTTATCTTTATACATGAATACATTTTCTAAAGCTGTTTGATTAATACGAGAAGTTTTCACTCCTTTATTATTCTTAAAAACTTCTTGATTACTACCATCTTTATTGGTTAATCCACTTTGATATAAACCTTCATATAACATTTGATTTTTAAAGTTATCATCTTTAATAGTATAATATTCTGTAGATGTTTTTATATTATTTGGATAATATTTTGATTTAATAATACTGTTATCTACTTGAGGTATTCCTAAATAATGCCTCCAAGCATCTTCATCAATCATTCCTTCCCCCCAGCCCATTTTCTTCAGTCCTTCAAGAACTCTTCTAACATCTTGATAATTATTACTTAATTGATTATTATTTGTTTCTTTTTTATACTCATCTATTTTTCCTGATTTTAAGAGATTTTTATATTCATCATTTAAAACTTTTAAATCATCTACATGATTCATTCTTTCTTTTCCAATAATAAGATTTTTTACAGCATCTAGTCCTTGTTGTCCAGGGTAACTAGATGGAGGAATTGTTCTATATAATTTTTCTCTAAGTTGTTGTGGAGAAGGAAACTTTTCTTCCTTAGTTTCAGTAGTTTTCCTTTCTCCTTGCCACATAAATTCCTTTAATCCTGCTGCTCTTGCTTTCTTAAAAGCATCTCCTTGAGTTTTTTCAGAACTATAATCATCTACTCTCCAATTGTATAAATAATTGTAAAAAGGCTTTAAAGTAGATTTAATATATGTGTCAGAAGATATTTTTGTTTTCCCGCTTGGTAATACATCATCTTCCTCTCCACCACCACTTGCAACTAATCCATTAGCAGCTATTACTAAACCAAATTTAGCTTCAAACTTACCTTGTTTTCCAGACATCTTAATACCACCTCTACCTATCTCTATATCAATACCCCCACGTTCATGTGAAGCTCCTTTAAAATCTTTAATCAATTCCCATTTACCACCTTTTGTAAATTTATCAGATTTCATACCCATTTTAGCACAAGGTTTTCCATCATCTTCTGTAAAAGTAATTTCTCCTGATTTAATCATTGCTTCTATTTGAGCATCAGAAAATCCTGTATCATCTTCACCAACAAACTTTTTAAATTCAGCTTTTCTTTTTTC
>Ga0209702_10001499_pt1 | contig 44736 bp, 42 predicted proteins | sample FRY01_FD_187210 | JGI IMG/M metagenome (GOLD analysis project Ga0209702, IMG submission 187210) | Freshwater microbial communities from Lake Fryxell liftoff mats and glacier meltwater in Antarctica - FRY-01 (SPAdes) (version 2) | ecosystem: Environmental > Aquatic > Freshwater > Ice > Glacier... | reverse complement strand
TTCAGGATTTTCTAGCAGGTTTTTTACCCTTACTAAAAAGCTAACGCTTTCTCTTCCGTCAATAATTCTATGGTCGTAGCTCAGCGCCACATACATAATAGGACGAATAACAATCTGCCCGTTTTCTACCATGGCTCTTTCAACAATGTTGTGCATGCCCAAAATAGCAGATTGTGGAGGGTTTACAATTGGAGTACTCAACATACTGCCAAATACACCACCATTTGTAATTGTGAATGTGCCACCCGTCATTTCATCCATTGATAATTTATTGTCTCTGGCTTTTCCAGCCAATCTTTTAACTTCTTTTTCAATACCAGCCAAACTCAAAGTTTCTGCATTTCTGATAACAGGCACCACTAAGCCTCTAGGTCCAGAAACCGCTATTGAAATGTCGCAATAATCATTAAACTGAATAGAATCGCCATCAATAAAAGCATTCACAGCTGGCCAATCTTTTAGCGCGATGCAACAAGCGCGTGTAAAAAAACTCATGAAACCCAAACCCACTTCGTGTTTTTCTAAAAAAGTAGTTTTGTATTTCGCACGCAAATCCATAATTGGTTTCATATTCACTTCGTTAAAAGTGGTTAACATGGCGGTTTCGTTTTTTGCAGCTACCAATCTTTTAGCAACCGTTTTGCGCAAATTGGTCATTTTTTCAAGCCTTGTGTTTCTTTCGCCACTTGGGTTGCTATATTTATTGCCAGAACCACCGCCACCACCTTGGGCAACAATCGCTTCTAACACATCCGTTCTTGTAATTCTTCCGTTAGGTCCGCTGCCTTTCATCTGGCTTGGTTTAATGCCATGTTCCAACATTAATTCCTTTGCCAATGGCGCAATGTGCACATCAGAATCCATTGAAACAGCAGGGCTTACTTCTTTCACAACTTCTACTTTTTTCTCTTCTTTTGCGGCAGGTTTTGCGTCTTCAACTTTCTTTGTTTCAGTTTTTGGCGCAGCAACCCCTTCCGGAGCTTTTGCCATGTCATCAATCTCTACAATAACATCACCAACTTTGATATCATCGCCATCTTTAGCCATTTGTTTTGTAATTATGCCTGCTTTTTCAGCATTCACCTCAAATGTTGCTTTCTCACTTTCCAATTCTACTAGCGGTTCGTCTAATTTAACATAGTCGCCCACTTGTTTTAACCATTTAGAAACAGTTACCTCACTGATTGATTCGCCAGGACTCGGAACTTTAATTGCAATTGCCATTTTTGAAAATTATTGTATTTGAGCGCAAAAGTAATCATTTTTTATAAAAAAATGATGTTATTCCTTGTTAATTTTATTGCACGCTTGCAAAACAAAAATCGGCTACCCTGTTTTATTTTTTTGTTAAAATAAAAGACAAGAAGTTGATAAAAAACGAAACTATAAAACAAAATATAAATAACTTGGTTAACATAAAGTGCTGTATTTTAACACTTACATTCATAAAACCTCAAATCAATGGGTAACATTTGTTCATGGAGCTGGCGGCAGTAGCAGTATTTGGTTTAAGCAAATAAAAGATTTCAAACAACATTTTAATGTTTTATTAATTGATTTAAGAGGTCATGGAAAATCCAAAAAAGACTTTTATGAAAAACTTAAACAATACACATTTGATACCATTGGCAGCGATGTCATTGAGGTTCTAGACTTTTTAAAAATTGAATCTACACATTTTGTAGGCATTTCTTTGGGAACCATCATTGTTAGGGAAATAACCGAACGCCACCCTGAACGAAGCAAAACATTAATTTTAGGGGGAGCCATAATGAAGCTAAATTTCAGAGGGCAATTGTTGATGCATACAGGTGTATTGCTAAAATCTGTATTACCTTATTTAATCTTATATAGATTTTTTGCTTTGATAATTATGCCTAGAAAAAAACACAGAGAATCTCGCAACTTATTTATAAACGAAGCTAAAAAACTTTATCAAAAAGAATTTATAAGATGGTTTACTTTGGTTTCAGAAGTAAACCCTTTGCTAAAATTTTTCAGAATAAAAGATAGCGGAGTGCCAACACTTTATATCATGGGAGCTGAAGATTATATGTTTTTACCATCAATATCCAAACTTGTGAAAAACCATCCCTCGTCCACACTTTTTGTTATTCCCGACTGCGGACATGTGGTCAATGTAGAGCAACCTCAAATATTCAATACAACCAGTATCAATTTTATAAACCAACAATTTGTTAATGGTGGAATGGTCAATGATTGATTGTGGAATGGTCATGATGGCAAATAATCGGGTCAAGAAAAACCGATATGCTTTCATGATACCTTTGATTTAGATATTTAATTTTAACAAAAAGGGCATGAATTATAAAAAAGGAAATGCGTCTATCAAAAATTGAAAGTTAAAACCTTAAAATACTATTTCCTCCCCAAAAATGTTTAGTAATTATTCGTTTTATTCAAAAATATTTTTATTAAATCCATTAATTTTTCCATTATTTTTGCAATGAAATGAAGTATCTTTTTCTAATTCCATTATTTTTTTTATACAATCAGACCAATGCGCAAGGTTGCAGCGATGCTGGTTTTTGTACCATTAACAGTTTTAAACCTGGCAGCACAGACAGCAACAAAGCCTTAAAAAACCAATTTAAAATAGGCGCTTTTTATGGCAATGCAGACAATTCTATTAGCGTTTATGGCAACTATTTAGAGTTCAATCGACAATTAAATAAAAGCTTTGGTATCGACCTAAAACTGACAACCTTGGCACAAAACGGAAACGGAATTTCAACATTTGGCCTTTCGGATGCTTTTATAAATGCAAATTACCGTGCAAATGAAAAAGTTAGAATCACATTAGGCGCAAAATTACCTTTAACAAATGCCAACAATTTTAAAAATGGTTTGCCATTGCCAATGGATTATCAAAGCAGCCTCGGAACTTTTGACTTAATTTTTGGGCTTGGTTATGAAATTAAAAAAATACAAATTGTGGCTGCCATTCAGCAACCATTAACTCAAAATAAAAATCAGTTTTTATCTAGTAATTATCCCATCAATTCTAATCTTAAAGATTTTCAATCAACAAATAGATTTATTAGAAGTGGCGATGTTTTGTTAAGGGTTTCTTATCCAATTGAAATTGGCTCAAAGCTAAGATTAACACCAAGTATATTGCCAATTTATCATTTAGCGAACGACAAATTTGTGAATGAATTAAATATTGAAAGAGAAATAATTGGCTCAAAAGGATTAACATTAAATGGCAATATTTATTTGGATTATGAAATAAATACGAAAAATATTTTACAATTAAACATTGGAATGCCATTTATTGTTAGGAAGGCCAGACCAGACGGATTGACAAGAAGTATTATTGCAAATATAGAATACAGAATAAAATTTTAAAATATCTGCAAAATTGCAAAAATACGGCCTAGAAATGATTATGAAAATTAATCAAGTAAAAGGCACGAATGCTAATTAGGAAAATTTTGGGCAAGAAGGCGACCATGAAAAACTTGAAAAATTATTGAGGCCGATAGTTAAATAAATGTTTTTTTAAATGACGCATGGAAATAGGGCAGGGGCAAGCCCAATCCTCTACGGATGCAGTAGCGGAAATGGGCGAATGCAATTCGCCTATATAGATTCGGGAAAATCAAAATTTTAAAATAAAAAAACGAAAAATACCTGCGCCCTGAGACCGGTGGCTGCCGGCTCTGCGGCAGGTCTCGTGCTTTGACGAGACGGAGCGCAGCGAACCCAAAAGGGCGAGGAAATGGCGCCCAAAGAAACAGTGCTTAGGGAATAGAAATTAGGAATTAGCTGGGAGCTGGAAGTCAAAAGGCATGAGTCAGCTGCAGAAAACTGTTTTCAGGCAATTCAACAATTCAACAATTCAACAATTCTCCATTTACAATTCAACAATTCAAAAAGTCCAACAATGTAAAATATATTTTTCTAAAAACAATTTACCACTTAATTTGTCATTCTTATTATGTCAAATAATTCTTCTATGGACACAGTTGTAAAATCGCCTATTGGCAACACTTTGCATTGCAAAAATTGGGTAACCGAGGGCGCGTATCGCATGTTGATGAACAACCTAGACCCCGATGTGGCTGAAAAGCCAGAAAAACTTGTGGTTTATGGTGGCACGGGCAAGGCGGCTAGAAATTGGGAAAGCTATCATTTGATTGTTAAAGCGTTGGAGGATTTGAATGAGGACGAGACTTTGCTGATTCAATCGGGTAAGCCGGTTGGCATTTTACCTACTCATAAGGATGCCCCACGGGTTATTATTTCTAATTCGCAAATTGTGCCGCATTGGGCCAATTGGGAAAATTTTAGAGCTTTGGAAGCCAAAGGGCTCACCATGTATGGACAAATGACGGCAGGTAGTTGGATTTATATTGGTTCGCAAGGCATTGTTCAAGGCACTTATGAAACCTATGCCGAGTGTGCGCGCCAACATTTTGGAGGTACACTTAAAGGCACACTGAATGTTACGGCTGGTTTGGGTGGCATGGGCGGGGCGCAACCGCTGGCTATCACTATGAACGAAGGCGTTTGTTTGGCGGCCGAAATGGAGGAATGGCGCATGAAAAAAAGATTGGAAACCCGCTATCTCGATTTTATGACCAAAGACATTGACCAAGGAATTGACATGGCGCTAAAAGCTAAAGAAAATGGCGATGCGGTTTCTATTGGGGTATGCTGTAATGCTGTAGATTTGCTAAAAAGATTAAAGGAAAGGGGCGTTTTGCCAGATACTTTAACTGACCAAACAAGTGCGCACGATCCATTGGTGGGTTATTTTCCTAAAGGATATGATGTGGAAAGTGCCGATAAATTAAGAAAAGTGAACCCCGAAAGGTATGTTAAAGAAAGCTATGAAACCATGGTTGAGCATGTTGAATTGATGATAGAGTTTCAGAAAAAAGGCAGCAAGGTGTTTGATTATGGCAACAATTTGAGGGGCCGAGCGTTGGAAAAAGGATTGACCAATGCGTTTGATTTTCCGGGGTTTGTGCCTGCTTATATTCGTCCTCAATTTTGCTTGGGCAGGGGGCCTTTTAGATGGGTGGCTTTGAGCGGTGACCCTGATGATATTTATGCCACAGACAAAAAAATATTGGCGCTTTTTCCTGAAGATGAGGGTCTAAAAAGATGGATAAACATGGCGCAGGAGCGCATTGAGTTTCAGGGTTTGCCTGCCAGAATATGTTGGCTTGGGCAGGGCGAAAGAGAAAAAGCAGGCTTGGCTTTTAATGAAATGGTGAAAAACGGAGAAGTTAGCGCACCCATTGTGATAGGCAGAGACCACCTAGACACAGGTTCTGTGGCCTCGCCCAATAGAGAAACCGAAGCCATGTTGGATGGCAGCGATGCCATTGCCGATTGGCCAGTTTTGAACGCACTAATAAACACTGCCGGAGGGGCAAGTTGGGTGAGTTTGCACCATGGAGGCGGTGTTGGCATTGGATATAGCATTCATGCGGGCATGGTTATTGTGGCCGATGGGACAGAGGATGCGGCAGTTCGATTGAAAAGGGTGTTGCACAACGACCCAGCAATGGGGGTTATTAGACATGCCGATGCTGGATACGACATTGCAAAAGACACAGCCCGCTTGCATAGGTTGGATTTAAAGGAAAGATTAAATAAATAATTTGAGTATCGAAAAAAAGCCAGAAATATCGTTAAAACAATACAATACATTTGGATTGGATGTAAAAACCAAAGCCCTTGTAGAAATAAATTCTTTATTCGAGCTAAAGGAAACCCTTTTGCACAGAACGGAAGAGAACTTTATGATTTTGGGCGGAGGCAGCAATGTTTTGTTTACAAAAGATTATGCTGGTTTAATTATAAAAAATAATATTAAAGGCATAGAAATCGTTAATGAAACGGACAGCACCGTTGAGCTAAAGGCATATAGTGGCGAAGGTTGGAACGATTTGGTGCATTATTGCGTTAACAATAATTGGGGCGGCATAGAGAATTTGTCTTTAATTCCGGGCACTGTTGGGGCTGCGCCAATGCAAAATATTGGGGCTTATGGGGTAGAGCTAGAGCAAGTTTTTGTTGGCCTTGAAGCTCTTAATTTGGAAACCTTAAAGTTAGAATATTTCGATAAATCTGTTTGCGAGTTTGCATACAGAGAAAGCATTTTTAAAAGAAAGCTAAAAGGATTGTATTTTATATTTTCGGTAAATATTGTGTTGCAAAAGAAACCTAAAATATCTGCCGAATATGGCGACATTGAAAAAATATTAGAGAAAAAAAACATAAAGAAAGAAAACGCAAGTATTAAAGATATTAGTGATGCGGTTATTGAAATAAGACAAAGCAAACTTCCCAATCCGGCTGTGTTGGGCAATAGCGGTAGTTTTTTCAAAAACCCTACAATTTCTTTCGAACAGTTTGAAACATTGAAACAAAAGTTTCCGGACATAAAATGCTATGAGCAAGCCAATGGTGTTAAAGTGCCTGCGGCTTGGTTGATAGAGAAAAGCGGATGGAAAGGCAAACGCATTGGCAACACAGGCAGCCACGCCACCCAAGCCTTGGTTTTAGTTAACTATGGTGAAGCAAAAGGCAGCGAGGTTTTTGCACTTGCCAACGAAATAATAAACGATATTTTTCAAAAATTTGGCATCAAGCTAGAGGCCGAGGTGAATGTCATTTAGAAGAAATTAAAATTGCAAATCCCATTAAATAGTTTCGTAATTCTTAAAAGTGTTTTGCCTAAAAAATAATTAGGGTTATAAACTAAAGTCAAATAAACAATGATGAAAAACAAATATTTAAAAATAATTTCCATAATATACCTTTGTAGAATGAAAATACGCTATACTTTTTCAATCGTTATTAATTTTTAAATTTTTGATGATCAAGTTGTTGGAATAAATAACTTTGTTACTAATTATGACAAATTAGTTTATTCAAATTGTAATACCAATGCTAGCCTTTCGCCTATTGATAATGGTAGCAATGCTTATTGGGATTTAAGTGGTTTTGGTGCTTTGAGCGATAGCACAACGCATGAGTATTTGCCAATTTCAACCGCAAAAAAAATATTATACCCTGATGCTAATGTAATGATTAAAATATTTAGCAATAACTGCACTTATTACGATATTTATAGAAAAAATGATGTTAAAAAAACTCTCGAATTAATAGCGGAAGAATATCCAGCACCAAAATCTTCTAAAATTTTCAACACCTATTGCACTAAAGAAAAATTTAATTTAACTTTAGGTTATTCAAATGTAAAAAATGTTTATCATAAAAAATACAGTTCTTTTGGAAATTCATCAGGAATTTACAAATACAAACATACTGAGCCAGGTTTTGGAAGAATTAAACTTTCTAGCAATAAAATTTATGTTTCGTTTATTTAAACCTAAATAAGTTTGTAAATAATTATTCTGCTCAAGACCCAGTAAAACTTACATTTAAAAATGGCATTCATCTTAGTTTAAAGGTCCCATAGCAATTGGATTTATATATCATAATTATATAGGTGGTAGTTATGTGTAATTGCCTTCAATTCTTATCTTTCAAAAGGATCCAATTGCGGTGCCTCACTCAAGTATTTTAGCTAATATTAATAAACAGAAATTCAATGTTTTCCTAAATCCATTTATTGATGAAATAAAACTAAATACATCTATTAATGAAATTAAAGAAATTCAAATTTATTATTCTAATGGAAGTAAAATCAGAAATGTATGCGCCCCTAGACTGTAGGCTTGGTTGCTTGCGCCTCAGCGATTTGTACTTTTGGCGCAGGCAACGGAACCCGGAAGGCGAGGAAATGGGAAATGGCGCCCAAAGAAAGAGGATTAGGGAAAATTGAAAAATTGACATTTCACAATTCACAATTCATAAATTGTTAATATTTTGGCTTTCATTTTGTCTTTAATTAACCTTAAATTTGCTGCAAAATGGAATTAGCTACTTTAGAACAGGCGCAACAACTTGGCTTAAGGCCAGAAGAATTTGATAAAATCATTGAGATTTTGGGCAGAACCCCCAATTTTACAGAGCTAAGCATCTATTCTGTGATGTGGAGTGAGCATTGTTCATACAAAAACTCTATCACATGGTTAAAAACTTTGCCTAAAGAAGGGCCAGCAATGTTGGCAAAAGCAGGCGAAGAAAATGCAGGGTTGGTTGATATTGGCGATGGTTTGGCTGTTTGTTTTAAAATAGAATCACATAATCACCCCTCTGCCATAGAGCCTTATCAAGGGGCGGCAACGGGAGTTGGGGGCATTAATAGAGACATTTTCTCTATGGGGGCTCGTCCAATCGCACAATTAAATTCATTGCGTTTTGGCAATATTTCTACTGACAGAACCAAATGGTTGCTCAAAGGTGTGGTAAAAGGCATAGGCGATTATGGCAATGCTTTTGGTATTCCTACGGTTGGTGGCGAGGTGTATTTTGACGATTGTTACGAAACCAATATTCTTGTAAATGCAATGAGTGTGGGGATTGCTAAAGTGGGCAAAACGATTTCTGCCATTGCGGAAGGCATTGGCAATCCTGTTTATATATTTGGGGCTGCCACAGGAAAAGATGGTATTCATGGTGCTGCATTTGCAAGCAAAGATATTTCAGAAGACAGTATCAATGATTTGCCAAGTGTGCAAGTGGGCGATCCTTTTTATGAAAAACTGATTTTAGAAGCCAGTATGGAACTGATAGAAACTGGGGCTGTTGTTGGTATGCAAGACATGGGCGCAGCCGGAATAACTTGTAGCACGAGCGAAATGGCAGCAAAAAGCGGCACAGGCATGGTGGTTCATTTAGACAAAGTGCCTTTGCGTCAAGAAAACATGAAAGGTTGGGAAATTCTATTGTCAGAGAGCCAAGAGCGAATGTTGGTGATTTTAGAAAAAGGCAAAGAACATTTGGCAGAGGCGATTTTCCAAAAATGGGAATTGGCTTATGCGCAAATTGGCGAGGTGAATGGTTCGGACAGGGTGCAATATTATTACCATGGAAAATTGGAAGCTGACATTCCTGCAGAAAGTTTGGTTTTGGGCGGTGGTGCTCCAATTTATAAAAGAGAATGGACCGAGCCGAAATATTTTGAAAAAATAAAAGCCTATAATTTTGATAGCGTTTTGCAACCCACTGATTTAAAAAAAGTGGCCGAATTTTTAATTCAATTGCCAAATATCGCATCTAAAAAATGGGTATTCAATCAATATGACAGCATGGTTGGCACTGTGAACCAAAGCACGAATTTGCCAAGCGATGCAGCCATTGTAAAAGTTAAAGGTTCAAACAAATCTTTAGCACTCACCGTGGATTGCAACAGTCGATATGTTTATTCTAATCCAGAAGTTGGATGTGCAATAGCTGTGGCTGAAGCTGCCAGAAACATTGTTTGTTCGGGCGCAAGACCAAGTGCAGTTACCAATTGCTTAAACTTTGGAAACCCTTACGATACAGAGGTTTACTTCCAATTTAAACACAGCATAGATGGCATGAGAGTGGCTTGTTTGAAATTCAACACACCTGTAACGGGTGGCAATGTTAGTTTTTATAACCAAAGTATAGAAGGTGTGGCGGTATATCCAACCCCAACAATAGGCATGGTGGGTATTTTAGAAAAACCAGAACACCAAACCACTTCTAAGTTTACAGAGAGTGGCGTTAGTATTTATTTAATCGGAAATTCACACAATGATATTTCAAGCAGTCAGTATTTAGCAAAATACCATAAAGTTGAATTTTCTCCTGCTCCATATTTCAATTTAGATGAAGAAAAAAATATGCAAGACGCTCTATATGAGGCTATCATAAGCAATACAATACTTTCTGCACACGACACATCAGAGGGCGGATTGTTTGTAGCCTTAGCAGAATCGGGCATGCAAGGCAATGTGGGTTTCAGCATCAACACAGACAAAGCCATTAGAAAAGATGCTTATTTATTTGGCGAAGCACAAGGCAGGGTAGTGGTTTCGGTTTCGACAGCCAGCCAATCTGAATTTGAAAACATTATGAAAAAAAACGATATTGCTATCACAAATATTGGAACCACAGGTGGTGTTGATTTCATCATTGATAACGAAAACTTTGGTTCTGTTTCAGACTATTCGATAAAGTATCAAACTGCGCTTGAAAATTGTTTGTAAACAAAGTAAATAGAAAACTAGGCAGAACAAACGCTCCGTTTGTTGTTAAATTCGGCTTTTTGTTTCTTATTTGTTTTCTTTTTAGCTTTCTAATTCTTGAGGCTCAAACACCATTACTATTAAATGATTGTGTTTTGGGCAGCAATAGTTCTAATCCACAAAATATTGTTGTGGGAAAAAATAATTTTTACTTTTCGGCAGATAACGGAAAACTTGGGGATGAGCCATGGATAAGTGATGGAACGAGCGCAAACACTAAAATCTTAAAAAACATAGGATACGAAGGTTTTAGATCAAAGCCACATTCTTTTTGCGAACTAGGCGAAACTGTGTTTTTTGTTGCCAATGATGAAAAACATGGTTACGAACTATGGAAAACCAATGTCAAAGAACAAGAAACTAAAATGGTTAAAGATATTAATTCTGGCAAATACAGTTCTCAACCACAGAATTTAATCGCATTTAACCAAATGCTGTATTTTATTACCCAAAACAAAAATGCGAATTGTAAGCTTTGGAGCAGTAATGGGGAAGAGGAACAAACGCAGGTGAAATTTGATTTCGGTGCAGATGTTGTAATAATGGGAGTCATAAAAACAGAAAGTGTTTTAATATTAGCAGGGCAAAAGAATGGACAAGTGCATTTTTGGCTGCTTCAAAACAATGAAATACAGGTTTTGAACGTTCAAAACATGGCTCTAGAAAATATCTCTTTAGGTTTAAAAGTGTTGAAACTAAGCTTGCCCGCAAACAAAGAACTCAAAAATAATGAATTGATAAAGTTTCCTGATTTTTTTAATAAACCTATGGAGGCTTTGGATGAAACGATGGACAACAATAATTTATATTTTATTTTGAAAAAAGAAAAGAATATTCAATTATATAAAACCGATGCATCATTACAGAACCCACAATTAATAGAGCAGAATGTTGCAGACAATCACCCCAAAAATCAATATAAATTATCGAGTTCAGCCAATGGTGTTTATTTAGCGACTTATTATTACACCACCAATGAAATAAAAATTCGCCACTGGAATTCCAAAAATGTATTTGAATTAATCTATACCAAAAAACTTGTAAACATACAGGGTTTCGAACTTCAGTTTCATGTTTTTAATAAAGCATTACTATTTAATGTGCCTAGCCAAGATTCATTTCAAAGCATTGTTTTATACGCTATTAGTAGCAAAATAGAGCAGAAATTAAATTGCAACGGCAATGGGAATATCCGCAGTGTATCACATTTTTTTGAATTTAACAATAAAGTATATGCAGTGGTAGATGATGGCACAATTGGTTCAGAAATTTGGAGTTTGCAACCCAGTGGAAATCGTTTAACACTTTTAATAGACATAAACACAAAAGGGAATGATGCCAATCCTATGGCGCTTTCTAATATTAATGGGGCACTTTGTTTTTTAACCAATTCCCTCCATCAAATAGATGTTTGGCATTATGATATAAAGTCTAAAAAGTGCGTTTCAATAAAAACGATTAAACGAATGCCTGGTGATGAGGTAAAAGAGTTTTATGCTATTAACAATCAGATGTATTTTTTCTTGTATTCACCGCAAACAGCTAGCGAACAATTTTGGATAACAGACGGCACTGCTCTTGGCACTAGGATTGTTAAAACATTATATTTGGGCAGAGAAAAGGGCGCATCGGGTTTGTTCCTCTCTCAAACTTTCGAAAAAGAAATGGTGTTTTTTAACCAGCAAATATTTTTTACTTTTTATAGTCAAAATGAAGGTCAAGAACTATGGAAAACAAATGGTACTGCTAACGGCACTGTGATAGTAAAGGATATATATAAAGGCAAAGAATCCTCTAACCCTGAATATTTAACGGTTTACAATGGCAGTCTTTATTTTGCAGCCTCTACTTACAATGATGGAAGAGAACTGTGGGTGTCTGATGGGACTAATGCAGGTACAAAAATGTTTAAAGATGTTTGGTATGGCGCGCAAAGTGGCAATCCAAGCAATTTGAAAGTTTGCAATAGCAAACTCTATTTCGCAGCAACGGTAAGTGAAAATTTTGGCAATGAAATTTGTATTTCAAACGGCACCAAAGAAGGCACTACAATGCTGTTCGATATCAACAATAAAGAACCCGATTCTAACCCCGATAATTTTATTGAATTGAATGGATTGGTTTTGTTTACAGCCGATAATGGCAAACAAGGCACAGAGCTTTGGAAAACGGATGGCAGCAGTAAAGGAACCGAAATAGTAAAAGATATTTTTGCTGGCGGTGAGGGAAGTGCGCCCAATAGTCTTTTGCTGTTCGATAATAAAATACACTTTGAAGCCACCGACAAAAACAATGGCAATGAGCTTTGGAGAACAGATGCTACTGAAAAAGGCACAAAGTTGATAGATGATATTTCGCATGGAGAACAATCGTCTCTAATAAATAATATTTGCGTAACAGATACCAAATTGTTTTTCACTGCTCGAAACAAAGATGTTTATAATCAATTGTTCTATTATGATAAAAATAAAACCAATATTTGGTAATTATTCAAGTTCAAATAATACTGCTCCCAATCAACTTATTGCAATTGGAGGTCTTTTGTTTTTTGTGGTAGATGATTTTGAACATGGTTTAGAAATATGGTATTTATCTTATGAAAATTAATAAGTACTTAAATTTTTCATATACAAATAGTCTTTTTTGGGCTATTTTATTGTTTTATTCATCTTGGTTTTTCCTACCACGGGTTCTTCAAATGGACAATGCTTTTATTATGTATAATTTAATTGAGAATCAAAGTTTTTTCATTGCCCACAATCGTTTTTCAATGGCATTATTACAATTTGTAGCACTTGTTGCCATTAAATTAAATTTAAGTATAAATACGGTTTTGGTACTTAGTTCTGTTGCGCCAATGCTTATTAATGCTTTAATTGCTTGGCTATTATTCAGCAAATTAAAAAATAAATATTTAGCAGCTTTATGGCTTTTGATTAATATTTATGCCATTCCAAATTTTATTGTTTTTGCCTTTGCCGATGCCCTCTCGGCTGTAGGCATAGCATTGCTTATTGTAGGCGTATTTTTAAAATATTATCTAAAGTTTTCAATTGTGCATCTAGTTTTGCTCAATGTTTTACTATTGTTACTTGTTTTTTTACATCCTTCGGCATTAATTTTAATTGCAATAGTTAACTTATTTATCATCCAAGAAATTAGGCATAAATCTATTTTCATTCTTATTCTTAGCAGTGTTTTTTCCGGGTTATTATATTTTATTGTAAAACCTAAAGGAGGGTATGACACACATTTTTTAGACAATTTGATGAATAGTTTTAGTTTCGAGTACTTGAAAAGCAGTTTTTATTGGTATTATCTAAAAACCACTTTTTATGTCAACTACCTTGCTTTTACTTTATTATTTGTTCTAATTTCATTTTCAATAATTACAAACAAAGCCTTTGAAAAATTAAGTATCTATTGTTTTTCAATTTTAATAACATTAATTATTTCAGCCATTGTTTTTCATGATGGAGACAGCAATTTTTTTATGGAAAAAAACATGTTGCCACTTTGGCTCGTTGTTGGATTGCCTGTTTTTTATTTAAATAAAAATAAAATGCCTGATACATTTCATTTTTTTAAGCCTGTTTTTATAATAGTTTGTTTTTGGAGTGTTTTTGTTTTGTTCAAAACAGCTAAAGGATATAACAACCGATTAAATTTGCTTTCGGGGATTTTATACAATATGCAAACCAATCATATTTCCAAAGGCGTTTTAAGTGCTGATATGTTTCATGGTTACGACAACATAACACCTTGGACATTGCCCTACGAAACTTTGATTTTAAGTGAAAGTAAATTCAATGAGAGCTTTTCTATTTATGCCACAAGAAATATGGCAGAATTTAAAGAAAAGGAAGTGCTTGGCAATTATTTTTATGGTGCAGATTTTATGCCGCCCCAGAATTTAGAAATTTATCCATTTAAAAGCAGGTATTTTTATTTACCTAAAGAAAACTATCGCTCGTTAGATAATCTTGTTAAATAAAAAAAAGGAGATTAATTGCTTAATCTCCTTTTTTAATATTGTAATTCTTTTAATGATTACTCAGCAACAACATCAACTAAAATTTCTTTAGAAACTTCTTTGTGTAAATTGATATTTGCTCTGTATTCACCAATCATTTTAGGCTCTTCAATAAATATAATTTTTCTTCTATCCACTTCAATACCTAAGTCTTTTAAAGCATTAGACACTTGAAGTGTTGTGATAGAACCAAATATTTTACCGCTTGTTCCTGTTTTAGCTTTCAATGTAACTCTCATTCCTTCAAGTTTAAGAGAGGTAGATTCCGCTTCTTTTTTCACTCTTTCTTGTTTAAATGCTCTTTGTTTTACATCTTCTGCAAGCATTTTTAAAGCAGAACTAGTAGCTAGTTTTGCCATTCCTTGCGGCACAAGGTAGTTTCTACCATAACCAGGACGCACACTTACTACATCATCTTTATGCCCCAAACTTCTAACATCTTGGGTTAATATAATTTTCATGTTTGACATATTCTTTTTCCTCTTTTTTTTTAAAATTATTTTAAACCGTCAGCTACATAAGGAATGATAGCCATTAAACGCGCTCTTTTAACTGCCGTAGCAACCTTTCTTTGATATTTATCAGAAGTTCCGGTGATTCTTCCAGGAAGAATTTTACCTTGTTCGTTCATAAATTTCAAAAGGAAGTTAGCATCTTTGTAATCAACATGTTTGATACCATGTTTTTTGAAACGGCAATACTTCTTTTTAATTATTGTGGTTTGTTGGTTAAAACCATAATTATCTTGTGCTGCTGGTTTGCTCATACTTTAGCGTCCTCCTTTGCTATTTTGGCGGCTGGTGCGATTTCGCCTTTTTGTTTTCTTTCGTTAAACAACACACCATGTTTGTCTAACTTAATGTTTAAAAATCTCAAAACTCTTTCGTCTCTACGATAAAGTGTTTCGATTTGGGCAATGAACTCAGGGTTTGCCTGAAATTCAAAGAAGTGATAGAAACCAGTAGATTTCTTTTTGATGGGGTAGGCTAATTTGGTAAGACCCCAATTGGTTTCATTTACCATTTTTCCTCCGTGTTCCGCAACCAACTGTCTATAGCCTTTTACAGCTTCTTGCATTTGAGCATCAGACAGTACGGGTGTTAAAATGATTGCAGATTCATAATTAACTAAACTCATACTTTTTTTGTATTATTATTATTTTAAATTGGATGCAAAAGTAGGCTTTTTTAATTGTTTTTCAAATATATTGTCAATTATTTTTTTCTACTCCCTTTTCCATAGTATTTCAATCCCCAATCCTTCAACTCTTGTGTTACTTATCGATGGGCTTAGTTTCGTAATTGAAACATATATGTAGTCAGCTTTAGATTCAATGTTTTGAATATTATTGATAATAAAATGCCCAATGTTTTCCAAAATATTTTCTTCTAAATTAAAAGCTTGATTTACAACATCAATTATCGTTTCGTAGTTTATGTAGGCATTGTTTTGATATTTATTATTCGAGCAGATTTGAACATCTATCGAAAAGTTGTTTTCAACTAAATGCTCTGTTTCATAGAGGCCTAGCAGTGCATTTATATTAATTTTTCGGGCAAAAACGCAATATGGATAATCTTTCATTTGTTGTCTCAATTTGTTTTGTGTAATTTTGCAGCAAATCTATAAAAAATAATATAATGAGCGCTATCAATTTTGAAGAATTAAAAGAAAATAATTTTGGGAAAGACAAATATGTTCAACCAGATTTTTACAATATTGATGATTTATTGACTGAGGAGCATATTTTAATCAGAAATTCTGTAAGAGAATATGTTAAAAAAGAATTGTCGCCAATTATTGAGGAGTATGCACAAAAAGCAGAATTTCCAAACCATATTTTAAAAGGTTTGGGCGAAATTGGTGCTTTTGCGCCTCAGTTGCCTGCCAAATACGGATGTGCAGGAATGGATTATATTACTTACGGTTTGGTTATGCAAGAATTGGAAAGATGCGATAGTGGCATTCGTTCTACAGCTTCAGTTCAAGGTTCTTTGGTTATGTATCCAATTTATAAATTTGGTAGCGAAGAGCAAAAAATGAAATATTTACCTAAACTAGCTAAAGGTGAGTTGATGGGCTGCTTTGGTCTTACGGAACCTGATCATGGTTCTAATCCTAGCGGAATGACTACAAATATTAAAGATATGGGAGACCATTATTTATTGAATGGTGCAAAAATGTGGATTAGCAACGCTCCCTTTGCGGACATTGCGGTTGTTTGGGCAAAAAATGAGGATGGAAAAATAAAAGGAATTATTGTTGAAAGAGGATATGAAGGTTTTTCTACCCCAGAAACCCATAGCAAATGGAGTCTTAGAGCGAGTGCAACCGGTGAGTTAGTTTTTGATAATGTGAAAGTGCCTAAAGAAAATTTATTGCCAAATGTTGAAGGTTTAAAAGGGCCTTTAACTTGTTTGAATTCTGCAAGATATGGAATTAGTTGGGGTGCTGTAGGTGCGGCAATGGATTGTTACGATTCTGCTTTGCAATATTCTAAACAGCGTGTTCAGTTTGGCAGACCAATTGCTGGCTTTCAATTGCAACAGAAAAAATTGTCTGAAATGATAACTGAAATTACAAAAGCGCAACTTCTTTGTTGGAGATTGGGAAATTTAATGGATGCTGGAAAAGCAACACCCGCACAAATTAGTTTGGCAAAAAGAAATAATGTTGAAATAGCATTAAACATAGCAAGAGAGGCACGACAAATTCATGGTGCAATGGGCATAACTGGCGAATATCCTATGATGCGACACATGATGAATCTTGAAAGTGTTATCACTTATGAAGGAACGCACGATGTTCATCTTTTGATTTTAGGAATGGAAATAACAGGAGAAAACGCTTTTGTATAAAATAGTTTTTTTAATTCTATTTATAAGTTTCTTTGGTGTAATTAACGCCAAAAAAATTTACACAGAAGTGCCTGCATTGGTGCATTTGCCAAAATCAGAGCAAGCTGATACTTTTGGTTTTAATCTAGTGGATCAATTGCCTAAACTGATTTACCAAGAAATTAAAGCAGGTAGAATTAAACTTTGGAACTCTCCCAAGAAACAAGTGGTTTTGAGTTTTGAAGCTTTGCAAAAAATAGAATCGGATAACAGTGTTTCATTTAGTAAAGTAGAAAACTTGTTTTTTAATGAATTGTGGAGCACAACCTTGCGGAAAACTAATTTTGCTGTTATAGGTTTTTCATTTTTAGCAGAATCACCTAAAGGAAAAATCTCATTTGGATACATAGATTTTAAAGAGGTGTTGCCCATTTTGTTAAATAATTTCATTTCTACAAATGTAAATGGGGTTCAACATTTAAGTTACGCAAATGCCATTTATAGCAGACGCTATTATTTCAATTTATTGCAATTTGGGAACAATGATTTTACAAGCGATATGGCCACTTCGTTTAAAATAAAAAAAGATGCTTTCTACTCTAAAAAAAGGGTTCAAGGATTGGTTAAATTAAAAAACGAAAAGGAAGTTGTTTACACTTTTGAAAAAAATCCAGGCGATGAAAATGACCCGTCAACGCTTGTTTTTAAGAACATTGAAAACTATTTGAACGATAACAAAGCACAAGTTTTAAAAATTGGTGGTGAAAAATATTTTAATAGCGATGTTTCAACACTTAGTGATTTTACAGTTACCCGAATTGAGATTACAGAAACTTGGATTAAAAAAGGGGCAAGCATTAGATATTTGCCTTTAAATATAAAGATATTTGTGAACAATAAACCTTTGAACAATATGACGATTTCTGAGTTTAATCAATGGCAATTATTGTTTAAATTCAAATCCATTGAAGATATTTTGATTGAAAAACAGTTTCAATTAAATCTATATAAAATAAACAGTGAATTAATTGCATTCAATGAATCTGAGTTATATTTGAGAGCGCTGAATGAATTTAAATGGACACAAGTAAGTAATTTTGTAAAATACACAAGAGAATAAATTATAAATATGTATAAAATAAAGTTTGGGACAGATGGATGGAGAGAAATTATTGCCGAAAATTATACGGTTCATAATGTTGAATTGGTGGCCAATGCAACAGCAAAATGGTTGGTTGGAAAGTCGCTAGAAAAAGCAACTTGCACGGTTGGTTATGATTGCCGATTTGGCGGAAAAATGTTTGCAGAAAAAACAGCATGCGTATTGGCTTCTCATGGCATAAAAGTATATCTTTCTGATGGGTTTTGCAGCACACCAATGATTTCTTTGGCAAACACAAAACTAAATACTTATGCAGGCATTATTATCACTGCTAGCCATAATCCACCATCTTATAACGGTTATAAAATAAAAGCCAATTATGGGGGGCCTGTTGTGCCAGCAGAAATAGAAATTGTGGAATCATTGATTGATTACAGTCTAGAAATTAAAACAGAACGATTAGAATCGTACATAGAAAAAGGACAAATAGAATACTGTGATTTTGAAAAAATGTATTTAGATGCTGTCAATGAAAAGTTTGATATCGGCAAATTAAAGCAATTTGAGAAAAATTTCGCCTATGATGCCATGTTCGGAGCGGGTCAAAATGTGATTAAATCTTTGTTGCCAAAATCATTTTTGATGAATTGCGAGTACAACCCTGGTTTTAATGGCACAGCACCCGAACCAATTTTAAAGAATTTAATTCCTTTTTCCGAAGCTATTAAAAACAATCCTGATTTGTTATGTGGTTTGGCTACGGATGGCGATGCAGATAGAATTGGATTTTTTGACAGTAAAGGTAAATTTGTAGATTCTCACCATTTAATTTTGCTACTTATTCAATATCTAACAGAATACAAAAATTTAAGTGGAAAGGTAGTAAAAAGTTTTAGTGTCTCTTCAAAAGTAGATAAATTAGCTTCTCAATTGGGTTTAGAAACCATTACCACAAAAATTGGTTTCAAATATATTTGTGAATTAATGATAACAGACGATGTTTTGATAGGAGCAGAGGAGAGTGGAGGCATCGCTGTTAAAGGACATATTCCAGAGAGAGATGGTATTTGGATGGGATTATTAATACTAGAATACATGGCTTTAAAAGGCAAAAGTATTGATGAGCTGATTCAAGATTTATATGCCAAAGTCGGAGAATTTGCTGTAGAACGATACGATTTGCATATTAGTGAAATACAAAAACAAGAAATTATTTCTAACTGTAAAAGCAATAAATACACATCATTTGGAACCTATAATATTGAACAAACAGAGAACTTAGATGGGTTTAAATTCCATTTAGGGAATGAAGAATGGGTGATGATTAGACCAAGTGGAACAGAGCCAGTTTTAAGGGTTTATGCAGAAAGTCAAAACTCTGAAAAAGCATTTAAAATTTTAGATGCTTGTAAAAATAGCATTTTAAATTAGCTGAATGAGGGTTATTTATTTGTTGTGTATATTTGTTGCATCGTTTTTATGCAATAACTCCATCGCGCAAAATGATTCTATTAATCTAAAAAAAAGGCAAACCTTTGCTTTTGCAACCGGTATTGGTGGCACAGTATTGACCCATGTGGGGCTGTATCAGTTATGGTACAAAGATTATCTGAAATCTAATTTTCATTTTTTTAATGACAATCAAGAGTGGTTGCAAATGGATAAATTTGGACATGGATTTTCTGCCTATTACTTAAGCCTTACGGGTATTGAAACAGCAAAATGGGCGGGCGTCAAACAAAAGAATGTATGGAAATGGGGTCTTTTTGGATTAATATTTCAAACACCAATTGAGGTTTTAGATGGTTTTTCAGCAGGTTGGGGAGCAAGTTCTGGCGATTTGGTTGCCAATACTTTTGGCAGTGCTTTGTGTGTGGGGCAGGAGTTGCTATGGAAAGAGCAAAAAATACATTTTAAATATTCTTTTACTCAAAGTGTTTATTCGCCATTTCGGCCGAATGTTTTGGGCGATAATATTGTTAACCAAATGCTTAAAGATTATAATGGACAAACCTATTGGCTTACTTATGCCCCACTCAAAAAATCCAAAATTTCGTTCATTGGCTTGGCCGTTGGATATGGCGCAAATGGCATGATTGGTGGATTTGATAACCGCTGGAAAAATGCAAATAATATGATGTTTGATAGAACTGATATACCAAGATACAGACAATATTATTTGGGTTTAGATGTTGATTTCACTAAAATAAAAACGAAAAGTAAAGCATTGAAAAAATTATTTTTTGTGCTTAATTGTATCAAAATTCCTTCACCTGCTTTAGAATTTAGTCAAAATAAATTTAAAGCCCATTGGTTGAAATTTTAATTCAAATAAATTTTAAGGTTTTTGAATGTTTTTATTAAGGAGGTAACAATATTATAGTTCACTTTTGATATATTGTATATTTAACCTTTTTAATCTATCAATTTTATGTTAATTTTGTGGCCTATTAATCTTTAAAAAATAAAATAAATGCCATATCCAGAAATGCTTGTTGCTCCCATGAGAGCAGAACTTACTAATGCAGGTTTTACAGAACTTAAAACAGCAGAAGAAGTAAATAATTTATTGCCTACATCAAAAGGAGTTAGTCTTGTTTTGGTAAATTCTGTCTGCGGTTGTGCAGCTGGTTCTGCCCGCCCAGGAATTATCCGTTCTTTGAATAACGATAAAAAACCAGACAACCTTTTTACAGTTTTTGCAGGCCAAGACCTTGATGCTGTTGATTCTGCTAGATCATTTATGTTGCCTTTCCCGCCTTCTTCTCCTTCTGCAGCTTTATTTAAAGATGGTAAATTGGTTCATTTTGTTCAAAGACTTGAGGTTGAAGGACACACAGCCGACCAAGTTGCAGACAACTTGAGAACAGCCTACGATAAGTTTTGTTAATATTTAAAGAAAGTAGCAGCCATTAAACCGGCCGTTTCTGTTCTTAACCTATTCTTGCCCATTCTAATGGGCAAGAATTTTTTGTTTTTGGCCATTTCTATTTCTTCTTTTGTAAAATCGCCTTCGGGACCAATAAAAATTGCGATGCTATTTTCATTCGTAAACTCAATTTCATTTAGTGTTTTAAAATCCTCCTCACCACAATAGCCAATAAGGTTGATGTCCTCTTTGCTTTTTAAAACTGCATCACTATAAGGAATGATTGAGTTGATTTTTGTTAACTGAAATTGAAGACTTTGTTTCATTGCAGAAATTGCGATTTTTTCTAATCTATTTATTTTTTGATGACAGCGTTCAGAGTTTTTTGTTTCGATGAATGAAATTTCATTTAAGCCAACTTCTATTAGTTTTTCTAACATCCACTCTATGCGCTCATTTTGTTTAGTAGGCGCTATATATAAATGAACAAATGGCTTTGGCTCTCTTTCTGGAGCTGATTTGTTAATGATTTTGAGAGAGATTTCTTTTTTAACAATCTCTATAATTTCTGTTTCAAATAAATGTCCTTTGCCATCTGTTATCCAAATTGTATCATTTACTTGTTTGCGCAACACAAACAAGTGTTTTGCTTCTTCTTCTTTTAAAATAATTAAGTTTTCTGAAACAAAATCGCTGTAGAATAACTGCATAATTAGGCCAAATAAATTACAATATGAAACCTTTTTGCTTTAAAACTATTTTTTCTTCTTGTTTTTAGACATCTCTTCCAACTTCTTTTGAAAAGCAGATTGTTTACTTTCGCCTTTTTTGCTTTTTGATTCAGCTATTTGCGCATTTAATTTGTCTTCATCTATAAAAAACTTGATAGCCCATTGTTGTGTAAATGTAATGATATTACTCAAAAAGTAATAATAAGTTAAAGCAGCTGCATATTTATTAAAAAATCCTAAAAACAAAATTGGCATTAAATAACTAATATATTTCATTTGCTCGTTTACACCTGTCATTTGATTGTTTAATCTAGTGTAAACTAAGGTAGAAATAGTCATTAATAAAGTGAATAAACTCACATGGTCGCCATAAATGTAATCGATGATTGGTAGTTTGCCAAAATTCCAAATAGAGTCATAAATGGATAAGTCATCTGCCCATAAAAAGGCTTGCTGTCTGAATTCAAAAGCCGAAGGAACAAATTGAAACACCGCTACCAAAACCGGCATTTGAAGTAACATAGGTAAACAACCACCCAATGGATTTACACCAGCTTTTTTGTATAATTTAAGGTTCTCAACTTGAGCGCCTTGCATATCGTCTTTGTGTTTTTCTTTTATTTCATCCAATTCTGGCTTCAACAACTTCATTTTAGCGGTTGATTTAAAAGACTTGAATACCAATGGTAACAAAAGTGTTTTAATTATAAGCGTCAAACAAAGAATAACAAGACCGTAGTTGCTAATATATTGCTGCAAAAAGTTAAAGATTGGAATAATCATGTATCGGTTCATCCAACCAAAAATACCCCAACCCAATGGAATAATTTTATCCATGCTTTCGTCTTGCGCTTTTAATGTATAATATTTATTTGGCCCAAAATAAAACTTTAAATCAAAGACTTTTTCTTGCTCGTTTTTATAAGGCAATTCAATTTCGGCCAACATGTTTTTGATGCTTCCTGCGTTCATTGCATCGGCTGTTGTTAGTTTACTACCTTGGTTTATACCAGATTCGCTTATAATTGTGGTGTTAAAAAACTGTTGTTTGAAACTAACCCATCTAGCATCTTTTTCTAATGTAATGGTTTTGTTTTTAGTTTCGCCAATATAGTCTACTTTATCGTCATTGGTTTTGAAATAAAGAGTCGTTAATATTTTCTCTTTTTCAATGTCTCTTTCTTGCAATGGCACATCATTTTGCCAGTTTAAAATAAACTTGGAACCTGGCGCAAGATTATTTTGCAAACCAACAACTTTAATTTGAGATTGTACATTATAGCCGGAATCCGATAGTGAAAAACTTGAGACAATCTCGGAATTGTTTTCGCCTAGCATTTTAAACGCTATTGTTTTACTATCGCTGCTTAACAAAGTCCAATAAAAATCGGATGATTTAATTACACTCGACTTAGAATTAAAACTTATATAATTATCACTATTAAATTGTCCTAATAAATAAACAGGTTTTCTACTATCTGTTTTAAATTGTTTTAATTGAACTTGTTTTATGCGACCGCCTTTATTAGTTAAAGTGATTTTTAAGTTTTTATTTTCAATGTAAAATAATTTTTCTTCGCCAATTACTTGATTTGCCAAAGCTCCATATTGTGCTTTTAGTGCATTTGTATCGTTTTTGAAAATATTTCTTAAACTGTCTTTAACAAAGTTTGCTCTTTTTTCATTTGAAAGAAAACTGTTTGCATCATTTTGTTTAACCAATTGAATAGAATCTGCATATCTTTTTTGCAAAGCCAATTCTTTTTCGTTGGGTTGGTTAATAAAGTAGTATCCAATTAGTAATAAAAAGATTAAACCGAGACCTATTAGTGAATTTTTATCCATTTTTTTTAGAGTATTTTACAGGGCTGCAAAGGTATTCTTTTAGAATTAAAATTTACATATTTTACAATAAATAAAGTTTAATTCCTTTTTATGTAAGACAAACAAAAAAATCAGGTTAAAATCACTCGCTTATGAGCTACAAGATAATGCCGAACAACCTACCTTATTATCGGCCCAATTTGGTCTTTTCTGAAACCATTGTTCGTTTTCTGGTTGTTCGTTGTATGGCTTTTGAAGTAAATTGTAAAAGGTGTTAATCAATTCATAATTGCCTTCATCCGCCTGTTCTATAGCCATTTGCGCCATATAGTTTCTAAAAATATATTTAGGATTAACAGCATTCATTTTTTCAGTCCTTTCTTCATTTGGCAAAAACTCTCCTTTCAAAACATCAATGTAAAGCAAAATAAAATCATTTATATTCTTGTATTTAGGATGTTTTTGTTCTTCCAAATTATAAAACGCATCTTTTAATATGCTCCAAAAATCTGAAGTTTCTTTATTAATTTTAGATAGTTTTCTGAAAAATATTGTGTAATCTATTTCCGCTTCTTCTAGCGAAACTTCCAATGTTTGCAAGTCTATTTTTGCTTTGTTTTCTTCTGAAAAAATACCAAGTTTTTCAAACATCATATTAGAATAGGCTTTAATATACTGTTTTGGGAAATTGTTTAAAATTTCCTCTAATCCTTTTGCCTCTTTAATCAATGGAAATAAAGCGTTTGCCAATTGGTATAAATTCCAATGAATTATTTCTGCTTGTTTTCCATAAGCATATCGGTGGTTTTCTCTATCGGTGGTGTTTGGTGTCCAATTTGGGTCAAAGTTTTCTAACCAACCATACGGGCCGTAATCTATTGTGATGCCATGAATAGACATGTTATCGGTGTTTAAAACCCCATGCACAAAACCTGTTCTCTGCCAATGAACCACCAATTGAAGCGTTTGTTCGCAAATAGTCTTAAAAAAGTGGAGGTATTTTTCCTCTGAATGGAAATCAATGTCTTTAAAAAAATGTTGAATGGTGTAATCAGCGAGTTTTTTGAGCGTGTCAATATCATTTTGCGCTGCCAATATTTGAAAACTTCCAAAGCGAATAAAGCTTTCAGCCACTCTGCAAACGATTGCGCCTTTTTCGTAAGCGGGGTTTCCATTGTATAAAACATCTCTTAAAACCTGATTGCCAGATAAGCAAAGCGAAAGCGAACGGCTAGTTGGTACGCCTAAATAATACATGGCTTCGCTGCATAAATGTTCTCTAATGGAGGAGCGCAAAACTGCCAAGCCATCTGCATTTCTTGAATAAGGTGTTTTTCCAGCGCCTTTTAGTTGAAAAGTGTATAATTGATTGTTTTTTTCTATCTCAAATAAGTTGATTGCTCGGCCGTCTCCAAGCTGACCCGCCCAGTGGCCAAACTGAAACCCACCATAACACATGGCGTAAGGCGCAGTTTCGGGCAAGGTTTCCTTGCCCGAAACCCAATTTAGAAAAGGTTCACTATTAATTGTTTCTTCGTTTAATTCAAATGTTTTTGCAAATTCTAAAGCACAATGCACCAAAATAGGGTTGTGGGTTGGGGTAGGAGAAACAAAAGAAAAGCATGCGTTTTTTACAGGTCTGATAAAGTTTTTAAGTTCTTTGTCGGCAGGTAAAGCATTGGAAAATATGTTTTTAGGATGGAAAATCAAGGTTTTTAAATTGAATTTCAAAGGTAAGACTTATTTGATTGAAATAAAAAAGACTCATTACATTATTAAAGTTTTAAATTTAAAAGTGCCCCCCACAGTTTCCCCCAAAAACAAAAAAGCTTCAAATTTAATTTGAAGATTTTAGCCTTTTGTAGTCCGTAGGGGAATCGAACCCCTCTGTCTGAGATGAAAACCCAGTATCCTAACCGATAGATGAACGGACCTTGTTTTTAGGACTGCAAAAATAAACAAAAAAATTAAACTTCAAAATATTTTTTAAGAAAAAAATAAAATTATCTTTGCAGCACAAATTTTAATATAAAAAACACAAATGATTAGAGTAGCTATTAACGGTTTTGGCCGTATCGGACGCTTGGCTTTTAGAGTAATGAGTCAAAGAAATGACATTGAAGTTGTTGCAATTAACGATTTAACAGACAACAAAACGCTTGCACATCTGCTTAAATATGATTCTGTGCATGGAAAATTTAACGGTACCGTTGACTTTTCTGACAGTGCAATTATCGTAAACGGCAAGTCGATTGCTGGTTTGGCTGAGAGAGATCCTTCGCTTTTGCCTTGGAAAGCAATGAATGTTGATGTTGTTTTGGAATCTACAGGGAGATTCACAGATAAATCTACTGCTATGGCACATATTGATGCTGGCGCAAAAAAAGTTGTAATTAGCGCGCCTGCAACAGGCGATTTGAAAACAATTGTTTTGGGTGTAAATGATGAAATATTAGACGGCACCGAGCAAATATTGTCTAATGCATCTTGCACAACAAACTGTTTGGCACCAATGGTGAAAATTATTGATGAGCTTTGCGGCATTGAAAATGGTTTTATGACCACAATTCATGCTTACACAAGCGACCAAAATCTACAAGATGCCCCACATAAAGACTTGCGTAGAGCGCGTGCTGCTGCATACAGTATAATTCCTACAAGTACTGGCGCTGCAAAAGCTGTTGGTTTGGTTATGCCACATTTGCAAGGCAAATTAAATGGAAATTCTATGCGTGTTCCTGTGCCTGCCGGATCGGTTACCGATTTTACTTGCAATGTAAGAATTGCAAAAACAAAGGAAGAAATTAATGCCGCTTTCAAAGCAGCCTCTGAAACCAATCTTAAAGATATTTTAGAATATAATACTGACCCTATTGTTTCAATAGATATTGTTGGCAATGCACATTCTTGTATTTTTGATAGCGATTTAACCATGGTAATTGGCAATAGCATTAAAGTGGTTGGTTGGTATGATAACGAAGCTGGATACAGCAACAGAGTTGTTGATTTGATTGCTAAAGTGGGGAAATAAAACTTTTAATATTAACATATAAAATGCTTGTCAACAGTTTGGCAAGCATTTTTTTTTGGGGTTTTTTTGATTTAAGTTTTTCGCAGTTTTGTGCGGAATGTATAGATAAGCGTTTCTAGGTTCTTGACACAATTTCGCACGAAGCTATGGTCTCGGCTCAGCCGAGACGAACTTATAGAGCCATAAAATAACGATTGTCCAATATGATTATAGAAATTACAATAGAAAACAAAAAAGTGAGAAAAACATCACATCTTTAATACATTTAAAGGTGAAATAGAGCATGTAAAAATAAAAAAAATGACTAAAAAAGTGTGAAATTTGTCATCGAGAAAGGGGGCTTTTTTGTTGAAACCTCAAAGGCAACTCTGAGGATAAAATTACCCCTTTCTCCAAAAACTTAGCTCACCGAAGCTATCTATTAACAAAAAAGAGGATGGAATGGCGGAATGCGGGGTCCAATAACTGGCAAGGCAGCTACCTAGCGGGGCGGCATTAAGTGCAATTTCAACATAGGTAGTATAGTGGTTGAAGTTTTGCACTTTTGTGCTTAGCTTATTGTCAATTTGCCCATCATCGGCTATGTTTTCAAAAAAAGGATTGAAATAATAAAACCCATCAAATTGCCCAAACGGAACCTCTGTAATATTCATATTTAACAAACTAACCGATGTTTTTTTTGTCTGCTTTAAAATGTTTTGCCCAACAAGGTGCAATGATTGCCTAATTTCTATTCCCGTGAAATGCATGTTCGATAAATGGGCACCCACAATGCAAAATTTGCCAACGCCAGAGCCAATATCCAAAACATTTGAGACATTGTTTTCTTCAAAAAAATCAATGCTTCTTTCAATAATATCAATTGGCGAAAAATGGATATCCGCCTTTTGCCTTAATTCTACAGGCAGCAAAGAATCAAAATCTTTGTCGTTTTTAAAACTGATAGACATTCAATTTTTCACCATTTATGACTGTCGTCATTGAGCCATGTTTGATGAATTTTCATTGTTTTTTCAATCACATCTCGCACACAGCCGTTGCCTCCCTTAATTGGCGAAACATAATTGCATATTTTTAGCACATCAATAGCCGCATCTTTTGGGCAAGCTGCTACCCCAACCATTTTTAAAATCGGAATATCGGGCATGTCGTCTCCCATGTATAAAACCTCGCTTGGTTTCAACTTGAATTTTTGTAAAAAATCATTAAAGGCTGCCTCTTTGTGTTCCTGTCCGGTGTAAATTTCTTTAATCCCCAACATCTCAAACCGCTTAACAATGCCACTCGATTTTCCACCAGAAATAATCGCCATGTGATACCCGTTTTTTGCAGCGTGTTGAATCGCATAGCCATCTTTTATATTGAAATTCCGAAGAAAAAAGCCATCTTCTGTAGCCAATACGCTACCGTTTGTCATCACCCCATCAACATCAAAAACAAAAGCTTTGATGGTTTTTAGTTTTTCGTGTATTAATTCCATTTCTTTATTTAAATAATTGTTTTGATTCGTCAAAAATAATATCTGCCACCATGTCAGCCCCGTTGTTAGAAAAATGATAGCCATCATAAAAAAACCTTGAATCTTGAGGCATTCTTTGGTTCAAATCGATGACATAAACCCCTTGTTTTTTCCCCACAGCAAGAGTTTTGTTATTATAAAGGTCTAATAATTTGCCCATCCAATTACCGTTCTTGTTACCTGTTTTTTTATTCCCAAAATAAACATCAGTAAACACATCGATTGTGTTTTCAAATAAAATGGATTGGGTAATCAAAACGAGTTTAATCTTGTTTTTCTTGCAAATTTTTATAATTTCAGTTAATCTTTTTTCATACCCTTTAACAAAAGGCTTTTCTTCCAATAACGATTTTTTTATTTCCGAATCACTAAAATCTATCTTTTCCATTGCTCCATAGTCGCTAACAATTTGATGGTTAAACCCTGATTGAACTGCTAATTCTACCCGTTTTAAATTTACAATTGTAGCCGGAATTTCAAATTGGTTGTATAATTTTCGCCAAAAAGAAATCTTTTTATTTTCAAATCTATTATTTGTGTCTAGGCTAATATCGTTCAGCCCACACATCAAAAAAATCATATCAGGCTTCAGTTTCAAAATTTGTGAATTCAATAACTCAAGGTGCCCTCGCGTTGAGTGGCCGTCCATTCCAGCATTATTCAGCCAAATATTTTTGTTTTTAGCGAACAATTTATTTTTGAGCAAAGCAGGCCAATCTTTTCCATCCGATAAATAAAAACACTCTGTTGTGCTGCCGCCCATGCAAATAATTTTCTTTGATTTTGTTTCAGGTAATTCATCGCCCCTAAAACCCAAGCTGTTTTTTGAATGAAAAATATGCGAGTCAATAGCATTGGTTTGGTTTTGATTAATTTCATAAACTACATTTTTAGGCATCAACACTTTGTTGTGTTTTATTCTTGTAGAAAAAGGGTTGTAAAACTGCAAAAAAACTTCCAGTCCAATGATAATAATCATTAAAAAACGAAAGATATGCCATATAATTCTCACTCTTGCAAATCTATAATTTTTTTGTTTAGAATTACACATAGTTTTTAGTAATTTTGCGACTATGCAAAAAATCACACAAGTATTCAAACAATTAGGTTTAAAAAAAGAATGCGAAAGCGTTTGCACAGGCGTTAATTGGATAAATGCAGTTGCTTCAGAAAAGCGAACAATTATATCTCCCGTTGATGGCGAAAAAATTGGAACTGTTAATTATGCAACCACTACAGAATATGAAGCAATTTTAAAAAGATCCAATGATGCAAAAAAAATTTGGCAAGCTATTCCTGCACCCAAAAGAGGCGAAATTGTTAGACAATATGGCAATGTATTAAGAGAAAATAAAGAAGCCTTAGGGACAATTGTAAGCTATGAAATGGGCAAAAGCCTGCAAGAGGGTATGGGCGAGGTGCAAGAAATGATTGATATTTGTGATTTTGCTGTTGGGTTAAGCCGTCAGTTGCATGGTTTAACAATGCACAGCGAGCGTCCCGGACATAGAATGTACGAACAATGGCATCCATTGGGCATAGTTGGCGTTATTTCTTCATTCAATTTTCCAGTGGCTGTTTGGTCTTGGAACGCAATGATTGCAGCTGTTTGTGGTAATGTAACAATTTGGAAACCTTCAGAAAAAACACCATTTTCTGCTTGGGCTTGTCTAAATTTAATGCAACAAGTGTTAGAAAAAAACAAATTGCCAGAAGGCCTTTTTACCATTATTAATGGCGACAGAAAAATTGGCAAATTATTATCAGAAGATAACAGAGTTGCATTAATTTCAGCAACTGGCAGCACGGCAATGGGCAAAGAAGTGGGCAAAATTGTGGCAAACCGTTTTGGGAAATCCATTTTAGAATTAGGCGGCAATAATGCCATTATAGTAACAGAAAATGCAGATTTAGACATCGCCATCAGAGCCATTGTTTTTGGTGCTGTGGGCACCGCTGGCCAAAGATGCACCACTACTCGAAGACTCATAATTCAAGACACGGTTTATGATGCTTTGATGAAAAAAATATTAAAAGTATATAAACAACTAAAAATTGGCAATCCTTTGGATGAAAAAAACCATGTTGGGCCATTAATAGACAAACAATCGGTAGAAAATTTTCAAAATGCGCTTAAATCTTTGAAAAAAGAAGGTGGCAAGATTTTAATTGGTGGCGAAGTTTTGAAAGGCGCAGAATATGAAAGTGGATGTTATGTTACGCCAGCTGTTTGCGAAGCAAAAAATTATTATGAAATAGTGCAAGAAGAAACCTTTGCGCCCATCCTTTATGTTATGAAATTTAATAAACTTAGCGAAGCATTATCTATGCAAAATGATGTTAAACAAGGCTTGAGTTCGGCTATGTTTTCTAATAATATTAGAGAAACAGAATTGTTTCTATCTGCCCAAGGCAGCGATTGTGGCATTGCTAATGTCAACATTGGCACAAGTGGCGCAGAAATAGGAGGGGCTTTTGGTGGAGAAAAGGAAACAGGCGGAGGCAGAGAAAGCGGTAGCGATAGCTGGAAAGGCTACATGCGCAGACAAACAAATACCATTAATTATTCGGATTCATTGCCTTTGGCACAAGGCATAAAGTTCGATTTTTAACTGCTCATCACACTGCCGCAGTTGATGTCTATAACCTGACCTGTGATTGCTTTTTGGCATAATAAATAATGCACTAAATCTGCTATTTCTTCTGGTTCGGCCATTCTGCCCAAAGGCACACTTTGCATCGCTATTTTTTTAAACTCATCGAGGCTAATTCCTAAACCTGATGCAATACCGTGCATGCCTTCTTTTGCCATATTTGTGTTTACCCATCCAGGGCAAATAGCATTTACTAAAATATGATCTTCGGCTAAATCCATTGCCCAACTGCGCATTAAACCTAACAATCCAGCTTTGGAGGCGCAATAGGCGGTGTAATTTTTTACCCCTAATTTAGCCAAAACAGAAGAAGTTAAAAGCACATGTTTGTTAGGTGAATTACTTTCTTTTAGTTGGTTTAAAAAAGAGTTCACAAAGTAATATGTACCAGATAGATTGGTGTCTATAATCTCATTCCAACGGTCATCCTCTCCATAATAATTTTCGCCACCCACACCAGCATTAGAAATAATACCATCTAAATGAGTGCCGCTCAATATTCGAGAAACCTCTTCGCAGTTTTCTTTGTGTCTAATATCTGTTGTAACCACCAAATGATTGCCAGACGGCAATAATTTCAGCGTTTGTTCAAGTTTTTTTTCATTTCTTCCTGCTAAAATAATGCCAGCACCTTCGCTTGCGAGTTTAAAAGCAATGGCTCTTCCTATGCCACTGCCTGCTCCACTAATTATATAGCGTCTGTCTTTCATATTTTTTTCCATTATTTATTTGCGTTTTTATCTTTAAATGCTTTGTTTTTTTTGCTAAATTGATTAAAGACCAAATAGAACCCTATGAAAACGATTGCCGTTACAACAATTTCAGAAACTATAAGGGTGGAGCGAAAATCGGAAACCGTAATTGGATTAAGTGAGTCTTTCATGTTTTATTAATTTGTTTTGTCAAAACTATCATCTTTGGGGTTTTTTGCGGGTGTTTTTAACACTTTTATAAAGTAATAGCCAGTCATAAAAATTACGGCTGACATTGAAATAACCATTGTTATTAGGGCGCTTGTGTTCATCTTTTTTTAGATTAGTTAATTGATTTTCTTTTTTTGTTAGCTAAATATACCATCCAAGAAATTATCCCAAAAATGAGTAATAAAAATGGACGGGAAATATTTTTATATTTAATGGTTTTTTCAGTTTCTGCAATAAATGTTTTTTTGTCAAAATCAGTTGCGCTATACTTTTCAAACAATCCTTTATTTGTTCTATAATCAAAAATACTTGCTTTTTGATCTTTAGAAAGAATTGCATTGTTCATAATATCCGTTCCATTTAAAATAATTTCTTTATCAATGTTAACTAAATCTTTGGATAAAATATCGTCCATTTGAACAATCAGTTTTTCAGGATTATTTGCAAATGCGATTTGTTCTTTTGAATCTGTGTGATTGATTGTGTTCCAAATACTCTCCAAACTGCCAATAAAAACAACCAAAAGAATAACAGGGGTTACAAATTTGATGATAAATTTATAAATCAATGGTACTTTAATATCTGCACTCATGTTAATTTCTTTCCATCCTTTATCAATACCAAATACCCACGAAAACAAGATGATTTCTATCATGGCAAAAACAACCAAGGAGACGGTTCCTGCCCAATAGTCGTATTCATCAAAAACCCCTTGATTGAAAAATAAAACAGTTGGCAAACCTAAAATAAAAACCACTAAGCCAAAAGACCAAGCTGCATTTTTTCGTTTCCAGTTAAATTCATCTTCCAAAAATCCTATCCAAGGTGTGCCCATAGCCAAAGAGGATGTTACCCCTGCAAAAAACAACAGTCCAAACCACATAACTCCAGCAATAGCACCTAACATTGGTCCCCATTGCTGAAACAGGTAAGGCAATGTTTTAAACCCAAGACCAAGCCCGCCAGTTTGGGTCATTTCTACAACTTTATCAATACCTAAATAACCTATCGCAATTGGAATTAGAATAGAACTACCCAAAACAACCTCTACAAATTCGTTCATCCAACCAGCCGTTTGAGAATTCAGAGCAATATCGTCTTGCTCTTTCACATAGGATGCATAACAATGTATGGAACCCATTCCAAGCGAAAGGGTAAAAAATATTTGTCCGGCAGCGGCCAACCAAACTTTAAAGTTCCATATCGAGGTAAAATCGGGTGTCCAAAGATAATTTAATCCAACAGTGCCATCATTAATAGCATTGTTATCTCCTGCTTGCAGGGTAATACCTTTAATTGCTAGAATTACACCAAACAAAATTAACAAAGGCATTCCTATTTTAGCTGTTTTCTCAACTCCGCCTTTCAGTCCTTTGCTCAATATCCAAGTGTTAAAAACCAAACAAATAACCCAAAATATAATTGGTTCAGCTGTATTTAAAGACACATAGTTTCCAAAAAATTCAGCGATTTCTGCTTGCGTTTTTCCAGAGAATGTGCCGCTAACAGAATGCCAAACATAGCTTAATGTCCAACTTTCTAAATAACAATAGTATGCTGCAACTGCAACATTGGTAAAAATTCCGAAAACACCAATGTATTTCCAAAACCTTCTTTTATCAAAACTATCTAAAATAAAAGGGGTAGAATGGTTATTAAACTTTCCGCCAAAACGGCCCATTGCCCATTCAACATAAAGCAAAGGAAGCCCCATCAGCAAAAAACAAACCAAATATGGAATAATAAAGGCGCCTCCACCATTTTGTATGGCTTGAACCGGAAATCTCAAAAAGTTTCCTAAACCAACTGCATTGCCCGCCATTGCTAAAATTAGCCCAATCCGAGAGCCCCACGATTCTTTATTTGACATGTTGCAATAATAAAACCTTTCTTTTTAAAATAAAACTTTTTTTGTTTTTTTTATTAAATTGTCCAATGTGTTTTTTGTAAATCTTTATAAACGATGATTGTTTTTGTGTTTTTATTTAAATTCGATTTGTTTTGCAGAAATCAATAACTGTTGCGGTTACTAAAGAAAATATTAGGTCTTAGCCACAATCATTAATAAAACTTTGAAAATGAAAATACCTACGAAAAAATATAAAAACACTTTTATAACCATTGCAGATGATTGCCCAGCTAGTATCGGAGAAATTCCTCCTATAATGGTTGATTCTAAAACTGTTGCAAATATTCAGTTTGAGATTATTACCAAGAATCCATATAAGTTTACATCAGATGATGTTTTATTTCAAGTGTTTGCAGAGAGAAATGATTTATTACCAAACGAATATGAAAAGGCAAGCGCACAATTCTTTTTAAAAGGGCAGCCCTGCTTTAGTGCTTATTCTTTAACAAAACGCTATGTTTGGGGAATGCATTGCAACAATAAGGGAAAAGTTGTAATCTTCGGTGCGGAAAGTGAAGCGTATAAATATTTTTTGGAAGATAATTCTTTGAAAATTGTTAAAGCAATGAAGTCAAGTAAATAATGACAAAAAACTAAAAACGCATTTGTGTTTTTTAATTTGACCCAACTAAACCCAAGCGCAAATAATACCGCCTGAAACTGCACAAGTAACAATCCAATATCCCGCATGAATAGCGATGTATTTAAAAGATTTTTGCTCATACATTGCATTTTGAGCAATGATAGGAAAAACAAAGAATAATCCGGTGATTGTTCCATGTAAAGCCCCGTGACCAAAGCTTCTGAACCTAATCGCATAATCTATTTCTGTGCCATTTACAATTAAATAAACTTTAGGGTTCATACCTTTCATTTCGGCAACGCCATCTAAAAGAGCAAACATTGAAAATTGATGAACAACGATAAAATTTAAAGAAAAAGCGATGAAAAATGCGCCAATAAAGGAAAAAACCATGATTTTCCAAAAAGCCATTCTGTTTTTCATGTCTTCCGGTGTTTTGCCAATTTCTTTCATCCAGGCGTTGCCAAAAACATTTGGGTTATACCAAATAAATCCAATTGGAATAATTGCCAGTGCGGCAACAAAAATAGCTAAAAAGTTAATATTCACATTATTGTATTTTTATTAGATGCAAACAAAGGCTTTTTATTTAAAAAAAAACAATTATATTTGCAAATTATGAAATCAACAATATATATAGCAGCATTTTTAACCTTGGTTTTATTTTCTTGCAAATATGAAGATGGGCCTAATTTTAGCTTATTAAGCAAAAAAACAAGAGTGGCAAACATTTGGTTTTTAGACAAGGTATTAAAAAATGGGAATGATGAAACCGATGCGTTTAAAACGACCTTTGTGAATTATAAACTAGAAATTAAAAAAGACGACACCTATACTTTAACATATAGATTACTAAATATCTCTGAAACGAGAGAAGAAGGCACATGGAAGTTTTCTGACGATAAATCAAAATTAATTTTAAAGGGAAATGGTCAAACAGTTGAAAATACTTGGACAATTTTGAGGTTAAAAAACAATTCTTTTTGGTCTAAACAAAAAACAGGAAACGATGACTATGAGCTAAGGCTGAAAGACTAATAAACAGGCTGTTATTAAGTTTTTAAATTTAGTGGGTTTTATTATTTAGAAATACTCTAAATTGCGCCTCTTTTAAATGTTCGCATCCGACCTTGATATAGGCCAATTGGCTGTTATAGAAAAAGTAGCAGAAAGCAAGCTTCAGAACAAACTGATAGAGATGGGCTGTTTTGAGGGTAATACAATTACAAAAATTTTTAACTCCCCACTTGGCGACCCTTCAGCTTTTGACATCAACGGTTATGTTTTGGGTTTAAGAAAAGAAGAGGCTTCTTTAATTCATGTTATCTTAAAAAAATAAGTGAGCCAAAAAGAAAAACATATTTTATTAATTGGTAATCCAAACTGTGGAAAATCTACTATTTTTAACAATTTAACCGGGCTGAATCAAAAAATAACCAATCTGCCTGGCACAACAATTGAGAAAAAAGTTGGTGTTTTTAAAATAGAGGATCAAACTTATAGAATTACAGATTTGCCGGGTGCATACAGCATCTACCCGAATGGCGAAGATGAGATACTAGCCATTGACTATTTGAAAAATAGTATTTTAAACCATCAAGTAGATTTAATTCTTTACATTGCAGATGCTGCTAATTTGCAAAGAAATTTATTGTTTTTTTCGCAAATAGCGGACCTTAAACTACCTATTATACTTGTGCTAAATATGATAGATTTGGCAACGTACAAAGGCATTGAAATAGATATTGATAAACTTTCTGAGTCTTTGGGGGTTTTAGTAATTGCCTTAAACTCAAAGAAAAACACTGCCAAAAAAGAATTAATCAATAAAATTCATAAGGAGCACCAAGTTTTTCAGTCAGATTTTTTTAAAAAAGACACTATTTCTTTTCAGCAACATTGGAACAATAACATAGAGGCAATAAAAGAAAATAAGGAGGGTGTTTATAAAAAAATAGCTTTAGAAACCAACGAAAGGTATCTTAAAATACAAAATATTTTAACCCCAATTCAATCTAAAAACACCCAAAACGCCAAATTTATAACCCATAAGTTAGACAAGTTTTTGCTACACCCAATTTATGGAATTTTATCTCTGTTTGCTGTTCTGTTTCTTATTTTTCAGTTCATCTTCAAAGTGGCTCAAATACCGGCAGACTGGATAGACTATGGATTTAGTAATTTAATAAGATTTGTTTCTGAAACTTTGCCAATAGGCAAACTTAATGATTTAATTTGCGATGGCGTTTTAGCAGGTGTTGGTGGTATTGTTATTTTCTTGCCTCAAATAGTTTTGCTTTTTGTTTTCCTCACCATTTTGGAAGAAACAGGCTACATGACCCGGGTTAGTTTCATGTCTGATAATTTGATGAAAAAATTTGGGCTCAATGGAAAGTCTGTTATTCCTTTAATTGGCGGTATGGCATGCGCTATTCCATCCATTATGGCGGCTCGAAATATAGAAAATTCAAAAGATAGAATCATAACTATTTTGGTTACTCCTCTGATGAGCTGCTCGGCTCGTATTCCTGTTTACACGCTTTTGGCGGGTTTATTAGTAGAAAAAAACGATGGTATTATAGATTACAGAGGTCTTTTAATGTTAGTAATGTATGTTTTAGGTTTTGTTGCTTCTTTGTTGTTTGGACTTTTGTTTAAATTAATATTAAAGCAAAAAGAAAAGAGTTTTTTTATTTTAGAAATGCCAGATTACAAGTTGCCGCAAATTAAAAATGTATTGCGTGTTATTTATTCCAAATCTATGGATTTTGTTATAAATGCTGGAAAAATCATATTAATAGTTAGCATTCTGTTGTGGTTTTTGGCCAATCATGCGCCTAAAAACAACTTTGCAAATATTGAAAAGAAATACGAAAACTATTTAGGGCAGGATAAAAATTCATTAATCAGCAGCGAAAAGTTGGAATCAAGTTATATTGGAATAATGGGGAGATCTATTGAACCTGCCATTAAACCATTGGGCTATGATTGGAAAATTGGAATTGCCTTAATTACTAGTTTTGCCGCAAGAGAAATTTTTACGGGCACGCTCGCCACAATATACCGTGTTCAGGAATCTGATGACGATGGCAACAAAAAAATGTTGACCATTTTGAAAGAACAAAAGCGAGCTGACAATGGATTGCCTTTGTATTCCGTTGCCACAATTGTTTCTTTGCTTTTATTTTATGCCTTTGCGATGCAATGTTTTAGCACGCTAGCCGTAACTTATAGAGAAACCAAAGCTTTAAAATGGCCACTGATTCAGTTTTTTTATATGACAGGGTTCGCCTATTTGGCAAGTCTTATTGCTTATCAATTGCTGTCGTAATTTATTTTTCGTTTTTATTATTTTCTAGCTATATTTGTAATTCTTTTATGAAAAAAATAGTATTGTTTTTTAGTTTTGCTTTTTGTTTTTCGTTGTTCTGTCAACAAGATCCAACTTCAGTTTTAAATTTTAATGGTCGCTCTTTTGCGCTTATTTTGGTTAATAATGAAATCAATGATACCATATTATTTAATCATGACATTCAAGTGAATTCAAAAATTGGAAATATTTGGACTGTCGATTTTCCTACGCTTAAATATAACGAGCTCCAAAACATTAATGGCATAGAGTTCATTGAGTTTTCTACAATTGAAAATGTATCAAAACTGAAAAATGATGTTGAACTTAGAGCTACAAAGGTGGACAAAGTGCACAATGGTTTGCAAAATGGATTGCCAAAAAACTATACTGGCAAAGGTGTTATTGTTGGGATTGTAGATGTTGGATTTCAAAATAATCACCCTACTTTTTTTAACCAAGAAGGCACAAAAAATAGAATTGCCAGATATTGGAACCAAAGCGCAGCAGGCACACCGCCAAGCGGATTTAGTTATGGCAACGAATTTTCGGACACCACCTCAATAATAAATGCAAATGATTGGGATGGAACACATGGAACACATGTGGCTGGCATTGCTGCTGGCAGCGGATTGGGGTCAAAAAACTTTCAGTTTAAGGGCGTTGCGCCAGAGGCCGATTTGGTTTTTGTTTCTATAAAATACAGAAACGATACGCTTGCTGGCAGTGCTTTGGGCGATTATGTGGTAGCCAATCCATGTATTTTGGATGCCTATAAATATATTTTTGATTATGCGCAATCTGTCGGAAAACCTGCGGTCATTAATTTGAGTTGGGGAATGCACACCGGTTCGCACGATGGCAATAGTTTGTTTGATAAAGCCACCGAACTGCTGGTGGGTAAGGGAAGGGTTTTGGTTGGCGCAAATGGAAATGATGGCGCAAATAACATGCACATCAGCCATTCATTTAATAAGGATACTATCAACACTTTAATGATAGAAAACAGCAGAGAACGAAGAACCAAAGAAAGCGTATATGCAGATTTTTGGGGTAGCAAAAACAGTGTTTTTTCAATGCAAGTTTCTGTTCTAGACATCAATTTGAATACCATTGCGCAAACGCCATTTGTAAATTCTACTGCAAGGATGTCGAGAACTTTTGTTCTGAATGATTCTTTTAAAATTGTTTTTAAAATAGAACCTAGTTTTGTTACCAATCAAAAACCTAATATCACTGTTTCTGCAAATAATCCTCAGCAATCTTTGTTTATTTTTAGATTAAGTTTCACATCAGACACAAGCACTGTTCACGGATGGAACAGTGGGGCAAGCAGAGATTGGACAAGCGGAAGTTTTGCAAACAAATGGGGCAAATGGAATTTTGATAATATATTTATGTCTGGAAATTCTGACTACACGGCAGGCGAAAATGGCGGAACATCAAAAGCCGTTATCTCTGTTGGGGCAATGGCTGCCCGCTCATCATACATAAATATTAAAGGCAATTTAAGAAACGACAGTGGCTATGTTTTGCCTGGCAAAATAGCGCCTTTCTCGAGCAGGGGCCCAACAGTGGATGGGCGTATAAAACCTAATATCGTTGCGCCAGGGTTTAGGGTGCCTTCTGCTATCAATAATTTACAATTTCCGGGTTGGAAAGTGGATGACATAATGGATACCTCTCGTTTTAGAGGAAAGCAACAAATTTGGGCTGTCTCTAGCGGAACCTCAATGGCTGCGCCACACATCGCAGGCATAGTGGCTCTTATTTTGCAAGCCAACCCGAATTTGAACCAATGGGAGATTAAAAATATTTTGGAAAGCACCGCCACGCAAGATGATGAAACGGGAGCTGTGCCCAACAATACTTACGGTTACGGAAAGGTGAATGCTCTAGAAGCTGTAAAAAAAGCGTACCAAATTTTAAATATTAACGCAAGTTTACTGCCTTTGGCAATTTCTATTTATCCAAATCCTGCTCTCAATAATTTGCAAATTTCATTGCCTGAATCCATGTTTTTAAACTCAATTGAAATTATTAGCGCAAATGGAAAATCTGTTTTAATGCAAAATATGGATGCCAAGTTTTCGAAAGATTTTCAGTTTAATATTTTAGAATTAAATGCAGGCATCTATGTTGTTAAAATTCCTTTGAATGGGGAGGTTTATTTCTATAAATTTATGAAATATTGATTTGTTGATTTTTAAATTTTTACATAAAATAGATTATTTTGTAAAAGAGTTATCCGCTGTGCTTCTTTTCATTACAGTTGATTTTTATTTGTCAGAACAAAGTCGTCAAAAGATTTTGGCCCTTGTCCTGTGATAATTTTTACCCATTCTGTTGTTTTTCGTATCTTTGACATCTCAAAAACAACTGTTTGCAATATTTTGCCTTCGTCTTCAGTGTTGTTATTTGCTTTCATTCAGTATCTTTATTGATAAGTAATTTGTTGTTGGCATCAATTCTACTGCGTGGTGACATCTTAAAAACAACTCGACCGATTTGAGGTTAAGAGTTTTTAGTTTTTTTAGCAAGTCGCTGTCTGTTCGGGTTGGTTTATTCTTTTGATAGTTTAAAACGAATACCAATATAAATTTCTCTTCCTCTTGTCGGCCCCCAAACGGATGAAGTATCAAAGTATGGACCGAATGGATTTTGCCAACTTACAATAGGTTGATTTTGTCTGAAATCAAAAATATTTTCGCAACCTGCATAAACATCAAACTTCTTAAAGATGTAAGTAAATTGCACATTTATTAAAGTGTATGGTTTTGAAAAATCGGGTCGTTGAAATTCAACGGGATTTGATTTTGTGTCAGGCAAGCGCTGTTCTCCATACCAATGTGCGTTAATATCAAAATGATATTTATTTGTCAATGGTTTGTAACTAAAAGTTGTCAAAACTTTATGTGCAGGATTAAAAGGCAATAATTGTTTAGTTTCATTTATTTCTCGATAAACATCTAAATAATTGTAACCCATTTTTAACTCATAGCGTTTCCATATTTTCAAATAAAGTTCTGCTTGAAATCCATTGCTAACACTTGTTCCAGTGAAATTTTTAATAATAGCTTTCGTTGGGTCGCTGTCGTAGTCAGGGAAAATTTGATTTTGAAAATCTGTTCTGTAATAGTCCACACTGAAATAACCCGAGAGATTGTTGCTTTTAGTGTCAAATTTTTGTGTAAAGTTAATTCCAAAATTCGTTGCTCTTTCAGGCTTTAGCGGTTCTGCAAAAACTATGTCTCTTGAGCTAACCAACAAACCGATATTCTCGCTGAATAAATTTACTGTCCGCCAACCAGTACCAATGCTTGCACGAAAAACTGTTTTTGGCGTAACATCATATTTTAATAAAGTTCTAGGTGTTACGGTAAAACCAAATTGGTTATGTTGGTCGCCACGAACTCCAGCCACCCAAGTCAATTTATCTTTTAAAAAACTCATTGAATTTTCAGCGAATACTCCCGGAATGCTTTCAAATCTTTTATAATTGCCTGCATAAGTTCTTTGCAAAGTCGTGTCTGTAAATGCAATGTCTTCATTCAAATTCAGGTAGCGGTAACTTATTCCCGTTTTTAATGAATGTTTTTGTAAATAAGTTAATTCATATTGCAGATTAGTATAAAAATTTGTTTGTTTTGCATTATATTTTGCCGTTCCGAAAAATGATTTTTGGTCCTGATGAAAAGAAGATGCAAACAATGTTATTTTATGATTGTCATTGATACGATAAGCAGTCTTCATCCAAATTTCGGGTTGATTTATGTTTACAACTTGGCCGTAAATGCTGTTGCTTCCTTTGTCGCTTGTTGCATTATAAAGAGCCTGTCCGCCAATGCGTTGTTCATTTAAAAAACGCAAACTAATGCTACTGCTCCAACCCCAATCTTTGTCATTACCATATTTCCACTTGTTAAAAATCATATATCGTGTAAGCTTTGGTAGGTCAAGGAAATTATCATTGTCTCGGTCAATTTTATTTGCAGGTTGCACCGTGTGAAAAGCTGTCAAGTTGCTCCATTTACCTTGTTTAAATGCATAATTGGCGTTTAAATGTTTTTCTAAAAAACTATTCATATATACATTAATCAACAATTTGTCGGTTTTGTCTGGTGCTTTGGTTTCAACATTAATTTGTCCGCTAATACTTTCATATCCTTGCAAAACACTGTTTGCTCCTTTTGCAACATAAATATTATCAACCAATGTTCCCGGTATTCCGCTAATTCCATAGGTGAAGGATAAACCTTGTATCATAGGGAGGCCGTCAATTAATACCTGATTATAAATACCTGACAAACCCAAAATGCGAAGTTCTTTTGAGTTTGTAACTACATTTGTTGTTTGAGGTTGCACGGTCGTTTGAGTTTCAAAACAACCCGACAAATCACAACAAGCGGCTTTGCGCAATTCTGTTTGAGTTATAATTTCTGTTTTGATTGCAGTAATATTAGAAATAATTACCCCGTTTCGTTGACCTTTAACAACAACCTTATTCAATGTTATAATTTCATTCAATTTAAACTCAACAAATGTTTGTTCGGTAATGTTAATTGTGTCAGAGGTGTGTCCATCAAAACTTGCAATTAGCTTTTTATTGCTGATGTTTTGAGTTGTAATTTTAAATGTTCCACTATCGCTTGTAGAGGTGCTAATTTTTGTCCCAAGCCAATAAACGCTTGCCCCAAACAGTGTTTCTTTTTTTTCGTTGGTTACTTTTCCTAAAATGGTTTGTGCAGTAATGCCAAGGGGAAACAGTAAAACAACAAAAAGTAAATGTTTCTTCATTGTGTGAATGTTTTTAAAATAACACAAAGATTGTTTGGCAAAACAAACCTTGTTTTATCGGTTGTTCACTGTTTTACTTTGTAAGGTCTTTCGTCTGGATTTTCGCAACCGCCTGTATTTTCGATGGCTGCATATATTTCCTTTTCCGAAACCATGGCAGGATTAAATTTTACTTCAAAAGTCGCTGTTACTCCTTGTTTGATTGTTTTGCAACTGTTAACACCTTTTAGTTTTTCTACATTTGCACTAATTGTTTTTAAGTCCATAGAACAGTTTATGCCTTTAACCTTTATTCTGGTGGTTTTGGTGCTGTCTGTTGTTTGGGTTACATTTGTTGTTTGCGAAAACGCATTGCTTAAAGAAGCTGTACTAGTGATGAATGCCACCATAAATAATTTTATAAAATTCATTTTTTTTATTTTGTTTTTCTGATAACTTTTTTACCAATGCAAATATAATCCTATTCTCTAAAAAACCAACAACCTATAAAAAACGAATTATTTCAAAGGCGCTTCGCCCAGTTCATCTAAATTGACAAAAAAACTTACCTAAATCCTCAGGGGCTAAGTGTTTTTTTAGGCATTAACACCCAAATCCCTATTTCCTAGCCCCTATTACTTAATTCCAAATTCCTATTTCCTAGTCCCTATTTCCTAATCCTTATTTCTTATCGGAATGGATTATATTTGCGAGCGGTTAAAAATCATGTCAATTTTTGTTCAAAAAACACTCGATTTCATTTGCTATTAACAAGCTGTTTATTCGATGGCGCTTTTGCCCAATCAAAATTATTTTGTTAGATCGGGGGGCTATGGTTTTTTGGAGAAATGGTCATTCAATTCGCCCGAGGGCGTTTTAATTGCCAAACACAATGAGCCAATTTATTGTTTGTCTGCCAATCAAAGCTTTGTTTATACGGGTTTTAGCAATGGCAATTTGCCTGTTTTTATTGATAAGTAGTTTGTTTTTTATTGGCATCAATTATACTGCGTGGTGACATCTTAAAAACAACGTTAATAATTCTTGATATATTAGTGCTAAGTTGTGATTTGCTTTCATTCAGTATCTTTATTGATAAGTAATTTGTTTTTTATTGGCATCAATTCTACTTCGTGGTGACATCTTAAAAACAACTCTTAACAAATGGATTCTTTTAGTTCCAGAGTTGTGAATTGGTTGCATTTCGTATCTTTATTGATAAGTAATTTGTTATTTATTGGCATCAATTCTACTGCGTGGTGACATCTTAAAAACAACAGAAAACAGGATTAAAAGATTCGGCTGAGGGTTGTGAATTGGTTGCATTCAGTATCTTTGACATCTTAAAAACAACCTGAAAATTGTTTTATTGTGCAAATTGATGGTTGTGATTTGCTTTCATTCAGTATCTTTGACATCTTAAAAACAACTGTCTCAATTAATACTTAATTCATTTATAAGTTGTGATTTGCTTTCATTCAGTATCTTTGACATCTTAAAAACAACTACAAGCGTAACTCTCTAAACTTCTAACATGTTGTGATTTGCTTTCATTCAGTATCTTTGACATCTTAAAAACAACCTGCATTTACTCTAATATTTGAGTTTGGCAGTTGTGATTTGCTTTCATTCAGTATCTTTGACATCTTAAAAACAACAGAATTGAAGGAAACTCATTTTATTGTAAAGTTGTGATTTGCTTTCATTCAGTATCTTTGACATCTTAAAAACAACTTTCTGCCAGCCACTAATTTAGCATTTATTGTTGTGATTTGCTTTCATTCAGTATCTTTGACATCTTAAAAACAACCCTTTTGCGTTTAATCTTTTTGTAATAATTGTTGTGATTTGCTTTCATTCAGTATCTTTGACATCTTAAAAACAACTTGATAGCAATTTGCACACTTCGTTTCTAGGTTGTGATTTGCTTTCATTCAGTATCTTTGACATCTTAAAAACAACATGAATTTTAACAAACAATCTTTAAAGAGGTTGTGATTTGCTTTCATTCAGTATCTTTGACATCTTAAAAACAACATTTCAGAAGTTAAGAAAATGAAATATTATGTTGTGATTTGCTTTCATTCAGTATCTTTGACATCTTAAAAACAACTATAATGAAATTTTATTAGATGAAAGCAGTTGTGATTTGCTTTCATTCAGTATCTTTGACATCTTAAAAACAACACTTTTATCTTTAATTAGCACCCCCATTGAGTTGTGATTTGCTTTCATTCAGTATCTTTGACATCTTAAAAACAACATAGATTAAAACATTGTCAATGGTTAAATGTTGTGATTTGCTTTCATTCAGTATCTTTGACATCTTAAAAACAACCCTATTGCATTCGTTTGTTATTGTTATCATGTTGTGATTTGCTTTCATTCAGTATCTTTGACATCTTAAAAACAACAATTGAAGCTAATAAG
>Ga0209702_10001498_pt1 | contig 44782 bp, 25 predicted proteins | sample FRY01_FD_187210 | JGI IMG/M metagenome (GOLD analysis project Ga0209702, IMG submission 187210) | Freshwater microbial communities from Lake Fryxell liftoff mats and glacier meltwater in Antarctica - FRY-01 (SPAdes) (version 2) | ecosystem: Environmental > Aquatic > Freshwater > Ice > Glacier... | reverse complement strand
TGAACAGACCGCTTTGCACGATCGACGTAATCCGACCTTCGTTCTTCGCGTTTTCCGTCGTCAGCGAGTAGGTCGAAACAATCGGCGTCGTGCCACTGGTGCCTTGAGTTCTGGAAATCGACTGCAGTGAACTGTCGGCACGGTAATTCAGATCCACTGTGCGAGTCGCAACGACCTTCGCGGACCAGTTTGCAGTCAGAGGATTGTTGGCCGATTCCTGTTTCATCAGATCAACGCGATTGAGTTTATCCCACGTGTACGTATTCCGGAAATCCCAGTAGTTATCCGTCTGAACGCCCGTAGTCGTATTGAACTTCGCAAACCGAGCTTCGGTTTTCGTACGGCGATCGACGCCGTCAGCGTAGAAGTATTTGAGTTCAAACGCATCCGATTTTGTCTGCGGCTGCAGCCAGTCGGTTGTTGTGATCACTCGGGCCAATGCATCGTAAGTGAAACCTACACGTGATGTCACATCGGTGGAGGTCGCCAGGTTTCGTTGATCGGTGATTTCCGTCAGCAGCAGACCGTTGCCAGCGTTGTAGGTATTCGCAATCCGGTTGCTGTAGGTACTGCCGGAAACCCACCACGATTCCTGAGTCAGTTTGTAGTTGCTGCCTGAACCCGCTCCGAAGGCAAAGTCGAAGGCATAAAGTGTCCAGCGGCCATTGCGATCTTTCGACCAAAACAGATTGTCGGCATTGTCGTACCAGTATTCCCGAGTCGCCGCAGAACCGTTCAGCGTGATCGTGTCGCGACGCAGACGATTACGAGCATCGTATTCATAACTGGTGATATTGCCCTGCGGATCTTTGAGCGATTTGAGATTGCCGTCGGCATCGCAGGTATATTCCGTGATCGGTGTACCACCCGACTGAACGGGATCGATGCGTTTGATCACGCGGCCCAGTGTGTCGTAGTCGTAACTGGTGACGTTATTGACCGGATCGGTGACAGTTTTCACGCGGTCCATTGTGTCGAACGTGTAACGTGTGCCGGTGGTTTGTGTAAAGCCTTCGGTCCATGTGGCCTGCAATCGGCCAAGGTCGTCCGAATAAAAATACGTGGCGTGATCGAGCGGATCGTCGGACTTATTGAGGAAGCCGCGAGTGTCGTAGAAATAATTGGTTTGGCCGCCCAGAGCATCGGTGACGCGGGCGGTGCGATCCAGATTGTCGTATTGAAAACTGGTGACCATTTCCTTTCCGGCGACGCCTGCCAAAGCCGGAATTGGTGCGGCTGGCATCACCATCATGCGTGGCGGGCGGGCACGCTGGAAGATCGAGAACGAGACGGCGCTGGACCAGCGTTGCGGACGCGGTCCGCACGCAAGTGCGAAACCAGCCGCCCTTAGCCAGGTTTCTGCCAAGTTCAGTCGACGAATTCAATCCCTTGCCGCCCCTTGGAATCCGTTGACGTTCAACAATCGTTGACTTCCAGCGGCTGCACGTTAACTTTGGCCAAATACGATGCATGTCGATTCAGTGACCGGGAATTGCCGCTTTAACCTCAGGGGTTTGAATAACGGTGCTGAATTGAAGCTTCACCGAGTAAGTCCGGCCGCTTGCTTTCGCCGACCCCTTAATACTCGCCGTCCCTTCAATTTCATTGTTCTTGATTGTCGTTGTGGCCACGACGTGTGGTCCAGCATCGTTCACGGTCTTTCCATCGACCACGACATGAATGCTCTCGACGGTCTTGTCGGCCCGCAGCCGAATGCGGACCTGATCCACAAACGGAGCGAACGTATAATCGTCACCGTAAGTTGAGATTGCTGTTTCCAAGTCACTTAGCCGCACGGGTTCAGAAGTGACCAGAATGGTGACAGGATCCGTCGGCTTGCCTTTCGTGGGATACGCCAAACAGTGTTTCAGTTCTACAGACTGTTCATTCATCGTGACAACACTGTTCGCTGTTCCGGTGCTTATCGGAACATTTGCATCAGACGCCATTGACAGTTCCTGCACAGTCTCGGCACCGACAAGGGAGCAATTTGGCATTTGTTCGCGAAGTTTCTGAAGGCCTTCCGGACTGAAGCGAGTTCCCGGGATTCCCAACGTTCGCAGGCTTTGTCGTGCCGCCAAGATTTCAATCGAAGCATCCGAGATGTCAGCGCCTTCGTCGCGTCCCACATACAGAACCTCCAACTCGGACAGTTCCGGCAGACGCTGAAGACCCTGATCTGAGATCAAAGTACCATAGAGATACAGCTTCTTGAGTGATTTCAACTGTGCCAGAGACTCAAACGACAGATCTGTGACGGGCACAAACGCAAGATCCAACTCTGACAATTGACTCAGCCCGACAGTTGCCGTCAGGCCTTTGTCTGTGAGTTGATCACTGTATTCCAGTTTTAGAATTCGCAGAGTACTTAACTGGGCAACGTGTGCGAGGGCAGCATCAGAGACGTTTGTTTTTCTCAGGTCCAGAGATTCCAGTCGAATCAGTTTCGTAAGGAACCGCAACTGCTGTGACGCGTCCGAAAACTCATAGTCCGTCAGTGTCAGTGATTCCAGTGAAGTCACCTGTGACAGAAGATCGCCCAGTTCATCGGGCCAAGCGGAAGCTTGGCTATTTTGAAGTCCATGAATACTGATTCCCGTGACCTTCCCTTCAGACGACTCATCAACAACGGCCTGATATTTTTCACGAAGTGTCTGCACGTGGTTTTCGCGATCGTTCAGATCCGCCTGCATCTCCCGATCAGATGAGGGGACGTGATAGGTTCCCACATAGTCTGATCCATTGTTTTTCTCGACAATTCTGACGGCTGCTACGTCAAACATGATTTCGTCACCGTTGAACAGGTCCGTCTCTTTGCCGTCCAGCACTCCCGACACGACTCGCCATCGGCCAAGGAGACCTTCCGCAACGTCTGTCTGGCCGGCAACGGGAATCAGATTCATCAGGCGAATGCCGCTATTTTCAGGCGACGCCATTTGTTTCGGACGATCCTTGCCAGGCATCGGCAGCAACAGCTTGAGTCCCATTTCGGTGCGTTGGTACTGGCCACGAATCAAAGCGGAGCCACTGAACTTCAGATTCAGTGATCGCAGAACGCCAGTTTCTGCAACAGCTCCGGATTCTGCATCCTGAGCCGCCTCCACAGAAGCCGGCAAACAACAACAGAGCCCAAGCAGCAAGCCCTTGAAAAGCGAACGCTTATGCGGGAACAGGGCAACCAACATCAATCATCTCCGGCTTTTCACCAATGCACAAACCATGGGGAAATCATCAATACTATCACTGTACGGAATTCGCAGTGCCAGACGCAGTGTCGATCGGCGGTTCTGCTGCGGCATTTGGCAACTCCATGTGGACGGCAACCACAGACGCTTCCACGGCCTGGTACTGCGTTGCCGTATGCTCTCTTCGAATCAGATGGCTGTAGCCGCGAACAGTCACCGTCTTCCCTTGGAGACTCGTTAATAGAGCCATCAGGTCACTCTTTGGCAGTGGTCTTCCGGCCGCTGTCGTAACGACAAGACCCATTCGTTCATCTTCCTGAAGCCGAACAACGACACCGCAAATGACTGCGGTCTGAGCCGCTTCATCCACGGACTCCACGCGACCCGTCAAAGAACATTCCTCGGCATTGATCATACAGAGTGTGGCCACAGGAATAGCGGCGTCTTTCTTCTCGCTGGCATCCTGGTTCTCCGGTGCCGCAGCAGTCGGGGACAGTTCCGGCTGACGACAGTCCAGGCGAACAGGGAAACCTGAGTTATAGTCGGACGGTAAAAACGATCGTTGATTCGCGCCCGCTGCAGGCGAGTCAACTCCGGCGAGAAAGTCTCGAAATGCGTTTTCTGAGTCCAGTGGAAAGACCAGAGTTTCGTCGGCGATGTGAGCTGAAATCCCATTGACGCTGACAACTCGTTCTTCCGCCTTCATGGACTGAATTGGCCCATACACAAAGAACATTCCCGACGCCGGCAGTTCTGCCATGACCGCAGGATTGACGACGGTTCGTGGGGACCCGATCGCCATGGAACCAGCCCCACATTTCACGACCACGAACGACGGCATTGATTCGAGGCGGGTCAGCTGAGCAACAAACGAGCCCGATTTCCCGTCCGCTTCGGGCAGCACTTTTGCAGATCCAAGTAGCCGATTGGTAATCGCGTCAAAGACCTCCACTTCCGAATTCAGGCATTCTGCCGCAGTTGTGCCAAACACACGCAACACACCCTTGTGGTGATCACCGGCCGCGGCATGGACCTGCACGATACCCATCTGATGCGTCATTGGCTTGCGGCGATCAATCTGCAGCAGGGTTGCAAAAAAGACATCCTCCACAAAGTAGCCTCTTGCTGTCGCAGGCAGGCCCGGACAAGACGACATTTCCTCCAGAGGAATCTCGTTTCCGGTGGCGTCCAGAATCTGCATCGGGAAACGAAGATCGGGATTCTCGACGATGACCACACCTTGGATACACAACTGCCCGGCAGCGTCGAGCGTCAGCTGGCCACCGATCAGGTGATCGGCCAGATCGACTCGCAGACGATCTGCCACCATGCGACCTTCGCCAGTGTAACCACCAGCACTGGTCACCATCGCCGAAGTCTGTTTTGGATACGGCATAAGAACGCGTTGACCCTGATGCATCGTCGAGTCGGTGAGTTCTTTGAGATTTCTTCCGACCACCCCGGTCGTGCCATCCACATTCAGCGTATTGGGGACCAGCATTGTGGCTCCGACAGCAGACAGTTGCTGCGCCCAGGGTCGTACTTCCAGAATCGGACCTCGGACATTCCAGCGTTCCTCCGAAGCAATCGCCCCGATCTTATACAAGGGGTCCATGAAACGGTTGCCGGCAATTTTCAGAATGGCAGTCCTCAGTGTTTCGGGTGGCATTGTCGAAGCAATCGCCGACCATCGACTCGTACGGTCATTCCCAAACGTCATCACTCCCGCATGCTGGGAGCGATCGGCATCCACAACCGGGTCCAGATCGTAAACGCCCATTTCCAAACGAAGAACATTGATCTCATCCCAGTTTCCACACAGGAAGTCCCATTGAGGAAGAGCTTTCTCCTCCTCCGCATCCCCCGACTTATAGTACTTGCCGAACGCCTTCAGAACCTCCGGCTTGTCGAAATCGGAGTCCAGTGAAATCGACAGAAAACGAACATCATTGGCAAGTGTTCCCGCCATAAGTTTGCGAAGTTCAACGATCCCTGCGTTCGTCGGACCACAGATTTCTGTGCACCGCGTATAGAAAAACGTGATGATCACAATCTGATCCCGGACCAGATCATCATAAAATCGAACGCGAATGCCATCTTCTGTTTTGAGTTCGATATTAGAAAATCGGTCACTTAAGCGACCGTTGATCCGATGGTTTTTTCCAGAAACGGAGACACCTGGCATCTTCGGCTGGTCGAGATATCGGGAATCATCCTGAACCCATTCTGAAGTTCCTATGACATACGGCCTTCCCGGATAAGCATAACGATTGTCCGGGTCCACGGCGTAGACTCTGGCCTTGAGTTGTTCGGGAGTCATTTTTGTCGTGCGGCCTTCCCCCGCTGACACGGATTTTTCAGCTGAGCCTGTAACGATGGCACTTGATTCCGGAGTTCCCCCCGGAGCAGTGGAAGAAAAGCCCGACTGAGTCAGTGGACAAACTTCCTGTGGATTTCGCAGTTGACCCGTAATGGGACAAATCACAGGCTGAGTCGCCGCAGAAAGTCCGGGCTGACCCGTGACCGATTCCGAACTCGCTGTAGTCGTCCATGATTTCAGGTGAATCGAAATCAGGTAGATGGAGTGACATGACATCAGCATCATGGCAAGAAGGGCTAGTCGCTTCATTGTGATTTTCCAGATAAATTCACCAAGACAACGCGATCGTCAAAACATGCACGCAAACATAGCTTGCGATCGGAATGATGACTTGTTTAAGACTGCAGAAAGGCCCACAGGGCTGAATGCGTAAAAAAAGCCTGGTAGAGAGATTCTCTGCCAGGCTTGCAATCACCAGACCCAAGCACACCTTAATAAGGTGGCTTACAGGCTATGGGAACAGGTTCTGAGTCTGCTGCGGGGCTTCCGTCGGAAGAAGCCGCGGGTCCATGTTGAACATCATCCGCATGTCTTCATGCTCCAGGTTATGGCAGTGGAACACCATGCTGCCAATCCAGGTTCTGAACTTCATGAACAGCTCCACTTCGTCACCGGAACCAAGCAGGACAGTATCCTGTTTGAACTGATCGCGCAGGGCCGGAATCTTACCGTTCAGCTTCTGCCACTGTTGAGCTTCCAGATGAATGTGCACCGGGTGCCACCAACCACCACCATTGTTCCGCACAATCCAGCGTTCTGCAGTTCCAATGGTCGGCGTGACGTTAGCAACATTAGTGTCAAAAAATACATCGTTGATTTTCCAGGCACCCTGCTGGCGGTGGAAAGACAGCACGCGTGTCTTGACCACTTCTTCCGGCAGGATTTTGCGATGGGGTCGCAATTCCGTGTCCATCGTGATCGCCAGGTCCGGCTTACCACCATGCACGGGTTCATCAGTGATGATGAACTTCATGATCTGCTCGCCAGCTTCCCCGTCCTTCAGAATCGTGCCGTTGGCAAGTAACGTATTCATGTCAGCCGTTCCCCGCGGTCCACGACCGTCGATCTGCGGCAGAATGTTTTCCAGGTAAACTTCACGAATACCGCGATCCGCCAGTTCCTTAAAGTCAATGATCACATCGACTCGTTTCGCCGGCATCTGCAGGCAGAAATCCTGCAGAATCGGCTTAGGATACATCCACGAATCATAGGCGATCTGCATAAACGGCTGGGCGATGCGGTAATCGGCCGTTCGTAATTGCATGGCCCACGCACGAGCATTGCTGTGAGTCAGGATGGAGAAACGGTATTTGCGTTTCTCGACCGTGAACTTTGGATTGGCGATGCCATTCACCACCATCACGTCCCCCATCTGACCATCATGGCTCAGGATGTCGTAGAACAAAGTGCCATCCGGATTAAAGACCTTATCACCAATACAAAGATGGACGAAATACTTGTTATAATCCGTCTCAGGCCCGCCACGTTTTGCAACGTCAAAGTCCAAAGACCCAGCCACTCCGTTTGCGTCAGCGCCGATTTTGGGGTACACACTCGGCAGGATATTTTTCCGCATCAGTTCTTCGCTGATGTGGTCAGTCAGCTGATAGATGCCGGCCAGGCCGGAATAAGCCCCAGGGCCCGTTTCGTCCATAGCGTGGTCGTGGTACCACAGTATGTCTGGAGACTCCGTCTCATCAAAAGGATCGCCCGCAACACCGCCCAATGGGCCAAGCACGCGCTGCAGACGAGCCGGATTCCCGTCCGCTTCAGCCGGCCATCCGCCCGGAGGATCATCTCCCGCCGGTGCTGGACCTGCCTTGGAAATGTAGATTGGAATGTTCAGGGCCGCGGCTGCGGTCATGTAGTCTTCGCCCGTCTGGGCCGTGCGTTCCAGAATGTCCAGATTGCGGTCTCGATAGCGGGGAGAGATGTTCGGATAGTAATAGTCACGGGCATTGCCGGGCGTGACCGTGAAGTGAGGAGACCCATCAGAGTGCGACGGTGAATGTCCGCCGTGCAGGTGAGTCGAACGATCATGAGGCAGCATATTAATGTTTCGAACCACAATCGGTTCGCCATCGCGAGCAAAGAAGGCATCGCCCGGTACATGGCCGTTATAGCCCCACAGCGGCGTCATGATCCCGACGCCCAGCACATCAGAAAGCACAGGCTTGATCACGAGTTCATAAAAGTGGGTTGGTTTATCATCCCAGTCGGCGGGATGCTGCCAGTATTCGGGAGCAATCCCATGCTTAACCTGACCAACGCCAATCTGACCCCACGCCGCAGGACTGTAGCCGCGACGCAGTTCTTCTGTGTTCAATGGCGTCGGACTCACGTCCACCGGGCGAGCCAACACCATCGGCGGAAGTTCGCGAACGAATTTTGGAAACTCAATGGCCGTTCCACCGTTTCGCAGGGCCGGGTGCATCACCGCAGAGCCAGTCGCTGTCGCAGGAATTGGGAAGTTTGCCACCTGCTGACCGCCCGCAGAAATCGCGGCTCCACCGGCAGATCCCGCCCACACACCGTCAGTGTGCTGAGCCACGTGCTGGAAGTGTCCAATTACCCACACCGCCCGAATAATCAGCTGTGCAGCTTTTTCCTGGGTACCAGTGATTGGTGGTGTCAGATCCGACGCCATGGCCGGGGAAAGTGGATTCGTTGGCAGGGTCAGAAAGTTGGAAAACTTGCCTCGAGCCGCCGTGGCGATGGAACCAGCAATGTCTGTGGGTGTCGCAGCCGCTGGTGCGCCACCAGTTGCCGGTGTGCCACCAGTTGTTGGTTGAGTGCTTGCTGGCAATTGTGCGATCATCGCCTGAATGTCAGCATTGGTGCCGGGCGTCTGACCATTCGTACCGAACAGCGTCGCTAGAACGCGGTCGCGCTCCTGCTTCTGCTGACCTTCAAGATTCTTCCGATCGTTTTCCTGACGAGTTAACGCGGTCTTCATTTCAGCAAGCACTTTGTTTTGCTCGGTCTGATCCAATCCCGGTGCCTGCACACGCTTCTGAAGGTCACCCATTTCTTCCTGATGCAGCTCCTGAAGATCTTTCCATTCTTCCAAATGGATCTTCTGAAGTTCAGCGGCCACGGCCTGCTTCTCGGCATTCGTGGCCGTCTGCAGTGGAGTGGGCGAGTTCGTCGAATCTGTCTGTGCATTCGGCGTTGTTTCCGCCGCTGTTTCCGGCAGGTTGCCCATCACGGTTTCAGCAATCACGACACCGGATCGCTTTAACCGGAGGACTTTCCCAGCTAACAATTTGGCAGTCGCGTCATCGAACTTTGCAGAAACCCGAGTGCCTGGACCGCCGGTTCCCTCAACAACGAAATTGAATCCTGTTTTGAGTTCCGTTTCCTGACCCGTAGCATCGACGGAGAATACCGTCATTCCGGTCGTTCGTTTTTCATCAAGACCAAACGACGACGACACAAAACAGACCAACAAGCCCAACGTTAAAAATTGACGAAGTAACTTGTTACTCCAATACCTTTTTCGCACCTGAATTCTCCGATGAACAAAATAAAGTGAATCGTGCCGCAGTCCACTCACAGCGGATGCAGCAATGTTGGTTTCGAACAGTTGACTTCCCGAGTCAGAACTTGCAGGTCTGGTTCGGAGAGAGCGTCGGATGATTCGTCCCCAGCGCACAGGCAGGGTCTAGTCAACGCAACCCGACTACCGAATTATGACGCTCCAATTCTTTAGTCCATAATTCATGTTGCTTTCGTTAGAACTTTTCCAATCCCCCAACGCAACAGTCCGAACTAACCGAAACATTTGGTATTCCGTTGACCGAATCGCCCTATTCCAATGCCGGACTTTCCGCTCAGAACATTATGATTGCAGGATTTCAGAAAAGGCGTTGACCTCTTCTGTTGAGTCGTGCGTGGTTTCAGTCGCACGAGTTATTTCGCCTGTCCGGGCACACGCCACCCCAGTGGGTTTTTACAACAAAGCCCTGGGGCCGCCGTGGAGATTGCGCACCCCAGGAAAAGCGGCTCGAAAACGTCCGGCCTCCAACGGGGTTCCACTGGCAGCAGCAAAGTTGGAGTTGCATTGGGACATCGATCAGGTGAGATCTGTTTACGGTTTGTGAGGGGAAAAGACGCGTCTTCCACCTCTGAACTTCCCATCAGACGTTCGCCGGACCTGGCGGACGCACTTTCATGACGAGCGAACGTGATCAGCTCGGCCTCCACGCAGGCATGGCGCAGCGCGGTCCGTCGTGCGCGGAGATGTGCGGCAAGCTCAACGTCGCAGTGTTGAAAGAATCCGTGATGAGCGGCGTCGTAAACCAGAGTCGTTTCCGTGTGTGCCTGTTCCAGTTCTTCCAGTCGCTGTTGAGCCAGCAATTCGGCCTGCTCTGCCCGCGCCGAAGCGGTCTCACACTTCTGCTTCCATTGCTCACGTGATCGACCTCGGTCTGACGCAAGTTGCCGCTCCTGTTCGAGCTTTTCCTGCACCGCCTGAATCCACTTCACGCAGCGACACCGATTTCACGATATCCCGCTACCCAAATTTTACCCCAAATACCAACTTTGCTGCGGCCTGAGGCGCACCCCAGGAAAAGCTTTACTTTCTCCGGACGGGCGTGAATTTTCGGCCGCCAGGCAGACTGATCATCAGGTTCGCCATCACACTGGAACTGTTATATTCTGACGAGAGTATCTGATCCGTCGAAACGGAGAGTCGCAGCGTGTCCGTAAAGTCCCAGTTCAGCGCGGCACCAAACGTATTGTAAAACACACTCAGGGTATCCCATTGTATTGCATAGCGAGCCGTGTAGGAGAATTCATTTTCTCCCGGCGTCATGGGGTTCAGCCAGTGTTGCCATTCTAGTCCCATATTGACATAACTGAAGAGTTGCGGTGCAAAGTAAGGGTGGATTGTTCCCGGCAGAATATTGGGATCCGGATTACGAATCGTCTGATTTGAGAAATCCTCAAAATGATATAGCAGAATTCCTCGCAACTCCCGAGGCGCTGTTCTGAACTTGTAGATGTTGAGCACATTAAATTTCTGCACAAGATTCGAATCCGAGTGGTTCTGGATATCGTAGTCGGCCAGTAACTTCCACCGTTGCGAGAGATCCCAGTCCATAGTCGGTCCTATGCCGTACCGAAACAAATCCTGCCGGACCGACTCAGAGTTCTCCGCAACATTTTCCAGATGGCCGACGAATCCCAGTTTCAGTCCATCGAGGACTCGATATTTCGCATCGATTAGAAAGACGGGCCGCGTTGAGAAGCCCGTGTCGTACTGCTCAACATTCATCTGGGCGTTGACTCTGAAATTGGGACTTGCGTTCCAGAGGTATCCCAGATCCAGCGAATTCCCCGCAACCTGATCACTTCCTGACGGACGAAGCGAGATATTTGTATAGCCGATCGAGAAGACGTCATTTCCCATTCCTACGGGCTTAAAGTATTTGGCTCCAAAGCGAGTCCTGGAAATGTCTGAAAGCCCTTGTCGTCCATTTTGCGAGAACGTGGAAAAATCTGATCCCAGCCGAGGCCATAATTGCTGACGTGTTCGCTCCAGGGCTATGGTCGCCTGAGCATGCAGGGGATCTCGAGCCAGCAGTTTTTCCAGGGCATCCACGGCTTCCGCGTATCTTCCCATGCTGATGTTCTGCTGAGCCAGCAGAAATGCTGCATGTGTATCATCAGGATTTAGCTCCTGCAGCCTCCGCAGAGCGGCCGTCGTATTGTCTGGTCGCCAGTCAGCCAGGAAGGTGGCCTCGCGCTCAAGTCTCAGAGCAAAAAGCTGCTCAGTTGAAAGTGAATTGAAGCCAATATTGCTGCGAATCAGCCCGGGATCATCCAGCAGACTTCGATGCACATCCGAGAGAATCGGATTGTTCAGCGCATTCTCGGCTTCTGTATAGCCAGCAATGGCAGCCTCACGCCCCTGCCACTGCCTTAAAAGCCGTGCGCGATCTCTTGCCGCATGACGGTGTTCGGGAACATCGCTGAGAACACCCTCATATAAAGCCATGGCGGTTTCAAATTCTTGATTTCGCCAGAGCAGCAACGCCATTCCATGACGCGCGGGGATACTCAGCGGTGCCCGCTGCAGCAGAGCCTGAAAGGCACTTTGAGCAGACGGGTCACTAAGGCGACTCATTAACGATGAGAACTGCTCAAGTACCGTCTGATTGCCCGGGTAACGTTCCGACAACTCCAGCACGATTCGCTTGGCCAGCGAATACTCGTGATTCTTCTCGGCAATCGCCCCCAGCTGTGTTCCAAAGGCCGGTGTCGTCAGGCAGTTCGAGAGAAACGCGTCCGCACGCATAGACTCACCATTCGCCGTCAAAGACATGTAGTAGGCATAAGCACTGTCCGGATCATCTGCCGGAAGACTTGTTTCGATGCCGCTGAATCCGAATTCCGTTGTGGCTGCGGCGACGTTTTTCTGATGAAAATAAATCAAGCCCGCGAGACGATGGAGGTGCTGGCTGAAAGCCGACCCGCATTCCGGGTTCTGCAGTTCGGCCAGGACACGAGTCATCGCTGTCGTGGAATCGCCGTTCCGAATGGCTGCCTGAACCCATACTTTCCAGATGATCGGATTTCGCGACTTCTGCTGCAGACTGTACTCAAGGATGGCCAGAGCTTTCTCTTCGTGTCCTGCCTGCAAGTAAAGACTGGCCAGGGCATTTCGGATTTCGACATTGTCCGGAAATGTGGCCATTGCCGACTGATAGTTCTGCTCGGCAAGGTCGAACGCGGTCATCGCTTCGTAAACTCGTCCCTGAAGCAGAATCAGGGGAACGTCGCTGGATCGAGACAGAAGTGAACCGATGATGACACGTGCCTGTGAAAACTCGCCCGCCGCCAAATGAATACGGGCCCGGAGTTCAAGCACACGCAGATCTTCAGGGGCGAATTCACCTCGCTCAAGACTACTCCGTGCGGCTTCAATAAATCCCTGTCGCAGGAACAGGTCGGCTTCCGCCAACAGAGCATCCGGGTGCAGAGGATTTGTCTCAAAGGCACGCTTCAGAATCATCCGAGCAGTTGCATATTGTCCCTGCTGACTGAGAGTTCGTGCTAAGCTGATGGCTTCCAGGCAACTGTCCGGATCATCAAGATTCAAAGCGAAGGCCGCTCCGGCAGCCGCATCAAATTGCCCCAACTGAACCAGCAGGCTGGTCAAATCTTTTGTCGCAGCAAGATCACCGGGAACTTCGTTGGCAGCCGCCTCCGCCAATGGCAGGGCTTCATCCAGGCGTCCCAGCAGCAGCAGCGTTGAAATTATCTGTTTGCGAACAGCCGGTTCAAACGTATTTGCTCCGGACATATGCTGATCATAGTATTGTCCAGCTTCCGAAGTCCGTCCGCGGGCCATCAGAACCTGAACCATGAGCCGGTTCAGTTCAGGCTCGTCTGAGACACGAGCGGTGGCATTCTTCAAAATCGTCTCGGCTTTCACACTCTGTCCGGAACTCAGCAGCATATCTGCCAGAATCGCGGCCGTCTTACTGTCAGCCGGATCAGTGCTCAGCACCGACTCCAACACCGAAATTGCGGCGGCGTTCTGACGAGAAGCCAGCAGATGAGCATATTCGCGACGCGCTTCCAGCCGGGCCGGCTCGAGTTCAATACACTCCCGGAATCTGGTCAGAGCCTGTTCAAATTCTCCTAGCGCCACACTGTTTCGAGCAGACCGTAACAGAATGTCATAGTCAGCCACAGAAGTGGAATCGCCGTATGCTTCTGAAGACGGAAATGAATCCGTCACGTCAATGCCAGACCTTACCTGCGGCACCTGCGGCACCTCAGGCACCTCAGGCACCTCAAGCACCAATCGACGGAACGGCTCGAGGGAATTCAATGATGGTAATTTGTCGACTGACATCAGACTCGGTTGGCCCAGATCAGTTTCCGACTCTTCTGGTGCTAGCCCTTGGAGTTTTCCCGTGTATTCGTCAGGAGGCAATCCGAACTGCAGTTCTACGAGTCCGTCCTGCTCCCCGTCCTCCGACTGATTTCCAGAGACTAGTCTGATGACCGGAGGACTTCGCCTGGCCTTTGGCTGGCCTTCCTGATTCTGCCAGCCAATCCCGGCGATTTCTCGATCTGTAAACGGAGACAATTCCGTTTTTACCTTACCACGTTGACCATTCTTCGCTGACGACTCCTGGCCTTCTTGCCTGTCTACGGGGTTGTCACCTTGTGCCTCCGCAGAATCACTATCGGAAATCGGTGCTTCAAAAGTCGCAGTTCTGATCACCGGTGCGGGCTTACGCAGCCCGGAAACCGCAAGATCTTCACGTCCCAGATTGCCGGCCCGATCTCGTAACTCCACTCGAATCCGGGATACACCATTCCGCATCGGACACTCAATTCGACAGAGCCAGTGGCGGCCTTCATTGTTCATGGACATGATCCTGGCCGCCAGTTGCTGAGGCGATTTTCCGGGCGCGGATGGCACCGAGAAAACTCGAAGGCTGGCGGGATCCGGATAACTTTCTGCAATGACGCACTCAATCTGCGGTTCATTCCAGCCGGTTTGGATCATGGTCAGAACTAGCACTGGAGCGCGTGAGTCTACAATCACGACCAATTCCGGATCTGTCGGAATCACGATTCTCTCAACGGCTTCGGGATCGTCATCATAGAAGGAACGCACAGCCAGATGATATTCCCCGTCTTTCACTCCCGTCAGCGAAAACATCTTTTTGGAAGCCGCCTCTCTCTTCCACATGTTCCAACCGCCGGTCTCCCGATCCTGCAATAACAGGATGGCTTTCAGACGCGGGTCATTGGCGGGGCTAATCTCAAACGGAATTGAAAACTGACCATTGGAAACATACTTGACCGGCGGCGCAGGGGAAGCGGCCGCCTTTCCCTGATCGCCCGCCTGAACCGCGGGATTCAGCGCCAGACTATACAGGCCGGCGATCAACATCAGGCTCCAGTAACATCGCCGCGACATGGGCACCCTTCCGGTCACCAATATCTGCAGGCGCAAACACAGTCTTTGCCCTCGTCGGGAGGCGAGAGACGCATTGTTAGCGGCTGGAGATTGTTTTTGATGATGAATCATAGGAGACTACAATATTCTTGCTTAATCTAAGGCAATTGAGATTGCGGCGAAGACACGAACTGACCCGTCAAACTCCGATACTTCAACACGAGCGAATACCTTTGATTGATTAAGGTTTCGTGGGGAACAAACACGTCATAAACGGTGCCCAGAGCTGTCTGGCGCGCGTTGCGTTTCCAGACATCCGGCTCACTGACAAATTTCCTGCGCAGCCGCCATTCCTCTGCCTGCTGCTCATGGACCTGAATTTCAATATAACCTGACGCTTCAACGGGTTTGTCAGAACCCGCTTCAAAGAACAGAATCTTGCCGACAAAGCCCGGAGTCTTCGAACCGTCCGGCTCTTCCTGTGATGAGAACGTCCACATGGTCAGAATTCTTTGCACATCCGCCGGCTTATCTGACTTCTTCAGCAGCGGTAAATTTTCGTTCAGCATTGTGCATCCACAGAGCATGTAACACAGCAACGCCACGCAACCGGAGCGGTTCACAACCGCCCCGAACCGACTATTGAGATCGAGATAAACGTCTTGAGGCGGCTCGGGTTTGCAGGCGGCCTGCGCTACTGTGTCTTGGCAAATCATCGCGGGATTCCTCCCCGTGGAGTGTTCGTGCCGGATCGTGTTGACATTCGTGGCGGGATAAATTCCGGGGACGATTGATAGTTTTGAATTTCCCCGAAACCAGAGTTGGCCGGAAAATAGGCATCCTGAGTTTCCGCATTTCCCATTGGCGGCCCATCGCCAGTCGACATTCCACCAGACGGTGCCGTGAAAGAATGTCCGGTTGTTACACGTGGTGCAGGCGTCAGAAACTGATCAATGGCGGCCGAGCGATCAATGATCGGGGCGTTCTCTGTCTCAGATTGTCCCCATTTTCGGAACGTCGGGACGTACCAGTCGTTCATCGGTTTGAAACCAGGCGCAGGGGCTTGAGCATCGTTAAAGAGAAGCTCCGGATCGGACAGGATTTCGGGAGGACATGCCATCACATTAGGAAGCGACATCACGTCGATTTTTGACTGTTCAATTTCCCGCTGAGAAATGCGACGCGCATCATCGTCGTTATAAATGATCTCCGGGGTCAGAAAGATCAGCAGCTCTTTGCGTTTATGGGAGTAGTATTCATACCGAAACAACGGGCCGACGATTGGCCAGTCTCCGATGATCGGAATCTTTCGCATCGACTCAACGTCACCCGAAGTGATCATTCCGGCGAGTACGACCGTCTGACCACTGGTGATATTCACTGTCGCGATCGCCTCGGTAATGTCCTTGATCGGCGCTTCAATGACGTTTCCGTTGGTAGCATCGGTGAAGATCGGTGTCCCGGAACCAGGGCCGCGGCGGAATTCACTTTTCTCCGCCTTCACATCCATATAGATGACTCCGGTATCGGAAATCTTGGGCGTCACTTCCAGAATGATTCCCGCCTTATCCTGCCGGACAACGGGATTGGCCGTTCCTGTCGGCCCCAGCGAAACGCCGTCCACAACAGGAACCTGAGCCCCCATCTGAATCGAAGCTTTGCGATTATGAACCGTTCGGATCGTCGGGCGACTTAGAATATTGACTTTGCGATTTGCCTTCAGTGCGCGAAGAAGGACGCTGAGCGATTCACTGCCTGCCGCCAGCACAAGGCCACCATAACCTTCATCCGGGTTCATGCGGCCAACACTCAGATTGGACAGCGCCTGCCCCGCAAAACGCTGGGGGTTGGCGGACGTGTTGTTTCCGATCGGGGAATTATTGAAATTGAATCCGGGTGTCGTTGTCTGATTAATAATTCGCTGTGTTGTGGTGATAATTCCGGTCCCCGGGTCCGCAAAGGAATCCGTCACCGTCAAGACATCGTCCACGACACTGCGTCGAAACAGCAGGCTGTCCTGCACACCCAGTTCAATGCCGAATTCGTCTGTATCAGAAAGTTCAACTTCAACCAGCATGGCCTGAATAAATACCTGAGCCGGCGGACGATCGAGATCCGAGACCAGGTCACGAATCTTCTTCAGCGCAGGTTCTCGCCCACGGATAATTATGCAGTTAGTTTCCACAACGGAAACAACAGGAGCGCCATTTCCCGCTGAACTGCCACCTGTGCCTCCATTGGCGGCCACTGCCACTGCCGCGCCCATCATTTGCTGGAGCGATTTGACAACATCTTCCGCTTGGGTGTTCTTCAGCAAAATCACTTCGCTGCGAATACTGGCTGTTTCAATATCTCCTTTTTTGATCAATCCGAGAATCTCCTGCAACCGTTCACGCAGATCGGTGACCACCATCCGATTCGCCGAGGCGACCGGGATGATCTTCCCGAGTTTCGTCATCAGGGGCGTCAATTCTTCCGTTAGATTTTCGGCGGACGCTTCATTGATCGCGACTTCAACTGCGACCAGTTCAAACCGCCCTCGATTCTCCAGTTCCTCTTCAGGCAGTCGTTCGACCAGATGAGAAGGCACGTCCTCCACGGAAACCAACAGCATCAGTTGACCATGGCGAAGCAGAATGAATCCCTCCCGGATCAGGAACCCGTTCACAATGTCAATCGCTTCCGCCACGGTATGGCCGGCCGGATCGGTGTAGCTAAAGACTCCGGGGGGATTGGCTTTCATCTCCAGCGCAAAGCCAGCCTCTTCCGCCAGCTTCTGCAATACGACGGACCATGGAGCCCCGCCAAAATTGAAGACGATTCGGGCCGAGTCAGCCGCCAAACCTCTTCCCGCAGGATTCGGAGCCAACGCACCATTCGGCTGAATGTTTGATGAAAATCCCAGAGGTGGAAACGCGGGCTGAGAAATGACGGACCCGGAGAACACAGCGGCCGGGGGCGCCGGAACGTCCGGAACTTCCAAAGCTGCCTGCGTCTGCCAGGATACTGGATTCATGCCACGACTTCGCGATCGACCGTTGCCCTCTTGCGAATTCAATCTCCGGTGAGCAAACAAGGGTTCCGCACGCTCGACCGAACCATCCTCGTCACTCCGCGCTGACTGTCCCTGGAAGTCTTCTTCCGAGATGCGCTGCTGCACAGGATCGAAATTCGCCTGCGATTCTGATGCAGCCGATTCTGATGCAGCCGATTCCCGATCGGGCCTTCTGCGACCTCCCACAGAATCGCGGGAAGCAGGATCGCGGGAAGGATAAATATCGTGCAAAAAAGACTCCGTATAGGCCTCAGACGCCGCCGGAGCCGACTGCTCCGCTGGATCCGCCACCCCGGCAACGTCAAACCGCACCTTTTCCAGAGGCAGAATCAGCACTGCCACAACGCCCAACAGAAAGCACGTCGCGATCAGATAATACTGAGAAGGGTTGCCCCTTTCAGTCTTTCTTCGCTTTCTTTGCTTTGCTGGTGGGTCAAGTGACATGTCGTCGCCGTTGCTGGTTTTCGTGGTCGCGATGCCGCGAACTCATCAACACACTGTTGCAGAAGGAATCCGAGAGCTTGTTCTGTGGACGCTTCTCACACTTTATGGCAATTTAATTTTAGCCAACAGAACGGAACGCCATCGAATCCTCAGCCAGCAGTGGCTTTTTTGATCCAGTTGTCGTGCTTCGGCACAAGCCACCGGTCAAAATCCTTAGCTGCGATGCACATGAGTGGAAACCCTCACGCGACAGCAAAACTCACCCCTGTCTGCGTATTTGCACAAAGCTGAATTTGAGACGCACGCAATCGCCATGGGGGATTGACCGACTGCAAAATAGGGGAACCCGGGCGCGAACGTAATGATTCTGAAGATTAGGCATCCTGCATAAAATCTACTGTTCGGACAACTCGCGAATTCCAGGGAAGTGTTTTCGCTACAGGTTGCCGCCAAACCTATTTTGGAGGACGGTCGCAAGACTTTCTTGCAATTCCAATCTCGGACGATCGTTTTTAGGAAATCCACAATGATGTTGTTTGATGTCCCGTTAAAAGCAGGACAATTTGTCCTGCAATTTAGGAAAAATCGCCGCAGGGCGTGGTCCGCACTGCTTCTGTCAGCAACTTTCTCGGCCTCGCTATTGTCCTTTGTTGGAACAAGCGACGGTCAGCAAGCTGATCCGCAGCAGGCGCTGCAGTCTGCCCTGCAGCAACAGCAGCAGCAACTGGAGCAGTTGCTTCGCCAGCATGAAATTCAACGCCAGGCCGTGATTCGGGCGATTGAGCAATTGGGTTCCGCAACGCCAGTCGACCATGCGGCGGTCGAAATACTGCATGCTCAGCTCGTTGAATTGCATAAGCGTCAGGACGAAGAGAAGCAGTCTTTGTCAAGACGTCAGAATGCCGAGACGAATGTCCTGCGAGACGCCGTCAATCCTCAGCCCGGAGCAGTTGAGGACATTGATCATCCTGAGCCGTTGGACATGGACCAGTTGCGTGAACTTGCGTTAAGCAAGGAATCGCTGCCCACTCCGGTTGTTGTCGATCGTTCTTTCACAAATCTGGGAACAGTGAATGATCTTGTGATTCAAGACGAGACTGCGGCTATCCAGTTGGGCAAAGCTTTATTCTGGGACGTCCAGGTAGGTTCGGATAACAAAACCTCCTGTGCGACCTGCCATAACTTTGGTGGAGCCGACTGGCGTACAAAGAACCAGTTGGCCAGCGGTGGTAATCTCGAACTGAAGCTGTCTGACTTCGTGGGGGAAGATGGCCGCCTAGATGACATCGTGGGCTCCCAAGGTGTCATACAAGAAAACTTCGTTGAAGTGAATCCTCCCGGCGAAGATATTGGTGTCGCACCGACTGATCAGGAACTGATTGAAAAATTCACGCTGAATGGAACAGTTGCGTCACGCACGCGCCAGGTGACTGGGCGAAATGCGCCTAACGTCATCAATGCAGCATTCTTTGTAAGACAGTTCTGGGACGGACGCGCACATCGTTTCTTCAACGGTGAGAACATCTTTGGGACTCAGGACCCGAATGCGGGTGTCTGGGAAAACCACAGTGGAGTTATCACAAAGAATACGAACTTTCTTGTCGACTTCTCGTCACTGGCTTCTCAGGCCGTAGGCCCTCCTGGCAGCGGAACTGAAATGGCCCATGGTCCGGATGGTGCTCGAGACTTCCATGAAGTCGGCAGGAAGATGCTCGACGTGAGTATTCGCCCTCTGGGACTGCAGAAGGTCCATGCGAATGACAGCGTCCTGTGTTCACTCGTCGCCGATAACGGTGTTGGTCTGGACACACATTATGCAGATCTGGTACGTCAGGCATTCAAGCCGATCTACTGGAACTACGACGGCGAACCTGTGGCTGGCTATACACAGATGGAAGCCAACTTTGCTCTGTTCTTCGGACTTGCCATTCAGGCGTACGAACGCACGTTGATTTCTGATGAGAGTCGTTTCGACAAGTTTGTTCGCGGCGAAGACGTAGCTTTGACGTATGACGAAAAAGAAGGCATGGACAGATTCTTCAGCGGCGGCGTTGGTTGCACGTCCTGTCACCATGGTGCGATGTTTGCGGGCGCAACCTTCGACACTCTTGGGAAACCAATTGAAGCCATGGGGCTAGCGCATATTTCAGAAGGCCTGTACGACAACGGCTTCTACAACATCGGTGTCCAGGATCAGAATCTGGATGCCGGCATTGGTCGCATGGACCTGCCATTTGGGCCAATTTCACTCTCAAAGCTGGCCACGGGCGTAACCACGCCCGCGATGCTGGTCCCGCCGTCTCAGCAGTGGCCGAACTTGCCCACGAACATGACCCTTGCCGCTACGGTTGAAGGTCATTTCAAGACGGCGACTCTGCGAAATGTGGAACTGTCGGCTCCTTATTTCCACACCGGAAACTATGCCACTCTTGAAGATACGGTGAATTTCTATGCCCGTGGCGGTGACTTCCCTGACAATCCACATCTCGATGACGATATGCATCCGATTGGTCAGTTGCTGGGAAAACCCGAGCGAATTGCCCAAATTGCCGCATTCATGCGGACGCTTACGGACGAACGAGTTCGTCACCGCAGTGCGCCATTCGACCATCCGGAGCTAACGATTCCAAACGGTCATCTTCCAGGACCAAACGGAATAGCTCTTGACGATATGGTCGTGCTTGAAGCTACCGGCGCTCAGGGGACCAATGCGGTATTTCCAATGTTTACCGATCGTATCGGTGCGACGACACCAAAGTCGGGTTCTAGCAATGCTAATGCCGGATCTGTCGCCCCACCAGTTGTGACACCACCAGTTGTGACACCACCAGTTGTGACACCGCCGGTTGTGACCGGAGCCGGTATGACGGCGGATCAGATCGCCCGATCCAACGACGCAAAGATGATGGAGCTGAATCAGCAGATGAATCAAGCTCAGGCTGAGTTCAATGCCGAAACTCAGGCCGTGAATATGAAATTTAACAGCGAAGCCATCACTCCTGTCCAGCAGAATGCTCTGCTTGTCGACATCAATGACCGCCGACAGGCAATGACGAAGCGTATCAGTGATCTGATGGCAGCCGTGAACGCTAATGTCGCCCCACCAGTTGTGACACCACCAGTTGTTGTGACACCTCCAGTTGTGACACCGCCGGTCGGTGGTGCTGCTCCTGTAGACTTGTCAACTCCAGTCGATCCTCTCGAACCAGTCATCCCAGACGAATCGTTGATTAAGTTCGTGACAGGTAATGTCCTGATTAAGGATCGCCGCCCCAAGAAAGATCGATTGGACGTGCTGGTGAGGGATGTACCTGTTGATGTTTTGTCGAATGACAATGGTCTCATTAACAATGATGGTAGTGTAGGTGCTGACTTCGTCGTCATGGCGAAAGGTCTGACCGCAGAGTTCCTCGATGCCGAAGGCAATGTCATTGCCTTCACAACGACGTTTGAAGCCGAATTCCAGACTGCGAATCTGGTTACCCTCGCCTTCTCTCTCCGGGACGCAACCCAGTTGGCCTTGTTGAACGGAGTCACCACGATCCGAATCAGCCAAGCCGATCCGGCAACCCTGAGTGTTGTAGAACTGGCAACCGTCAGCGCTGCGAATCGCAGTACTATGCCAATTGCGGGACAATAATGACTGACATGGAAACATGTCTTTAAAAACGATGAACACGACAGGAAAGGAGGTTTCTTAGTTTCCTGCAATCAATCGCCAGACTGCCTCTGCTTAACAGAGGCAGTCTGTTTTTGTTTGGCGATCTAAAGATGTCATTAATGCGCATGCGATTTAGTTCCGGCAGGGACGGCGGCGAAGGTCATGTGCGTCTTGCTGTCGTCCCTCCGGGTCTCAGGGGTTTATAGGGAAAACGTTACCGGTGACTTCGTCACCGGCATGGAGCTATCGTCCCTGCCGGGACTGAATCGCACTTGTTAGACCATTTTCAATACGTGAAAAATGCAATCCAAAACCCTTTACGGCGTTGCCCGTTGGGGCGGAGGCCACGTGATTTCCGGGCACGCTCAACCCCAACGGGGTTTTACAACAAAGTCTGGAGTCGCCGTTAAGACAGCGCACCCCAGGAAAAGCGGCACAAAAACGTCCGAACCCCAACGGGGTTCCACATCGCAAATGCGGTTTTTGTGTTCAGACATCAAAAGTTGTGAAACCCCGTTGGGGTTCGGTGTGATCTCGATTCCATGGGGACTGTTGAAGTATTCCGCAAATCCAGCGATTTGACCTGAATATCGAGCCGGGGTCGCGCTATCCTGGGGCTGGATGCGGAAATTGAGGCTGGTCTCGGGAGTGGGATGTGATGGGGAAGACGTATCGATGGGCGCAGCCGGTGTTGGTCAGGGAACAGAGCACGCTTTTTCAACCGACGCTGGATGACATGCTTCCTCAGGATCATGAAGTCCGGCTGCTGGATGAAACGCTGCGGACGCTCGACTGGTCTCCGTGGGAAGCGAAGTATAAACGTGGTGGGCCCGGGCAGCCGCCGATTCATCCGCAAGTCCTCGCCGGCCTCTGGCTGTACGCCATGATGAGACGCCTTCGCACCAGTCGCCCGCTCGAATATGCGTGTGGTCACAATCTCGATTTCATGTGACTGGCTGAAGGCTGCACGCCCGATTACTCCACGCTGGCGACGTTCTTTTCATCGAACAAGGAGCCGCTGAAGGACCTCTTCAAACAGGTCTGCCGCAAGGCGATGACGCTGCACTGAAGTTCATCCCTGTTGCTCAAACTGCTCCGGACTTATTCCGCCCAGAGCCGAATGACGCCGAACTCGATTATAAAACACTTCGATGTACTCGAAGAGGCTTGCACGAGCTTCGGCCTGATCCGCGTAGTCGCACTGATGCACAAGCTCCTTCTTCAGCGTCGCGAAAAAACTCTCCGCCACGGCGTTGTCCCAGCAGTTCCCCTTGCGACTCATGCTGCAATCGATGCCGTTGCGACGCAGCGCCAACCGAAAGGCCTGACTGCAATACTGACTCCCACGATCCGAATGATGAAGCAGACCATCCACGTTGCCACGACGGCCCAACGCCATTTCCAGGGCCGACAAAAACACGTCCGTCGACATCGTCACATCCATCGACCAGCCCACGACTTTCCGCGAATAAAGATCGATAATGGCAACCAGATAAAGCCATCCTGTTTTCGTGGGAATGTACGTCAGGTCGGACACCCAGACTTCATTCGGCTGATCACGCTCAAACTCCCTATTTAAAGTGTTTTCGGCCACGGCAAGGTCATGATTGGAGTCCGTTGTTGTCACGCGAAAACGACGATGAGTCGACGACGAAACACCTTCTACCTGCATCAGTTTCGCAACCGTCGTTTCGCAGATTTCGTGACCCCGAGCGACCAGTTCCAAGTGCATGCGAGGACTTCCGTAAACATCTTTGTGAGTCTCGGAATGAATCTGTTTGATCTTCGAAACGACGTCCGCCTGCCGTATGGAACGAACACTCACCGGACGATTTCGCCACGCATAAAATCCACTCCGACGAACTTCCAACACTTCGCACATTAAAGTAATCGGCCATTCTTCGCGGTGATCTTCGATGAACTGAAATCTCAGTTCTTTTCGTTGGCGAAGAAGGCCGTCGCTTCCTACTTCAATGAGCCCCTTGACTTAGGGTGCGTTGCAACGCGGCGCCCCCACGCTATGTTGTGGAACCCGTTCCGGGTTGAATCACTCGATTTTCCCCTCTCTTTTGGCTTTGCTGCTCACCGTATTGAAACACTTTTTTCTGTTGCCCGGGGGAACGACGGCTGATCCGTCGTCGTGAGCTTTCGAAGCTTTGTGAGGCGTCTCAAGAAAGATTCACTCTCTCGAAACTCACCCTGTTCCGCGGCCAGATTGGCAGCGAAAAGCAGTAGGTCTTCGCGTTCAGCATCGGGTTTTGCCAGAACAATCCTGATCAAGCCCAGCGCCGAGGACTTGTTTCCTGCCAGGACATGCACGTAGGCAAGCTGCTCCGCTTCCCTGACCGGAAAATCGGGGTCCATGAGAGCCTGTCTGCCTGCTGCGCCCAAAGTCGTCCAGCTCCACTCAGGCACAGTCTTACTGCCGTTCAGAGCCAGTAGAAGCCAATAGCGTTCTGATTTGGGAAGCTGACCTTCTTTGACCAGCCATCGATAATTTTCCACAGCCGCAGTCAGACTGCCTGAAAAAAGCAGTTGCTGAGCCAGAGAGGCGCGTATTTGCGGTGGAGAATCACCGAGGTCGACCAACCTCTGATAATATTCGGCTGCTGCCCGATGGTTTTCTCGAACCTGCTCAATCACAGCCAGTCTTTCCAGCAATTGCCGGTCTTCCTGCGTTCCTTGAGCGGAATCGTCAGCCATCGAGTCGGCCAGGACTTTCGCCTCGTCCAGCTTTTTGCCGGCGATCATCACGTCAATCATCAGAATCCGCTGGGCGGTCGTCAGCGTGGCGTAATCCGGCAGGTGCTGCAGCGCCTCGCTGGCTCTTCCTTGCTGTAGCAGCAGACCCGCGAATTCACACAGGATTTCCGGCTTGCAGGCGAACTCTTGAACCAGAACTTCAAAGTGTTCTACTCCGCGTTCCATATTTCCGGCATTGGCAGCACAGCGTGCCGTAGCCAACAGCAGCTCTTCCCGGCGGGACGTCGTCTGAGGAGACACTGGGGCGGCATCGTCTTTGGATTCTACACGTTGATCATGTGCATCGGATTTGTGCTCTTCCTTCAGCAATTGTTCATAGTAGCCCAAAGCTGACTGAAACTGCTTTGTGTCGGAGAACGCGTTCGCCAAGCGCATGCGCTGGGCCTGAGACAGATGGTCTGGCTGCACGCCAGCGACCAGCCATTGGATCACATCTTCTGCCCGTTGCAGCTTTAACATCACATCACAGGCCAGCAACTGAAGTTTCTCAATCGGTTGTTCCGATCGTAGTCGCTCAATCATCTGGACCGCGCGTCGTGTCAGTTCGGGATGAGGCTTGATTTGGCCGAGCATTGCTGCCAGCACAGCTTCCTCAAGGTTTTTGTCGTCCGTTGTTTTCGTCTGTTCAGGAAGCGTCACCAGAAGGGCAGTCGCCTCGTCGAATTGCTGATTCCAGACCAGCCCACGAGCCAGCAGCAGTTGGATTCGCTGTCGCTCTGGCCCTTCAGCAATTGTCGGCATCAGCTCACGCAGCACGGCAACCCCATCGGCAAACTGTGTGGTGGCAAACAGAGTCTGGGCTTCGGCAATCCGGAGATCGGACGTCATCTTGCCGGAGGCTTTGACTTGTGTCAGGAACTGAAGCAGTTCGTCCCATTTTTCATTAACAGAAAGCACGCTGATCATCATCAGAGCCGACTCTTCTGTCGTGGATGGGTCAGCAATCCCACGCATCACATCCAGCGCCTGTTGCAGCTTACCCGCCGTCAGCAGCACACCGGCTGTTTCGTTTGACAGGGACACATCACCCGGTTTTCGTGACAACACATTCCCCAGAATTTCACCGGCTTCTGGATATCGCTGCAGACCCACAAGACTCCTGGCCCGCAACAATTGGCTGTCGTCTGCTCCCGCGGTCGGCACCAGGCCGCGACTTTTGAGATTATCCAGAACACGGATGGCCGGCTCAAATTGCGCAATCTGAAACAGTGCTCCGGCCAATTCACTCAGCAGATCCGGATTGCTCTGAATTTGTTTCTGATTCTGCTCCAGGAAGGTGACCAGCAGACCAGGGGCCGTGGCCCGCTGAACGCTGCACACGGCCCAGATCAGTCGCTCTGAAGCCGCCTTCTCCTTCAGAGCACTCAACATCAGACTTTCTTCCAATTGCCGATCTTCAGCAGTGAGATCGGGGACAAGAGCCGTGAGGTCCGGGCGTGTCAGGAGTTCGAGCGCCACCGTCGTTCGAAACTGACTTCGATATTTGGTCTCGGCACATTTCCGGCAGAGTGTCAGTGCCTCCGCATACTGGCCGCTTTGCAAAAAGGCATCGGCCAGGCGTTCTTCTGCATCGGCAGACAAAGGCCCCCGTTTTGCAGCCCGCACCCAGACATTGGCCGCCTTGGAGAAACATGCGGACCAGTAGTAGCAGTCGCCGGCAAGCAGCAGCGATTCCACAGAATCGCTATGTCCCAAAACAATCTCGTCGCAGAGTGCCTCCGTCAGGCTGAGATCATTGTCGGCCAACGCCACAAATGCTCGAATTCGCAGGCCTCCGGAAACAGTGCCGGATTGGTCCAGCCGGGTCAGGAAGTACTTGGCCAGTTTGGTTTGTTTGGATGCGAGACTGTGTCCCACGCATTCTTCGGCTTCCAGGGCCGTGAGTGACTCTCGGCTGCCCAGTTCATTCAGGAACGGAATAACCTGTTCGGTTCGTGAACACTCACCCGCACAACGGATGGCCTGCAGCAGAAGTTGTGTGCCGGCTTTATCGGTGTCCCCGATTCGTGCCAGACACAAATCCAGTGCAGCATCCGCCCCGGACGAACCGCGAAGCGCATCCACTGCGAGAAGTAAAAACCCTTCGTTTTGAGGATCAAGTCGAGAGGCCACGTTTGCCACAACGGCACGATCTTCGGCCGTGCCGTGCTTCTCAAGCACTTTCAGAAGCAGGCTGAGCTCACCGAGTTGGGAAACCTGGACGTCCGGAACATCTTTGACCATGGCTGCGACGGCAGACTTCTGTGACTCAGAGAGCTCTGAGGCGTATGTCAGACGAGTCAGATAAACCTGTCGTTCATGCATGAAACAGAACATTGCGACGCCCAGCAAAACCATCGGACTCACCCAACGCAGAGTGGTCATGAACGGTGTTCTGATGCGTCGCCGCTGGCCGTGCGGAGTGAGTCTGACGGCCGACGCAAGTTTTGGCGTCGCCGTGAATTCGCGCAGGGCCATAAGGGTGCCGCGTCCCTGTTCCTCAAACTTTTTCACCACCAGAACGCGAGTCACCCCGGTCTCATTTTGAGGAGTCGCAGTTTTGATGGAACCCGTTCCTCGAACTGGCCCCAGAGGAGTGAAGACTTCAAAGCTCAAAAGTTCTTCTCCGACATCGGGCACATTGCCCGTCAGCAGGAGTTTCGATTTGTCGACGTCTGTCAGCGCACAACACCACCTCTGTTCATCGCCGGCGGCATTCCTGCCGTACACGATAAGCGGCAGGTGCATTGCAGAATTGGCCTGCACGCCAGCGAATCGCAGGTTCTTGTAGTTGGCCTCAACGACGTGCTCGAGACCCAGTTCCCACATTGCGTTCACCGTGGATGAATCCGGTGCATGGAACTGCAGACCCATATAAAACGCTTTTGCCGTACCTGCTCGACCGGCCGAAATATTTGCCGCAGGACGCTGCCAGATGACTCGCGCTTCGCATGTCACTCGTCTGGAATGGGCGTGCAGGTCAAGCCTGACAATCTGATCAATCGGCAATTCTTCAAAACAGAGGACACGAACGCCAATCTCATTGATGTCAAAACACATGCCATGAACTTCGGATAGCTCGCTCCGGGCAGACTCGGAAGACACCACAGCATGGATCGTGCCCTGCTGATGACGATAAGAAAACCTTCGATCCGTTCCGCACAAAGCCCGCTTGATCACAATCCATGCAAGACTACTTTCAATGGCAATCAGGGCAGAACCAATCGCCAGCCCCGAGTAGTTCTGATCCACTCCACACAGAATTCGACCGGCCGCCCAGACGATAGAGGCTGCGCCGAGACCAATCAGAGTCAATTGGGGCACAACATGGCTGAGCACACTGGATGTCTGGCGTCCCCGTTTCTTCGTCACCACAAATCGGGAATCGCTTCGCGTCAAGGCCCGGTAGACGGCGCAATTCTGAACCCAGAATGTGGCCATTGAACACAGCTCATTGCCGACGATCATGAAGTTCCCCATGCCGGTCGCCTTCAGTGTGATCCAGGAGCATGCAAGATGTCCCAAGAGCAGCATGACGTAGATTTCTGAGGTCTTCCCGACAGGCGCGATGCCTGAGAACAACATGACAATCGGTGTTAAGTAAATGGCAAGTTTTCCAATGCCCGACGTCCAGCCCAGCATACTGCCTAGATAGTGCACACGCTGATTGAGTGTGAGACCACGCATGGTCAACGGATTGTTATGCCGTATGATCGCCAGATTCCCTTCTCCCCATCGCAGGCGCTGAGACTGATAGGCCGTCACTTCAGAGGCCGCTTGGGCAGCAATCAAACGTTCATGAACAAAGACCGACTTCCAGCCCCGGGCATGCATTCTGAGCCCGGTATGCATGTCTTCCGTAATTGTCTCTGTTGCAATTAAACCAACATCTTCCAGGGCTTTCCGACGCATGATCGCGGCACTGCCACAGAAAACGACCGCATTCGCATTGGACTTTCCCAGCTGGATACAACGATAGAACAGGTCCCCTTCTTCCCAGTAACGATTTTTCTCTGGGCGATACAGGCTGGAAAAACTATCCAGGTTATAGAAAGCGTGAGGCGTCTGAACCCAGCCAACGCGTTCGTCGGCGAAGTGACCAATTGTGCGACTGATAAAGTGGGGGCGAGCGACGTGGTCGGAATCGAAAATGACAACGAACTCGCCACTGGTCATCTCAAGTGCATTATTGATGTTGCCAGCTTTGGCATGCAGGTTGTCCTTGCGAGCGATGTAATGCACCCCCATCTCTTCACACAGTGCTTGAACCTCCGAACGATTGCCATCGTCCAGAACGTAGATCTTGCACGGATAGTCGAACGCGAGGTAGGACTGAATGCTGCCACGCAGCAGGTGAACATCCTCGTTGTAGGTGGGCAAAAACACATCCACGGTACGCCCGACCAGCACCGGCATGATCGGAGCCGGGGTCGTGTCTCGAATCTGCCAGTAATACAGCAGCATCAAAAACACACCGTGGCATTCCGCAAGCAGCACGATCACGGAGAAACATTGAGCCCCGACAGACTCAGCGTTCAACGTGTAGATCGCTCGGAAACCAAGGTAGGTGACACTGCACAGCGTACTCAACAGCAAAAGTAATGTTTTAAACCGGTACATAGCCTGCTTGCTGAAACGTTATGATGGAATCGTCGGGAGATTGATGCGTCGACAGACGCTGTGAACCTGACTGCACCGGAACTCAGTGCGACTCAGTCGTTAATTCCAGAGACTTCTTGTCCTCAAATTTCGGTTCCACGAACGCGTCCGCGGCCGAAATCAGGAGCGCCAGTTCCGCCGAGCTCTGCACGTGCAGTTTCCGGCACGCAGAGCCTCGATATTTTTCGATCGTCTTTTCCGAGATCTGTAGGACGCCAGCGGTCTGCTTATTGGAGTAACCATGAGCAACCAGCAGGACAACCTGTCGTTCCCGAAGACTCAGGGGTTCGAGCAAGAAGCGAGCCGTGGTTCGACGATTACGAAACCAATCAAGGATTTCGCGATCTGCCGCAATATCACGACTACTGGTCAGCTTGGCAGCCATCTCCAAGCATCGTTCACGGTGTCCGTCTGAAGCATTTTCCTGGCCTGATCTCGCAGGAGCCTGCCGTAAAGTCACCTCCAGACCAAGGCTTTCGGCCTGTTCAATCAGTCGTGAAATAATTTCAATTTGAGTGAGCGGAGCCTTTTGAGAAAGTGCTTCAGTTGGCCTAATGGGCATGTGCTGTTCACTGCTGGTTGATCTCATAGTCTGGCCGATCTGATATTGGACTCGTACCGCAACGCCCGAAGGGGAAATATATTTTGAAGTCTGCCCTACGCTAGGTCACGGCGGGAAGTGTTGCGGACACTAAGTATGAGCCCTGACCATCATTTCGCCGATGGAAGCAGCAAGCTCCTTACTATGGGCATTATCGTTATTTCTGGTACTGGAGACCTTGATGACGCGGTAACAGCGATGAATGTAACCTGCGGCGAGAACCTGCGGCGATTGGCTTTCGTTATGCTGGATTCTGTGAGTCTGCAAATGGACTTCGAGATAATCAAGGATTACTGACCACTCAGAAATCTCACATTCGATTCTGACCATCACTGGCGACGCGAATCACTTCGGCCAGACAGGTTGTGCCTTCCCGAACGCGTTCAAAACCGGACTCCAGCAGAGTCCGCATGCCCGCTGTTATGGCGGACTCTGAGATCTCTTGCGATGAAGCATGTTCGAAACACAGTTTGCGAATGGCGGTATCAGTATTCAAAAGTTCGAGAATCGGAATTCGGCCTTTGAATCCCTTTCCCTGACATTCCCGGCAACCGCCTGGCTCATAGATGATCGCACCCTGATGCAAAATGGCGTTTTCCTCTTCCTGCAGGACCAGCGTACTTTTTTTACATAGCGGGCAAAGTCTGCGAACCAGACGCTGAGCGGCCGCGGCCACCAACGTACTGGCCACGAGATAAGGTTCGATTTCCATTTCCATCAGGCGGGTGAATGCCCCTGCGGCATCATTTGTATGGAGCGACGCTAAAACCAGATGCCCGGTTAACGCGGCTTCGATTGCATGGCGGGCTGTCGTCTGATCGCGAATTTCTCCCAGCAGGATCACGTCCGGATCGTGACGCAGAACACTGCGCAGTCCTCTTGCGAAAGTGAGTCCTGTCGCCTCATTGATCTGAATCTGATGGACACCAGGCATAGAATACTCGACCGGATCCTCGATCGTGATGATTTTGGCATCGGGACGCGTTGCGCGGATTTCCGCAAGCAGATGGTACAGCGTCGTCGTCTTTCCGCTGCCGGTCGGACCGGTCACCAGAATAATTCCGTTGGTCCGGTTGATGATTTGCTGCCACTGTTTGGCGGTACTGGTTGGCAGTTCGAGCTGTGCCAGTCCCCATTGACTGTGTCCTTGCCGCAGGAGACGCAGGACGACGCTTTCCCCGTGAATCATCGGAATCGTAGAGACACGCAAGTCAACCTCTTCACGCGCGGCCTGAAAGCGAATTCGACCGTCCTGAGGCAGTCGTTTTTCGGCAATATTCAGCATCGCCATGATTTTGAGTCGACTGACGATGGCTGTGTGAAATCGATCCATCTCTCGGGAAACGATCTGATCCAGCATCAGTCCATCAACGCGATATCGCACGCCGAATCCGTGCTGCGACGGTTCCAGATGAATATCACTTGCTCCGGAGGCGATCGCATCGCTCAGCAGTTCATTGACCAGCCTGACGATGGAAGACTCGTTGGCAAGGCTGTTGTCATCCTCACCCTCACCGGCCGCATCCGCGGGTCGGCTGTCATTATCCAGCATTCCCTCGAGAGTTCCGCCGGCAATACCAAGTCGGTCTTTCAGGAGTGTGCGGATCTGGTTGGTTTCTGCAAGCGCCAGTTCGACGTCCAGTCCCGTCGCCTGTTCAACCTCCTGCCCCAGTGACTCCACACACGGATTGCTGACAGCAATCGTGACACAGTCGCCATTTAATTCCATCGGAATCGCCTGATGGCGAAAGAGGATGGACGGTGAGATCAGGCGCATCAGCGAATCCGCAATTTCAATTGCCGAAAGATCCACAAACGGCAAAGCCAGATGCTCAGAAATAGCCATCAGAAACTGTCGTTCAGACGTCGCGGGGTTCCGCAGGATGGTTTCAATCACATTCTGGGAATCAAGCCCCTGCAGAGCTGTTACGTCACTGGCGGAGACGAATCCTCGGTCGATGGCGATTTTGACCAGTGGAGACAATTGAAGCATTAAACAGCTCTCGGTCACGTCTAAGCATCTGCTGGAAATGAGTCTGAGACAACTTAGGTCGTAGATAAGAGGTGTCAATCAGTTTTCTGCACAGGACCCACCAGAAGGCAGGATTGGATTAAGGGCGTTCCTGCGTCCACAGGCCTAACCACTTTCTTGACAGCATTTGTTGACATCAGGCATCATTTGTGTTCACCGCTGTTGACTTTGAACCGCCTGAAATGCGGCGAACTCGGACGCTGGAAATACGTTAAGGGAAAGTCCTTTCCCCTGATCTTCAGACCACCCGCATGAATCGGGCGTGCCCCCGGTTTTTTCGACTAAAAGCCCCGGAATATCGCAGGCGGGGATTCCCTGACTTGTTCATCGAATTGTCTCTTCGACGCGGCAACTCAGGCCATGGAGACCACAAATGGAACGTGCTTTGCCTTTCAGGTTGCTGACAAGAAACTGAAACATCAGAGACAGCCACAGAGACAGAGATTCATGAAAACTTTCACCTACGAAGCCATTGATACAACCGGGAATCGAGTGCAGGGAGCACTGGATGCGGTTTCTCGACGTGCGGTGACTCGTCAACTGTCTCTGAAGTCTTTGGCTCCTGTGTCGATTGCTGAGCAAGTCGCTGCCAGCGGAGTTTTCTCGGATCGAGTGCCTCGGTCAGTCATTTGTGCGTTCTACGGAAAACTGGCCACGTTGTTGAAGGCCGGCATGCCATTGGCTCAGTCACTCAAACTGATCGGCGATGTGGCCTCAAACACTCGTTTTGCGAAGATTCTTCGAGTCATTCACGCGGAAGTCATTGACGGTCGGGGCTTTGCAGAGTGCATGGCCGACTATCCAGCAATGTTCGAGCAGGCAGAAATCGCGATCATTCGCGCGAGCCTTGAAGGGGCGTTCCTTGCCGATGCCCTGAAGGAACTGGAGACACTGACACAAAGACAACTGCAATTGCGATCCCGGGTCCTCGGGGCATTGAGCTATCCCGGATTTCTGATCGCCGTCACCAGCCTGATGTTTCTGGTGCTGTCGACACTCTTTGTTCCAAAATTTGAACCGATGTTTTCCGGCCTGCGTGAACGTGGTCAGTTGCCCGCACTGACGGAAGTGATGCTGGCCGGAAGTCTTTGGCTGAGGGATAACCTGCTCCTGTTTGCGGGGATCTCCTGTTCTGCAGTTTTCGGACTTGTCGTCGGTCTGGGAAAGCCCGGATTTCGCCGTCGTTTTCTGGCATTGTGCCTCTCACTTCCAGTCCTGAAAGGTCTGGGTCTGTTGATCTCAATGGGCAGATTTTCGAGATTACTCAGCACTCTGCTGAAAAACGGAATTACACTCGATAAGGGATTGGCCCTGTGTGCTGGTGCGAGCGGTAGTCCGGCTCTGGACGATGTGGTGCTGGACTGTGCTCTTCAGGTTCGCAAGGGAACCAGCTTCGCTCAGGTGCTGCGATCCGTGAAATGGATTCCTCGAGAGTATCGTGAGTTGGTTTTTATCGGGGAGCGCACGAATCGACTGGACGAGATTCTGGGCGGAGCGGCAGACTCACTGGAGTCTCAGATTCAAAACCGTCTGGACGCCCTGTTGAAGCTACTGGAGCCTGTCCTGCTGGTTGTTATGGGAAGTATCGTTGCCTTGTTTGTGTTTGCTTTGATCATGCCGATCCTGCGATCGTCAAGCCTTGTGGAATAGCGATCATCGAGTCTGTAGTTATAAGAATTTCGGCGGCATTTGCGCGGTGGAGTTAAGATCTATGACGACCTGTCAATCAGCACGACGCGTTCAACGCGGCCATGCCAGACAATTTGAAATACAACGGTCCGGTTTTACGCTGGTGGAAGTCCTTCTGGTGCTGGCCATCCTGGGAGCGATTGCTGCCATGGTTGTCCCGGACCTGCTGAGCCGTCAGGGTAAGGCGCAGGCTGATTCTGTGCGGATCTCACTCAAGGCTACCGAGCAGGCTCTGAAAATGTATGCCATTGATCATGGTGGCAGATGGCCTAAAGCTGATGTGGCCATCAAGACGCTGCTTGAACCGCAAGACTCCGATCCACAATGGAGCGGACCTTATCTGGAATCGCAGCCTATCGACCCGTGGGGAAGTGAATTGCGATGCCGCCAATCAAAAGACTCAGGACCTCGCCTGAAAGTTTTTTCGGTCGGTCCTGATGGTAAAGAAAATACAGACGACGACGTTTTCGAAAAACTTGTGGCGCGGAGATCCGGGGCAGGAAAATGAAAAGGTCAGGAATCACCGCAGGCAGAACGGCAGCGCCTGTTGCCGGATTTACGCTGGTGGAAATGCTGTTAGTCATTGGCTTGCTGACTCTCATTTCCGCAACGACGTTTCCGGCTTTGATGAACTGGATGGAACAGAATCAACTGAATCAGTCGGCCGAGTCGTTCATCCTGACTCTCAGTCGAGCTTCGGCAGAGGCAGCGAACGAAGGTATTCCCCATGCGATCGAGTTCCTGCCGGATGGGCAAAAATTCAGAACACTCCGCATGGATTCCTCAGTCAACAAAGACGTGGACGTTTGGGAGGTGCTTTCGGGAGACTGCGTTTTCCAACTGAGCTCACAGGATCAGCGGCCGCTGTCAAGAGGCGATGCTGCGAACAGTTGTCGCCTGTGGTTTGATGCGGACGGCCGCTGCACATCCTCCAGTCTGGAGATCCGCAGCGGAAAGCGAGTTCGGATCGTTGATCTTGAAGGCTCAACCGGGCAAGCTCTGATCAGACAGGCTTCCCGATGAACGTGGCCTGGAAAAATGGCTTTCGTAGTCGGCCGCAACAGCGCCGCGGGTCCATCCTGCTGGAAGTTTCTGTTTCGGCGTTCGTGCTGGCGATTGCCGTTGCAAGCTCTGCTCAATACCTGACCAACGCTCTGAATGCAGCGGAAAGAACTCAGCGGATTACGCGAGCCGCTTTAATGTGTGAGTCACGAATTGCAGAGGCGCTCGCTCAACAAGGGAATACGGTCACGTCGGAAAAGGGAGGTTTCGAGTTTGATTCCGAATGGAGATGGGAACAACGCGTTGACAGCGGCCCGTTTCCGTCCGTCGGCAGAATTACGGTCCAGGTTTTCTGTGAATCTAAGACCGCGCCCGTCTGTTCGCTCACACGACTATTCCCATTAGCAAGGAAGAAGTCCACTTCGCAGAGTGGTCCTTTGTGATGAAACGACGAAGCATCCACTGCGCACGAATCCAACAGATTCCACATCGTTGTCACTTTTCAGGAGGCATGACTCTTGTTGAGGTTCTGCTGGCCATTGCTATCATCGGCAGCATTGTGACACTGTTTTCCGAAACGTTGTTTCAGTTCGCAAAGATCAAAGAACGGGGCCAATCCGAAGCCATGGATCATCTGTCCGGACCGCAGATGATTGCCGACATTCAGGATGTGTTGTTACGTATCCGCCCATGTTCGGATCCCACGAAGTCTGTCGTCCGGAAACAGCCAGTTGCGGACGGCTCCAAGGTCGCCGCTCCGGATGCAAAAGCAGCAGACCTGCTTCCCGGCTTGCTCTACGGAAATTCTGAGGAACTTTGCGTGGTTGCCACCAATGCGTCCGGCGAAACGAACCAATGGATGGAATTCTGCAATGGCAATTTAGCCGATTCTGGTGCCAGCCTCCTTAGCAAACTCAGTGGACGACGGGCTTCGGTACCCAAGAGCTTGTTCCAAGAACCCGTGCTGATCGAAGTCCCGCACATGCAGACTTCTTCCCAGTTCTCAGGATCGTCGTTGGAAGTCAGGGTGCGAAAACTGACTCAGGCGCCGCTGCAACTCCGATTTGAATTCTTTGACGGCCTCAACTGGCTGGCAGAATGGGATTCTTCGCTGATGCAAAAACTTCCGAAGGCAATTCGCGTGACGATCATGTCACGTTCCCCAAATACATCATCTGCGGTTTCAAAGCGACAGGTCAGCACACTCTTACTGGAGAACCCTAATAAAGAGTAACGGGGATAAGCCAGAGACTTTGATGAACATCGTCAATGGTGTCAGAAATGGTGTCAGATTTTCTGGCAAGGGGGCCATTACTGACACACACTTCGTCCTCTGAGCTCACCATGAGATGCAGCCTGAGGAAGATTGGCTGGGCAGTGAGATCAGCGGCATCCGTTGGAATCGACGTCTGTCGGCTGACGGTGTTGGATTGCTGCGGGTGTCGCTCACGCAGGCTCGAGTCATATCTCGATTGCCGACGGCGATTTTTCTGCGGTCTTAAATTGAATCGTGCGCCTCACGGGGAATTTCCTATGAAACGACAAACTCCCACAACAAGACCTTCCGCACTCCGGAAGGGTATACTTCTGCCGATTGCGGCGGTTATTGCGGTGCTCTGGACGTTGTCGGCTTATCAGTTTTCCGAGCAATTGCTTTGTCATTTCTCTCTGGCCTTTCGAACTCGCAACGAGATCGCAGCGCGGACCTGCATGGCCTCGGCGACCACTTGGCTTGCCGCGTTTTCTGAGTCGTCAGCGTGGTCCTCCAGTAACACTCTGAACAATCCGGAATTGTTCAGCAACGTCAGTGAAGGGACAGAGCAGGCTCCGATGACTTACTGCATCGTATCTGCTTCGCTCAAAGCCGGTCCCGGGGCCGACCAGGCCTTTCGTTTCGGCCTGGAAGATGAGTCTTCAAAACTTGACATCAACTGGCTGGCTCTTGATGCAAAGGATGGTCGCGGGCCACTGATGCATCTGCCAGGAATGACAGTGGCTCTAGCCGACAGTCTGCTTGACTGGATTGATGCGGATGACACGCCCCGCGAATTTGGTGCTGAACGAAATTATTATTTTTCAAAAGGCGACGTGGTCCTGCCACCCAACGCGGAAATTCAGGATCTTTCCGAACTTGTGAATGTCCGCGGATTTACTCGGGAACTGATCTTCGGGACGCAGCCCAACGCAGATTTTTCAGCCGCCGATCGCGAGCGTTTACAGGGGTCCCGGTTTGACCTTACGTCTTCCCGGAAATCCTCTGGCTGGGCTCGTTTTCTGACCACCTATGCCGGGGAAGCGGCGGCTCTGGAATCTGAAAAAATCATTGTGAACTCCCCGAAGTTGCCCAAACTGTACGACGAGCTGAAGAAACAAGTGGGAGAGGATGGCGCACGGTTTATTGTGGCAGTCAGACTTGCCGGTATTCTTGAGCGTCCAGTCGGAATGCAGAAAAAACGTCAGGAGAAATCGGTGCAAAGTCGACTGGAAGACCAGCTTCGCGGAAAGGCAGCGGTGCCAGGCTCATCCAGGGGAAACTCTGTGGTTGCCGGTCTTGATTTGTCCCGGGCTCCGCAATTCGAGATCACGAGTCTGTTCGACCTGATCGGCACCAATGTTCGCATCGTGATTGAGGGCAAAGATGAAGTGTTGACAAGTCCCTGGGGTGCAACGGGTAATGGAGTGGAAGCGGCACTGACTTTACTTAACAAAGCGATCGATACGCGACCGACAAAGGTGCTGCGCGGACGGCTGAATGTCAACACGGCTCCCCGGGAACTCTTAAAAGGACTCCCGGAGCTTACGGAGTCAAAGCTGAATAAACTGCTGGAGACGCGTGATCGTCAATTCCGAAGGGCGTCCACAAATGGCCCAGCCTGCCTGTGGCTGATCACGGAAAATGTCTTCTCGATTGACGAGATTCGACGTCTGGCACCGTATCTGACTGATCGCGGTAATGTTTTCACCGGGACCGTTTGCGCATTCGCACCACAACAGGGCGCGGTTTATCGCAGAAAGGTCACGATTGACGGGACCGTATCGCCACCGCTGGTCATCAAACGACTTAACCTTCCGCCCGGCGATGCGGCATTGCGTGTGGCCTTACAAAAGTCGGGGAGTAGAGGATGAACGGGCTCCTTGAGTTGAATCGGCCCTTCGAAAATGCCGGCGTGGGATTTTGGGATCTCGGTGGTCTGGCCTGAATCGTCTCTGCTGCAATATCTAAACAAACTTTAGTCGCGTGTCTTCCGCCCGAGCAACATCCATGGGAAAGTCTTCAGATCGATTTCGACAGCTCTGGTCCAGACTCCGAAAATCGGGCTCTTCGAGAACATGGCTACTCCTATTGCCGAGCCGCGCAGAATGCCATCTGGTTCATGCAGAACAACGCAAAGGTCGGCTTCTCATCCGACAGTTCGTCACCGTTCCTGCTGAGGAACTGGACGAAGTCACGCGTTTACCGGCCGCGGAGATCCTGCAGACTCATCTGCAGCGGTTTCAAGTGTCGAATCCCCAGGTGGCCGTTCTACTTCCGCGAAACTGTTTGTCGTTTGCCCGAGTGTCGTTGCCACGAATGGCCGACAGCGAAGTCCATGAAACGGCCATGATTCAGTCTGAGGCCTTGTTTACGGAATCTGCCGGACAGCAAAGTATCGATTATGTGCTGTTGCCGCCGGGGCCCGATGAACAGTCTCTCCTGCTGATTCATGGTGTTGACCGCGATTATCTACAGCGAATTCTGGCCCACCTGCAGGCGTCGCAATTGCAATGCAGTCTCGTGGCCCCGGCCGCCGCAATTGGCTGCCGCGCCGGAAGCACTGGCGATGATCAACTTTCTCTCCTTGTCGTTATGTCCGACAAAGAAAAACTTGACATCTTTGCTCAGACTCAGGGACACCTGCTTTCGCACCAGCGACGACGTTTGCCGGTCGAATCTTCGGAGGAAATTCGGAACGCGATGATCTCCGGAGAAGTGATGCGAATCATTGCCTGCATCAGCGTTCCGGGAGTTCCGCTGACCAGTCCGGTTATCAGATTTGCCGCAAATGGCAGAGACTGGACGGCCGTCACGCAGTCTCTGCAATCTGAACTGGATTTGCCTGCCGAAGATTTTTCGATCCTGCCGTCTGAATGCTCGGGAACCGAGAATCCGGAACTGGACGCCTATCTTGAACTCATGGCATCCGGAATGGCGTTCGAGTCATCGGGAGCTCTGAAATCGCCCCTCAATTTCCTGCGGCCCCGCACGTGTTTGTCTAAGAAAGAGCAGCGCCGCCGCAATCTGATCCGAATCGGCCTGGTCGCCACACTGATCTGTATCTGTCTCAACGTCTTATCGAGTCGATCTGTGAGTGTGATGGAAGGTGAACTGTCTCTTCACAAGGCGGAGCTTAGCCAACTGCGCGAACAACTGGAGGCTGACGCCGAGGTTTTCGAAATCCTTGACTTTGTGAAACTCTGGAAAGGCGATCGAGCCGATCTGCAGTTGCATTTCTCGATCCTGACACAGTGCCTTCCTGAATCTTCCCGCTGCCAATTGAGTGACATCCAGTTTCGTCAGCAGTCAGATGATCCCGGGAAGCTCACGATTGAGCTCAGCGGACTTGCCGATCGCACCGAAACGGTTGTGGAATTCAGTCACAACATCCTCCGAAATGGGCATTTCAGTCAAAGGCCTTATCAGATCGAACGGACCACCGGATCGGGTCAACTGAATGTCAGTTTTCGGATTGAACTGGGACCTGCGAGCCAGGAAAATCCTGAAGCTGGCGATGACAGCGGCGAGGAATTGGCCGTTGTCGATCCGCAATTCGAAAGCCGAGTGGAATAATGTCGTCAAAAAACTTGCTGATCAGGGTCCTGGTGGCCGTCGTTCTGGCTCCGCCTTTGTGGTCGTTTGCTTCCGGAATATTTTGGAAATCGACAACGGAACTCCAGGCAGAAATTGAGGATACGCTCGCCGAAATCGAAGAGGCATCCAATACTCTGGATGAAGCGAGGATGGCACGCATTCAACTGAAGCCCGTCCAGGAACGATGCCTGCCTGAGCCGGAGTCTACGGCCGCCACGTTGTTTCAAAAGTGGATCTACGAAAGCGCGACGGCTGCGGAACTTCGTGACACCGTGGCGACTGTTGGCGAATTGGAGCGAGACAGCGAAGAAGCACTGTGCGGGACGATCGCCGCAGATATTGTGAGCACAGGAACTCTTTCTCAGATGTCCGTTCTTCTGCAGACGATTGCAGAAGATTCTGTGAATCAACGCATCGGGGATCTGGAAATTACACCACTCGAAGACGGGAGTGGGCTGGCAAAGTTTGAGTATCGTATTGAAGCGCTGACGACGCGGAATGGATCGGGTGTGGCATTGCCGTCCGTGGCTGCAACGCTGACCAGACTTCCGGAAGAACAGACCCGGAATTTTCTTCAGCCTCTGTTCCCCAATGTCCTGCCCGCTCCACCGGCTGCCGCTCCACTGGTGGCTCAGACTCTCGTGCAGGCTCCTGTGGCTCCTGCTCCAGCGCCACCACCGCCGCCTCCGGTCATTACCCCCTCACCTTTGGTTCTCGTTGGCACGATAATTTCCGGGGCAAAAGTGGAAGCCATGTTTTTTGACCCTGAGGGAGGAGTCTCCTATACGGTGATGGTGGGCGACCAAGTCCAAAGCAAGGACTTCAAGGGCAAAATTATGGCCATTACAAATAACAGTGTGATGCTTCGTATGAGCGCGGGAATCACTGAAGTCCGGCTTTCGCAGGCACTGTCAACCATTCCGAAGCTGCTCTGGAATCCCGGAGTGACTGTTCCCGCCGGTGGTTAGGCGGTGGCGTTTTCAAACAGTGACAGTCACCGGGTGACTGCGGTCCGTTTCAAGGAGTTGGCTCTCTATGTATCAACGATTTCGTGTTCTTTCCAAATCTCTCCTCCTGATTTCACTGCTGTTGAACATGCCGGATTGCGTTTTCGCTGATGACATGGGGCAACCAATTTCTGCGAAAGAAGCTGCCAGCCGGCTGGGCGTGGGAATTAATCTCGGCAACATGCTCGATGCTCCGAATGAAGGTGACTGGGGCGTTCGATTTGAGAACGACTACGCTCGTATCATCCGGAGTGCCGGATTTCAGCATGTCAGGCTGCCGGTGAGATGGTCGGCGCATGCGGAAAAAACAACACCTTTCAGAATTGATCCCGTCTTCGTTGCACGAGTGAAAACGGTGATGGCCGTTTGTCACAAACATGATCTGCGAGTTGTCCTGAACATCCATCATTATGAGGAAATGCACGCTGACCCGGAAAAAGAAACAGCCCGATTTCTCGCGATCTGGAGACAGTTGTCCGAGCTGTTTGCAGCACAGCCCGATACGGTCTACTTCGAAGTTCTCAATGAACCTCACGACAAACTGACGACGATGGAATGGAATGAGATCCTTCCCGCAGCTCTCGAGATCATCCGGAAAAAACATCCGCACCGTCCCGTCATCGTGGGGGGCGGAAACTGGAACTCTCCTGACGAATTGACTCATCTCAAACTTCCGGCAGAAGATCAGATGCTGATTGCCACAGTTCACTACTACCGGCCGCACGAGTTTACTCATCAGGGGGCCGAGTTTCTGGGTGATAAGGCTCCGCCTGCCGGAAGAAAGTTTCCGTTCGACCTCAAAGAAAACACGATCATTCAAGAAGATTTTCAACGAGTTGCAGAATGGTCCGTGAAGAATCAGCGTCCCATCTACGTCGGGGAATTTGGCTGCTATCACATTGCCTCCGGCGAAGATCGATTACGCTGGACGAGGACTGTAGCCGGTCTCTGCAAACAATATGGCTTTACTTCCGCCTACTGGGAGTTCTGTTCTGGGTTTGGAGCATGGGATCCTGAACGCAGAGAATGGCGGAAGGAGATTCGCGATGCGATCCTTAAACCTTAAGGTTATTTCGGCAGAAGGGCCTACATTATGAAGTTAATACTATCTAGCAGATTCAGTCAGGACATCCCATCACCGTCGCTTGAGGAATTCCCCTTGTTATGCGGCAGCAGGCGGATCCCGATTTAGGTCTCTCCAGATGGGGAGCTATAGCTTTAATACAGCACCGGCGCTAATTATCAATATGAACGGATCCAAGTGATCGCATATCTTGAGATCTGTGATCCTCAAAGCTCAGTCATTAAACTCCTATGGCAATCTCTTGTGTCATTGGGCGGTTCAAAACCAGCCACTGATGGGCGCTTTAAAACCAGCATAGGTGCGAATATAAAGTAAGGGCCTCTGGACTGATTTGACTCGCACTGAGATCGCGTTTGAGGCGATGTTTTACAGTGTTTTAAGTGCTCGCTGAAAGTTTTATCGGCACTCGGACCCGGTGGGTGCTCGTGGCGGGTTTTGAAATTCTGCTTGATTTCCCGGAAATCCCACGCAGCTCGAATTCAATTCCCAGCCACTCTCGCGCTGAGCGCTGCTGATGCCCCCGATCAGCGATGCAGAATCGCTCATGACTGCTCTTCCTCCGAGAGATCCGATGCGGACTCACTCGAATTCTTTTTCTTCTTCTGATCGCCATCAGGCTGGTCATTATTCGAGCAGAAATCCACAAATTGAGCTAACCGTGACTTTGCAGCCTACTAAGCCAAGCAGGCGGATTGCTTTTTCATGAAAACTGGATGGCAATATTGGGCATAAGTTCAAAATTCGTTAACTACGACAGGGGCCGGTCAGGCCCAGGGTCACTGTGTACCTCTTGAGTGGTCCTTGGCTCCAGCCACGAAGAACATCACTACGCTAGCCGAACCGAATTACTTTCCATCCGTCTTCGTGGCGTCAACGAGTTTCTTCACATCCCCGATTGACAACGACACGCGGAATCCGATTGTCGTATTTTTGTAAGCGGCAACATCCGGGCAGCGAGAAGCCGATCGGCAGGTGGAACCATACGACGACCAGTTCCCGCCGCGAGTCATGTGAGTCGCATCGTCGGTTGAGATCAAAACGGGATCGACGGCTTCAGCGGATGCGAATCGCACGAAATACGCCGGATCCCAGTTGTCTCGCACCCATTCCCAGACATTTCCGTGAAGGTCATAGAATCCAAATGCATTGGCATTCAGTGAACCAACGGCGTGCGTTTGGCTATCCGAGTTGTCGCTGAACCATGCGAACGGTGAAAGTTGTTCGCTCGTTTCACCAGCGTTGTATGAGCCCGTCGTTCCTGCTCGGCAGGCAAACTCCCATTGAGCTTCGGAGGGAAGCTGGTAACCACGGACCTCGTTTCCATCCTGCGAGCCTTCAGCATTCGCTACGTCGGAAGAAAGCGATTCCAGCTTGCTGAGTAAACGGCAGAACTGAACGGCCTCTTTCCACGACATGCCCTCGCCTGGATGATTGCTGGTATCGATCCCGACAACAGCGGCTGCTTGAATTCCAGTTGCAGAAAACCGAGCGGGGTTCGCTCCTGTGACGTTCGCGAACTGCGATTGAGTCACTTCATGAACGCCAAGATAAAACGGCTGCGTCAGTCGAACTCGATGCTGAGGACCTTCACTGCGTATAGTTTCCTCCCAAAGCGTTTCACCACCGGCATAGGGAAGAGCCTCTTCAATCTCGGCCGCTGTACTTCCCATCAGAAACTCTCCCGGCGGGATAAGACGGAACTTCATCCCAATGGAGTTCGTGTACTCAATCGGAACCCTCAGATACGCGGCCCATTCTTCCTGATGCTTCTTTGCCTGCTCGGCATCGAACGGTGCAATCGCCGGAGCCGGTGCATCGGCGGGCCAGCCGTGCCAGCCAGGTGTCAGCGACTTCGGAGCGGGGCGCAGCGTCTGGGCTGTCGCTCCATCAAGCAACCGCAAGCGGATACGATGAAACGCATACACACTGTTGCGGCCTTGAATCCAGAGACTCAAGCGGCGTTTGTGGGGATATCCCTCGTCACCGTGTTTGGGCAGATCTTTCAGATCACCCAGCCACGACGCTACAGGATGATCGTCATTCAATACTGCAATGCGAGTCCCTTCCGCAAGGCTTTGAACCTGGATACGAACCGTTCTTCGCTCGCCGTTCTTCGCTCGCCGTTCTTAATGTTTGTCTGTTCCGCCAACTGCTCGTACTTCCCCCAGTTCTTTCGGATGAACACCCCTCCTTCTCCTGGAGGATCGAAGTAGATGGGTGAGTCCCCATTCGGAGTCGGGATGTTCAGATTGAACCCCAAAGCTCCGGAGCGCCGCGTGAATTCGATTTCGCACTCATAGCCCGGCGAGAAATCGGAGTCGATTGGCAGCAGCAACTTGGAGGGCCGATCGTCAGCATCTCCGGCAATGAGGTCCCCCTGTTCTATGCGCCAAGCGTTCCTGCCTGTGAGAGGAATGTCCCATTTGTCGAGTTGTGGATCAACAAGCGGGATGACATCGATCCACGCGCCGCTTTTGGACCAGCAAATCGCCTGCGATTGCAGTGGACTCGAAAGGCTGACGCCCACCGCTCGCTGGGTGAGCCAAGGTCGCTCCGATGATTTGGCCATCGTGGCCGTTTCCACTGGCATCCTTCAACCCGTTCCCTTGCCCCTCGTCAAAGTTGTAAAGGGCCAACGTTTGCTCATCGCTGGAGACACTTGTCACCAGCGCAAAATTGTCCACGTAGCGTGCCACCTTCGAAATCCGCAACTGGTCGATGATGCCTTCGAAGAACTTTTTGTTGTCAGCACTACTCCCGATCCGCAGTTCCGTGAATTTCCAAAGCATCGCGGCATGGGCTTCAGAACGGCGTTTCCCCTGCCAGATCCCATTCACGTAGAACTGCATGTGATTGCTGTCAAAGACGAGAGTCCGGTGTTGACGCGCGTCTGCCACCAGTGGGGCGACGACGTTGTTGAATCCGCTCTTGCCGATGATCTGCGCCCCACTCTTCCGTGCACCAGGGTCGGCCTGGGTGTCGTCGTACAGCCCCATCAACTCCAGCTTCTCACCGCTTCCGCCCGTGAGCGTCACGATGTTGCCGTTGTCACTTCCGGCGTTGGAAGTCACAAACGCCTCGATCGTGAACTGAGGAAACGACCAGTCGACAGGAGCGATCTCGACGCGATCGTCCGCTCCGTCGAAGCTCAGCCCCGCGTTGACTTCGTTTACCGCCAGGGTTGGGATCGCGGGCCAGACCCAGCTGTTGATTGTGTCTTTGATGCGACGACCGAACAGTGGGGGGATCAAAACGCACAACATGATCACCACAAAAATAATGGTCCGTTGTGTAGAAAAGTTGCGGGCGAGCGGGGTCGGTGAGTACGCTCGAACCTCAGAGACCGCATTCGCGGTGGCATCACCATTCGGTTCACTCAAAATTCTCGCGGGAAACGCGGTGACTTTGCCGTTGAGTTGCAATTCCGCCTGACATCTGGCAAATACGTCGGCGACTTCTTTGG
>Ga0209702_10001495_pt1 | contig 44877 bp, 39 predicted proteins | sample FRY01_FD_187210 | JGI IMG/M metagenome (GOLD analysis project Ga0209702, IMG submission 187210) | Freshwater microbial communities from Lake Fryxell liftoff mats and glacier meltwater in Antarctica - FRY-01 (SPAdes) (version 2) | ecosystem: Environmental > Aquatic > Freshwater > Ice > Glacier... | reverse complement strand
CGCAAGTAATACCATACACATTTATATTTTAGTACAAATACCTCTTGCATAATGCGGATAGGTAATATGTTTAGTCCTACCGATTTCTATGGTATGTTGGACTATTATATATTACGTATCGGTATAAACTGAAAATTTATTTGATGAAACACAAACAATAGAAGGTGATTTTAAAGAATTTGAAAAAGTCAGTCTTTGAGGTAAATACATCAATATGCCACAAAGAAAAAACGCTATGTATTTTGTCTATATTCCATCAAACCTAACGATGAACAATGCAGATTCTGTTATAATTTATTAGTCAGTTAATACATCAAATTTTCTATCTTTGCCAAAAAGAAGTAAACATGCGCGTATATTTAGACAATGCAGCTACTACACCAATAGCTAAAGAAGTTTTAGAGGTAATGATACCTATTCTTACAAATGAATTTGGAAATCCTTCTTCTACACACTTTTACGGTAGACAAGCCAAAGCGTCCATTGAAACATCGCGAAGAACAATTGCTAAAACATTAAACTGTCAACCTTCTGAAATAATTTTCACTTCTGGAGGTACGGAAGCAGACAACATGGCGCTTTGCTCAGCTGTCCATCAATTAGGAGTTGAACATATTATCACAACCTCAATCGAACATCACGCTGTTGGTCATTCAGCAGAAGCTCTTAAAAAAAAGGAAGGAATTGAGTTGAGTTATTTAAAAGTAGACCACAAAGGAAATGTAGATTTAGAAGATTTAGAAAGATTATTAAGTCAACCTAAAAAAGCACTCGTATCCTTAATGCATGCAAATAATGAAATTGCAACCCTTCTTCCGCTAGAAAAAGTGAATCAAATATGTAAAAAACACAATGCATACTTTCATTCAGATACCGTTCAAACAATGGGGCACTATGCCTTTAATTTAAACGAACTCGATATCGACTTTATTACTGGAGCTGCTCATAAATTTCATGGACCAAAAGGGATCGGATTTCTATACGCAAATAAAAAGAATAAAGTCAACTCATTAATTCACGGAGGAGCGCAAGAAAGAGGACTTAGAGGAGGTACTGAAAATGTTTATGGTATCGTTGGAATTGCAAAAGCACTTGAACTAGCATATCAAGACATAGAAGCTCACCAAAAACATATTCAAGGACTTAAATCATACATGATTTCTGAATTAAAAGGTTTATTCTCTGATATCGATTTTCATGGTGAAACAGAGCCTTCAAAAAGCCTTTATACCGTTTTAAATGTATGCTTCCCGAAAAATGAAAAATCTGGAATGCTTCTTTTTACACTTGACTTAAAAGGTGTTGCTTGTTCAGGAGGTAGCGCATGTTCTTCAGGCGCAAACAAAGGCTCACACGTTCTAGAAGGGATTGGATCAGATCCATCTCGACCAAACGTTCGGTTTTCATTCTCTAGATTAACAACAAAAGATGAAATTGATTTTGCTTTAAAAGCAATTAAAGAAACGTTTGAAATAATTTTAGTTTAATAAAAAAAAACAATGAAATTAACACTAATTATCACTCTTCTTACTCTTAGCTCTTTTGCCCAAAACAATATTCCTTTTTCAGGAAAACTTGTTTATGAAATAGAAATGGTAGACACTTCGCTTCAAGCATTTTACCCTAAAAAATACATGACAGTTTACACGAACGACACGCTTGTTCGAATAGAAAATGAAACGAAGCAATTTGGAACACAAATCGTTATAAAACACACTTTTTTAAATAAATCATACCTATTATTAAATGACGGAGTAAATAAATTTGCAATTCAAACAGACTTTAACAAAGAAAAAACAGAAGATTCCCTGAAATTCAAAACAGCTTACAAGAAAAAATGGGGAAAAACAAACATCCTACAATTGAAAGCCAAACGCGCCAATGTTCAAATATCAAAAGACGCTCCACCACTAAAATTGCTTTACCTTAAAAACTATTCAACAAAATACATAGACGCATACGCAGATGCTCCAGGATTACCTGTTAGCTATTTTTTAGAATCAAATGAAGGATTAGTAAAATATCAATTAATTTTCATTGAAAACAAAAAAATGGACAGAGATCTTTTCGGAATCCCTTCTGATTTTAAAAAAGTAAGTTTTGATCAATTTATAGAATTAATGTACAAAAATCAAAACAACGAAACCCTATCAAAATAATCATTTACAACAACTTAAAACACAGTATCGTTAATAACATTCAATTGTTTAAACTATCACAATAGCCATCCATCTTACATCTAATCATTTACTATCTTCGTATGATAATTCAACAAGATGACAGGCAAGAACGAATATAAAAGTAAGGATTTAGACGAAAACGAATTGACTGAAGAGAAAGAAGAAACTCCGAAGAAAGCTAAGAAACAATTGAAAAGTCCGGTAAAAATAAACACTGCTATTTTTTCAAGTAAAAAATCAAAAAATATTATTGGCGCTGGATTATTACTGTTTTCTTGTTACTTCTTTTTAGCATTTCTTTCCTACCTCTTCACTTGGCAAGAAGATCAAGATAGAGTACTAGAGAAATCATTGTTAGAGTTTTTATTTGAAGAAAACATTGAACCAGTAGAAAACTGGCTAGGAAAATTTGGTGCTTGGTCCTCTCACCTTTTTATTTACAAATGGTTTGGTATTTCATCTTTTGGATTTTGTATTCTTCTCTTTGTTTCTGGCGTTAAAACCTTGCTTGACTATGCTATTTTACCTATAAAAAAGACCTATTTTATCACCGTTCTGTTCATGCTGTGGTCTTCTGTCTTTTTCGGTTTTTTCGCTCATCAAGTAAATTTTCTTGGTGGTTCATTTGGTTATCACATCAACAACTGGTTAGCTTTAACTCTCGGTCGATTTGGGGCTTTTGCTTTAATAGCCGTGCTGCTATATTTAACCATTCTTGTTCTTTTCAACCCTAACTTTAAAGCTATTTTTAATTTCTTTTTTCAAAAAAATGATGTGGAAACGGAAGAAAAAGTGAAAGAAGAAATAAAACCTTCTTTTGCAATTAACGACCTACATGTTGTAAACACAATTAAAGACAATCAAATAAAGGAGGAACTACTATCAGATACTATATCGTTTGATGAAGACGATGAGGACGAAGAGGACGAAGATTTCGATCACGAAAGCGAACTAGAAATCACCTACAAAGAACCTTTAAAAACAAAGCTTAGCGATGATTTTGAAGTTGAAATACCGGAAGATGAGCCTGAAATCACTAAACCTTTTGAAGTTGTTGAAAGTGTAAAAGAAGAACTTTTGTCTGATGACCAAATAGATGATTTAAGTAAAGAATTTGGAGAGTACGACCCAAAACTAGACCTTGCAAGTTATATCCTCCCTCCTATTGATTTATTAAGAGATTACGGTAAAGGTGGTGTAAATGTTGACAAACAAGAACTTGAAGAAAATAAAAACAGGATTGTTGAAACATTACAAAACTATAAAATTGATATTTCTAAAATAAAAGCAACAGTTGGACCGACCGTTACGCTATATGAGATCGTTCCTGCTCCAGGGGTAAGAATATCTAAAATTAAAAACCTAGAAGACGATATCGCTTTAAGTCTGAGCGCTTTAGGTATTCGTATAATTGCTCCAATACCAGGGAAAGGAACTGTAGGTATTGAAGTACCGAATAGTAAACCAGAAATGGTACCAATGAGAACTTTAATAGCTTCAGAAAAATTTCAGAATTGTGACTTTGAACTCCCTGTAGTTCTAGGAAAGACAATTACGAATGAAACCTACATGTTCGATTTAACTAAAATGCCTCACCTTTTGGTTGCTGGGGCTACAGGACAAGGTAAATCAGTTGGATTAAATGCGATTCTAGTTTCTATTCTATACAAAAAACATCCTGCACAAGTTAAATTTGTACTGGTCGATCCTAAAAAAGTTGAATTAACACTTTTCAATAAAATAGAACGCCATTTCTTAGCAAAATTACCAGGAGAAGGCGATGCAATTATTACCGACACATCAAAAGTGGTTAATACAATGAATTCACTTTGTATTGAAATGGACGACAGGTATGAATTATTAAAAGAAGCTCAATGCAGAACGATAAAAGAGTACAATGTTAAATTTATAGCTCGAAGATTAAATCCAGAAAATGGACATCGCTACCTTCCTTATATTGTTGTTTTAATTGATGAGTTTGCAGATTTAATTATGACTGCAGGAAAAGAGATAGAACATCCAATAGCTAGAATAGCGCAATTAGCTAGAGCAATTGGTATTCACTTAATTGTAGCAACACAAAGACCATCTGTAAACGTAATCACAGGTATGATTAAAGCAAATTTCCCTGCCCGTATTGCGTTTAGAGTTTTATCAAAAATAGATTCAAGAACAATTCTTGATGGATCTGGAGCTGATCAATTAATCGGTAAGGGAGACATGTTAATCATGAATGGTTCGGAGTTAATTCGTTTACAATGTGGATTTGTAGACACACCTGAAGTAGAAGCAATTTGTGATTTCATTGGAGATCAAAGAGCTTATCCTGAAGCTTTAATACTTCCTGAATATGTAGGAGAAGGAGGAGAAAGCAGTAAAGAATTTGACACAAATGAACTAGACCCAATGTTTGCTGATGCCGCAAGAATAATCGTACTTCATCAACAAGGATCTGCAAGTTTATTACAACGTAAATTGAAATTAGGTTACAACAGAGCTGGAAGAATTGTTGACCAGTTAGAAGCCTTCGGAGTAATTGGACCTTTCCAAGGAAGTAAAGCAAGAGACGTGCTATATGCTGAAATTCCTACATTAGACGAGTTTCTTGCGACAAAAAATATATTTTAGTGACAGAATGGCGTTAAGCATTTAATGGCATATAGTTTGACGATTAATTAAAAAGAAATAAAAAGAAAAACATGAAAAAGTCGTACATTATTATTGGAGCAATAGCTTTATTAGTTATTGTTTTATTTTCATCTTATCGCTCTAACTATAACACAGCGATAGAATACCAAGAAACAGTTGATAATATGTGGGGAGATGTTGCCACAACTTACCAGAGAAGAGCTGATCTAGTTCCTCAATTAGTTGCAACCGTAAAAGGTGCAGCAGCGAATGAAAAAGGGATTTTAGAAAGTGTAACAAAAGCGAGAGCAGGAATAGTTGAAGCGAAAAATCCAGCTGATTTTGATAAAGTTGGAAAACAAATTAATTCAGCTATCAATTTAGCATTCGAAGCTTATCCTCAAATTAGGTCTACTGAGAACTTCCAAATGTTACAAATGGAATTAGCTGGAACTGAAAACAGAATTAATAAAGCTAGACAAGACTATAATGGTTCAATTAAAACATACAATTCTCACATTAGAGGGTTTTTAAACAGTATGTTACTTAATAAAGAAATGTTCCCTAAAAAAGAACCTTTTGCAGCCTCTGAAGGAGCTGAAAAACCAGTAGAAGTAGACTTCTCTAAATAATACTTTAGCAGCGACTTGAAAACAAGTCGCTGTTTCTTTTTAACACAATTAAGTCATGGACATTAAAAACTTTTTTACAGACATACAACAGAAATCAATAACGCTAGCTATTGAAAGTGCAGAACTTCATACTTCTGGAGAAATTAGAGTGCATCTAACTTCAAAATGCAAAGAAGATGTAATGCAAAAATCTAAAAAAGTTTTTGAAAAATTAAAAATGCACCAAACAGAATTAAGAAATGGTGTTTTGATTTTCCTTGCAGTAGAAGATAGAAAATTTGCAATTCTGGGAGATAAAGGAATTAACAACCTAGTACCTTCAGATTTCTGGGATAATGTAAAAGAATTAATGCTTACTGAATTTAAAAAAGAAGAATTTACAGTTGGATTATGTCAAGGAATTGAAATGATTGGTGAAAAATTAAAAGAAAATTTCCCTTACCAAAAAGATGATACCAATGAGTTAACTAACGACATCTCATTTGAGAACTAATACCAAACAACTTAATACTTTAATCGAAGGGAATATTTTATCGGTATAAAACACAAAAACATGCTTTATAAATTAAATAGTTTACTTTTTTCATTTTTAATTATTACAACATCATTTTTTGCACAAAAGAATGATATACCTCAAAAACCTTCCCCTCAACGACTGGTTAACAACCTTTCAAAAGAATTTCCTAATTTTCTTTCACCAAATGAAACGGCACAATTAGAGCAAAAACTAATTAATTTTTCCGACTCAACATCTAATCAAATAGTCATCGTTATTGTTGACGAACTAAATGGTTACGAACCTTGGGAATTTGCTACTAGACTTGGTGAACAATGGGGAGTTGGTCAAGCAAAAGAAGACAATGGTATTGTAATACTTATAAAACCTACAGGCGGTAAGAATGATCGAAAATTCCACATTGCAATTGGAAAAGGTTTAGAAGGAGCAATACCAGATGGAACAGCCTATAAAGTACAAGAAAGCGAACTTCTTCCTTACTTAAAAACAGGAGAATACTATAAAGCATTAGATCAAACTACAACCGTTTTAATGTCTTTAGCAAAAGGAGAATATAACTCAAAAGAGTATGCAAAGAAGAAAAAATCAAACAAAGGCTTAATTAAAGCAGTAATCATTCTAATCATCATTTTTGTGTTTTTCATCTTAAAATCTAGAAACGGTGGTGGAAACGGTGGAAACGACGGTTTAACTATGGGAGCAGCAGGTTTCCTATTCGGTAGTGGATTTGGAAGAAGTAGCGGTGGTGGTTTTGGTGGAGGTAGCTCAGGCGGAGGATTTGGCGGTTTCGGAGGTGGTGGATTCGGAGGTGGTGGCTCAGGTGGAAGTTGGTAATCTTATTCTAAGGAAAATATTTATGAGAAAGATCGTTTTAATTTTAAACTTTCTATTTTATGCATCATTCCTTTTCGCCAATGAAGAAGATTCACTGGCTTATAAATTGTATAAGGATAAAATCATACTTTACTCTGATTTAGGTTACAACTCAGCTCCTTTTTCAATCCAATATCCCTTTCCAAACGATTTAAACAAAATCTATTACAGAAACAACTATAAAACTGTTTTAGGATTAGGTGGAGCTTATAAATGGTTTTCATTGAGAATAGCATTTGCGATTGGAGAAAACACAAAAAACACCGAGAAATTTGGTACAACTGACTTTCGAGAGATTAGAGCTTCATATACCCATAGAAAAATATATTGTGAATTTGACCTAAGAGGTTTTAAAGGATTTACCATCAAAAATGCAAATGCATGGAACGATTCACTTTCATCAGAACTCCCTAATGATATCCGTCCAAACACATTAACTGTTGGACTTTCATTAAACGCATGGTATTTTTTCAATGAAGACCTTGATATGAATAGTATCTATGGTAAAAGAGGTAGTTATAAAAGAAGTGCTAGCTCTTTTTACCTCAAAAACTCTATGAATATATACGGTGTTGGCAACAACAAAACAACATTACTTCCAAAAAAAATAGTTGACGCTTCAAATACAAAAACAGCATCACCCCATTTTAGTGCGCTCGATTTTGGAGTTATTCCAGGGTATGCTATTATTTATAAAAAAGATAATTGGCAAATTTCAGGCTTATTTGGATTCGGTGCAGTAATTCAAAACAAATATTACAAAACAAATGAAACAACACGCTCCTTTATTGGCCTAGCACCTCGCTATGATATAATATTTGTCACAGGTTATTCTGGAGACAAAAAATTCTTACTGCTATCTGCTGATTTTAATAATAAATCAATCAAATTCAACGAACTTGTTTACAGGCAAAGCTTTTATCATCTAAAGATTATTGGAGGCATAAGAATTGATCCTAAAAATAAGAAAAGAAGGTAGCTAATATTTTTACAAGAAATTTATTTCAATTCAAAACAACTGAATACCAAGAAGCCATTTACACACATCTTTTTGAAAATTACACCAACTATAATTAATAGATAGTCTAAAAATAGTTAGTCTAATGTCAATTTAACATGAAAATAGTACTACCGATTTCTATAGGTATGTTGGATTATCTTGAATATACAATCGGTATTACTCACTATCGACATTATTATGAGATAAAAAAAGGGAGACCTAAGTCTCCCAATTTCTATAGCAAAAGTTTATTTAATTAAGCTTGAACATTCATATTATCTAAAACATTCATAACGTCTTTTACAGCTTTAGCTGATTCGTCTAACAATGCTTTTTCGTCTTCATTCAATTGTAACTCAATGATTTTCTCGATACCATTTTTCCCTAAAACTACAGGAACTCCTAAATAAATATCTTTCAATCCATATTCACCTGTTAACCAAGCACAAACTGGGAAAATTCTTTTTTGATCTCTTACAATAGCTTCAACCATTTGAGCAGCTGCTGCACCTGGTGCATACCAAGCAGAAGTACCTAATAATTTAACGATTTCACCACCACCGAATTTAGTTCTTTCGATAATTTCGTTTAATTTTTCTTCAGAAATCATTTCAGTAACAGGAATACCACCAACTGTAGTGTATCTTGGTAATGGAACCATTGTATCTCCATGTCCACCCATTAATACTGCTTGAATATCTTTTGGAGAAACATTTAATTCTTCAGCTAAAAAAGCTCTATATCTTGCAGTATCTAAAACACCTGCCATACCAAAAATATGGTTAGGATTAATTTTAGCAGCTAAAAATGCACAATAAGTCATTACGTCTAATGGATTAGAAACGATAATGATTTTTGCATTTGGAGAATGCTTAACAATATTTTCAGTAACTGATTTTACAATTCCAGCATTCGTAGCGATAAGATCATCACGAGACATTCCTGGCTTACGAGGTAAACCTGAAGTAATTACAACAACATCTGAATTAGCTGTTTTTGTATAGTCATTCGTAGAACCAATCGTTCTTGAATCATAAAGATTAATTGGAGATGTTTGCCAAATATCTAATGCTTTACCTTCTGCAAAACCTTCTTTTATGTCTAATAAAACAATTTCGTTTGCTATTTCTCTTTTCGCTAATACGTCAGCACAAGTAGCCCCAACATTACCAGCTCCTACAACAGTTACTTTCATTTTTTTGTTATTGTATGAATTATCTATTTAATATCACTAACAAAGTTAAGCAATTTGTAAAGAAATTGTATTATTTTGTAGCTAAAATGAAATCTTTTTTTGGAAATGTTCTCAAACAAGAGCAACCATTAACATAAAGCTTCGTTTTCAATGTAGATAAAACGGTGAAAGACAACGGAAAATTAAATAAAATTATTGATGGATGTTTACAACAAAAGCGTAAGCATCAGGAAGAATTATTTAAAATATTTTACGGTAAAATGTTAGGAGTATCAATGAGATACACGAATGATCAAGATACCGCAAGAGAAATTGTTCAAACTAGTTTTATTAAAGTTTTTGAAAAGTTAAATTTATTTGACAACAAGGGAAATTTTGAAGCGTGGCTAAAGCGAATTGTTATTAATACTGCAATTGATCATATTCGCAAAACGAAGAAAAATCCTTACGTAAATGACTTGAATGAAGATTATTCTTTAGCTAATAAAGAGGAAGATACATACCAAGAGGAAGAAATACAGTTAGCTGAACTTAAAAATGAATTGATTATTAAAGCAATTCAATGTTTATCTCCGGCGTATCAAACTGTATTCAACTTGTATGTGATTGAAGATTATACTCACAAGGAAATAGCAGAAATGCTAAATATAAGTGAAGGTACTTCAAAATCAAATCTATCTAAAGCGAAAGTAAATCTTCAAAAGATATTGAGAAACGATTTTATGAATTTAGAATAGGAATAAATGAAAACACCGTTCGAAAAAGAGTTAAAAAGCAGGTTAGAGAATATTGAAATGCCTTATGATGCGTCAGCTTGGGATAATATTCAGCAAACACTCGACAAAAACAACAGAGGCAAATCTAATACTAAATGGATTCTGTCCTCTCTCCTACTTGTGGCACTTTCTGTTACCGGATACTTCACGCTTAAAACTCCAGAGAACAGACAAACAGCTCAAAATGAAGCGGTTTTAAACACTCCAAATATTGAAAAAGAAGAAGATTCAAAAGTTGAAAAACCTGATGTAGAAATTGAAAAAACAGAAATTGAAAAAGCGAAAACACTAAGTAATATTGAGGAAGAGAAAAAACCAAATATAGAATCAGAACTAGAACAAAAAGCTAAAACTACTACAACCACTGTAACTGAAAATAAAAACAAACAAACTGAAGGAGTTTTAAAAGATATAAAGGTTAATGAACCACAGAAAGTATATAATTTACCTGTAATGAATAACATCTGTAAAGGCGAGGTGAGGTCCATTAAAAATGAAAAGGATATTGACCTTTTACTTTTTAGTCCTGATGGTAAAGAAATAAAAATAGAGCAATTCTCTACTTTTAACTTTGAATCTGACAAAATAGGTACGTACGAGTTAAAATATTTAAAAGATGGCAGAACCCTTTCAGCATCATCTTTTACAGTAATATCTATTGATAAATTAGATTTTGAAATTGACAATGAAAAGATTTACAAAAATGGAATCCCTACTAGATCAGTTGAAAGTAATTCTGTTTTAACATCAACTCAATGGTTCTTAAATAATAAAATGATTGCAGAAAATACGCAAGAATTGGAACTGAACTTATTTAAAAAAGGTGACTACCGATTGAAATTAATAAATGAAAATAAAAATGGATGTAAGTCAACTATCGAAAAGCAAATAAGAATAGAAAAAGACTATAACTTACTTGCTGTTGATGCGTTTAGTCCATCTGAATTCAATGATAAAATTAATTCATTTCTTCCTTTTGCCCTAACCCTTAGAAATGTAAAATTCAACTTCTTCATTATCGACCCGAAAGATGGAGGAATTGTTTACGAAACGAATGACAAATTAAAACCTTGGGATGGAATAGATAGAAGATCTGGACAATTGGTAGAGATTAATTCTAATTGGGTCTGGAAAGCGATTATTGAGCAACCTGAAAAAGGAGAAGATTCAGCTTATAAAGGTATTGTAGTTCGCTTGTAGTAAATTCGATTGTTTCAAGTTTGAACTGTTTTAAATGTTAATGAATTGGTCTGCGGTGAAAAAAAAATTGATTAGCGCTACGCTAAAAAGCTTAAAACAAAAAGATTTCGCTGTGTTTTTTTTAGCGATTGTTAGGGAATATTTCTATCTAACTGCATAATATTTCATCAAAAAAATCTTTGATTTCAAATGCACTCAACTTTTTAATTATGCATAGTTGATTCTAAAAATTTAAAAGTATATATGCTGATTTCATCTTAAATCCAAACATCAATCTTTTTGAATCTCTATTCAGGCACTAATTAACCCAAACTGCTCGAAGTGATGAGAGAAATGCTTAGTATGTAAACGTAACCATTGTTGAAAATCAAGTGGACCATAATAAGGATGAGGGATTTTTAGACCAACCTCTGCAGCATATAATTCTTCAAAATCAATCCACTCTTCCACCAATTCATCAATTGCTAATTCAATTTCTTCATGACGAAGCGGAACATTTTTCACCGCAAACGGAACTTCAATGTTTCTCGCCATTGGCTTATCAGATTCTAAAAAAGATATCATTCTATCTAGTTTATCCTCAGGAGTAACCATTTCTAGTTCAATCTTTCCGTTAGAAACTTGAATAGAATCTGTTAAATGCTCTATCATTCTTTGAGCAGACATTTCACCCCAAAGCGGTTTTTGAGAAGGATCTAATGCTGAAACGGCTGTTAAAATAAACTCAATATTTGGATCTATAAACATATGATTTAATTATTTTTTCCTACTAATATATAAAGACTTTTGGGAACGACCTCAATATTTAATTCATTCCGAACAGCGAAAGGTTCTCCATCATAATGGGCAATGTTTTCATCTAAAAAAATTCTTCCCTTAGAAAAAGGAATGATTTCAGTAAACCTAGATTTATCAGCCGTTCCTTTAAAAAAACGATAAGCGATTGCAGGTGCAGCCCAAAGTGAAAATGGTCTTAACAAACATAACTCTAACTTCCCGTCTTCTACTGATGATTTCGGTGAAATTTTAAAACCATTACCAAATTCAGATGAATTAGCAATAGTACATAAAACAACAACCTCTTCCCTGTCTTCGCCTTCTAAGTTGAAATTAATTTTAGCTGGCGAAAAACGCAGATATTCTCTCAAGACTAACTTGATATAACTAGAGAAACCTCTCACATTACCTTCATCAAATCGTTTTGCTATTAATGCATCAAAACCATAACCACCTACACCTAAAAAAGGTTTGTCATTCACTAAAACAGTATCCATTTGAATACTTTGATATTCATTTATACATGCTATTGCTTTTGAAATATCTAAAGGAATATTTAAATGACGTGCTAAACCATTTCCAGAACCAGAAGGAATGATTGCTAATTTAGTTTTCGTTCCAATTAAAGCTGTTCCAACCTCATGAACTGAACCATCTCCCCCAACAGCACAAACAATATCAATTCCCTCTTTAGAAGCGTCAATTGCTATTTGTTTCGCATGCTTTCGGTATTCTGTATAGGCAATATCATAATCAAACTTAGAATTATCAATCAATTGCTCTATAAGGACTGGAATATCCCTTTTCTTTCTTATACCTGAAATTGGATTAATAATAAAGCGTATCCTATGTTTCATCACTTAACAGTTGTCTGATTCTGAATCAAGTCACGGCTATATCGTTGAATAATTGCTTTTAATTTCTTTTCAATTACCTGCCCCTCTTTCTTATAAAGTTGAAGGGAATCTTGCACGTACTTTTTTCTAGATTGATGATTATACAAATTTCGTGCCTTATCATTGGAAAAAGTAAACATATTTTGTTCATCAAAAACGTAGTGCACCCCTTCTATAAACGTAAACGCCTTTCTATCTTCATTTTGACTATAAAAAGAAGTCCCAAAACTGTAATATTTTTTTTCAATATTTAATAAATCAAGTAAGGTAGGCATAATATCAATTTGCTGAAAAACAGCTTTTTCTTTCTTCTTAAATTGCTTGTTTTTAGGGTAATAAAAAGCAATTGGAATCTTATACATTTGAGACCTCTTGCTATAATAAGGACTTGATGTAGATGGTGTGTGGTCAGCACAAAGGACAAAAAGCGTATTTGAAAACCAAGGTTGCTTTTCTGCTTCTTTGAAGAATTTTCGCAGAGCATCGTCGGAATAACCTAATGAAGCACAAATTGGACTTGGACCTTTTTGGAACTCTCCCCTCCTATTTTCAGGAATATAATAAGGATGATGTGAAGAAAGTGTGAACAATGTAGCCATAAATGGTGTGGGAAGTGATGAAATCTTTTTAGCTGTCCAAGGATTAAAATACTCATCTAATATACCCCAAGTATGATCGTAATGCTCTTCATTACCATATTCTTTTCTGCCGAAATAATAATCAAAACCCACTTGATTTGCAAAACCATCAAAACGCATAGAACCATTTGTTGCTCCGTGAAAAAAGGCTGAGGCATAACCTTGCTCTTTCAATATACTTGGCAAAGAATTTATTTTATTATCTCCATAAGATGAAGAAATGTATGGATTATCCATTAAGGTTGGGATAGATGCTAAAATTGAAGGAACAGCTTCTATCGATTTTTTCCCATTAGAAAATGCATTTTCAAAGTAAAGTGAGTTTTCTAAAATTGAGTCAAAAAACGGAGTAAAACTATTTTGAGATTCCAATCCTGCAAACTCTTCTCCAAAACTTTCAAGTATAAGAATAACAACATTGGTTTTATTTGGTAAAATATTAGCTGAATGTGAAGTCCTAATTGGGTTAAATAACTTTTCCTCTTCCTCTAAAGACATATAATCTTTTAAAACCAATGCTTTTTTTCCGTACGTCTTAACAATGGTAAATGGAGTATTTAGTACCAATGCTGAGTTTTCGACTCTGGTATAATTAGATGCTTCAATGATTCCAACAGGTCTTAAACCAAAACCTCCTCTAGCTACAACAATGAATAGAAAAAGTACAATTAGATACCGAATAGAATCAACAAAATAAGATCGATTTACAATTACTTGCATTACTTTTTCGGTCTTACGATAAAGAAGATCTGCAAAATAAATAAAAACAAGAAAAACAATAATTAGTATCCAAAAATCTTTAAAAAATGCTAAAAATAATTGCGACATATCACTCTCCTGCCCCATAAATGCAAACAAATCAGCAGTAGAACGTTTACTTGTAAATTTAAAATATTCTACATCTACAATATTAAAAAGTAATAGCGTAGCATTTAAGCCATTGAAAAGGATTCTAAAAAATAATTTATACCATTTACTGTTTCTTATTGCTGCTTTAAACGGTATTAAAAACAGCACATAAAACGGCATAAAACAAATAGCTACAGTAATGCAGTCAAACCAAGCACCAATGATAAAATCATAAAATGAAACGGCATTAAAGCTATCGAAATTAGCTACATAAAAAACAAGACGAGAAGCCATCAAGAAAACCAAAACAATGCTTAGCTTTTTTAAAAGTGATACTATTTCATCTGTAAAAAGTTTTTTTAACATTGAAAACCAAACATATTTAAAATTTTAAACCAAAGATAACACGCACGTATCATAAAAAATAGTTCTACTGATAGTTATCGGTAGAACTATTTTGAATACATTTTCGGAATAAGTGCTTCTCTCCTTATTTTAATTGATCCGCTTTATCTTTAGCGGTCTTCATAATTGAATCAGCTTTATCACTCGCTTCTTTTTCTAACTTATCAGCATTTTTATTTGCTGATTGAATAATTTTATCTCCCGCCAATTGTGCTGCTTTCTTTTTTATAGGATTTGATCCAGCTTCAACAACCAAAGCATCAGCTTGTTTTTTCCCTTCTGCTCTCGCTAAATCAGCTGCTTTTTTACCTTCAGACTTCACTTTGTCTGCTTGCTTTTGAGCATCTGCCAATAATTCTTGTTTTTTCTTTTCAAGATCTTCTTTCACTTCATTAATTTTATTAGTCACAACAGTCTTAACAGAGTCTTTCCCCTTATTAATTAAATCTTTACCTGTATTAACCAAATTACCTTTTAGATTACCAGTAGCTTTTAACAAAGATTCTTTGAAATCAGTAGTAACTTTTGGATCTGTTACAGTACCCAAAACTTTTAAATTAACAGGGATAAATGCTGGTATTACGTTTAAATCCATTTTCGGTACCAAGCTATTTAACTTTTTCATTTGATCTTCAACTACCTTAATCATACTAGCCGGTATTTGCTCTTTTGGGATATTCATTTTTAAAGCATAATCAATCGCTTGCTCAAAAGAAGTTGAACCAGAAATATTTGTCACTATTCCCCCAAGTTTCACATCAAAAGGAGTAAGTGAGATTTTTCCATTATTAAATTTAAAATAAGCTTTTAAATCTTTTACTGTTTGATTCGATAATTTATCAATTTTTAAAGCTGAAGCAATTTTTTCAAGTGGTTCATATCCTGAAATTGAAACTAAATTAGAGAAGAAATCTCCAGAACCATTTAATGAACTATAAATTGGAGTTAAATCTGATTGTAGATCTGTCGTCATTTTAAAAGAAGTGCTTATTCGTCCTGAAGCATGTTTAGCAATTGGCGCCAATTTCTGAATAGTTAAAAAATTATCAGACAATTCTTTAATGTCAATATTTTTTAAATCATAACTAAAATCTGCAGAAGGCTTATCGTGATTTACAGTACTAAACTTACCTGCTAAACCAATAGAACCTCCCATTGCTTCCATTTTCAAATCATCTAAATAAGCTACTTCTTCTTTTAATTTAACACCACCAACAATGTTTTTAATCGCAATTCCATTGTATTTAACCGACTTAAGATTTGTTTTTAATTGGAAATCGATGTTCCCCGGAATCAAAACAGGCTCTTCACTTTCTGAACTTACTGAATCGGATGCTACTGTTTCTGAAGATGTCCCCATCAACTCGTCTAAATCTAAATAATTACTTGTTAGCAAGAAGTCTCCTTTTAATGTTTCATCCATTAATGCATAAGCTATATAATTATCTATCTTACCATTCATCTGAAAATCGGATTTACCCATTGATGCATCCAATGACTCTAACGAAAGATTTTGAGGAGAGAAACGTAATAACATTTCTTTCACTTTCACTGCTGCTGGTAAGTCTTTTGAAGTATACAACATCTCTTTCAACAACAATGTTCCTGTTGCGGTAAAAGCTTCGTAATCTTCTTTCTCTAAAGAACTCATTTTCCCTTTTAAAACGATATCAGCATCTAATTTACCATTGTATGATTCACCTTCAGCCATAGGGACTACCTTCCCTAATGTTGCTAAATTAACTTTTGCTATTATTTTAGAATCGATAAAAGGATCAGACATCATGCTTCTCATTTTTAGAGTAGCATCCAAAGTGTTGCCTACAAAATCTGCATGGAACTTTGGAACATCCAAGGTCATTTTATCCATATCCGCTCCACCTTCAAACTTTGAATTTGCAACTAAAACGATATTTGTAATCGCTCCTGGTAAATCTGGATATTTTATTTTTGCTTTATCAACTTTTAAATTAAAATCCCAACCTGGCATGTTCACATCATCCATTCTACCTTTTAAAATACAATTAAATGCTAAGTTTCCATCTGCAATCATGCTTTCATATCCAGATTGATAAAAAGTTGGTATCAGCGATAAGAAATCTTTAAAAGTCGCTTTAGAAGCATCAATTTTTAAATCCATGTTATCATAACCTTTTAACATTTCATAAAAACCATCTAAAGAAAATTTTAGTGCATTTAATTCAAAAACATTGTCTTTTAAAGTAAACTTAGAATTATCTCCATCAAACTCCATTAAAATATTAGCTATTGCTTTTGTTTTTACATTTTTCAAATAAGAAATTCCTTCCATATCAAAAGTAAAAGCATCTATAGTCGTTTCTGTTTCAAAATCAATTACATCTTCTGTCAAATCTCCTTTACCAACATGGGTTAAATTCATTAACTCAGTAAACATATCTCCCTCCCTATCATCGTATTTAATAGTTGCATTTTGAATTGAATATTCTTGCAATGTCAATTTAAATTTAGAAGGCTCTGCTACTTCTTCAGGTGTTTTAACAGAGTCTGGCTTTACAATATCGTAATTAGCAACCCCGTTTTTCATTATGCGAACATCAAAAGAAGGCTCAATTAGATGAATTTCTTTAATTTCAACTTCATCTCCACCAACAACACTCCAAAAATCTAAATGCGCTCTAAACTCTTTAATATTCGCTAACTGAACACCTTTAAACTGATCTCTTCCAGTAATTGTTGCATTCTCTAATTGAATAGTAAGATTAGGAAACGTACTTATGAAAGTTAAATCGAAATCGCCCAAATCAACATCTGCTAAAAGGGTTTTATTAACCTCTTTAAAAGCATAAGCTTTAATTTCATCTTTAAAAATGATCGGAATAAAAATAAGTGAAATAATAACCAGTCCTAAAACAATTAGTGACCATTTAACTATTTTACCAACTAAACCTTTTTTCTTTTTTTCTGTTTCCATGTTATGACTTATTACCTTATTTTACGATATTTGCATCTACGCATTTCTTATTTTAATAACGTAAAATTAATGAAAAAATTTCATCTCCTTCTTATTGTATTTTCTTCTCTTTTTATCAGTCCAATTTACAGTCAAATTATAACTGAAAACGAAGCTATTCCTTCAGCAGAAAAAGCGAAAAAAAATCCTGCAGTCCAAGATTTTTCAGCTCCGTACACACAATTATATTTTGGAGCAGTAATTGGTTTTAGCAGTAGAGAATTAATTGAAAACGAAGGGCTATTTCAAAAGCCTCTCAACGAAAGAGTAAATGAAACTGCTTACACCACCTTATCTTATCAGTTTGGTTTTAACCACTATCTATCGAAACACTTTTATCTTGATGCGGGTTTATCCTTTTTAAAAAACGGGGAACAATATAACTTTACAGGAACTGATTCAACTTTTGCTTATCAATCAACCTATAACTACATTGCCATGCCTATCCACTTCAACTATGTTGTAGGCGGAAAATTAAAATTTCATTTTGGCTTAGGCCTCACACCTCAAATGTTCTTGAAACACAACCAAGAGCAACAATGGACAACTGCTACAAACTCCAGTAAAACCAATTCCATTTCTACAAAATCAAATTACAACAACTTCATAATTAGCAGTACAATTCAGGCGGGAATAAAATACCAATTTAAAAAACAAATCGGAATATACTTTTTACCAGAATTTCGCTATCAATTAAACTCAACTTATCTAAATACAAACGCACACAAACATTTCGCACGTGTATTTGGGTTGCAATTTGGGTTAACATATAACTTATAAAACATGCAGATTTCAGAAATAAGTAACTTTTTAGAGCAATACGCTCCTCTTTCTAGTCAAGAAAGTTATGATAATTGTGGATTATTATTAGGTCAGCCTTCTAAAGAAATCAATTCCGCTTTAATCTGCTTAGACTGTACTGAAGAAATTATTGAAGAAGCAATAGAAAAAGGATGTAATTTAGTTATTGCCCACCATCCGGTAATTTTTTCTGGAGTCAAAAAACTAAATGGCTCTAATTATGTTGAAAGAACAATCATTAAAGCGATTGAAAATAAAATTGCTATATATGCAATTCACACCAACCTAGACAACCAGCTAAATGGCGTCAATTTTGAAATAGCAAACCGTTTACAACTTAAGAACTTGTCAATTCTTGCTCCTAAGGAGAATACGCTTTCAAAAGCAGTCGTTTATGTTCCGATTACGCATACACAAGAAGTTCTTGATAAACTATTTGAATTAGGATTTGGTACTATTGGTGAATACAGTAACTGCAGCTTTCAATCAGAAGGAATAGGAACATTTCAACCATCAGATAAAGCGAATCCATTTATTGGAAAACAAAATGAAACAACAAAAGTAAGCGAATCAAGAGTGGAGTTACTTTTAAAAAACAATCAAATTAATAGCTTTCTTTCAACTTTAAAAAAGATTCATCCTTATGAAGAAGTCGCTTATGAAATTGTGCCTATAAAAAATATTGATAAAAATGAAGGCAGTGGAATGGTTGGTTTTTTAGAACAGGAAATGGATGAACATTCTTTCCTGAAATTACTTAAAGAAACCTTTCAATGCGGAATTATTCGCCATACAAACCTGCTTAACAAACCTATAAAAAAGGTTGCTTTTTGTGGTGGATCAGGCAGTTTTCTTCTAGAAAAAGCTAAAAAAGAAAAAGCAGATATTTTTATAACAGGCGACTATAAATACCACGATTTTTTCGATGCTGAAAACGAAATAATAATAGCAGATATAGGTCATTTTGAAAGCGAACAATACACAACAAATTTATTAGCTGATATTTTGACGAAAAAATTTCCTACATTTGCATTTGAAATAACAGGAATAAAAACAAATCCAATAAATTATTTTTAGCACATGGCAAAAACTGCGACTAAAAAGGAAGTATCAATAGTTGAAAAACTAGACGCGCTTTACGAATTACAAAAGATTGATTCTGAGATTGATAAAATCAAAATAATCCGTGGTGAACTTCCATTAGAGGTTCAAGATTTGGAAGATGAATTAGAAGGTATAAGCCTTAGAATCGCTAAAAATCAAGATGAGCTTAAAGAAATGGAAACAGAAGTTCTTGATCGTAAAAATGCGGTAAAGGATTCTGAATTAGCTATTGCGAAGTACAAAGAACAACAAGATAAGGTTAGAAATAACCGAGAATTTGAATCTTTAGCAAAAGAAATAGAATACCAAGAACTTGAAATCAAGTTACACGATAAAAAAAGTAAAGAAGTAAAATTCAAAATTACTTCTAAGAAAGAAACTTTAGACGAAGTTAAAGCTAGACTTGAATTCCGTAAAGTTGATTTAGAAAATAAACGTAAAGAATTAGATGAGATTGTTGGTGAAACTCAAAAAGATGAGGACAAACTTAGAAAAGCTTCTGATGATGCGATGAAAAACATTGATGAGCGTTTATTAACTGCTTATACTCGTTTAAGAGGAAATGCTAAAAATGGTTTAGCGGTAGTTCCAATTAAACGTGATTCTTGTGGTGGATGTTTTAATAAAATACCACCTCAAAGACAACTTGAAATTACATTAAAAAGAAAAATTATCGTTTGCGAACACTGTGGTAGAATTTTAGTGCCAAGTGATGAAGAAATCGAAGAATAATTTTTTCAAACTATTGAAAGCCGTATTTTTAATTAAGTACGGCTTTTTTATTTGCCTAAAACTAAGCCAATCATTCTGGTATTATATGTCGATAGTGAGGTAATGCGCTCCCTCCACGAGGAGGTTTGAGGAGATGACCGTTTTTAATAACAACGTGAAATATAAATATGTTGGGGGATAAAAAATTAGTTCGATCATTATCTTATTAATAATAAAACGATTAAACCACCTCCCTTGAGGGAGGATTGAGGAGGGTGACTTTAAAAACTAATGCGTGTCGGGAACTTTGCCAAAAGGATAGTTCTCACTTTCATTATCTTGATATCCAGTCGTTTGACAATTAATAGGGTTATACCCTATGTTGATATATTATACCAAACACATTTATATTTTAGTCCGAATATTTCTTGTATATTACGTATCGGTATTACACACTTTCAGATTTATTAAGGGAGAAGACCAGAAGGGCATTAATTCATTAACGATGGGTGTAGTCCATCGATAGTGATAACAGAAACTACTAAGCTCTGAAGGAGCGCAATAAAATCTTTTGTGATAAAGTTCCCGATAGGCATATAAAATAATCCCCAAGTTACATCCTAAACTTCTTAATGGTAAAAAAAAGAGCACTCCTTACAAAAGGAAACATTCTTACTAGTTAGCTCTTGGCTACTTTAGAGGAAAAGGCATCAAAAAATAAAGATTTTACTTGGAAATTAACACAAAATCTTAATGGTGAAATAAATAGACAGTCTTTTTTACCATTAAGTGATTAAGGACGTTCTCTGTGTAAAGGCATTTTATTTTATTTAGAGAATTAAGTCCTACCGATAGCTATCGGTATTAATTCTCCTTAACAATTGACAAAGTCAATCTTAATTAATTATAATATAATCATCCTTAATTAATTAATGGTAAAAAAGAGAACTTCTTATAAAAGAAGACACTCTTACAAGCTAGCTATTGTGTGATTTAGAGTAAGAGTATAAAAAATAAAGATTTTACTTGGAAATTAACACAGAATCTTAATGTTCAAAAGAAAAAATTCTGATAGCTCTATCGGAATCAAGTTTGACATGTGCCCAGAACATAAAAATAATAATTGCCCTAAATATAAATACGCTTGGCATAACATCTTTTTTATCTCTACCTTTGAACATATAATACAGTTACACCATGAAGTTCAGCGATTACCAAATTTCAGATAAAATAAAGCAACAATTAGATGTTTTAGGATTTAAAAAACCAACCGACATACAATTCAAAGCAATCAAACACATCATGGATGGTGAAGATGTTTTGGCTATTGCTCAAACTGGAACTGGTAAAACAGGTGCTTTTGCAATTCCAATATTAGATAAACTAGAAAAAACAACGAAGAAAAACTACAAAGGAATACGTTGTCTTGTAATGGTACCGACCAGAGAGTTGGCGAAACAAATTTCATTGGTTTTTAAAGATCTAGGTAAAAACACAACTGTAAAAACATTCGGATTGTTTGGAGGAGTTGAACAAGAGCAACAAATTAGAACACTAAACAACGGGATAGACATATTAGTATCTACTCCAGGAAGAATGTTCGATTTAATAAGTCAAGGGCATGTAGATATTTCAAAACTTGACTACCTTGTTTTAGATGAAGCAGACTTAATGCTAGATTTAGGATTTTTAAAAGACATTCAAGATGTTCTAAAACACATACCTAAGAAAAGACAAACATTGTTTTTCTCTGCAACAATAACTAAAAAAATAAAAACATTAGCATACTCTTTAGTTAGAGATGCCATAAGAATTCAAATTGCACCACATAATCCAGTAGCGGGTAACATCATTCATACAGTAACATTTATTGGAATGGATGACAAGCGTTTCTTTTTAGAAAACATACTTAAAGAATACAAAGAAAGTAAATTCATCGTTTTTGTAAGAACACAAGTAAGAGCAGGACGAGTTGTTGAGGCAATGAAACGTGTTGGAATTGAGACAGAAGCGCTTCATGGGGGAATAGAACAAAAAGATAGATTTGCTATCCTTGACAAATTTAGAAGTGGCGAAAATAGAATTTTAATAACAACTGATGTGGCTGCTAGAGGAATAGATATACCTCACGTTGAATACGTTGTAAACTATGACATACCTGACAATCCTGAAAACTACGTCCATAGATGTGGACGATGTGGACGAGGAAAGGCTAAAGGAAGTGCTATTTCATTTTGTAGCGAAGAAGAAAAACCATTGTTAGCTGAAATTGAAACATATACAGGAGAGACAATTGAGCAATATACAATGAGTAAAGAAGAATATGTTGCCATCATCAAAGAAACAGAAGAAGAATCATACGATTGGAAAAAACTAATCAAAGAAGCAAACAAGGAAGACGGCACAGATGATGTTTGGTAAATCTTAATGTTAAATGTTTTGATGATTAGTTGTTAATGATTAATGATGACAGCTTGAGACTTAATGTTAAGGAATTGTAAAGAAAACGTTATTACACATTAACATTTTCGCAGATAAATTAACAAAACATACATTGTGATAAAATAACAACCTTTTTTACATTTTTTTACTTCATCAATTAAATCCTTTTTGCTATGTTTGTCGAATAAACTTTATAAAAAATAAAAATTTTAATTATGAGTACAACACAAAAGTCTGCGGGAGGTTTTTCTTCACTAGTTTCAGGAATTGCAATTGCTATCGCATTAATTATAGCAATTATTGTTTACAAATTTATTTTTGGTGATCCAAGTAACTTTATCGATGGAGATAATACCGGTGAACCATTAGAAGGTAATTATCTTGGTATAGTATACAAAGGAGGGATTATTGTACCTTTCTTATTAGCAACTAACTTTGTTGTAATTATTTTTACACTTGAGCGTTTCATTTACTTAGCGAAAGCAAAAGGAAAAGGTGGATTGAATTCATTTGTAGTTAGAATGAAAGAATTATTAAAAAACAAAGACATTTCTTCAGCAAAAGAAGAGTGTGATGTTCAAAGAGGTTCTTTAGCTGCTGTAGTTCATGCAGGATTAACAAAATACGAAAATGTAAAAAACGATACAAATTTAACTAAAGAAGAGAAAGTTGATTCTTTGAAAAAAGAATTAGAAGAAGCGTCTGCATTAGAAATGCCAATGTTATCTAAAAACTTAGTTATCTTATCAACTTGCGCATCTGTATCAACATTAATTGGATTGATCGGAACGGTAATGGGGATGATTAAATCATTTGCTGCAATGGCTGGTGGTACTCCAGATACAGCACAATTAGCAACAGGTATCTCTGAGGCACTTATCAATACTTTATTAGGTATCTTAGGTTCTACTTTAGCAATTATCTTCTTCAACTTATTCTCAACTAAAATTGATCAATTAACTAATAGTATGGATGAAGCGTCTTTCTCAATTGTACAAGACTTTTCAGCTTCAAAATAATATTTAAGTTAATTTAATTAATTAAAAAAAGAACGAAATGGCTAAAGCAAACGGTCCGAAAGCATCACCTTTGATTGACATGACACCTATGGTGGATTTGGCTTTCTTATTGGTGACTTTCTTTATGCTTTCTGCTAATTTCCGTTCAGATGAACCTGTACAAGTAGATACTCCTTCGAGTATTGCTGACTCAGAAATCCCTAAGAATATTGTTTTAATAACAGTTGATAAAGACGGAAGAGTTTATTACGGATTTACGGGCGGAGAAGAAGCACGAAAAAATCTTTTGATAAAGATGGCTGATAAATACAAAGTCAAATTTAACCAAAAGCAATTAAAGGAATTCAGTTTAATGTCAAGTTTTGGATGTTCAATTCAACAGCTACCTCAATATTTAGATTTAGAATCTGAAAAAAGAAAAGAGTTGAATGGTTCTATTCCTATGGATTCTACAAATAACCAATTAAAAGATTGGATATATTTTGGAAATATTGAAGGGTTAGCTTCTGGTAAAATTAAATTTGAAGAAGCTGCTAATAGAAATCCAGACACTGAAATGAATGAATATAAACCTAAGTTTATACTTAGAGTAGACAGAAAAGCGTTGTATATACATGCTAAAAATGTTATCGAAACTTTTAGAGACTTAGATTTAAATAATTTAAACTTCGTTACTTCATTAGAAGCAGGAAGCTAATAAATAGAGATTATGGCAGATATGGGAGAAAGTGGCGGAGGCCACGAAAAAAAAGGAGGTAAAAAACGTGCCAAGAAAGGTTCTCCGCGAGTAGATATGACGCCTTTGGTAGATTTAGCTTTCTTACTATTAACTTTCTTTGTCTTGACTTCTACTTTTAGTAAACCTAAAGTAATGAGTCTTGTTTATCCAGCAAAACCAAAGGATGAAGTAAAAGTTGAAGAGCAAAAAATAAACAATGCGATCACTTTTTTACTGACTGAAAATAAAATTTTCTACTATAAAGGTGAGTTTTACGGTGCTGTTAATTCAAAAGGTAAGCCTGCAACAACTCTAGAAGAATCTACATTTGGTTCATTAGGAGTAAGGAAACTTTTAGCAGATCTTAACTCTTCAGTTTTAAACGGAAAGAAAATACTGAAAGCACGTTTAGACAATAAAGAAATAAAGACAGAAGAATATTTGGAAGGTATCAAAGATTTGAAGAGAGACGATAAAGCTCTTAAGGTCTTAATAAAAACAGATGAAAAGGCATTATGTAAAAATTTCATTGACTTAGTTGACGAATTAAGAATTAATGAAATTGGTGTAATTGCTCCTGTTGATATCACGAATGATGAATATCAATTGTTAAACGCTAAAATAAAATAATATGGCAGTAACATTAGTCGTAATTCTTTTAATCACAGCAGTTTCTTTGTATGAATACTTTTCTGCACGTAAATGGCAGCAAGTAACTTCAACAGAAAGAAACAATGTAGTATTTGAAAGTAGAAACCAAGAGTATGGTGCTTATGTACTAAGAAGAGATTATGATAAAAGAATCATTTTCATCTTATTAGGTTTGGCTTTATCTATTGGTCTTGCTTTTGGAATTTCTAAATACATCCGCTCAATACCTGAGGAAGTAATTGAAGAAGCTCCGATAGACATGACACAGTTTGATTTACCAGCTGCGCCACCAGAAGAAGAGGTTCCACCACCACCAGTTGAGGAAACACCTCCACCGGAAATGGAGAAATCTATTGCTTTTACACCTCCTGTTGTTACAGATGAAGTTGTTGATAATCCACCTCCTTTACAGGATGATTTGAAAGATGTCAAAGCAAAAACTGAAACCAATGATGTAAAAGATAATTTTGACCCTCCAGTAGAGAAAAAACAGGTTGTTGTTGAGCAAAAAGTAGAAGAAATAGTTGCTTTTGTTGATGAAGACCCAATTTATTCTGGCGGTATCAATGGATTTAGAAAATTCTTAGGAGAAAACATCAAGTATCCTCAGATAGCTGTTGATCAAGGAATTGAAGGTAAATGTTACGTAAGTTTCGTAGTTGATAAAACAGGAAGCATAAGTAATGTTGCAGTTGCTAAAGGAATACGTGGATGTCCTGAATGTGACAAAGAAGCTGTACGTGTTATTAAAATGACACAAGGTAAATGGGGAGCTGCCAAAGTAAATGGTAAACCTGTTAAATACAAGTACATGCAAGTTGTAGAATACAAACTACAATAATCATAAGATTAAAGTTTACAATCCTCGAAACATTCAACTGTTTCGGGGATTTTTTTTGAATAAACCATGAAGAAATTATTTTACATTTTACTTTTAATTAATTGTTTCAGTTTAACAGCACAAGAGGAAGAGGCACAAGAAGTTAAAAACAATGAAACAGAAAAAATTGAAGAATTTGTTGACCAAGACCCTACATATCCAGGGGGTGTTTCTGGCTTTAGAAATTTTCTAGCGTCTAATATTAATTATCCTCAAAAAGCTGTAAATAAGAACATACAAGGTAAATGCTATGTGAGTTTTGTTGTTGACAAAAATGGTAACGTTATCGACGTAAAAATCGCAAAAGGCATTAAAAATTGTAAAGCATGCAATAAGGAGGCGATGCGCGTCATAAAACTTACTTCAGGAAAATGGACACCTGCTAAAGTTAATGGCAACGACGTAAAGTACAAATACATGCAAATAATTGATTTCCAATTATAAATTTAAAACTATGAACTTCAAATTTGTCAATATTATTTTAACAGTTATCGTAATGGTAATTTGTTTGTTTTTTTCTTATAGTCTGTTTTTTACAGATGTAATGCCTAGAATGCAAGGTAATCAACGCTATATATTAGCAACAATATTAATTGCTTATGCTGTGTTTAGAAGTTTAAGATTAAGAAAAATGTTTTAAGGTGATCTAAGGTTTTTAAGAATAAAAATTTAACAGGCTTTAACTAAGCACAAAGCTCTTGTCCTTGTTTGTTTTGTTCTTCTAAACTCCAACTATCGGTATCATTAATCTGTAACCATAATCGCCCTGAATTACGATGTACTAAAACATTTAGTCCGATATTTTCAAGGAAAATCTGATTTAATTGAGAAACAGAAAGATTAGCAGAAATCAAAAAACGAACTTCTTTAATTTCTTTTTTCAAGAATGAAATGATATTTTTATCCGTTTGATCAATCAGTTTTAACCTCAAGTTATTTTTAGGGTCAAAAGATTTAGTATAAAAACTTATTTTCAAATATGGATACACCTCATTGAAAAGTTGTTGCAAATTACTTAAAGTAGATTGCTCATTAACTTCAATAGGATATATACTGTTTTTATTCATTCATTTCAACTATTTGCAGAACTCAAAATCAAACTAAGAATTCTTCCTACAAATATAGACTGATGAAAAGCAAAAAATAATGATGAATATCAGATATTTGAATAATTGAAATCAGAAACTAATTTCTCATAGCAGCTAAAGCATTAATATCTAAGAGAGAAATAGATCCTTTTTCTATTGTAATTAAACCTTCTTCTTTAAAATCGCTTAAAGTTCTAATTGTCGTCTCCGTAGCTGTACCCGCTAAATTCGCTAAATCTTCTCGTGAAATAGAAACAGAAAATTGCTTTTCATTTTCAGGCTTATATTTTTTAGCTAACGTTGATAAAGCCTCTGCAACTCTTTTTCTCACAGAATTATAAGCTAACTTAATCAATTGATCTTCTTTATCTTTTAAGTTATTTGATAATAAATGAATGAACTTTTTTGAAACATCTACATTTTTAAACATTAACTCAAAAAATTCATCTTTCGGTATCAAACAAACCTTAACATCTTCCAAAGCAGCCGCTGAATCAGTATATTTATTATACTCGAATAAAGCAGAATAACCAAAAAAGTCTCCTTCCTTATACAATTCAGTTATTAATTCTTTACCTTGATCATTCGTTTTAAAGGTTTTTACTTTACCTTTCATTAAAAAGAAAATTCCTCTAGGATAAATTCCTTCCGAATAGATCATTTCTTTTTTTCTACATTCACGCGTGTCAGCATCTTCTTTCGTTGAAATCTCCTCCAAAATATTGAGTCCTTTCACATCTGAAATGAAACAATTTAATCCCTCCATGTCTTTCGTGAAATCTTTTCGCACAATATCAGATTTCTTTAATCTTGCTTCAATTGCGTTTAAAAGTTCAATATCATCAAAAGGTTTCGCTATATAATCATCTGCACCCATTTCCATTCCTTTCCTGAAATCAGATCGCTCCGATTTAGCAGTCATAAAAATAAACGGAATCGCAGATAACTCTTCGTTTTTAGACAGTAAATGTAAAACACCATATCCATCTAAAACAGGCATCATAATATCACAAATAATTAAATCTGGCTTATGCTCCATAGCAAGCGTTACACCTACCTTTCCATTTTCAGCAGTAATCACCTCATAACTTGCAAGTTCTAAAATTTCAGCTGTATTTTCTCTAAGATCTAGATTATCTTCAATTAATAGTATTTTTTTCATTCTAATATATTTTAGTTATACAACTAAGCAATCGTCTTATTGTTGGAGGCATAATTTAAAAACTGAACCATTATTTTCTTCGCTTTCTACAGTCACAATTCCATTCATCATTTCTACATAACTAGATACAATATTCAATCCTAACCCAGTGCCTTGAATGTTTGAAGCGTTTCTAGCTCTAAAAAAACGCTCAAACAAATGTTTTTGATCTTCTTTCGAAATACCAATTCCTTTATCTTTCACTTCAATTATTAATTGATTATTAGAAATATTTGACTCAATTTCAATCGCTACATTTTCAGGAGAAAACTTAACAGCATTTGAAATTAAGTTAAACAATACATGCTTCATCAATTTAGGATCTAACTGAAAGAACTCATCGCCTTTATGTTTGTAAACAATTGATTGATTTTCTTTACAAAGAGCAGAAAGTTCAGCGATAATCTTCTCTATAAATTCTTTTATGTTTAAATTTTGGAGCACAAACTCTACCTTACCTTCTTCTAACTTACTAACCGATAAGAAATCGTTCAAAATATCTGTTAAATCTCCAATTGAATTTTTAATCTTTTGAATATGCTTGTTTTGTTTTTCATGTTCTCCCTTATCTCCATAAGCTTTCACCAGTGATAAAGAAGACATAATGGTAGCTAAAGGTGTTCTAAATTCATGAGAAGCCATAGATACAAATCGTGTTTTCAACTCATTTAATTCTTTTTCTTTTTCAAGCGCTTCGTTCAGTTCCGTCTTTGTTTTTTCGAGTTCATTAATAGCCTCTCTCAAAATCAGCGTCCTATTCCCAACTTGTTTTTCTAAATCAATTGAGTAATTTTTTAATTTATACTCTGCCTCTTTTCTTAAGGTTACATCTACTATAAATGCAACAACAAACCTACCCTCTACTGTTTCGTATGGACTTAAACTAATTTCAAGAGGAAACTCTGAACCATCTTTTTTTACTCCAAACAAATCCAAACCAGCTCCCATTGATCTCGCATGTGGGTTATGATGAAAGCCATCTCTGTGTTTAATGTGTTTTTCTTTTAAGCGAGAAGGTATTAGTATTTCAATTTTATGACCTATTAGTTCTCCAGGATTATAACCGAAAAGCTTTTCAGCACTAGTATTAACATGAATTATTTCACTTTTAGAATTTGCTAGAATAATTCCTTCAGTTGCAAACTTAAAAATTGCATCTATACCTTGCTTACTATCCATCTTTCCTGAATTGTTTTTCTCCATCTCAAAGTTAATGATATAATTAAAAAACTAACGAAACTATCGATTCTTAAATTAAAAAAACATGATGCTAGTCATGTTTACGGATGATGTTTTTCAAGTTCTTGTTTTGATGAACCAAAAATAATATTCAACCCACTCTGGGGTTGTAGTACATTCAGTTAGGTCTGGTTGAGAGATACAACCTCTCCGAGGTTAAACTAAACACATTTATATTTTAGACCAAACACTTCCTATATATTGCCTGGTTGGAAAATGACTATTTTTACAATGAAGTAAACTGTCGAGGAGATTTTTAATTTCGATATAGGAGTTGATTACTAATTATCAATCGGATCTAAATAAAATCTATTTACGACCAGTTGACCCACTTATTGAGTTAAAAAAGTTACTTTTGTTAAAAAAAACGAATGAGTTTAAGACATTTCAATTATCTACTTCTAATAACAATTTCAGTACTTCTTTCTAGTTGTTTCAAAGGACAAAAAGTTGATTTAATCATTCACAATGGATCAATCCATACTTTAAACGAGACCAACGACTCTTACGAAGCAATGGCTATTAAAGATGGAAAGATCGTTGAACTAGGAGCAGAAAGACAAATATTAAACAAATACCATTCTGAAAAAGAAATTGATGCAGGAAAAAGAGACATTTACCCTGCATTGACTGATGTAACTGTTGACCTCTTTGAAGGCATTAATCAACAACTATCATTAAACCTTACAAACACTTATTCATTTGAAGAGTTAATTGTTAGAATTGAAAAACACATTCAAAAAACGAAAGAAAATTTCATAATTGGCTTTCATCTAGACACCTTACTTTGGTCAAACTCTAAATTCTCTTCATCTAAATTAAACGAACGCTTCAATAATATTGAATTGTACCTTCATTTTGAAAGAGATCGTACAATATTCCTCAATCAAAAAGCAATTGGTAATTCTAAAATAAATACAAAAAATGGCTTTATCATAAACAATAGTACTATTGATTACCCTACATACTCAAACATAAAAAAGCGAGAAGCGTTTAAAGATTTAGCGCATACTTTTCTTCAATATGGAATATTAGGAATTTTTACAAACATTAGAGATGAATCGCAACTTCAACTATTTAAAAATACAAAACTGACAATTACATCTTTCACAGAGTATAATTCTAAACAAAATTTCACAAGTAAAACAAAAAAAATAACGTTCGATTTCAAACATACAATGAACTTAAAAGAACAACAATTATTTATAGAAACTTGTGTCAAACATAAATACCAAGTGTTTTTCAAGCCGAATAATGAAGATCAACTTAAACAATCCATATTATTTTGCAAAGAAGTAAACGAAGTAATTAAAGACCACCGTTGGATGATTCAATACAATCAAGAAATTTCTCCTGATCTATTAAATCAACTTGAACAAACGGAAGCTTTTTTAATCCTCGCTCCTACTTCTATTCAAACTAATAAATCTTATTACCCATACAGAAAAACAATTAAAAAAAATGGTTTATATGCAATTGGTTCAAATTTTCCAATGAACCATTTACACCCTTATGAAGTAATAAATAATGTAACCTCATCTTCAAATCCTCAATCATTATCTATTGAAGAAACAATCAAAGGCTATTGTTTTTGGCCAAGTTATTTATTATTTCAAGAAGAAAAGAATAGCACTTTAATAAAAGGAAAAGATGCAACATTTGTGATTTTTGAAAACCGAGTTAAAACTTCAGAACAGAATCAAGCAAATTACGCTCGCCTACTATTCAAAAAAGGAATTGAAGTTTATAATGCGGAATAGATTTGATTAGATTCGTTGCACTACTAGACATTAGACCGCTTCGCTTTTATACTATAGATGTTTAGACTTAATTGTCAATAAAAAACTCAATGTAACTCTGTAGTGAATAAGACTCAAGATCAAAAAGCCTCCACACAATTTAATCGATAAAAAAACCTATCTTAACTGAAAAATTTTGACACTCATCATTTATTTAGTAATTTCACAAGGTCAATAATAGAAACTCCTTTGAAAACAAAATGAGGGCAACTGAAAAATATCGAATCAGTATTTTAGAGAAAAGAATAATTGAGAACAGACTCATAGACAGCTCTAATATTGAAGTAGAGGATATAAAAGAAGTTTTAATTATCAACAACGAGCTAAGTAATGGTGAGCAGTTTGCATTATTAATAGATACAGGTGAATATACCAGCAGTAGTATAGAAGCTAGGGAGTTTGGAGCGACAAAAGAATACGCTGAAAATATAATTGCTCAAGCTATTTTTATTCACTCTATACCGCAACGAATTGTAGGTAATTTTTACATAAAAGTAAACAAGCCTTTTGTAGAAACTAAACTTTTTACAGATAGAGATAAAGCGATTGAATGGTTAAAAGACAAAACTGAGCGTTTAATTAAAAAAAGGACTCACCTTTCATAATTGAAGATGAATCCTTTTAAATCTAAATCAATTCGCTACTGAAACATATTTAGGATATTTTACACTGTATTGATAATTTACTTTTTTAATCTCACCCGGAGCAAATTGTAATCCCCAAGTTATTATTCCTGAATTTTCGTCAACCTTTCCCTCATCAACCTTCATCCTTTCAATCGTTATCGATTTATTATTTGTAATCGGAAACTGGTCTTCAATCTCAATATAAATAGGTGTATTCTTGTTGTTTTTCACTACAATATTCCAACCTACAGTTTGTTTGACATAATTACCAGATTCTTTAACTTCACTAATCGCTAAATCAGTTGTTCTGCTTACAAAAACATTTTGATCTCTTCCTAAATCCACCTCTAGCGTATCTTTCATGTTCTCAACATCTAAAAAAGACTCTCCAATATAAGTTCCTTTAAAATAGATACTTGTCTTTCCTGACAATAAACTTAATTGATTCCATTTTGATAATTCAGCAGTTAAAAAAACATCTTTATCTAATTTCGGAACAGCATGATAAATATAATCTACAGGAATTTCTAACTCTTTTATTCTCAATAAATAATCTTGACCATCAGACATTATCGTGTAAGGAATTTCAATATCATATTCTAAATTTGTTACAGCAAATAATTTGTTATTATCAACAAAATCAGTCGAATTAAATCCACTTTCTACTTTTGAAGAAGTGCTATGACCTATATTATAAGAGTAATTAATACCCCCTCCATAACCAGCAGGAGTTCCGCCTGTTATTACAGACACTTCTTCAATCGCCGATTTAGGCAAATTACTAGAACCTCTTACTTTTATCCCATCTATATAGTAATAAGAAGCATCTGAACGTCCTCCACGTATACTCATCTGACCATTTTCATTCATATTTACACCGCCAACAGTAGAAGCTACATCAGCTGAAGAACGAACTGCCATTCTTCCAATGTCTTCTCTTTGAATTGTCGACCCAGAGAAACCTGCATCTCTTGAAATTAATGGGTTTTTATAAGCAACAATAGTTACTGATTCTAGCTCTTTAATATCTGGCTGTAAGGATTGATCCACAAATGTTACATTGTTTTTAATAATACTTACATTTCGAATCAAATAATTCTCAAAGCCGACGTAGCTCATTTCGATTGAAAAACTACCTTCTTCAATTGGTTTTATTTGATAAGCTCCATCAAAATCACTCGAAGTTCTAGCAATCTCTTGTCCATCTTTTTTTACTGAAATTTTAACAAAAGGCAAAGGCTCATTTGTTACTTTATCAAAAATACGTCCTGACAATACTCCAAAACCTTTTTCATCAACAGGAAATCGAATTGCATTTTTATTTTCTGCATACCATGGTTTTAAAACAGGTTTCACTCCACTTTTCAAAGGGTTATTAGTAGATAATTTTAGTACAACATTTCTCCAATCTTCTCCAGTCGATTGAAAAACATTTGCATTGTAAACGATAGATAATGGTTTGGACACATCTTCTACCCTAAAGTCATATAAAGGCTCCCAACCTGCCGACTCAGTATAATAGGTAAGAGCCATTATTTCATACGCATCTCTTTCTGCATCAAGAGATATCATAACCTGACTATACACTTTCCTTTTCTCAATATTCAACTCGTTTAGTTTAACGTAAAACGCTTTTATTTTCTTGCTAATTCCAATTAGACTTAAATTTAGATCAAGTTTCTTTTGCTGTATCTCATTTAATTTTGCTCTATAAAAACTTGCTGCTTCTTGAATTTCCGCAACCGTAATTCCTTTCGAACTCTGCTGAAACTTACTATTATCTAACAACAGTTTTTCTTCGAATGCAAATACATATAGCTGATTATTTATTTCCTTTATCAACTTCTCTTGCTCATCTATCTGCTTGTTAATAGAAACTATTTCGATGTTTTCTTTTGCTTTTCCTTGGTAATTTAATTGGTGTTTTACAGCAACTATTTTAAAATTCTTCATTCCCTTTACTTGAAGAGTTGAAGGATTAAGTTCTTGCGTTAATCCATCCAACATCAAAATATGCTTCCCTTTTGTCAACCGAACATCTACCGTTCTTTCAACTTGAGCACCATTAAAAAAAATAGTAACATTTGAAATTTTAGAGGTTAAAAATAAAGTGTCGATTGAAGCTGAAAGTTGATTTACAAATAACAACCCCATACATGAGAGTAATAACGTTTTCATAAGCTTTAGTATTAAATTAATATTTCATCCTTAAATAATTTAGAATTAATATTTCAAATGCAAGAAAATAAAACTTTAAGTAGTTGACTTATCTTTTTAAATGATAAGGATTAGTAGTTAGGTGTTATTTTTAGGTGTTGGGGATTGGGTGTTAGGTGTTGGAGTTGTTTTTGGGTGAAAGAAGTTAAGTATTAGGAAGAATATCGAGAGGTAACACAAAACATTTGAAACCTCACTAAATGTTAAAATAGATGAGTTTAAAACAATAGTCATGACCTTATAATAGTGATTTAAACACTCCATAAATTCTAAAAAAAGTTCTATCTTTGCGCCCTATTCATTTGCAATTAAATTCATGAAAAACGCAGTAGAAATTGAAAAAAGGAGAACGTTTGGTATTATTTCCCATCCGGATGCTGGTAAAACGACTTTAACAGAGAAATTACTTTTATTTGGAGGAGCTATTCAAACAGCGGGAGCGGTTAAGAATAATAAAATCAAAAAAGCAGCCACTTCGGATTTCATGGAGATTGAAAAGCAACGTGGTATTTCTGTTGCTACTTCTGTTATGGCTTTTGAATATGCAGGAAAACAAGTAAATATCTTAGACACACCTGGTCACAAGGATTTCGCTGAAGATACTTTCAGAACACTAACTGCAGTAGATAGTGTAATCTTAGTTATTGATAGTGCTAGCGGTGTTGAGGAACAAACTGAAAAATTGATGGAAGTATGTCGCATGAGAAAAACTCCTGTAATTATTTTCGTTAACAAAATGGATAGAGAAGGGAAATATACTTTTGACCTTTTAGACGAATTAGAATCAAGTCTATCCATCAAAGTTAGACCATTGACTTGGCCTATTGGAATGGGTGACCGTTTCAAAGGGGTTTATAATATTCACGAAAAAGGATTGAATATTTTCCAAGCTAATAAAACAAAAATCTCAACTGATGTAGTTACAATTAGCGATATTAATTCTCCTGAATTAGATGAAATTGTAGGTGAAGGTCCAGCTAATGAATTAAGAGAAGAATTAGAAATTGTTGAAGGTGTTTACGATACGTTTAATAGAGAAGATTATCTAAGAGGCGATGTTGCTCCAGTTTTTTTCGGCTCAGCTGTAAATAATTTTGGGGTAAAAGAATTACTTGATACTTTCTGCTCAATCTCTCCTTCACCAAGAGGAAGAGAAACTGATTTACGCTTTATAAATCCTGAAGATGATAAATTCTCTGGTTTCGTTTTTAAAATTCACGCAAATTTAGACCCGAAACATAGAGATAGAATTGCCTTCCTAAGAATAGTTTCTGGAAAATTTGAAAGAAACACTTTCTACAACCACGTAAGACTGGGTAAAAAAATGAAGTTTCCTAACCCTACTTCATTCATGGCACAAGATAAAAGTGTAATTGATGAAGCTTTCCCTGGTGATGTTATTGGTTTATATGATACTGGAAATTTCAAGATTGGAGATACGCTAAACGAAGGAGAAAAATTCATGTACAAAGGAATTCCTAGTTTCTCTCCAGAAATATTCCAAGAGTTAGAAAACTTAGACCCAATGAAATCGAAACAATTGGAAAAAGGTATTCGCCAATTGATGGACGAAGGGGTTGCGCAATTATTTATTCAACAACCAGGAAACAGAAAAATAGTAGGTACGGTTGGACAACTTCAGTTTGAAGTAATATCTTACCGTTTATTGCATGAATACGGTGCGAATTGTAGATTTATACCAAAAGGATACCACAAAGCATGTTGGATAACAACTGATAATGAAGAACAATTAAGTCAATTTCTTAGAGCTAAGAGTAATTATTTAGCAAAAGACAAAGATGCCAATTGGGTATTCTTAGCTGAGACGTCTTTTTTATTGACAATGGCTGAACAAGATTACCCAGATATTACTTTTCATAAAACTTCGGAGTTTAAACTGGATACTAGTGTTTAGGTATTAGTGATTAGTGACTAGACTGTGTAGGCTACTGTTTTATTACTCTTTCCTACACAATTTAAAATCTAAAAACAAACAGCTAATAACTAATCGCTAAAAACTAATAACTAAAAAAAATGATTTCAATAGATAACATAGCAGTTGAATTTAGTGGGACAACACTTTTTAGTGATGTTTCTTTTGTCATTAATGAGAATGATAAAATTGCACTTATGGGCAAAAATGGTGCTGGAAAATCGACTTTACTTAAAATATTAGCAGGAATAAATCCACCAACGAGAGGTAAAGTTTCTGCTCCAAAGGAATATGTAATAGCCTATTTACCACAGCATTTATTGACAGAAGACAATGCTACTGTTTTTGATGAAACTGCCAAAGCTTTCAAGGAAGTCTTTCAAATGAAGGATGAAATTGAACAATTGAACAATGAGCTTACCATCAGAACTGACTATGAATCTGATGAATACATGAAAATAATAGAACGTGTATCTGAAGTTAGTGAGAAATTCTATTCTATTGAAGAAGTTAATTATGACGCTGAAGTAGAAAAAGTACTCTTCGGTCTTGGTTTTGAAAGAGAAGATTTTATACGTCCTACATCAGAATTTAGTGGTGGATGGAGAATGCGAATTGAACTAGCAAAAATCCTATTACAAAAACCAGACTTGATTTTATTAGATGAGCCTACCAATCACATGGACATTGAATCTATTCAATGGTTGGAGGACTTCCTTATCAATAACGCAAAAGCAGTTGTTGTTATTTCTCACGATAGAACTTTTGTTGACAATATTACTACCAGAACCATTGAAGTAACAATGGGGCGTATTTATGACTACAAAGCTAAATACTCTCATTATTTAGAATTAAGAAAAGAAAGAAGAGAACAACAACAAAAACAATACGACGAACAACAAAAATACATAGCTGAACAAACTGAGTTCATTGAACGTTTTAAAGGAACATTTTCAAAAACACTAGTCGTTCAATCTCGTGTGAAAATGCTTGAGAAACTAGAAATAATTGAAGTTGATGAAGTCGATTCATCCGCTCTAAAGTTGAAGTTTCCTCCTGCTCCAAGATCTGGAAGCTATCCTGTTGTTGTAAATGAACTGACTAAGAAATATGGAGACCATGTTGTTTTCAAAGATGCTTCACTTACAATAGAAAGAGGTCAAAAAGTTGCTTTTGTAGGAAAAAATGGTGAAGGTAAATCAACCATGATTAAAGCAATCATGAAAGAAATTGATTTTGATGGATCTTTAGAATTAGGACATAACACTCAAATTGGTTACTTCGCTCAAAACCAAGCTTCATTATTAGATGAAAACTTAACTATTTTTGAAACGATAGATCACATCGCTGTTGGTGATATCAGAACTAAAATTAAAGATATTTTAGGTGCATTTATGTTTGGTGGAGAAACAAGTGCTAAAAAAGTGAAAGTTTTATCAGGGGGAGAAAAAACAAGGCTAGCAATGATAAAACTATTGTTAGAACCAGTTAACTTATTGATTCTAGATGAACCGACAAATCATTTAGACATGAAAACGAAAGACATTATCAAAGATGCCTTAAAAGCATTTGACGGAACATTGATTTTAGTTTCACACGATAGGGACTTTTTAGATGGACTTGCAACAAAAGTTTTTGAATTCGGAAACAAACGAGTAGTTGAACATTTCGAAGACATTAAAGGCTTTTTAGCAAAAAAGAAAATGGATAATTTAAAGGAAATCGAACGTAAAAAATAAACAATGAATTTAAAAACATTAATAGGTCAACTTAGACTTCTAGCTATACTTGAAGGTATTTCATATCTTTTATTTGCTCTAACAATGCCTTTAAAATATATACTTGACTACCCAACTCCTAACAAAATTGTTGGAATGGCTCACGGAGTTCTTTTTATTGCTTATTGCATTTGGGTGGTAATAGTAGCCAACGACCAAAAATGGAAATTTAGTACCACTTTCCTAGCAGGAATAGCATCTCTTTTACCTTTCGGGACCTTTGTTGCTGATGCTAAAATCTTTAAAAAAGTAAATTAATGGATACAGATACTAGAAAACATGTAGAAGTATGTTTTACTCCGGGTGAGTACGCTTACTACAAAGATGAATTTGAAATAGTAGTTGTTATTGATGTTTTAAGGGCTACTTCAGCAATTTGTGCAGCTTTTGATAACGGTATAAAATCAATTATTCCTGTCCCTTCAGTTGAAGAAGCGATGGAATATAAGAAAAAAGGCTATTTAGTTGGTGCTGAAAGAAAAGGACAAATTGTAGAAGGGTTTGATTTTGGAAACTCTCCATATAGCTTCATGAAAGAAGAATTTAGAGGAAAAGAAGTCGTACTTTCTACAACAAATGGAACTAAATCTATTGATGTAGCAAAAGATGCTGAAACTGTTGTGATAGGTTCTTTTTTAAATCTAGACGCATTGTGTAAATGGTTAGAGGTACAAGATAAGAATGTACTTTGCTTGTGCTCTGGGTGGCAGGATAAATTCAACTTAGAAGATACAATCTGTGCAGGAGCTATTTCAGAATATTTAATCAATACAGGTAATTTCACTTCAGACGAAGATTCTTCTATCGCTGCAAAATACCTTTACTTATCAGCAAAAGATAATTACATGGGTTTCTTGAAATCAAGTTCACACAGAAGAAGGTTAAAAAACTTAAACCTAAATGAAGATATTAAATATTGTTTAACTCCAAATCAAACGGATGTGATTCCAATTTTAAAGAATGGCAAATTGGTTAAATTATAAATTTCTTCTTTTAATTAGTTTATTACTTTGCTCTTTTATTCCCACTAAAAGTTATTGGGGATTTTATGGACATAAAACAATTAATCAGATGGCAATATTCACGTTACCTCCTGAAATGGTCGGGTTTTATAAAAAGAACATGACTTTCATAAAAGATCATGCTGTAGATCCAGATAAAAGACGATACACCGTAAAAGAGGAAGCATGTAGGCATTACATAGATTTAGACCATTACAATACAATTGAATTAAAAGCATCTGAAAACCTCCCTAAAAGATGGAACGATGCAACCGCTAAATTTACAGAAGATACTTTAAAAGAATATGGAATTGTACCCTGGCATATTCAAACTATGAAATTTAGACTTCAAAAAGCGTTTGAAGAAAAAAATGTTGATTTAATTTTAAAATACTCAGCTGAAATAGGTCATTATATTGCTGATGCAAATGTCCCGTTACATACTACTGAAAATTATAATGGTCAATTAACCAATCAACATGGAATCCATGCTCTTTGGGAAACAAACATTGTTGAATTATCGACAGAAAACTACAACTTTTTTCAACCGAAAGTCATCTATATTTCGAATTTATTAGATTACACTTGGGAGATGATCTACAATGCTCATGATAAATTAGACTCCGTTTTATCGATTGAGAAAAATTTGAGCCTAGAATTTTCATCTGACAAAAAGTACAGTTTTGTAAACAAAGGAAAACAAGTAGTAAAAACATATTCAGAAGCTTTTGTACTAGCTTACGAAAAAAGACTCAATGGTATGGTAGAGCGACAAATGAAAAAAGCTATACATTCCATAGGATCAATTTGGTACACCGCTTGGATTGATGCCGGACAGCCAGATCTTTCTACTCTTTCAACTTCAACTATCTCAATAAAAAACAAAAAAGAAGCAACAGTTCCAGAAAACTGTATTCACTAAATAAAATGAAAATTTCACTTTTAATTATTTCAATACTAATCTACTCAATAGCAATTGCTCAAATTACAGAAATTGAAGCAAAAGTAAGAACAAAACCTGCAGCTGACAGCACTATAGGTTGGACAAAAGGTGGTAATATAGCCTTTAATCTTTCTCAAACTAACCTAACAAACTGGGCTGGTGGAGGTCAAAACTCAATGGCAATTAACACCTTATTCAACTACACCATAAATTACAAGAATTTAAAAAGTTCGTGGGACAATTCATTTGACATTGGTTATGGTATTCTGAGACAGGGAGAAGCAAAAAAATTCACAAAAACAGATGACAAAATTGACATTCTATCAAAATACGGAAGAAGAGCAAAAAACAATTTATTCTATGCTGCAGCCTTAAATTTCAAAACACAAATGGCTCCAGGTTTTAGTGCTGAAAACGATTCTGTAAGAATTTCAAACTTATTAGCTCCTGCTTATATCATAGTTTCAATTGGTATGGATTATAAACCTTTCAAAAGTTTAAGTTTTTTCGTAGCACCTTTCACCTCTAAAACAACAATTGTAAACGACCAACAATTAGCAAATTCTGGATTTTTTGGAGTAACTCCTGCAACGTATGATGCAGATGGAATAACGATCATTAAAAACGGATCAAAAGTACGAAGTGAATTTGGAGGTTACATCCGATTGATTTACACAAAAAATAATTTCGAAAAAGAGTATTTGAAAAACGTCAGCATTACAACGAAACTTGATTTGTTTTCTAATTATTTGGAAAATCCACAAAACATTGATGTCAACTGGGAGACTTTAATAGCGATGAAAGTAAATAAATACATTTCATTAAGCATTAGCACCCACTTTTTTTATGATGATGATATCAATGTTGCCATTGACAAGAATAAAAATGGAGTTTTAGATGAAAGAGGTCCTCGTCTCCAGTACAAACAAATTTTAGGAGTTGGTTTATCCTATAAATTTTAAGGCTTCAAAAAAAGTGAATATTAATCTTCTTTAATCAGAGAAGGTTGAAACATAATGAGATCTGAAGCTTTTTCAATTCTTGGAGTAAGTAAATTATTCATCATAATAAATTGACATTTCTTCATACTTTCCTTCAACCTCATAATGTGAGTTTGGTGTCCATTCTTTAAAACTTCCTCGGCATTATCTACAATTACCATTTGTACATTTGCTAAATTAAGTCCATTTTGTAGATACATCTCGAACAAACGTTTAGCAGTTCCAATCACAATATCAGACCCAATATAAAGAGCAACTCTTTGCTGAACTTTATGACCTTTATCGTGCGCTATTACAACTCTCAACTCTGTTCTTTTTCCTAACCTTAAAAACTCAGCTTCAATCTCTAAAGTTCTTACCTTATCAGGAACGATTATAACTGCTCGAGGAGCATCATCTTCAGTAGCATCTCCCAAGCGTTGAAGAACTCCTATCGCAATTGATGTAGATTTACCAAGAGTAGAAGGACCAATCCCTATAAAATCTTTACCCGCTTTTATTGAAGAAATAGCTTTAACTTGAAATGGAGTAAGATTTTCATAACCTGCATTTATTAATGCTGTTTGAATAACTTCACTTAACTTTTTAAAAGACATGCTTTATATATTTTGAATTGTAAAGATAATGAAAGTCTAAGGTTTATATCTATTTTTAATGAAATACAAATATAAAATATAAATGTCCCCTACCAGAATTTGTTAAAGCAATAAAAAAACGATAGATTTATCTAATCATAAAAACACTTAACAATGAAAAAAATTATAATCATTACTTCGCTTCTAGCTTTAACAGCTTGTAACTCTAAAGACCAAAAGTTTTGTGAATGCTTAAAGGCAGGTGAACAATTGAATAATTTCTCTAGCACGCTCTTTAATAATGACATTACTCCAGAGATGAAAAGGAAAATGGAGCGTTTGAAAAAAGAGAAAAATGATGCTTGTAAAGATTACGAACTAATGTCTGGAGATAAAATGTTAGAACTAAAGAAAGCTTGTGAGAATGATTAAAATCGTTTCGGATTTTGTTTTAAACCTTCACCTAGTTTTTCCATTATCTTTCGTTCAAAAAAGGAATAAATGAAATAGGATATCATTATGGTAAGTGTACTATACAAAAGTAAATAAAACAACATTCCAGTAACTGACTCGAAAGTTAGAAAACCTTTTAAGATTTGATTTAATGGCATATGCACCCAATAAATAGAATAAGATATTTTACTTATAAAATATACCCAATTAAGTTTAGGACTCGCTTTCTTTATACTTTCAAACTTGGGAAGTAAAAAACAAATTGATATCCCTAAAATTGACAGGTAACAAACATTCATATAAACAACATCGTTAATATTGAAGTTTAAAACAAGAAACATTATAAGCAATCCAGTACAAAAGAATAGGTTTTTAAATTTAAACCAAAATTCTTGATAATATAGATGTATAAATGCTGCCAGTAAGCCATACCCAATAGCATCTAATCTAGCTAATACGATCTTACGCACAAATAAATCCCAATCTAAAGATTCGTCTATATTGATTCTATAAATAATAGGTAAAACTATAAACAAGCCAATAATAAATAAAAAAATAGATTTAGATGAAAAACGACTGAACAATTTAAAAAAAACAAAAGTAACTATCGGAAATATAAAATAAAACCATTCCGACACAGCTAAAGTCCACGATTCCCAATATAAAAAATCATAAGGTTTAATGAAATTTTGAAAGAATACGAAATAGGTAATTAAATATTTATTTAAAAAACCAGCTATTAATCCAAAATAAATAAGAACAATATTGATAAAAAGAAATAAAAAATAATTGGGTAAAGTTCTTATCCACCTTTTATAAAGGTATTTTTTTGTAAACTCAAAATCAGTAGTATTTGGTTCAGATTTATAAACTTTCATTATAGATCTACCAATCAAATAGCCACTAAGAATTAAAAACAAATCTGAACCATGCGGGAATTTGATTGGAAAATGAAATGGAATTAAGTCGTTTAAATCATATTGACTGTGCGTTAACATAACAATTACAACCGCAATAGTTCTAAATAAATCTAAACCAAAAACTCTATTTTTCAAAACAAATTACCTCATCAAGTACATTTTCCCAAAACCTTTCTTAAAATATTGATCAGCTCCTGAATCTCTATGATTCATTTCTTCATAATTTAACTGTGACTTAACTCTATACAAATAAACACCATTAGCTAAAGGATCTCCAAATTCATCTTTCCCATCCCAAGCATATTCAGTTATATTTCGTCCAATTCTGATAACACCTAACTCTGCCTGTGTAATTTCTCTCACAACTTTACCTGAAACAGTTAAAATCTGAATTATCATATTGTCAGGTATCTCGGTTCCGGTTAATGTAAATACAAATTTTGTTTTTGTACTGAATGGATTTGGATAATTCATTAAGTTAGTAATTGAAGATTCTCTAATAATTTCAAAAGTAATCTTATACTCTAAATCACCAGATAAATTACCACTCCTATCAGCTCCTTGAACTAAAAGCGTATAAATTCCGTTTTTTTCAAAATTTGAAGGATAAATAATTTTAAATTTATTTGTAGAAGCATCTGCAGGAATCCATTGCATTACAGTTTCCCCTTTCGAATTGACAAAAGGTATCCTTTTTTGTCCACCATCTGGATCTATAATATAAATTCCGAATAATGTTGTATCAGCGTCACTATTCATTAACAGAAGTGGATTTTCATCTTTAAGCGTAATCACTATTTCACTCGAAGGAGAAATAATATCATTATTTAAAATATGAACACCGTCAAAAGTCACATCTAATAAAGGGTTTTTTTTATCAGACCTAACGAAAAATGGTATTTGTAGTAAATTATTAAAATGTTCTTGTTCAGGCTGATCTGTTACAAAAAGATTACCATTTACATAAGGATTAACTTCCATCCAAAATGAATTAATTCCTGAAAACCCAATAGTTGAAAAACTAACAGTATCTCTTATAGTTTCTCCAACTCTTAATGAATCCAGTCGATTATATGGTAAAAAGTGCTTCACTCTCTCGTTATCTTCAACCCAATATTTCACCAAAATCGAGTCCATAGGATATTTATAAATATTTTTTACATCAACAGCAAACGAAACTTCTTCGCCTTCATCTAACGTATCTTTTGAAGGTGTCCAAGTGTAAGGAAATGTTCCGTCTATAGCAGCTTCAGGAAGTGGATGAAATAATACATGCCAATATCCAATTTGTGCAGGCGTATATGCTAATGAATCATAATATGATGCTGAAAGTTTTATATAAGGATAAAGCGAAGCATCAATCAAATTTTGCAAGTTAATAATTGAATCATTTTGAGTAAATGAAGTATCGATAATAGCCTGTAATGATTTATATTCATTGTAAAGATGTATTTTCAAAACAGTACTATCTGGCGAATTTAATTCCATAGGACTTTGTTTCCAGAACATACTCTCCCAAGAACTAGACGGCCCAATTAAAGGAGTTTCTTCAGTTGCTATGTACTCTGTTTTTTTCAAAGCCATTTTAAGCTTAACATTTGATCCAAATTTTTCAATAGCAGAGTTAGGGTCTCCTTTTTTATACATAAATGCAAAAGAAGAATAGGTACGAGTAGAATTTATACTGTCTGAACCTGCAGCAGAAAATGTATTAAATAGATTTGGATATGTAGTATTGACTGCGTTAAAATCTGTCCCTAAAGAAGAATAAATCAACACGTAAGAGCTATCTGGAACACTATTCAATAACATGTTTTCCATTGCTTGAAGACTAGCAGTTGAGTTTTGTAGAAAAGAAAAATAACCTTCAGAACGAGACCTACATTTACCATTATCGTTATGATTACCGAAATTATTCCCTAAATTACTACCACTTGGGACATACCTAGTTTGCCAATTAACATGAGAAAAAGCATCAACAACAACAACATTAAATGTAGGATTAGGAAACCCGCACATACCGTAATCTTTTTGTTGTCCATTGATAAAAAAAGCATGTGCAGCACCAGTCCATGGAAGCACGTTAACACTTAAAGTATCTGCAATTGCCTCTTGAAAAACTCTCAAGCTATTTACTGTATCAAGTTCAATCTGATTTACACCATTTTTTTTAAATTGACTAAAATGATCTTGCCCCCATCCTTCTTTATTTTTAATAT
>Ga0209702_10001493_pt1 | contig 44899 bp, 17 predicted proteins | sample FRY01_FD_187210 | JGI IMG/M metagenome (GOLD analysis project Ga0209702, IMG submission 187210) | Freshwater microbial communities from Lake Fryxell liftoff mats and glacier meltwater in Antarctica - FRY-01 (SPAdes) (version 2) | ecosystem: Environmental > Aquatic > Freshwater > Ice > Glacier... | reverse complement strand
GGAGTTGTTGTCGATGAGCAGCATGCCGCCCTTGGTGATCCGGATCACGGAAGCGTCGATGCGCCCCGCACCACTGAGCTGGAGCAAACCGCTGTCCACCGTGACAATGCCCGTGAAACCGGTGCTGAGGTTGGTCAGGTTCAGGTTATGGGTGCCGCTTTTGATGACGTTGCCGGTTCCAGTGAAAAAGCCTGCATAAGTGGTGTTGCCGCCGCTGTTGTTGATGGTCAGCGTGTTGGTGCCCACATCGACGGTGCCGTAATCGGAATTGTCGTTGCGGCGACCACCCTGGAGGCGGCCGATCGTTTCATCGGAGAGGAGACGCAGGGTCGAGTCCGTGCTGTTGGCGAGGGTGACAACCGAGTTGTCGCCGATGGCATTTCCGCCGCTGATTTCCAAGACCCCGTCCTGAATCTCAGTATAACCGGTGTAAACGTTGTTGCCGGTGAGGCGCAGGGTGCCGGTGCCGGCCTTGGTGAGGGCGTGGTTGATGCGGATGTCCGACCCGATCTCGAAGGTTTGGAGGCTGTCTTGCGTGATGACGAATTCAGTCGCACCGGAGGCAAGGGTGCCGCCCACGATGGAAGGCGTGCCGCCGACGTTGTCCGTGACAAGGATGCCGCCGCTGCCAATCAGGAGAACGCCTCCCTCTACGACAACCACGTCGGAGCCGCCGGCGGCATCAAAGCGTAGGCTGTTGATGTTGGCACGAGCCAAGACACCGGTGAAGCCGGACGTCTCGTCGGTGATGTGATCGCCGGGGAGCCAGCTCGTCACATCGTTCTTGGCGGTCGAGACCAGAGCGACGATATTGCTACCACTCTTAGTGGCAAACCACGTCCCGGTGCCATCCTCCACGGTGGCGTAGGCGGAGTCATTGGTGGAAGTGGCGCCGTTGCCGAGTAGTCCCGAGGTGCTGTTCGGACTGGTGGTGGTGATGCCGTTGGTGGCGCTTTGCATGCCCGAAGGCAGGATGAGGCGCAGGGCACCGTCCTGCGCGAGGTTGGCACGGGTGATGGCACCGAGGTTCAAGACGGCATCCTGGCCACCGGAGCCACTGACTTGAATGGTGCTGTCCCCGCCAGAGCCGAGGGTGAAGCTGAGGACATTCTGGGAGGTTGCGGCTCCAGCGTTGCCAATGATCTGAAGGGTGCCACCGCGCATGTCGAGCGCACGATTGACCTGGATTTTGACCGCGTTGTTGTTGGTGTAATCGAGCACAAGGGTGCCGTCATCAATCAGGGTAACGCCCGCGGTCGCGGCGAGGCCGCTGTTGTCGCCCCGGAGGGTGACTGTGGCGCCACCGAACTTGGCAAAATCCAAGGTGCCCGTGCTCGCGAGATTGGCGTTGATGTTGCCCTCGTAAAGATCGTAGTCTCCGCCGATCACCGTCAGAGTGCCCGTTCCAAGGATATCGCCGTTACGCGCAGCGAGACGCTCTCCGAGGATGAGGCGGTTCGTGCTCAAGTTGAATCCGTTCATGTTCAGGGTACCCGTGGCCCCGCTGACACCCTGACCGATGAAGAGCCGGTCGAAGTCCGTCGCAACAACCGCATCATTGGCCCCGAGATTGACCGTGGCCCCGTCATTGATGTTGAGGGTTGCGTCCGCACTCAAGGTGGCGGTTCCGAAGCTTAGTACTCCGGTTCCGTTCAGGTTCAGGGTTGCTCCGGCATTGACGGTGATGTCATCGCGCTGCTGCCAGAGTCCGCTGTTCAGGTTCAGGATGGTATTGGCACCGGTGATGGTCATGTCATCGCCGATGCGGGTGGTGCCGGTCTGATGAGTCCACGTGCCGCCATTCACCGTGATGTCAGCTAAATCGCCGGTCTCCGTGATTCCACCCGCAATGATCCCCTCGCTGCCGGCCGTGCCGGTGAGAACGATCTGGCTGCCTTCGGTAGCGGGTCCGACAGTGATCGCGCCGCTGTAGGTGATGGTATCCGAGGCCGTCGCGCCATTCGCGGAAAGGGTGATGCCCCCCGCCGTCGAGGTGATCGGGCGGTTCGTGGACTGCGGGCTCGTGCCGATGAATCTCAGCGTGGACGAACCGGACACTGTGATCGCCGTGCCCTGGCCGAGGCTGCTGGCCGCTCCAGAGATTCCGGTGACGGTGTTGAACTCGAGGATGCCCGAAGCAAGGGTGACATTGCCGCTGAAGGTGTTCGCCCCCGTAAGGCGCAGGGTGCGGTTCGTCTGGTTCCAGCCGCCCTGGTCGTCGTTGACCGCTAGGTTATAGCCGGAGCCGCCGTCGGAGATGACACCGGAGATGGTGGTCACCCGCGTCGAGGAACCGGCGGTGCTGATGCTGGCATTGTTCCCGAGCACGACCGAGTTGGTGATATTGATGACACTGAAGTTGTCGGTCTGCTGGAAGAGGCGGAGAGCGTTGTTGGCATTTGCTACGCTGCCGATGGTGACGACACCGTTGAGATTGACGAGCAAGTCCCCGGAAAGGGTGCCCGTGGCGTCCACGCCGATTTCAAGAATACCCCCGACGGCATCCAAGGTGATGTTCTGAGCCAAATTCACGGTGTTATTGGCCACCATGTTGGCCGTCATGCGCCCGAAACTCGCGGTGATGTTGCCAGTGCCGAAGCCGTTGAGGTCCGTAGCCACGATCGTGCCACGCTGGATGTCAAAACCGCCCGAGAAGCTGCTGTTGTCGGTGGTAAGATTGAGCGTCCCGGCCAGGAAGTTACCGTCGCTCGGGGCAGTAGTAGTACTATCCAATGTGATCTTCCCAGTACCAGTCAGTCCACCAGAAAGGGTGATGTTTCGGGCGGCGGTTGTCAGCGTTGCAGAGTTGCTATCGCGCAGGTTGATGAAAGAATCCGCACTTGCCGTCACCAGTCCGGTGTAGAAGTGGTTGTTTCCCCCAGCCGAGAGCGTGCCGCCGCTGAGGGTCAGCGGGTTGCCCACACCGGCGATCGCCGTAGTGGCCACGGCGTTGTTGAGGTAGAAGGCACCCGTGCTGCCGACAGTCACGTTGACGAGATTGCTGTTGATCGTATTGCCGAGGGCGCTGCGATCAAGAATTTCGACCGTGCCGCCGTTGATCGTCAGATCCGCCATGACGGCACTATTAAAGGTGGCGTCGGCAGCCGCACTGAGGGTCACTTTGCCGGGGCCGCTCTTGGTCACGTCGGCCTCGCCGAGCAGTGAGCCGAGCGAGAGGACGGACCCGGAGTCCGCCACGTCCCAAGTCTGATCCGATCCGAGGCGCACCGGGGCGCTGATTGTCACCGTGGCCGGTCCGCCCGCGGCGATCTTGATGCCGTCGGTCGCGGCCTGCGGGGCCACGCCAATGCGGAAGGTGGGATCTCCTCCGGAAGCAATGGTCACCGACGAAGGCGTCGTGACTCCTGCTTCGAAGGTGAGCGAGTTGACCCTGAAGTTCTGCTCCAGTGTGGTGGCGAGCGCGCCCGCGCCGACCAAATCATAGGCAAAGATGACGTCCGTTCCTTGCCCAGGGGTGGACAGCGCTACCGTGTTACCAGCCTTGTCTTGCGCCCAGTTGTTGACGGCGCCGTTCCAAGTATTATCCGTCGCTCCGCGCCAGTAGGACGTGCCGACGATGAGCGTGCCGGTCGTGATGGAAATAAGACTGTCAGTCTGGTTGATCGTGATCGAGCTGAAGCCACCCGGGGTCAGTCCCAGAAGCCAGTCGGCCGGAGCCAGAACGCCCGTGGTCAATCCACTGTTGGCGGAAACCAGGTTGTAGGTCTGCAACGCATTGAGCCCAATATCGGTGAGATTCAGGGTGATCTGGTTGCCGGTAAACAGGTTCAGGGTGCCTCCGCCGATTCCGATGAGGTCGGTGTTCACGTTGTCGCCCGCGACCGTGTCGTCACCGACGTTCAGCCGCAGGATGGTGTTCGTGCCGCCGGTGGAGCCCAGCGTCAGAGTCGTGAGGGAAGTCAGCTTGTTCCCGGTGCCATCCAGCAGGTTGAGCGTGGATCCATTATCCACGGTCAGCGAGGTAATGGCCGAAGGAACAGTAATACCGCCGGTGAGGGCAAGCGTGGTCGCGTTCGTCGCACTCAGCCCGGTGGTGCCGTTCAGCGCGGAGGCGATGGTCAGCGAGCCGCCGATCACATTCGTCGCGCCGGTATAGTCTAAATTAACCCCCGACGGGATCACTGCAGCCGTGCTGCCGGTTTTGGTGATCGAGAGCGCGCCGCCGCCGCTGTTCTGAATCGTGTAGGTGCCGATGCCACCGCCGATGCTCACCGCCGAGTTATTGGCACCGAAGGTCAGCGAGGCCACGGAGGCTGAGGTGTTGTCAATGATCGCCGTGCCGGCGGTGTTCGCAGTCAGACCGTTGATGGTCTCGAATTTGCCATTGAGATCAAGCGTGGCGGTGAATCCGACGAGGGGATCGAGGACGACCTCGTTGTTCGCGGGATTGACGGCTCCGTTGGGAATCACTTCGTTCGCACCGAGACGAAGCGTTCCAGACGTGATTCTCGTCTTTCCGGTGTAGGTATTGGTGCCCCCCAGGCTCAGACTTCCCGTACCCGCATAGATGACCCCGAAACTGGGCATCGTGCTGCTGATGATGCCATTGACGATCGTGTCGCCCGAGCCGTCGAAGCCGATGCCCAGACTGGTGGTTCCGGCGGTCGCGGAATAGTTGCCGTTGAGGGTCAGGGTCTTGCCGGATACGATGTTGTTCCGGATGAAACGCGTGGTGCTTGTCGTCGAGGGATCCGTCCAAAGTCCCATCAGAGTGAGGCTGTAATCGCCGGTGAAGCCCGCAATGGTGCCGTTCGTCGCGGACTGCGTGATGGAATTGGAAATCGTGCGATCGGCACCGTAAGCGAATATAGTCCCGTTGCTGATCGACAGTGTGCCGGTGCCGTCCCCCAGTGCGCTGTCGTGCCCGATTCCCAAGGCACCGCCGTTGACGGTGGTGTTGCCGGAGTAGTCGTTTGCACCGTTGGTTAGAATCCAGGTGGCCGAGCCGTCCACGGTGATGGCGAGGTTGCCTCCATTGTTGGAGAGTTGGCTGGTGATCATGTTTCCTGCCGAATTGACGCCGCGAAGGAAGAGGGTTTTGGCCCCGGCCACCATGTCATTGGCCACGTTGGTGAGGATCAGTGCCCCGACGCCGTCGGCGTGAAGCTGAACACCGCCCGAGGTGGTGTTGAGGCGGATGTACCGGTCACTGGTCTCCCCAAGACCGACATACTCCAGAATTCCTGCGCCCGTTCCCCCATTTCCGATGAGAAGGGCACCGGCATTTGTGTTGCCCAGGGTCGAATCACCCACGCTGGTGGCACCCGGAGCCGTGCTTAGGCCGAGGCTTTCCACCACCAGAGTACCGGCACGAAGCAGGGTCTGGCCGGTGTAGGTATTGTCTCCACGCAGATTCAGGATCCCCACGCCTTCCTTGGCGAGGCTGCCCGCACCAGTGATAACGCCGCTGATGGTGCCAAAGTCCGCGCCGATGCTGGTGAAGTCACCGACGTTGACTTGACGGTACCCGCCGACGACCGCAGAGCTCGCCACACTGGTGCCAGCAAGAACTCCCGTACCTGAACTCAGGGTGAAGGTCGTTGGCCCGGTGATAGTGGCAATCGTGGCCGTGCCAGGAATGTTGGCATTGCCGATCAGGCTCTGACCGATCGCCAATCCTGCGGTTGTCCCGGAGGTCAGTGTGACCGTTGTTCCCGCCGCCGTCGTCGTCGCGCTAAACGCATTCGCAGTACCCTGGGTGATTTCAAACCCGCTGATGATGTCCACGTCCGATTTGGCGACGCCGGAGTTATTCAACAGCAACTGGCCAGTGCCAATGAAGGGCCCTGTGCCCCACACTGCCCCCGTTCCCCAGTCAACTGTCAGCGGCGAACCGCCAGCGGAAAAACCACCGTTGCCATGGGCCGTCCACTGCACCTGATTGGCACCCGTACCGAGGGTGCGGGTGAAGGCTCCGGTGCGGGCGAGCGAACCGCCATCGAGGACGAGGTTGGAGTCTGTCGGAAGGCTGGTCCCGGTATTGGCGTAGAGGGCACCGCCCCTGATCGTAGTGGCACCCGTGTAGGTGTTGGCGGCCTCCAGATACCAGACGCCGGCGTCGAGCTTGAACACCGAGGTCGCCGCGCCGCCGTTGTCAGTGATAATGGGTGAAAAGCGATTGTCGCCGGTAGAAGTGCCACCGAGGGCAAGACCTTGGGCATTGCCAGTGGCTCCAGCACCGAAGAGCAAAGTGCCCGTGTTGGTCCAGCTGCTGGTCGCGCCGTTCACGCCGTTGGACTGGATGCGGACACCGCCATTTGCACCGCCATTGAAGGTAAAGAGTCGGTTGGTTTCGTCGTTGGTGGTGCCGGTGTAGCTGAGACCGCCGTAGGCCTGCGTCGCGCTGGCTCCGTCGAAGATGAGGTTGCCGGCGGCGCTGCTTGACGCGCCAATGCCGCTCTCCATTCCACCATCGACGAGATTGTTGATCGAAACGATGCCGGTCGAACCGATGGTGGTGGTGCCGGTGTAGGTGCTGAGACCGAGCCAGGAATGAGCACCGGTGCCGAGCTTGACGAGGCTCAAGTTGGCCAGCCCCCCGTCTTCGAGGATGCCGTTGGAGGTGCCCGTTCCATTGGCTCCTCCAACAGTGAAGACCACGTTGTTCGTTGCGTGACTGTTCCGCACGATGCCGTTATTATTGAAGGCATTTGTGCTGGTGGCCAACGTCACCCCGTTGAGTTCAAGGATGCCGTCCTGGCGGATCGTCAGAGCCGCTGCTGCCCCGAGGCGATCCGCCCCAGCAAGCCTTACGATCCCCTCATTAATAGAAATGGTTCCCGTCTGGGCGTTCGTCCCGCCGAGGCGCAAGGTGCCCGCGCCGACCTTGGTGAAGCCGCCTGTGGTGGTGGCCGTGATCGGCGCATCGAGTTGAAGAGAGTTTGCCCCGCCATCGACGTTGATGACCAAGGCACCACTGCCGCCAGTTGTGACGCCAGTACCAGAGATTGTGCCGGACCCGCCGGTTTGAATGATGCCGCCGGAGGCGTTCGTTGCCGCCGCCGTGCGAATCGTGAGGAGGCCGGTCATGTTGAGCGTCGTGGCACCATTGATCCGAAGGGAATCGATGGTCACCGCCCCATTATTAAAGCCTGCCCCGGTGATTTCCATGCTGCGAGCGGCCGTGAGCGCGCTTGCGCTGGTCGCGAAATCGGTATCGCTCGCGTAGTCGGGCGCCCGCAGGGCCAAGTTGGCACCAGGGACAAAAGCAAAGTCCGAGCCGTTGTAGAACAGCCCGGCGTTGGCAATGTTGTTGGTGATCCCAGTGGTCGTGAACTTGACCGTGTCACCGCTCGTCGGAGCCACGATGTTGACCGAACCGCCGCCACCGACAGTGCCGAGGGAGGCGAAGACCAGCGAAGCAGTCCCCCCGCTACCTGGAGTGAGCCTCACCGTTCCCGAGCCGTTCGTGGGCGTGAGAACTCCGAGAGTTTCAATGTTGTTGACGCTTGGCTGACCTACAAACTCCAGAGTGCCGCCTGCGTAATTGTTGATCTGATTGAAGATAATCGCCGAGGCATCCGCCACTATCGTCGATGTCGCCGCGTTGGCCTTGATCTGTAGTGTACCGTTCGAAATCGTGGTGGCGCCCGTGTAGGTGTTCTCTCCAGCAAGTACCCACTTGCCCGCGTCGATCTTGGTAAGAGACGTTTTGTTCGTCCCAGTGTTGTCCACGATGATGCTGTTGATCGTGTTCGAAGCGAGGTTGGTGCCCCCCAAGGTGAGAGTCTTGATGCCCGCCCCCGACGCGGCGAAGGTGGTGGCATTAAAGATCAGGCCTGGGCTGGTGCCGGTCTGGTTCGCAAGGACAGTTGCGCCGCCGGTGGTCCCACCCAACTGAAGCACCTTGCCGGTGGTCAAGCTGGCCTGAGAGACGTTATTCCCGATGATGGACAGTGTCGCGCTAGTAGTGGTGGTCCCGATATCGATGATGGACGCGTTGTTCGTGATCGCGCGCCAGTCACTGATCGCCACGGTGCCGCCGTTCACGTTGACGGTGCCGTCCAAGGTGGATGTAGTACCAAGAAGGGTGAGCGTTCCGGTGCCGGTCTTGGTGAGGATGTGATTGAACGCTGCTGCAGAGGCGATGATGCCGCCGTTGATGGTGGTATTGCCATTGCCGCCGATGGTCATCGTGCGGTTGCCGGTGTTGTTTGCGTTGCTCCAAAAGTTTCCTGTAAAGGTAAGCTGAGCACCACCCTGCAGGTTATTCGTTATTGTGCTGTTATTGTCACCCGCTGTGGAGCCGACGACCGGTGCAACTCCAAAACTCATGCCATAACCATTCCGGCTGTTAAATGTCAGAACAATGTTATCCTCGTAGGCGAGTTGCCCGAACGTGACCGTCTGATCCCTCACCGAGCTGTTCGGCGTGTGGTCGGCAAAGAACGTGCTCGATGTACGGCCATAGACGTTGGCGTTGGTGCCGTTGGAAACTTTGACGTCAGGCGTGTCCATCAGGATCGCCAAAACGCCGCCGTTCATGTCGATCACAGATCCCGTGGTCGTCGCGGTCCGCGTCCCCAGCACATTCGGCGAGTCAATTCGCACCACGCTCTGCCCGCTGGCAGCACTGGCGCTCACTCGGATCGTTCCCGAGAAGCCGGCGGAATCGCTGGGATTGAGGAAAAGAGTGCCACCGCCGCTCGCTTCGAGCGTTCCCGTGCCGGCCAGGACGCCGGTCACATTGTAAAAACTGGCTCCGGCCTGGTTGATGCCGCCGAAACTACTCACCGTCGCGGCCGCCGCGCCGAGAATATTCAGCGGTCCGGTGAGATTCAACGTACCATCCGCGGCGATGATACGGGTGTGGAGATTGACGCCGCTGGAAGCGACGCCCATGTCCACGGTTCCAGACAAGGTGTTATTTCCGGTGCTAACCACAGCCCCACCGTTGTCCCCGACCGGTCCCCGCCCCTGGAGCGACAGATCGCGGGTGATATTGATTGCCCCCGCCGTGCCATCGAGCACGAGGGAGCCGCCGCCGACGCCGCGCAACGTGCTGGCGGTGATGGGGGCGGGATAGGGGTTGAATGCAGTTACCACGATGGCAGAGGTGTCCGCACCCAGAGCACTCTGATTGGTAATGATCAACGAACCATTGCTGATCGTGGTGATGCCAGTGTAACTGTTGGCGTTGTTGCCGAGCCGGACCGCGCCACCGCCAGTCTTCGTCAGGCCAACTGTACCGAGAATCTGGCTGTTGATCGTGGCCGTTTCACCGATGCCGACGAACAGCGTCGGGTTCGTTCCCGAGAGAGTAAGGTCGCCGCTGGTGAGCGTGTAGCTGCTGCGATTGAACTGCAGTTGGTTGGCGGTGATGCCGGAACTCAGCGTGACCGTGCTCAGCGTGGGCAGGACGGTGAACGCGGAGGTGAAAATTGCGCGGTCGGCGCTCGTGTTCGGCCAAGCCACATCCGTGCTCAACGGATCCCACCAGTTGAGCAGCGCATTGTCCCAGGTGCCGGTCCCACCCAAATTGGTGCCATCGATATTGTTTCCGACGTCACTGGCATCCGTGTCCCAGTAGAGAGTGGCCGCAGGCAACGACTGGGCAACCTGCCAGAAAACCATAAAGACAAAGAGAGTGGACCCAATGAATTGGCGATGAGCACGAAGCGAGCGTTGCATGGTGGTTGGAGGCGGAACGAGGGGTTGGAGGCGGCTTATTTATTCGACCACATTTAGATTTATTGTTACTTAATCCTCCGATTGGTATCCATTGCCATTTACCTTATTCTGTATTAAACTCTCAGAACCACTATAAGGCCGCATCGCCTTATCTTTGATAAAGCTAATATTTATCTTTGGATGCCATCGCTGGTTCTTGATTTAGAATGTCATGCGATGAGCTGGCTCCCGGATCCACGGCAGAAGGGAGTAGACTCGCAGAGAGCGGCCCTCCCATCATACCTTTAAGCAGGAGTGCCAAATTCCTTTTCTTGATGAAGCCCGGAAGAAGGCAAAGGGATTGCCCTAAAAAATTTAAAGGCGATAAACCCACGAAAGCAACCGGATCAGTTTAGTGAATTACGGATGCCTTGATGAGGCATTTCTTTGTCGCTGGATTTGGTGGAAGTTGACCGGCTGAGGAGATCAGCACGAACGTCTGCGGCGGCGCAGGAACAGGCTCGCAACTCCCAGCATGATCAGCAGCGTCCGCGACGGTTCGGGAACCACGACGACGATGCCATTGCTGGTGAACAGCTGCGTGTTGAACGCGAGGCCTGAATCCAGCACCGCACCGGTGAAGTCGAAGCTCGGCGTGCCGGTGATGCTGTTGATCAGCGTCGTCCAGTCCAGCAGGTCAAAGATGTCGCCATAGACCGGTGCGTAGCCGTCGAGACTGAGTGTCAGAACGCCGTTGATCACCGGTGCGCTGGCATCATTCGAGACAATGCGGTCGTGGAGCGAAAGTGTGTTGGTGCTTTCCCAGCTGTTGATGGTTCCGGCACTGATGCCCGTGAGGTTGTTTTCGTTCCCCCGGATGCTCGACTCATCATTCAACGTGGCTCCGCCAAGCTGCATCTGCAGCGTGCCGCCAGCACTGATGGCGAGATCGCCGCCGATCGTGAGCAGCCCTGCTGTCGCGGTGCCGGGATCCACGGTGCCGCCGCTGTTGACGGTCAAATTGCCGCCGACCGTTCCGGTGCCGCCGAGCGTGCCGCCATTGACGAGGACCGCGCCGGTTCCTGTCCCGGAGGCGGTGGCGTTGTTCACCAGCAGCGTGCCTGCCGAAACCGTCGTCCCACCATCGTAGGTGTTGGCGGCGCTGAGAATCGTGGTTCCCGGACCCTTCTGTTCGAATGCTCCTGCACCGCCGATCGTGCCGAAGTCGGTGCCCTGGGTGACGGTGTCGGACCGGTTCACGGCCAGAGCGGCACCGCTTTCCACGGTGATCGCACTGGTGGTGGCAATGGAACCCGTGGTGGTGCCGTCGCCGATCTGTAAGATGCCTGCGCTCACGATGGTGGCACCGGTGTAGATGTTCGCGCCGGTCAGCTCGAGGGTGCCGGTTCCCAGCTTGGTAAGGCCGACGCTGTTGGCTGCCGCATTGGTGTCGGTAATGGCGGAGCCGTAGCTGAATTTGCCGCCTGCGGCGTTGGTGGTGTCGAGGCCGAGAGCGGAACCGCCGAGGAAGCCACCCGCTCCGGTGCCGAGGGCCTTGATGATGTCGATGTCTGCTGCGGTGAACTCGCCGGTTCCACCGACATTGAAGGCGGCGGTCGCACCCGAGTTGACGACCAGGTTCGTGGCCGTCCAGCTCGCGGGCGTGTTGTTGTAAAGGGCGGTCTGTTTGGCGAACTGTAGCGTGCCAGCATCCACGGCAGTGACGCCGGTGTAGGTGTTCACGCCGTCCATGGTCAGCTTGCCGGTGGTTGTTTTGGTGAAGCCGCCCCCACCATTGATCTCGGCGACGTTTTTGAGCGTGCCGGATGCGAACGTGTTGGTCACGGCATTGGTGGCATCGCCAATGTTGTGGCCTTTCATGTCGAGACTCGCGCCATCGAGGCTGAGCGCAGCGGACGTGAGGCGGGAGCCGCCGGTGGTGCCGACATGAACGATGTCTCCATCCACCGACACCGTGCCACCGGTGATATTCAGCGTGCCGTCTCCTGTGGAGGCGGTGTCGCCGGCCGAGTTCTGTCCCATCGAGATGCCGCCGATGCCGACGATGACGTTGCCACCGCCAATGTTCAGGGTGCCGCTTGTTGAAGCAGTGCCGCTGCCACCGGACTTGCGGCCGATCGTGACCGTGGTCACATCCAGCGTTCCGGTATCGAAGGTCATGGTCCCTGATCCGGCACCATTGCCTGCGTTGCGCGCTCCGATTGTGAGGGAGCTCAGGAGCAAGTCCGCCGAATGGCCGGCGAAATCCACCGTGTTACCGGTAAGACCAGCACCCGTCCCTGCAGCGGAATTCAGGACGTCGAGGATCGCCCGACCGCTGCCGTCCGCTGCGCGGATCTTCACCGTGCCTGTGCCGGTGTCGAATCGCAGAACGCCGGTGCCGCGTCGTCCAAGCACGTTGTCTCCAACGGCGATCCGGTCGGCATTCAGCACGTTCGAAGTTGAGCCAAGATTCAGCGTGCCATTTCCGGCGGTCGTGGCTTTGGCGTCGCCAAGGCCGATCAAGGCTGCCGTGATCGTGCTCGTGGCGGCCAGAGTCAATGTGCTGGCATCATTCCCTGATCCACCGCCATTGGGTGCGTTGTCACCGACCCGGAACACCCCGCCGACACCCATGTCGGCTGTGAAAGTGCTGAGGCCGGACATGTCGAGCGTGGCTCTGCTGCCAAAGGTGTCCGTGGTAGCTCCACCGACCTGAAAGGTGCCGCTTGGCTTGTTCACGAGCCAAGCACCGACGCCCGTGACCGTCAGCACGGACTGCGACGAGGCGGTGGCCACGGTGCCATCGTAGCCGATGGTCACATCTCCCTGTGTGGTCAGCGTTTTGCCAGCGCCGATGATGATCTGATTGGCGGTGGTGGAATTCGTCTGCACCAACAGACCGCCGATGGTGGCGCTGCCGTTGGTGAAATCCACGGCGGCGGTGGTCGTCGCACCGGCCGAGTCGCCAAAGGTCAGGCTGCCGGTGGTGTTGATGGCATTGTCCACGCCGGAGGCCAGCGTGCCGTTGACGGCGACAAAGTTGAGCTTGGTGAGGGTAGCGGCCCCGTTCAAGGTGGTCGTGCCCGTACCATTCTGCGCCACGGTGCCGTTGCCATTGAGCGCGTTGTTCACCGCGAGAGCGTCGGGGAGATTGAAGACCAGGACGCCAGAGGCCTCGACCTTGACGTTGGCAGTGCCACCGATCGTTCCGGATGTCCCCACGCCATTACCAATGGCCAAGGTCCCGGATCCGACGAGCGTTTCACCCGTGTAGGTGTTGGTACCGGTGAAAAGCGTGAAGCCCGGACCCGTGGTGCGGACGTCCACGGCGCCGCCATTGTCGGCGATGACTGCACCGATCGTCAGGAATTGGGCGGTGAGAGGGTTCGGATCCGCATCCTGGCTCTGGAGGAACAGCGTGCCGCCGGAACCCGTGCCTGCCGTCAGCGTTCCGTTCGGATTGAAGGTCAGCCCGCTGCTGCCGTCGGGCAGCAGGATGCCACCGCTGGCGATGCGCAGAATGTTTCCGGTTCCGATGTCGATGACGGCCGCGCCAGTTGGGGTGCCGGTACCGTCTGCTCCCTGACGCAGGGTGTTGATCGTCGTGGTGCCGGCGGCAAACATCGTGATGTTGTCAGCGGCGTTTCCGGCCTCGTTGATGCTCACGTTGTTGGTCGCGCCATCGGCGATCGTCTGAACGCCTGCTCCGCCGGAGAGCCGGTCAATGTTCTGCTCAAAAGTCGTCAGCCCGCGGATGTAGTTGCCATATCCGCCGACGCCCAGCACCCCGGAATTCGTGGCGAAACTGCCGCCCGCCGACGCCCAGCCACCGAGAATGCCATTGAAGTTGGTATTGTCGGTCGTGGCGATGTCGTCCGCAGAGATGCGCAGGGAGCCCGCGTTCCGCGTGATGGTCTCCAAATTGATGATCGAAGAACCCGTGCTGCGCTCGATGGCCACACTGCCGTTGATCGTCGTGCTCAGCACCAGTTCGCTGTGCGCCACGGTGCCGGCGAGATCGAGGATGCCGTCGTTCAGGATGAGTGCGGCTCCATCGGCGAGCATCGAATTGTCCGCGTCGTAACCGAGGCGCAGGGTGCCGCCAGCCAGCGTCGTGGTGCCGGTGAAGGTGTTGCCCTTGGTCAGTTCCAGCATCGCCGAACCCGCTTTCTTAAAGGAGAGCGCCTGATAGGACTCACCCGGCTGCAGGATGAAGACCGTCTCGCCGTCCTGGAGGACGAGATCCACGGTCGCATCCGTGCTCTGGGTGATGGTGATCGAACCGGGGCTGACCGCCGAGGAGTTCTCGATGAAGGCGTTCAGGTTGGCGTTGGCCGGAGACAGGTTGCCGATGACGATGTTGTTGCCGGAAACCCGCATGGTGGCGTCACTGCGGATCGTGACGTTGTTGTTGGCGGAAATGGCCAGTGAATTGCCAAATGTCACGATATGCTGGGTGTCCACGTCACCACCAGTGGCGGTGTTGCCAATGATCAGGTTGCCAGCCCAGCCGGAGTTATTGCCATTCAGGGCGAAGACAGCCCGGACGACGAGGTCATCCATTTCACCGGTGATGCTGCCGTTGATGATGTTTCCGTTACCGCTCTGATCCACCTGGGTGGTGATGTCGTTACCGGCCGCGCCGATGATGTTGCCGTTGAAGTTGATGAACACCGTCTCCTGATTTCCCAGGGTGCCGATGGAGCGGGTGCTGTTGGACACCTGGGTGCTGCTAGTGGTGAGGGTGGAGTCGCGGGTGTCATCCCGGTAATAGAGAATCACGTCGTCCCGCAGGGTGAGGTTCCCGGCGAAGCTGACCTCGTCGATATTGGCCAGGAACGAGGCCCCGATGCGCTTGGCCTGTCCGCCAGCACCATCGTCAGAACGGACGATGATGTCCTGGGTGATGGTGTTGACGTCCCGGTAGAAGCCCTCATCATAAAAGAGGAGCGCTACGGTGCCATTGCCGCTGACGACCTCACCGGCCTGCTCGGCGAAAAGATTATGCCCCAGGATGATAGGGAGTGTGCCCGTGCCGAGCGGGAGCCCTGCGGACTGCGCGACCACAGCGCCCTCCAGGACGACTAACTGGCCGGTCCACTCCGGGCTGTTCTCGCGGAAGCTGAGGGTTCCCCCGCCGGCCTTGGTGATGCCGCCGTCACCAGTGAGATAACCTCCGTCGTCGTTCAGGGTCACGGTGTCGCGATTGTAGATGACGGTGGCGCCGGCCAGGCTGGTGGGCGTCACGAAACCGTCCGGCGTGCCGGCGTTGCCGAGACTGTCGAAATTCAGGATGCCGCGCATGGTCGTGTTGAAATCGTGCGGGGAAGCACCGGAGTTCACCGGATTGATGTTCAGCGTGCTGCCTCCTTCAAAGGTGAACCATTCATAGAAGGTGAAGGTCAGGTTCGAGTTGTTGGCGGGGGTACTGGGGTGAAGCGCCAGAGTGGCGCCGCTACGCACCGTGGTGCTGTCCAAGTAGGAAAAGGTGGACCCGAAGGGCGTGACTGCGGCGCTCGCCGTGGTGACGGGCTCCCAACGGAGCGTGCCAGCCCGAATGTCGAGCAGGCCGCTGAAGGAGTTGGCGGTGAGGTCTGTGAGCGCCAGGGTGCCCAGGCCGGTCTTGTCAATGCGGCCCACGGCCGGGTTGGCACCGTAGCCGGGCACCAGATTGGCCTCGGAGACAATCACGCCGTTGAAGGTCAGGGTGGACGCGGGGCCGACGCTGATTTCCACGCCGTTACCGCCGAGGGTCATACCGCGGTTGGCGTTGAGGTCCACGTCGGAGAGTACCCGCAGGGTGCCGCCGTTGGCGTAGATATTGGCGGCTTCCTGCGCACCGGGCGTCGCGCCCAAGTTCGTGTTGCTGGCGACCGTGAGCTGGCCGCCGTTCAGGAACGTTCCACCGGTATAGGTGTTGTCGGCGGTCACGATCAGTTCGCCTGGGCCGGTTTTCACCAGCGCATTCCCGGCGGTGCTGCCCGCATTGTCCTGAATGACGGAGCCGATGGTCATGGCAGCGCCACCGTATTGGTGAACGATGAGATCCTTGTCGGCACCGGCATTGAGCGTGCCGTTGGTGATCATCTTGGCTCCCGTGATGACCGAGGAACTGACCATGATGCCGCCGCTGGTGACTTCGAGGCCGTTCGTCGCGTCGATGGAGCCTAGGCCGTTAAAGTCGAAGTGGATCGTGTTCACATTGGCCGCAGCCAGGGCTGCACCGCTAAAACCAGCCACGTTTTCGCTAACGTCATTACCATTCGTCCACGCAGCAGCGGAATCGTTGTTCTCACGCGTTCCCGCCGTGAAGATGGCGAGCGCGCCTGCGGCATTGGACGTCATGGCGAAGTCGAGTGCGTTGAGCGTGTAGGACGCCGCGCCCGCATTGAAGGTGTAGGAGTCACCGTAGGTGGCCCATGGGATCGCGGTATTGTCGGCAGGCTGACCGATGCCTTGCAGAGTGATAATGGAGGTGCCGCCATTGCCATTTTCCACGAAGGTGACGGTGCCACCTTTCTGACGGGTGAGGTCGACCGCATCCGAACCGATGTTCATCGTGGTCGTGCGTCCTGCCTTTGAAGTGACGATCACGTCCGTGCCACCCGCGCTGATGAGGGTTTCGAGCACTTCCGAGGGGCCCGTCCAGCTCGAGATGGCAGCCGAGGTGTAGTTCGCCGTTTCATTCTGAATGGAGGTGGAACCGTCCATTTCGATGCCACCACCGGCCAGCACGAGCTTGGCACCCGTGTCGAACCGGCGTCCCGTGGCCAGACCGTAATTGGTCAGCCGCAGCAGACCACCGGACATATAAAGAATCTCGACGTCGCCATCCTGCCCGGCACCGTTCACGTCGTTCTGACCGTTGAAGTTCACCACGCCGCGACCGATCTTTGTGAAGGAGGTGAGCGCATCGTTGTCCGTGTCATCCAGGCGGAAGTTCAGCTCCATCGTGCCGCCCCCAATCTGGTAGGCCGTGAGGTCACGCCGGAAGGCGTTCGCGGTGCTCGATCCGTTGTAAACGATCCGTTCCGTGCCGGTGCCAAAGGTCACCGTGCCGGTGGTGTTCGTTCCCGCGAGCATGTCGTTGCCCAGGGAGTTGTAGTTGCCATTGAAGTCACCACCGATGTCGATGCGGCCGATGTTGAGCACCTGGCCGGGCTTGGTCAGGACGACCGCCGCGTTGGCAGTGTTGATGTTCCCACCGATGCGCATGCCGCTCTGGCTGTTGGCCGAGTCTATGTTGGCCGCCGCCAGCGGGGTCCAGAAGTCGCCGCTGCCTTCGTAGCGCAGGATTCCCTGCCTGACATCGACAATGCCTGCCGCATCCCACTGCTGGCGGGCATTCACCACCAGTTCGTTGCTGCCTTGGATCAAGAAACGCAGAAGCTGATTTTCATTGTCCAGTGTCACTGGCACCGCGATCGGCCCCAGATAGTTGTCCCTGAACTGGCCGTTGAGGTTGATGATACCACCGCCAGCATTCCCGCCACTCGTGATCACATAACGCGCGTCATTGAGCGTCCTGTCCGTGCTGATCGGATTGGCGGCGATGCCGTTGGCGGGCGATCCCAGTTCGTTGCCGTAGATGTTGCCGTTGATGGTCAGAGTATCCCGCAAATTCACGCTGATGCGCACGTCGTAGAGCGTGTTTCCGGCGTTATCGACGTTGTCCACGATGATGTTGCCGCCCCAGACATTGTTGCTCGAATTACTGAAAAGGCTGTTCACGCTCGAGTCCACGACGCCGATGTACAAATCCGGCGGTGCCCCGCCTGTGGCCTGGCTGACCACGTTGGTGCCGAATTCCAGATAGAGCCGGCCATTGCCCTCGAGCCTTACCAGGGTCGAATCACCCAGGCCATTCTGGTCACGGAGGACGATGAGCCCCTCGGCGATGTTGGTGTCACCCGAGTAGCTGTTCGAGTTGTCAAAGTAGATGGTGTTGGCACCCGCCTTGGTAAGGCCACCGGTGCCGACGATGTTCGAGCGCATGAAGGCATTGTTGCCGCTCTCGTTCACGAGAATGGCCTCACGACTGCCGAAGTCGAGGAAGCCACCAGCAATGTACTGGTTACTGCCTGGAGCGCCGCCACCGATGTCGCGGCCGAAGAGGATCATGCCCGAACCGCTGGTCGTGATGGCCCCGATTTGGGCGTCCGCCGCCTTGTCGCCCAGATAGAGCCGTGCGCCGGGAGCGAGCACGAGGGCGGAACCGATTTCATTGCTGTTGGTGCCGCTGGTCGGCGTGTCAGTACCGAAGCGCAGTGAGTTCATGGCCACATTCTCAAGAATGGCGATCGGCGCCTTTCCATACCAGCCGTAGTCAGATCCAGAGCCTGGAAGACCCGTGCCGACTTGCCCGTCTTTCAGCCCATCGACATTGAAGTTGATCAGCACGTTCTGGTCATTGCTGACGAGGCCCGCGCGGGTGAACTGGTGCGGCGCGATGAGCGTGTCCGGCGCGGGCGCGGTAGCAGCCTCGCGGCTGAGGAAGTACTCGGAACCAACCTCCGTGCCGTCCCACACGAGCGGACGCATTTCGGTCGGGGTGGTGCTGTCGAAGGTCATGAAGTGGTTGGAGAGGTTGTTCACGCCACCGAAGGCACCCACGACGATGGTCTTGTTCGTGGTGCCATTCAAACCGCCGCCGCCCATAAGGGTCGTGGTGGCGCCGGAGTCAGCGATGAACAACTGGGCGTTGCCGCCGAGCGGCGAGCCAAAGGTGCCAAGCGTGTTGTCCAGCACCTGGAACTGCGTGATCGATCCCGCGTTGCGATTGTAACTCGCGAAGGTCAGCGTGGTGAGCTGCGGCGTGGTGTTGTCGAGATCGAAGTTCACCTTGCCCGAGCCAGTCTCCTGCGTGAGCGCACCGAAGGTTTCAGACGTAAGGACCGCGCTGTTTCCCACCATGCGCAGGCGCCCCGAGCCGCGGAGGAGGAGTCCCGTGGAATCGCCCACGCGGTCGGTATTCACGTCGGTGGCATTGTCGAGGTAGAAACTGCCGTCACGGCTGAGCACGACAGAATTGGCGAGGGTGAGAGCACCGTTCGCGCCGGAGAGCGTAAATCCGCCATTGGAGGTCAGGCCTGCCCCACCGGGACCGCCGCGCTGGACGTAGATGTTGCCGGAGATGGGGTTGCTGGCCGTCAGCACTAGGCTGCCGGTGTTGATTTTGCTGAAGCCACCCGTGCCGCTGACGGTACCGGTGACGTAACTGACCTCCGGGGTCGCCGGTGGATTCCCGGGGTCGTTGACATCAAAGAGGTTGGTGGAGGCCGCACCGGTGAAGTCGATGTTCCCGCTCCATATCGCCTGGGACTCGATCCCCAGCCCGACTGCAGGGTCAATGAAGGTGCCCAGGTCGCTGACGATCCAGCCACCATTGACATGAAGCGTGGCCGTTTGCGCCGTCTCGGTATTGACCAAATACAAGCGGGGGAACACGCGTTGACCCGTCCCTCCCGTCGTCACAAAGCCGTCCCCCAGATTGATGGTCGTCACGTCGATGAGGTGGGAGTTCGGCGTTCCAGCCACGCCGTCCACGCGGAATTCACCGTTAAAGATGCCCAAAGTGGTGATGTTGGTGTATCGGGTGGGATCCCCATTGAAACGCACGCTGCCGGTGCCCAGGATGTGAATGCTGCCAGGTCCGTTGATTACCGCCTCACCGGAATCGATTGTCACGGTGCTCGTATTGGTGAACTGGAGAACGCCGCCGTTCAGTTCGATGGTGCTGCCCGAGTCCCCGGTCACGCTGGCCGCGCCCGCCGTCTGGCCGTTGAGATCAATGATGCCGCCGCCGGTGGGGTTGAGGGTGTAGCCGGTGCCGATGTTGACGCCCGTGCCGATCTTCAGCTTGCCGCTGGTGACACCCAGGATGCCATTACCGTCCGCATTCTGCGTGATGGTCAGGATGCCGCCGCCTGCCTGCGTCAGGCGTGCATTGTCGCCGAGACTGGCATTGAAATCGTAATTTCCCGGCTTGGTGACAGTCAGGTAGTTGTCACCCATGACGCGGCTGGTCGCACCGCCGCCGATCAGTTCGAAGATCGTGTCGGCGTTATCCACGTCCAGCCAAGCACCCGACTGAAGGGTGATGGAAATGTCGTCCTGGATGGCGTTGGTGGCATTGATGCGCAACTGGGCGCCGCTGATCACGTTGAGCATGCCGCCGACGGCATCGGACGTCACATTGTTCATGCGCAAATCACCCAGACCTGGATCACCATCAATCACGTCGGCGTAGCCGATCGTCGCCGTCTGGCCGTGAAGCTCGACGCGCTCGATGATGCCAAACAACTGCCCTGTCGTGGCTGCAAACGTGCCGCCCGCGCCTCCGCTCTTCAACTCGATGAATCCGTTGGTGGTCGAATCCAAGTTCCGATCAAAGGCGTCGTTGATCACGAGACCACCGTCGAGGGAGAGGATCACCGTGTTGGCGGCGGTGGGATTCTGCGCATTCGCGCTGGCGGACCATTCATAGATGCCGGTACCGTCAAAGTAGGTCGTGAGGGTTGGCTCCGTGGCCGTGCCGAAATTGTCCACCTGGATGCGCACGATGGCGGTGTTCGCGCCGATGGCCGCGAGCGCCTGCGCCCCGGTCCAGCCCTGCGCATGGTTGATCTGGATGATGGAGCGCGGCTCAAAGGAAAGCTGACCGGTGCCGGTGAGGCCGTTCTGATTCTGCGCGAGGAAACGTCCGCGTGCCTGGACCGTCACGTCGCCGTTGAAACCCGAGGCCGCTGCGGTCGTAATCACCGTCGAAGCGCCTGCGGTGGTGCTTTGGAACTGCTGCACGGTGCCGCCGTCGAGCACCTGGATCGAGGCAATGCCGTTGCCACTTCCCATGGCCGCGGAAGAGGAAATTTGGAGCGTCGCCCCGGGCTCCACGGAGAAGGTCAGTGGACTGCCGGTCGTGGTGTCGCCGAAGACGGAGATATCGTCCATCAATTCCAGGTAGCCACCCGTCACATGCGCGTTCAGCGGCCCGACTGCGGAACCCACGATCGTCGTGAAGCCTCCCGCAGGAACGCCGGCGGTATTGTTACCCAAGCGCATGAAGTAGCCAGTCTGGCCGTCACCGTTCACGCCCGGAGCCAGATTGCCATGCAGCTCGAAATCCGTGCCATTCACCGTGATCGTGCCCTGATCCCAGCCGCGTGTGTTGCGGTCCGTCCCAAGCCCCCTCCATGGAGTACCAACGCCGACCGTCACGCCCGAGGTGGCGGTCTGCGTAAATCCTTCACCAAAGTAGAAATCCATGTTGTTGGGCAGGCCCTGAATCGTGTTGGTCCCCGTGCCCAACGTCGTGCTGTTGGAGTTATGCATGACGGTCGCACCCGGATCGAGATGCACGTCGCCGCTGGCAGCCACGGCACCCCCCGTGTAGGTCAGGCTGTTGAGGCCCGTGCCAGTACCCGAGGGCCCAATGATCGTACTGTTGGGTCCGATCGTGTAGCGGTCACCGACCTGCGTGAAGGCCTGGGTGGTGTTGACATAGATCGCACCGCCACCGGTGACGGTGTAGCCCTGGGTCGAAGTCGTGGCGCCCGGACGGTTCTGAACCAACTGTCCCCCGGTGATGAACACTGGACCGGTTCCGAGATAGGTGACGCCTGTCGTGGTGCCCGTGTTGGTGTTGTTGCCACCGACTAGGTAGGTGCCGCCTGAGTAGGTGTTCGCTCCGTTGAGCGTCAGACTGGCCGCCTGACTCTTCACCAGCGCGGTCGGCTGGTCTCCGTCGGCAATGATCGAATCGATCGTCAGAGTCGCCTGGGAATTGTAGATGTATAAGGCTCCACCGTTGGCCGTGATCGTCGCCGTGCCGCTGGACGGCTGGATGCGCTTGTTGAAGTTCCCCAGCGTCATCAGGCCGCCCGTGTCGATGGTCAGCGTGCTGCCCGGATCTTGCTGAAGGGTCGAGGTGCTGGCCGTGGCCGTCCAGCGCAGGGAATTGATCGTCTTATCGCCAATCGTGGCAAATGTTCCGCCCGCCTCCGTGATGTCCACGTTGTCCGTGGCTCCGGCGGTGGTGATGTCCGTGGAGGTGTAGGTGGCATACCTGACACCAAACTGCGCATCGTAGTCGGCAAAGTCGTTCAGGTTCACCGTCGCCCAGCCGCCGAGAATGCCATCATTGACCGGGGCGGGCAGACTGGCGAATTTGATGAGAGGATTGTTGCCCAACTGCCCCATCGTGCCAACCGGGACTCCACTACTGTCCTGGCCCCGGAAATCAGCGACCGACCCAACCGCGTGCGTGAGGTTCCCAAAATTCATGAGCGTCGCGGAACCGGTGCTTTGGCGCTGGACAAGAAAACGGTTTGCACCTGCGTCGAGGAACAGATCCCCGAAATTCTGTGTCCACGGGCTGACCGCGCCACTGTTGTTGGAAGCATAATAGATGCGGCCACCCTCCATGTGAACCGGCGCCGTCTCCGTGATGGCCGAGTAATAGGGCGTGGTGCCGATGGAACTGTAAAGGAGCCAGAGCTCGCCGCCCGAATGGAGCGTGTAGCTGGAAGCCCCCAGGGAGGGAACATTGTTCACCACTCCCCGGTCCGTATATGCATTCATGCGAACGATGCCCTGATCAATGACGAACGCGCCCGTGAAGCCGGAGCTGTCCCCATCCAGACGCAACTGGCCGAATCCCGTCTTCGTCAGTGTGCCGGAGCCGCTGATGGTCCCCTGGAGACGCATCGAACCAAAGTTCGACAATTCACGCGAGACCGCCAAGGTGCCGCCGCCCGCGTTCACCGTGATGTTGCGCGTGGAGTAGAAATTATTTCCCAGCGCGCTCAGGGTGCCGCCGTCCAGGATGATGCTGCCACCACCGGTGCCGAGACTTTCGTCCTTATACACCTCGACGAGGCCGCCGGTGATCGTGGTGTTGCCGGTGTAGCTGTTCGTCGAGCCGAGATTCAGCGTGCCGGTCCCCGCCTTGGTCAGTCCTAGGCTTCCGGTGATGTCGGAATCGATGCGCGCATGATTCAAACCGCTGACATGGATCGTGGCAACGTCTCCCAGTGTGAGCGTGCTGCCGGTGAGGAGGTAGCCGCCACTGTTGAACAGCACTGTTCCCACATTGATCGGCACACCCAGCGACACCGTGCCCGCAGTGCCAGAGAAAATGGCGGTGTCGGCGAGAACATTGGGCCAGGCAGCATCCGCCGCGCTCACCCCATCCCACCAGTTGGCCGCAGTGGTATCCCAGGTGCCCGTGCCACCGAGGTTGGTTCCATTCACGAGATTTCCGGTGGCATCGATATCAGCATCCCAATAAAAGGTGGCAGCTTGGGAATGAGCGGTGAATGCTCCCGTGAACACGACCAGCAACAGCAGGCGTGCTCGCAAGGAGTTAAACTTCAAGGACTGCGGGCAATTAAATTCTGACATGTCTCCATTCTATCTTTCCCGCACCTCCAGAATCTATGGGGCGAACCTGCAATGTGTTCCGACCTCCGGCCCATGTCAGGCTAGGCCGAAAGCCCGCAGGATAAGCCGTCGGCTTACTCTGCTCATGCCGTTCGCTCATTGTTCTGTGTTGCTTGTCTCGCTACAGGTTAAGACCACCAAGTCATTCGCGCCATCATGCTGAACACACACCTATCCGCACCAGGGTCAGCACCAACACTCCAAACCAAAACCACCCGCAAGCCACCGGCTTCTGCCAAGCCGCTGCGCATTGAATCGGATGTCGTTGCTGCGCTTCCAGCCCTGATTGCGGTGCTCGACCCAGAGCGCCGCTATCGCTACTGCAACCCAGCCTATCGCGATTGGTTTGGTTTAAATCCGCAGAGCCTCATCGGCCGTCGATTTGAGGAAGTGGTCGGCGATTCAGTGTATCAGATTGCCAGGCCCCATGTCCTGCATGTTCTGGCAGGAGACGAAGTCAACTTTGAAGACACCTTCGCCTACCACCACGGCCCGACCCGCCAGGTGAGCGTGCATTACACCCCTCAGTTCGATGCCGCCGGGCAGGTGACCGGTTATGTCTCGCTCACCGTCGATGTCTCACCGCAACGTGCCACCGAAATGCGGCTCCGTGAGCTGGCCACGGAACTGGAGGCCAAGGTTCAGGCACGCACCCAGGAACTACACCAGACAGTGGAAGCACTACAAGCCACCTTCCAGGGTGCCCCCGACACCGTGCTGGAGATGGACGCCACCGGCTGCATCATCAATGCCAATCCGGCAGCGCAACGGCTCTTCGGCCTGGCGCAGGAGCAGCTCAACGGCCAGTCACTCAGCACCTTTCTGCCCACGGCGGATGTCGAGGAGTTCAGCGAGTTTTTTGAGGAGGCAAAGCGCGTGTCACCACACATCCGCGCCACCGCGCCCCGCGAGTCCATGCTGCGGCATGCTGACGGCACCATGATTCCAGTCGAGGTGGCCATCGGCGTCAGCCCGAGGCTTGATCACTTCACCGCCTTCATCCGCGACATCTCGAGACGTCGCAATCTGGAGGCCGAGGTGATGCACGTCGCCATGGATGAGCGGCGGCACATCGCCCAGGATCTACACGACAGCCTGTGCCAGGAAATCAGCGCCGTGCATTTCGCCGTAGCCGCCCTGGCCCAACGCCTGAAGACCGGCCAGTCCGGCGAGGCGGAAATCACCCGCAAAATCAGCCTCATGATCGAGGAGACGCTGGATCACACGCGCCACATCGCCCACGGCCTTGGTCCCGTGATGGAGGAAGGCGACGATCTCGTGCGCGCCCTCCGGCGGCTTGCGCGCACCACCGAAGACCTGTGCAAACTGCCATGCAGCATGCAGGCCAACGGCCACTTTGCTGATGTGGACCGTGATGTCGGCACCCAGCTTTACTACATCGCGCAGGAGGCGCTGAACAACGTGCTGCGACACGCACATGCCAGCAAAATGGATATCGATCTTTCCCGCGTTGAGAACGAATTGGTTCTGCGCGTTGCCGACAATGGCGGTGGCTGCCATCCCTCCGGCGAATCGGCCGGGCGTGGACTGCGCTTCATGCGCTACCGGGCCGCCGCCCTAAATGGCACCTTGCGCTTGCGCAAGCGGCCCGCAGGCGGCACAGAACTTGAATGCCGCGTGCCTGTTGTCACCTGAGCGACGAGTGCGCTTAACTAGCAAACACGCCATGAAATCATCTCACCCATCCCGCATTCGCGTGCTGATCGTGGACGATCATCCCTTTCTGCGGCAGGGCGTGACCCTCAGCATCCAGACAGCCGACGATCTCGAGCTCTGTGGCGAAGCGCCTGACTCCACCACCGCCATTCGCCTGGAGGAGGAGACCCGGCCAGATGTCGTGGTGACAGACCTTACCCTGCCGGACAAAAGCGGCCTGGAGCTCATCCACATCCTCCATGAACGCCGCCCCGGCCTGAACATTCTCGTACTCTCCATGCATGAGGAGGACTTGTATGCCGAGCGCTGTCTGCGTGCCGGAGCCAAAGGCTACCTGATGAAGAGCAAGGCACCCGACCATCTCGTCAATGCCATCCGCGAAGTCGCCGCTGGGCGCATCTATGTCAGCGGCAACCTCGCCCAGCGCCTGCTGCAAATTCTCACCCAGCAGGCGAACACCCCGACGTCGGAACGCCCGGATTCGCTCAAGGAGCTGAGCAACCGCGAGTTTGAAGTCTTCGAGCTCATCGGCCGTGGCAAGACCGCCAAGGAAATCGCCCACATGCTCGGCATCAGCTCCAAAACCGTGGATGTCCACCGCGTGCGCATCCGTGACAAACTCAACATCCAGACCAACCCGGACCTGATCCATCACGCCGTCCGCTGGGTGCAGGCGCACGAAGGCGGCACCGTGGTCTGAACAAGTCCTCCCCTCAATCGACGTAAGGCGGGAGTTGCTGCGGCGTTACCACCCAGATGAATCCCATTCCGCGCCGTCATTTCCTCAAAACCGCCGCCCTCAGCACGCTCGCCGGGCCAAACATTCTGCGTGCGGCCGATTCAAAGCAGAAAATCCGCGTCGCCTGCGTCGGCATCGGCAACATGGGCAACGGAGCAGTCAGCGGTTCGCGTGATGAGGAGATCGTGGCGTTCTGCGATGTTGATTGGCGGGAGCTGGGCGGACGCAGCGCTGCTGAAATCGCCAAGAAGCACCCGCACGTGCCGAAGTTCACCGACTTCCGCGAGATGTTGGACAAAAAAGGCGGCGAGATCGACGCCGTGCTCATTTCCACGCCGGATCATACGCACTTCGCCGCCGCGATGGCTGCCATGGAGGCAAAGAAGCACATCTTTGTGCAGAAGCCGCTCGCCCATAACATTTGGCAAGTGCGCACGCTGCAAAAAGCCGCGAAGAAGTACGGCGTGCAGACGGTGATGGGCAATCAAGGCCACTGCTGGGAAGGCATCCGGCTGGTGAAGGAATGGTTTGAAGCCGGTGTGCTCGGCGAGGTGAAGGAAGTTCACTGCTGGACGGATCGCCCAAAGGGCAAAGTCGGCTTCATCAATCCGCCGCCCACCCAGGCGGCCAAGACCACACCAGTGCCGGTAGGCGTCTCGTGGGATTTATGGCAGGGGCCAACAGCGGAACGTGAGTTCAGTCCCGAATATCTGCCGCAGTTCTGGCGCGGCTGGTGGGACTATGGCTGCGGGGGTCTGGGCGACATCGGCTGCCATTGCCTTGATGCACCATTCTGGGCGCTGCAACTCGGCATGCCGGATAAAGTCGAGCTCGTGGAGCAGGAAAAATGGGATCATCGCGCCTACACCGCCCCGGCCTCACGCATCATCTTCCATTTCGCCGCGCGGGGCGAACTGCCGCCGGTGCAGGTTCATTGGTATGAAGGCGGTCTGCTACCCGCAGCGCTGCCTGACATGCCAAAAGGCCTCCCCGACAACGGCATGATCATGAAAGGCAGCAAGGAAACGCTCTTCTCCGACGGCATGCGCGTGCAAAGCCCGCAGCTCTGGCCCCGCGAGCGCATGACACCACTGATCGACATTCTTCGACGCAAACCGCTGTCACGCTCCGTCGCCGGTGAACCCATCGGCGAACTCTTCGCCGCGATCCGTGGCGACATCCCGCATGCAGGCTCCCATTTCGACTACGCCTGCCCGCTGACCGAACTGGTGAACACCGGCGTGATGGCCATCCGCTCCGGTAAAACCGTCGAATGGGACGCCGCAAACATGAAGGTGAAGGGCGACGACTCCTTCGACGCCTGGATCAAAGAACCCGTCCGCGAAGGCTGGAGCTACGGCGAAGATTTGTGGCAGGCGTGATCTGGATACGGCGAAAGAAGCGCACTCAGGACGGTGTTCACCATCGCTCCATGTTCCGTTTCTTCGCACTCCTGCTATTTTCTTCGCTCGTCATTCCACATGCGTCGTTCGCGGCGCCGCCCCCGAACATTCTCTACATCCTCGCCGATGACCTCGGCTACGGCGATCTGGCCTGCTACGGCGGCAAGGTCATCCACACGCCGCGCATCGACCAGATGCGTGCGGAGGGGCTGAAGCTCACACAGCATTACTCTGGCTCGTGCATGTGTGCGCCCACGCGCTCGTCATTACTCACCGGATTTCACACCGGGCACGGTCGCATCCGCAACAATGGCTCGCACCTCAGTCCGCCGGGCAAAGGCCAACCGACGCTGCTGCCCGAAGACGTAACGATCGCCGAAGTGCTCAAGCAGGCGGGTTACATCACCGGTGTGATCGGCAAGTGGGGCTGTGGTGATGAAGGCTCCACGGGGGTTCCCAATGACCAGGGATTTGATCACTGGTTCGGCTATTTGGATCAAACCGACGCGCATCATTACTACCCGCCCTTCCTGTCGCGGAACCGCGAGAAGGTGCTCTACCCGGACAATCCCGAAAAGCGTACGCACTACAGCCATGACATATTCACGCAGGAGGGCGTCGAATTCATCAAGGCACATGCAAAGAAGAAGCCGTTCTTCCTCTACATGGCCTACACGATCCCGCATGTGGACCTCGACGTGCCGGACGACTCAAAGCAGCCCTACATCGGCAAGATCGAAGAGACCGAGCCTTATGGCACGCCGGGTGGCCAGCACTACCGCCATGAACCGCGCCCGCATGCCACCTTTGCCGGCATGATCAGCCGACTTGATCGCGATGTGGGCCGCTTGCTCGACCTGCTGAACGAACTCGGCATCGCCAAGGACACGCTGGTCATTTTTTCCAGTGACAACGGCCCCACGTCCGCTGGTGGTGCCGATCCAAAGTTCTTCGATGGCAACGGCCCGCTACGCGGCATCAAGTTTGAGCTCTATGAAGGCGGCATCCGCTGCCCGTTCATCGCCTGGCGGCCCGGCACCATCGCGCCGGGCACCGAATCCGCGCACATCTCCGCCCACTGGGACATGCTGCCCACCTTTGCCGAACTCGCCGGGGTCGCAGCACCTGCGAACATCGACGGCATCTCCATGTCACCGCTTTTGAACGGCAAGCCCGACGCGCAACAGCAGCACGAGTATTTCTACTGGGAGGCTTACAACAACAACGGCCAGCAGGCCGTGAGACGCGGACCGTGGAAGGCCGTGCGCACCGGCATCCTCAAGAACCCCGCGAAGCCACTTGAACTTTACAACCTCGACACTGACCTCGCCGAGACCACCGATGTTGCCACACAGCATCCCGACATTGCCGCCGAAATGCTCGCGCTCATGCAGCAGAGCCACACGCCCAACGAGCATTACGACTGGAAACCCGCAGGCAAACCCAAGGCCAAAGCCGGCAAGAAGAAGTGATGCCCTCCTTTCTCATGCATTTACACACTGCCCTCTTCAGCAACGAGTGGCGGAAGGATTGACTGCGGGCAAAACCAAGCATGGCGCAGTCGTTACCTTCACCTCGCCTGTTTCAAGCCCACCATGACTCAACGATCCTGCCTCAAGCTCACGCCGCTGCTTGCCTTCACAGCAAGCGTGTTCTGCGGCATCGTCCCTGCTCAGGAAGCGGCCGAACGCATCACGCAGGATTCATTTCAGACGCTGAATGCCTGGAAGCTCTCCGCCATCCGCCCTGCCGTGGTGGACTAAAACGGCGGCGTGCTCATGCAGGGCACACTGGATCGCAACAATCCTCTGCGGCGTGAGCTGGCGCAGCCGTTTCGCGGTGCGGAGCTATTTGTGCGCTTTCAGCTCCGCTACGATCCGCCGGAGGACGAGGGCGAGTTCTTCGTGATGTGGCTGGATCGGCTCGACGGCGGAGATCGCGCGGTGCATTCGGAGAACGTGCCGAATATCGGCGTGCATGTGGCCGACACCGGTCCGAAGAAGGGCAAGACGGTCTTCATCGTCCGCATCGGTGGCGCGAAGACGGCCTGGAGCACCGTGGAAATGCTGCGCGGACGCACCTACGAGGTTGTGGACCGCCTGTCGAAGAGCGAAGCGACCGAACGCGCCGATTTCGACCGATTTGACCTCTGGGTCGATCCGAAGGCCGCAGACCTCGACAAGCCGGACGCCAGCATCAAAAACCCACAGGACGTGAATTTTGTGCGCTGGATCGGCTTTGGCACCGGACGCAAAACAGAGCGCGAAGATCGCATCCACGTCGATGACCTCGTTCTCAGTCGCACCTGGCAGGACGTGCTGAAACACGGCGAATCGACGCCGCTGGCCCAAACCGCCCCCAAACCGCCGCCTTCGCCGAATTCCACCTCGGATCACTGGGCCTTCCAACCGGTGAAGCGCCCTGCTCTGCCGAAGGTGAAACGCGAGAAGTGGATTCGTACGCCTGTGGATATCTTCATCGCAGCGAAGCAGGAATCCAAGGGCCTCAGGCCCGCCGCAGAAGCCACACCGCGCACCCTTGTGCGACGTCTCTACCTTGATCTGCTCGGCCTGCCGCCAACGCCCGCAGAGATCGAAGCCTTCGTCTCCGACAAGTCGCCGGACGCTTATAAAAACCTCGTCAACAAGCTCCTCGACTCCCCGCACTACGGCGAGCGCTGGGCGCGCTACTGGCTCGATCTTGCACGCTGGGGCGAGAGTCATGGCAATCAGCACGACATCCCGCGTCCGTATGCCTGGCGCTACCGCGACTACGTCATCGACAGCTTCAACAGCGACAAGCCTTACGGCCAGTTCATCACCGAGCAGCTCGCGGGCGATGAATTGAAGCCGTATTCCGATGAAAATCTCATCGCCACCTGCGAACTCGACCGCACCCGCCACAATCCCAGCGTGACACCCGAGCGCGAGGAGCAGGCCCTGCGCCGCACGCTTTACCTCTACCAGCGCCGCAGCGAGATGCCCGCCGTGATGCAGATGTTCGACGCGCCGGAACTCATCGCCAGTTGCCCGCAGCGCGGCGTTTCCACCGTCGCTCTGCAGCCGCTCTACCTGCTCAACAGCGACTTCATGATGCACCGCGCCGAAGCCCTGGCAGACAAGGTGTATCTGCACGCTGGCGAAGACGCTGCGAGGCAGGTCGAGACCGCGTTTCAGCGCACGCTCGGCCGCACACCGGCTGCCGACGAGAAAAAGCAATCCATCGCCATGCTCGCCACCTACGGCGACAAACGCGACGCCTTGATCCAGTTCTGCCACGCGCTGCTCAACCTCAACGAGTTCGTTTACATCCCATGACACCGCCTGCGAGACATGCTGGTAAAATGATGGCGGGCAGAATGATGGCTTTGAACAACTGAATCCCATCATTTTACCCCTCATCATTCTACCAAACTCTTTTCTTATGAATGCCCTGCCCCCAATCTCCCGCCGTGACATGCTGTAACGCAGCACGCTCGGATTTGGCTCCGTGGCACTCACCGCGATGCTCGCGCAGGAAGCCCGTGCCAAAGAAGGCGACCACACGCGCCTGCATTTCATGGGGCCGCATCTGCGTCCGCGCGCGAAGAGCATCATCTTCCTCTTCATGAGCGGTGGCCCGGGCCAGACGGACAATTTTGACCCGAAGCCACTGCTGCAAAAACTCGAAGGCCAACCCGTGCCGGAAAGCATCGCCGTGAACGTGCCGAAGATCCCGCGCTCCGGCGTGAACTCGCCGCTCATGGCCTCGCCCTTCAGCTTCCGCCAATACGGCGAGAGCGGCATCCCAGTAAGCGAACTGTTTCCCGAAACCGCACGCCTCGTCGATGACCTCTGCGTGATCCGCTCGATGAACCACCGCATCCCCGTGCATGGTCCGGGCGAATGCGTCGCACTCACCGGCACCGCACTCGGCGACCGGCCCAGCATGGGTGCCTGGATGACCTACGTCCTCGGCAGCGCCAGCGGTGATCCACCCGGCTTTGTTGTGATGCTTTCGAACACCACAGGACCCGCCCCACAGTGTCCCGGCTGGGGTCCGGGCTTTCTGCCGTCGCGTTATCAAGGCACCGTCGTCGATTCCAAAACGGCGTGCCCTACACGCGCATGCCCGGCGTCTATGACGACCCCAAACGCCGCCGCCAGCTCGACTACATCGAGTGGATGAACAAGGCGCACCTCGCCAAACAGGGCGTCGATTCCGAACTCGAAGCGCGCATCGCCTCCTACGAACTCGGCTTCGTCCCTATCTCCCCCGCCGATCTCCACGCCACGCTGCTCCACGCCCTCGGCCTTGATCAGCACCGCGTCATCTACAGCTACAACACGACGAGATCCCCACCGCCTTCGGCGGCGAAGTCGTGCGCGAGGTGTTTGCCTGAAGTAGCCATCTTGCTCCGTCGAGATGAGCACAGCGCTGACAAAAACAAGCCGCGCTTCCGTACTTGAAGGCGGCTTTCTGACCGCGAAAGCGTTCAGCTCATCTCGCGGAGCGAGATGACTACTTTGCTTCGCCACTCACGTTCACAAATACTCCTGCTCATGCTTCGTCTCGCTCTCATCTCCCTCTTCATCGCCACGACTCACGCGCAGGAGATCCGTCGCACACCGCTCACCCTGCGTGAGGGTGGCACGGTCGAAAAACCGGCGGTCTTTAATGGCAAGGGCATGATCATCGACCTAGGTATCGACGTGACCACGCACGATTGGCAGAAAAACGGCGATGTGTGGACCTCGAATGGTCCGATTCCCGATCATCCGCCCGTCGCCGACACGCAGCGTGCGGCCTTGTTCATCGAGGAAGTCCCCATGCGCATTGTGCGTGATCGCCAGGCCGAAACGGCGAGTGGAATCAAAGGCAACATCATCTACGCGGCCCCAGCATCGCTCAAACCCGGCGAGATGGGCTTCACCGCCGAGGGCGCGATCTACTTCCGCTGGCCTGCCGAAAAAAAGCCCGGCAGCGCGCACATCATCCTGCTTCCTGGCAATCTCGCGAGCTGCGTTTCCATCGCCTGCTCCTACCTCACGGTGCGCAACATCACGGCCATCCACGACGCCAACGACGGCTTCAACATCCACGGCGACCGCATCGGCATCCGCCTCGAAAATGTGAAGGCCTTCTCCAACGGCGATGAAGGCATCAGCGCACATGAAACCGTCCAAATGGACGTCGTGGACGCCGAAATCGCCTGGAACGGCTCCTCCGCAGGCGGCGTCGCCGATGTGAACGACAGCATCACGACCTACACGAACTGCGAACTGCATCACAACCGCGGCGCGGCGTTCAGTTTCGCCGGGAAGTCACATCGCGTAACAAACTGCATCATCCATCATCAGGCGAAGGACTTCGAGATGCGCGAGGACGCCAAGCTAGAGCAATCTGGCGTCGAGTGGCGAAGGGAATGAGCTGATCCATCAGTACCCGCCTGAGCAGATCTTGCCGCCTGCGCCATTAAGCGTGCCCGCGGCTTCGCGCTTGCTGTAGTCATCCATCATCGCGGCAGTCGCCGTGGCACCGCAGCGGGAGCCGCCGAGATCGCGGACCTTAATGAGGCCGTCGAGATCACGCACGCCACCGGCGGCTTTGACCTGGACTTTAGGCGACACGCTGGCCCGCATGAGCGCGAGATCGTGCTCGGTGGCACCCTTGTAGTTGTAGCTGCCGTCGGGTTGCTTCACGAAGCCGTAGCCGGTGCTGGTTTTGACCCAGTCGGCTCCGGCACGCTCGCAAATCTCGCAGAGCTTGCGCTTGAAGTCGTCGCTGCTCAGCCCCGCGCCGCCGTTGGTGAGGTAGTCGTTTTCAAAGATGACCTTCACTTTTGCGCCGTGCTGGTGCGCTTCATCGCAAACGGCTTTCACATCGGCCTCGACGTATTCAAAGTCACCACCGAGGGCTTTGCCGATGTTGATGACCATGTCGATCTCGTTTGCGCCATCTTTACAGGCCAGTTCGGTCTCGTAGCGTTTCGATTCGGTGCAGCTGTTGCCATGCGGGAAGCCGATGACCGCGCCAACAAGCACGCCAGAGCCGCGCAGCCACTCGACGGCCTGCTTAACGGCGTAGGGCTTGATGCAGACGGAGGCGACTTGGTATTGCGCGGCGACTTGGCAGCCTGCCTCCAGATCCGCGTCCGTCATCGTGGGATGCAGGAGGCTGTGGTCGATCATCTTGGCGAGCTCGGAATAGCTGTATTTCATGGTGTGTGGATTGGCTTAGCCACTTCCTAAATTGGCTTAGCCACTTGTCAAAGCGCGATTCAGCCACAATGTCGCATCCGTGGCCAAATCAGCTTCCTTTCACGAACAACTGATCGAAAAACTGCGGAAACTCCTCCGCAGCCGTCAGTTCGTGCCTGGAGCCAAGTTTCTCACCGAGCGCGATATTGCTGAGCGCTTCGAAACGAGTCGGCCAACGGCCAACAAGGCGCTTAGCAGCCTGGTTTCGGCAGGTTTGTTGGAGTTTCGCCAGGGCGCGGGCACATTCGTGCGCGAGAGCGTGCTGGATTATGATCTGCAACATCTTGTCAGTTTCACCGACAAAGCCAGAGCGGCTGGGAAGGAGCCGGGAACGCAGGTGATCGCGTTTCAAAAGCTGACTGCCGCAGATGCGCCTGCTGAAGTGGTTCAAGCGCTGAAAATGCAGCCGAGTGACTCATTGCTGTATCTTGAACGCATTCGTCTCGCGGACGGGCAGCCGGTGATTTATGAGCGCAGGCATGTCGTGGCGCGCTTTTGCCCAAGCATGACAAAGACTGACACCAAAGGATCGCTTTACGGCTTTTGGACGACGCAGTGTAAACTCACGATTTCGGGTGCTTCAGAGTCTATTCGTGCGGTGAACGCCAAGAAGGTTCAGGCGGTGCATTTGAAGGTGCCGACACACACAGCCTGCTTGCAGGTCATCGCTACGGGCTTACTCGCCAGTGGCGTGCCGTTGTGGTATGAAGAGACACTGTATCGCAGTGACGTGTATGAGTTCCGCAACCAACTCGGCGGTGTTTCAAGTCCCAAACCGGCCCAAGGCCGAATGAGATGATGCGCTTTATTCGAGTCGAATCTCGGGACTCGATACAGTCAAAGTGGAGCCGTTTTCCTGGTGCGCGTGCACGGTGATGACATTCAGCGTTTTCACATCGCCCCCGACCGTCGTTTCACCCGTGTAGGTGGCTGATCTGGACTTTTTCAGCGGCGCAGAACTCCATGCGTCGAACTCCATGGCGATGGAGTAATCGGGGTGGCGATTCATGGACCACCAAACGCTGTTTTCCTGTGGTTCACTGCCGTCAGGAAAGACAACCGTTACGGCGAGGCGATGCGTGGCCCTATCCCATTGCGTGGTGACTTTCGGTGGTGCCACCATGCGGCGTGTGGCGAAGAAGTGATGGGTGGCGAAGGCGTAGAGATTTTCATCAACCTCGGGCATTCCACCGACTGATTTGATAAAGCCAGCCTCCTTCGCGCCGCCATGTTGGCCGCCGGGAACGATATAAACGGGCAGAGCAGGAAAGAGGCGACCGAGTTCGACGAGGCCGGGGCTGACGTTATCATTGGAGCCTTGGTTGTAGAAGATCTCAGTGCCACGTTTCTTGAGCACGTCGAGGTAGTTCGTGGTGTGGCAAGCTTCCCAGGCGGCGGTGCATGCGGTTTTCATCTCCGCATCGTTCCAGCCAGCATCGCGGGCCATCTTCACGGTGATGCGTTCATCGGAGCGTGCTTTTTGACGCACGAGCAATTTTTCGCGGCCAATAGGATCGGTCATGGCGGCGATGAAGGCTTCATTCATCTTCACGATTTTTTCGGACATCATGCCTTCGACATACGGGCCGCCTGGACTCTCGATGACAGGGGCGACGACGGGCATGATGGCGGTGAAGCGATCATCCGCGATGCCTGCCGCTGCCGTGGCGACGCCGCGCTTCGAGCCTCCAGTGGCGAGCACTTTCTTTGGCTGAAACACAGCCTTTTCCGCGATGGCTGTGGTCAGCGCACGCATGTCACTGATGCCCCAGATCCAGGCTGGCGTGTAGCGCGTGTCCTTGGTCTGGATGAAGTGCTCCTCCATCATGAGGTGGAGTTTGCCGAGCGGTTCCATGGCATCAATCGGCACCATGCCGATGAAGACGAGGCCCACGCCATGCTCTTTAAGCAGGCGCAGCTTCGCGCCGGTGGCACTGGCCACTTTTAACTGCGAGCTGGTGTTCTCGATGAGCACATTCGTACAAACGCCGGTCGCAGGTGCGAGCATTGTCACGGGCATCCGCACCTTCATGCCGGGCCACCATTCGCAGACGGTGATCTCGACGAGCTTTTGCCTGATCGCTGTGTCTTTGGGATTGAGGTGCCAGTCTTCGATGACTTTCGTTTCCAGCGTTGAGGTATCGCGCACGGAGGCCATGTCGAATCTGCCGATGGTGATGTCGGCATGGGCAAATAGAGCGGACAAGGCAAAGGCGGCGAAGGTGCTTGGGAATTTCATGGCCTTTATCAACGCTGCATCGCGGCTTCATATTGGGGCTTGTCGTGAATATCGCATAGGAGTGACACGGTTCCGGTCACGGGTGGTCAGCGCCGCGCTGCAGGAAGACGGACCTCAGTTCACGGTGAAGGCGTTCGTTAGTGTCCGCAGTTGACCGGTGGAGGTGCCGTATCGGACATCAATGGTGCGGGTCCCGACCGTCGTGCCTGCGGCGATGGTAAAGGTCGCCTGCACCAGTGTTTGGCTGGGGCGTGAGATATTGCTCACGGTGATCCCGGTGCCGGCTATCACCGAAAAGACCTGCACATTTGCGGGTGGAAGCGGCAGCGGGAAGTCGATGACGACGTTCACTGTGGTGCTGCGTGCGCCAGTGTTTGGCAGCACGGTGTTGGGTCCGCCACTCGTCGGCAGCGAGCTGGTGAAGTAGGTGCCGGGCATGCCCACCTTGTCATAGCTACTGACCCCTGCGCGTTGCGTACGGTAGAAGCGGCGTGATTGACCCGTGGCACCGCCAGTCTCGGTGGCGCTGCCGAACTGACTGCCCGCGACTGTGATAGGCGGAATGAGTGTGGTCCACGCGGTGAGATCGGCGGAGGCTTGGATGTTGTAGCTGCCGCCTTCGACCCCATTCCAAGTGAGCGTGACGTTGCCATTGCCGCTGTTGACGCCGAGGTCACCGATGGTGTCGTCTTTGAATGGGCCGCCGATGAAAGACGTGGCCACGGACTCACTGATCGCTGTGACTGTATTGCCCGTCGGGTTGCCGTAGAACTGACGGCCCGTGGTGTAAGGGAAGGCGGGTGTGTTGTCGGCATTGATCGTGGTGAAGTAGGCCCAGGTGCCAGCAGGGAACTCCGGCGTGACGCAGAAGCGCACGTTCTGCTCATTGAGATCAAAGTGCGTGCCGAAGGTGAAGCCGAGATCGCCGAGGTAATCGAAGTCCTCAATGTAGTGACCGAGCAGAAAGGTGGCATTGATGGCAGGCCCATATTGATTCGCGGCCAGGGCTGCGCTGCGTGCTTGGATGCGCGCGGCCCATGCGGGCAATGTGATGCGGCCAGTGCTTGTCAGGTTTGTGGTGCCGTTGCTGCCATTGCGCAGCACGAAGCCTGAGGTCATACGGCGGATGGCGCTGCTGGCGCTATTCGGATCACTGTAGCCAAAGGGGCCATACACGGGTAGGCCGTCATTGGCCCAGGCGACGATGGGTGAGTGCCGAGTGGGTGCGGTGCTGTCCTCGGTGTAAACATTGGTGGTGGCATTGTAGCTGACGTGATCGCCGAGCTGATAGCGCAGGCCGAGCGGCTGCGCGTGGTAGTGGTAGTTGTTGCCCGCTTGGTGCGCGAGTGCCGCATCAAAGGTGACACCTTCGTTGTGATAGCCATCGCGATTCCAGATGCCATCGCCGGTGAAGGCACCGCCGGGTGTCGCGTCTGCCGTGTTGGTGTTTGAGTAAGAGAAGGCATCGCGACTATCGAACATGCTCACGCCATTGACCATTCGGCCCGTGGCACCGAGGCCAGTGCTCACCTTGGTCGTGGGGACCGTCGGCGTGCGCGGGAAGCGATAGGTGGTGGCTGTGTTGGACGGGTAGTTCGGGAAGAGATTGGTCTTCGCTGCATTCAAATACCAAGGCCCCATGATGTGGCTAGCCAGTCCTGTGGTGTGGATGTAAACCCAACTCGCGGAGTAATCGATCTGGTTCACATCCGCGTAAGCCGCTGTGCTCTGCGTGCCTGTGCCGCGGCTCCACGTGGTGGCTGGAGTCCGCGCAGTCTGATCTGCCAAGGCAGGATAGATGCGGGCGTAGTTGCCGCTGTTTGAAGTGAACCAAGATGAGAGCAATGGTGTGCTAGGCACACCCGTGGAGCCGAGGCTAGCGACCTTTTGTTTCAGCGCCACATAGGCAGCCTGCGCCGCACTGCTGATGCTACTGCCGAGCAAGTTCGTGAGTTGATTGGCATCCGTGGTTTGATTCATGAACTCCTCATGCCCATCATCAAACTGGAGCAAGGTGTAGCCCGCAGCGTCAGTGAGCGCCCGGCCTGAGACGTTGCTCGTGAGGCCTGTGCCGAACATTTGGCTGAAGGCGGTGCGCTCTGTGTCGGTGGTGTTCTTCAGCACTGGCAGCAGGCTCTTGGAATCGAGCGTATTCGCTGCGGGCTGTGTGGTTGACACGCTGATGCCTGCAAGCTCTAGGATGGTTGAATAAAGGTCCACAGCGTTCACCGGCACGGTGCTGTCGCGGTTCGGACTGACCACTACTGGACCTGCGATGATGAGCGGCACGCGCGTGCCACCCGCATAGATCGTCTCCTTCGAATGCGCGGCGTTGTAGGGTGTCTGGATGACGTTCTGCGCCGTGCCATTGTCGCCGATGAAGATGACGTTCGTCGTGGTGAGGTTGACGTTAGCTAGCACACGCCCCACCTCGGTATCGAGCGCCTCGCACATCGCCTCGAAGTAGCCGCGATTCGTCGCTGGGTAAGTGTGCCCATTGAGCAAAGCCGTGGGTGGCGCGTGCAAAGGCGCGTGCGGTGCATTGAAAGCACACCATGCAAACCAAGGCGTGCCTGATGGCCGCGTGGTGATGAAGGAGATGACGTCGTTCGCCGTATCCGTCGTCGCGTAAGTCGTGGATGAACTCGTGACGTTGTTAGTGATCTTCGTCCATGCATTGAAGTCCGGTAGCGCGCCTATGATGGTGCCAGCAAAGCTAGGCCAGCCGCCAATCGTGCGCGGCGTGTCATTCGTCCCTGCACCCGAGTTGAGATGCCATTTACCAAACATCGCCAGTGAGTAGCCCAGCGCTGAGTTCGCCGCAAAAGCATCCGGCAGGGTGAACTCGGCTGCGCTGAGTTGCGGGCTCGTGGCATCCGTGAGCTGCGCGCCGATGCCCGTGCGGAACGGCTGCCGCCCCGTCAACATACAGGCCCGCGTCGGCGAGCAAGTCGGCTGCGAATACGCATTGCGAAACAGCACTCCACTGTTTTTTAGCGCGGAGATATTTGGCATCAGCGGCAGCGGTGCACCGGCACTCGCTGTGAGTGGGAAGCTATCAATGCCGATGTCGTCGGCGATGATCAGCAGCACGTTCTTCGACTGCGCGGCGGCATGGCTAACAAAAAGCAGCATGGCAGCAGCGAGCAAGGTGGCGACGCTAGGGAAGATAGGAATGAACTGTTTCATGATTGTCATGGTGACATGATGAACCTTTCAGGAGCATGAACGCAGCGAAATAAAGCGCTTAGATTTTGCTCGTGCATTTTCACCTTTCTGAAAGGTTGGCGTGGCTATCATCCCGGCTCACACTCTGACCTCACCCATGCGCATCCTTGTTGTCGAAGACGAGCCTGACCTGCTCCGCATCCTTGCCAGGACGCTGCGCGAGGAAGGCTATGCCGTGGACGAGGCAGCCGATGGCGAGGACGGTCTATTCAAAGCGGAGGGCGTGGCCTATGACGCTATCATCCTTGATGTGATGCTGCCCGTGATGGATGGCTGGGAGATGCTGCGGCGCTTGCGACAAACGAAGCGCACGCCCGTGCTCATGCTCACCGCACGCATCAAGACCGCGGACCGCGTGCGCGGCCTTGATGCGGGCGCGGACGATTATTTGCCCAAGCCCTACGACACCGATGAGCTGCTGGCCCGCCTGCGTGCGCTGATTCGGCGCACCGGTTCCGTTGCCACCACTTCCATGAGCATCGCCGATGTGAGCATCGACTTCGCCGCTCGCAAAGTGACACGCGGCGGCTCAGAGCTGCCGCTGACCCTGCGCGAATACACGCTGCTGGAGTATCTGGCACAGCACCGTGGCAGGCTCGTCTCACGCACCGAACTCTACGAGCATCTCTACGACGAAAGCAGCGACACGCTCTCCAACTTGCTCGACGTCATCGTCTCCAACCTGCGCAAAAAGATCGGTCACGAACTCATCACCACGCGCCGAGGCCACGGCTACTGCATCGAATGAAACCGTCCCACTCGCTGCGCTGGCGCATCCAGGTCTGGCATGGTCTGCTGCTCTGCGTCGTCGTCACCCTCTCCGGCATCGCCGCGTATCAGCACCAGCGCACCAGTGAGCTGCGCCGCATTGATCGTGAGCTGCGTGAGCGCGTGGCCGTCGTCTTGGACTCCATGCCCATCATCAGTGCATGGGCCAGGCAAGAGAGGGAAGGACCCTCTGCCGCCGTCGCTGACAGACTGCCCTTGGCGCTGCCTGCGGTCACCGCCGCATTGTTTGATCCGCAGCGCAATCCCGCATTCTACTTCATCGTCTGGCGGCGAGACGGCAGCGAGTCAGCGCGCTCCGCAGGCGCACCCTCCGGCGTGCCAGCGCCCGAGCATCCCGCAGCAGGCGAACTCGGAGCCGTGGACCGCACTCGTGGAGTCTTCCGCGAGGCCTTCATATTCACCCCGCCCGGCGAATGCCTGCTCGCAGGCCGGTCCACCGAGCCAGAGACGGCCGCACTGCGTGAATACTCACATGGCATCATCACACTCGCCCTCGCCGTTCTTGGCCTCGGCCTCGGCGGCGGTTGGTGGATCACCACACGCGCCCTGAAACCCCTCAGGGCCATCGCAGCCACCGCAGAACGCATTTCCGAAGGACAACTCAGCTCGCGCATCAGCGAGCCGGAAAAAGACAGCGAACTCGGTGAACTCGCCGCCGTCCTCGACGCCACCTTTGCCAAACTGGAGACCGCATTCGCGCAGCAGACACAGTTCACCGCCGATGCCGCGCATGAACTCTGCACACCGCTCAGCATCATCATCTCCCACGCCCAGCGCGGTCTGCGCGGCGAGCGCAGTGCGGAGGAAAATCACGAGCTGTTCGACGCCTGTCTGCGCGCCGCCAAACGCATGCACCGTCTGACGCAATCCTTGCTCGAACTCGCTAAACACGATGCCAGCACCGACTCCCAGCAGCAGGCCCCCTGTGACCTCGCCACACTCGTCGCAGAAAGCGTCGAACAAATGCGCCCTGCGACCACCGAGAAGAAAGTCACTCTGTATCTCCATCTCACACCCGCTACCTGCCATGGCCACGCCGACGGCATCACTCAGATCGTCTTGAACCTACTCGCCAACGCCATCGAGCACACCCCAGCGGGCGGCAGCATCACGCTGCAAACCCAGGCTGACACCGCGCACGCCATCTTCACCATCATCGACACCGGGCCCGGCATCGCCGCCGAGCACCTGCCGCATCTCTTCGACCGCTTCTACCGCGCCGATCCCTCTCGCAGCCGTAGCACCGGCGGTGCCGGCCTAGGCCTCGCCATCAGTCGCACCATCGCCGAAGAACACAGCGGCAGCATCACGGTCGAAAGCACACTCGGCCAAGGCACCACGATGACCGTGCGACTGCCTGTGAACTAGTTGGCAACGGAATGATTCTTCAGCGGCATTCATCCAATCGAAAGGTTGGCTTTCTTATAACGGCCTAATGATCGCCAGACGCACGCTGCTCTTCATTGCCGCTTCCTTGCTCGCCGCCTCGCTTGATGCCGCCGTGCCCGGCCAGCCTTACGCGGGCTTGTGGCATTTGAAGGACACGGACCCGGATTACATTTTGAACTACGACATCAACACTGACCCGAACGCGCCTTACATGCGCTCGGGCACGGCGCTGGCGAATCGAGGGCGCAATGCGAGCTTCAAGATCAATGCGACGGCGCGCACGGGTGAGGGCGGCGTCACGGCCTTGTCGTCGTTTCATGCGGCGGCCAACCATCCGGCGCAGGGCGAGAAGACGGCGGCCTTCCTCGATTACTATGCCTTTGCGCACTGGCAGTATGTGGATCAGCTCGTGATCTGGGGCGGCTCTGCGGGCGCGGGGATCATCCTCGCGCCGAATCCCACGATCATTGACGCCGGGCACCGCAGCGGGGTGCCCGTGCTGGGGAATCTATTTTTCCCGCCCACGGCCTATGGCGGGAAGATCGAGTGGGTGCAGGCGATGGTGCTGAAGACGGGCGCGGTTTATCCAGTCGCGGACAAGCTCATCGCCATCGCGAACTACTGCGGCTTCGATGGCTGGTTCATCAATCAAGAGACGGCGGGCGGCGATGCGGCGCTGGCGACGGAGGTGCGCAACTTCATCAAATACCTCAAGGCGAACTCGACGCTGAAGATCATGTGGTATGACGCGATGACGGAGACGGGCACGGTCAGCTGGCAGAACACGCTGAATTCAAACAACGACGCCTTCTTCCAAGATGGCGCGACACTGGTGAGCGACTCGTTTTTCGCGGATTTCGGCTGGACTGCGGCGAATGTCACGGGCGGTGCGAGTGTGGCCACGGGCTTGGGGCGCAGTCCGTTCGATCTCTATTTCGGTGTCGATGTGCAAACAAACGGCTCCGCCACAGTGGTCAATTGGGGCAATGTGTGGCCGACGGGCGCAGCGCATCGTGCCTCGATCGGGCTGTATCAACCGAACGAGACGTTTGATCACTCCGGCAATGACAGCGCGGTCTTCTACAGCGACGAACGCAAGTTCTGGAGCGGTGCGAACGAGAATCCATCGAATCCGCCGAACACGGCGAGCACGACGGATTGGGAGGGCATCGCGCGTGATGTACAGGAGTGGAGTCCGGTACGCGGGCTGCCATTCGTGACGAACTTCAACGTCGGCCACGGCAATCGTTTTTTCCAGCGCGGCACGCAGGTGCGCGCGGCGCTCGACAGCGCGGGCGTGGTCTTCAACTGGCATAACCTCACCACGCAGGACATCCTGCCGAGCTGGCAGTGGGTGGTGCAGACGACGAGCGCGACGCCGCTCACGCCCGCTTGGCATTGGAACGATGCTTACACCGGTGGCAGTTGTCTGCGCGTTACTGGCACGCTGGATGCGATCAATGATTTGAAGCTTTACCAAGCCAATCTCGCCATGAGCGCGAACACCTCGCTGCGTGTCGTCTATAAAGACAGCGATGCGAATGCGGCGACGAATCTGAAGGTCGCCATCGCCTTCACCGATGCGCCGACGACCATCGAGTATCTCGACATCGGCACGCGGGCGGGCACGGGATGGTCCACGAAAGTCTTCAGCATGTCCGCGTATGCCGGGCGCACGATTGGCTCCATCGGTTTTCGTTTTGATCCGACCGCCACAGGCACGGTGGCCGGCTACACGATGCAGCTCGGCGAACTCGCGGTGTACAACGGCACGCCCGCATCGCCTGCGGCAGCGACGAGCGCGCTGATCGAAAACGAATACACGGTGAGCGCCACGCGCAAGGCGTTGCGCGTGCGCTGGACGCCATCCGTCGCGACCAACGTGCGCTATTACAATGTGTATCGCCGCAACGCCGACACGACGCGCACCTGGCTGTGGGCAGCGAGCAAGGACGCATGCTTTGTGCCCGAAGTGGATCGCGCAGGCACCGAGACCTCGTGCAGCATCGAAGTCGAGGCGATGAATCAAGCAGGTGAGGTCAGCGCACCTGTGACGGCAACTTTGCTTTGGAATGATCCGCCGACGATCACGAACATCACCGCGAAAACAATCAGCGAAGGCGCATCAACAGCGGCCATCGCATTCACGATTGATGATGCGATCACACCCGCCGCATCGCTCATATTGACTGGCACATCAAGCAACACCGCACTCGTGCCGAACAGCGGCATCGTCTTCGGCGGCAGCGGCGCGAGCCGCACGGTGACGGTCACGCCAAACGCGAGTGGCGCAGGCGTTGCCACCATCACCATCACCGTCACGGATGCGGGCGGACTCACGGCGAGCGATCCCTTCACTCTCACCGTCACGCCTGCTGATGGCGTGAGCGGAGCCATCGCGCGCTGGCCATTTGATGGATCACTCGGCGACACGACTGGCAACGGCTGGAACCTCACCCACACCGGCACGGCGACTTTCTCCACGACCAAACAACAAGGCTCGCGCTCGCTGCTGTTGAATGGCACGACGGAGAATGCGTTCACCGCCACGACATTGCCCGTCGGCGAGCAATTCACGATCAGCGCATGGATTTATGTGCCCTCAGGCACCGCGCAGATTCAAACCATCGCGGCCAACTCCGCAGGCGGCAACACAACGAGCGGATTCCGCTTTTATGTGAACACATTCAACACTGGCGACGGCAAACTTTTGTTCGCCACCGGCAACGGCACTATCGCCGCGAACATCGCTTCCGCCGCGAGCACCAACGCGTTTGACCGCTGGCAGCACGTCGCCGCTGTGGTGGATCGCACCGCAGGCACTGCCACGCTGTATCGCAACGGCATCTCCGTCGCCAGCGGCACCATCCGCACCGACTTCGTGAATGATGCGGTCTTCTACCTCGGCGCGATGTCCACGCAGTTCCGCTTTCAGTCGAACATCGACGAAGCACGGCTCTACGATCAACTGCTCACCGCTGCTGACCTCGCCGCGATCATCAACGTGACCAATACCGCGCCGACGATCAGCAACGTCGCCGACCGCAGCATCGCGGTGAACACGAACACCGGAGCCGTCGCCTTCACCATCGGCGACATCGAGACCGCCGCGACCGCACTCACCCTCACCAAGTCCGCCTCCGATACGACGCTCGTGCCAAATGCGAACATCGTCTTCGGCGGCAGCGGCGCGGCGCGCACTGTCACCGTGACGCCCGCCGCCAACAAACTCGGCAGCGCCATCATCACCGTGACCGTGAGCGACGGCACGCTCACCGCCAGCGACACCTTCGTACTCACCGTCACCGGAACCGCCGCAGAGACGTGGCGCTTCGTCAACTTCAACACCACCGGCAATACCGGCACCGCCGCCGACACCGCGAACCCCGACGGCGATGCGTGGACGAACACCGACGAATACGCCCTCGGCACCAATCCCCTGTCTTCCGATGGCACCGCCATCCTCACCTCCGCGCGCTCCGGAGCAAACATCACCCTCACCTTCAGCGCGCTCCAGGCCACCGGCCCAGGTTACACCGGCCTCACGAGATTCTACGACGTGGAGACCACGACGAATCTCAGCAACGCCGCTTCATGGATCGGCCTCTCCGGCCACACGAATATCACTGGCGCAAATCAGGCCGTCACTCTCACGCAGCCACTCACCGGCGGCCCGCGCTTCTACCGGCTGAAAGTGCGGGTGCAGTGACGTCTTCCAATTCGCAGGCCGATGAAAACGTCGTGGACTAGCAGACGGTCATATTTTATAAAGGGGCAGACCCATTATTTTGGGTGCCGCTTCCCCAAGGTCCGTTTGCAGTGGCTGGGTTTGGTAATTCTAGGTTGGTGGGTGTTTGCGAAGCGCTGAGTTCATCACGCCGAGCGGTGATGGCTAGTTTGCTGGCGCTGCTTCTGTCTTTTCTGCAAACCACTGCAACCCATCGCAAACCACCGCCCCCGCCGATCCCGGTGGCTGGGTTTGGTGATTCCTGTAAAGACGCCTCCGCAAAAAGTCGCTGGGCCATTCATTCACTGAACGAGCTGATACTACCAAGGCGTTAGGAGCAGATGCGTCACATCAAAGAGGTCGAAGACATCGCACAAAACGCTCTGTTTGACTCCG
>Ga0209702_10001492_pt1 | contig 44900 bp, 45 predicted proteins | sample FRY01_FD_187210 | JGI IMG/M metagenome (GOLD analysis project Ga0209702, IMG submission 187210) | Freshwater microbial communities from Lake Fryxell liftoff mats and glacier meltwater in Antarctica - FRY-01 (SPAdes) (version 2) | ecosystem: Environmental > Aquatic > Freshwater > Ice > Glacier... | reverse complement strand
CGCTACGCCTCACGGCCCCAAAGTTCGGAGGCCCACGCCCATCCGACAACTGCCAAAACGCAGCCCGCTTCACGCTGCGCAGACAAAACCCGCCGGTTCGTACAATGGACGGCTACGCGGAGGCACCGTGACCCTTGGCACGGCTGGCTCTTCTGCTGGAGTGGTCAACCTCACCAGCGGCACCCTCGCGGTGACCGCCGGCAACGAACTGGCTGTGAGCAAAAGCTTCGTTCAAGGAAATATCACCATTACGGCCGGAACCAGTCCCTTCAAGGTCGGCGGCAGCAATGTCGTCAATGCTATCGACAAACTCATGGTCCAGGGCGGCACTACGAAGATCGTCAACGCGACTTATGCAAATAGCATTTCGCTGGTCGATAACACGACGCAATGGGACACCGGCACGGCCAGTGCCCCGAGCAATGCCTTCACCGTCAGCGGAGGGGCCAACGCGCTGATCGTGGAAGTTAGCTGGAGACACTCGCCCACCGTGCAGAGTGATGTCAATGCTCCCATGCTCACTTACAATGGAGTGCCCTTGACTTTGGCCAAAGGCGCCTATGGCCTCATTAACGCCTATGTCAACTCCGCCGTCTATTACCTTTACAACCCCACTGCCGGGAGCAACACCCTGGCGACGACTTTTCAGAGCGGCGTAAACACTGATGCGGTGATCAATGCCTTCACGCTGGGCGGTGTGGACACCGCCCAGCATCCGGAACTCATCGCGGGCTGGACGGGTGCCACGGCCATCGAGGCGGCCGGCACGACCGTTGATACCACGCTGAATAATCTCGCGCCGCATGCGTGGGTGGTGGGTGCCTTTGCTGAGCGCAAGAATGGGACAGGCGGATCAACCAGCTTGGGTTACGGCGTCACGAGCGGCACCTACGGCTCGCTCGATACCAGTGGCACCGGTGGTGGCAACGGCGCTTTCTGGTTCAGTAACCGCCCCGGAACTGGCACGATGTCCGCCGCCGGCGCGCTGGTTCGGGATGTTACCTCCAGCAGCTTGACCATCCAGGGAATTGATTTGATCGCTACCAACAACCGCATGTCTCAGGCAGCCGCCGCCTTTGCGGGCACCTCGACGCTCTTTGCCATCAACCAGCCCACGACAGCGGTGGACGTGACCGGAACCAGCACTCTGGACTTCGGCGCGGCACCCACGGTCACGCTTGGCAGTTTGGCCATGCAATCCGGCAGTTCGCTGACGCTGAGCAACACCCCCGCCGCCAGCGTAAGCTTCAGCGGCATCACGGCCGCGGGTGCGGCGGCGTCAACCATCGCTGTCGGTGTGCCGATCTCGATAGGCGGCGGCTCGGTCGCTGTGTCCGGCGGCGGCGGGCTGACGATCGCCTCTCCGCTGGGAATCACCAACGGAAGCTCAGTTGATGCCTCGACCGGCACGGCCTTGAACGTCACAGGCAATGTTACCACAACCCAAACCAGCGGAGACATGAATTGGACGAAGACGGGGCTGGGGGTGATGAATATCACCGGAGCAACGGTGTTCACAGACACCGGCAGTCTTGCCAACCGGACCATCAAGGTCACGCAGGGGAATGTGAATTTTACTAATGCCACCGTTTACCTTTCTTCGTTGATCACCCAAACGAACAACAACGTCTACATCAACGCGACGAATTCTTCGATCAACATCGACGATACAGTCAACAGTTGGTATAATGGTGGGCTCAGAGTTGGCTGGGGCAACGGCGTGGCCAGTTACTCCATGAATGGCGGCTCGCTGTCGCTCAATGATTATGGCAATGACATCTTGATCGCGCAGAATGGGAATACCGGAAAGGCCGTCCTGTCTGTCGATGGCGGCGCAACCGTGCATACCGGTGGCATTGAACTGGCTGGCACCGACAACACCTTTGGAGAATTCAATGTGCGAAATGGAACCGTCACCAATACTTGGAAACTCAAGGTTGGAACCTCCAAAGGCATCGGTGTTGTCAATCTACTGGGCGGAACCATCGATAACAATTCCGACGAGATCAACTTGCAGTATCGCATGAATCAGGCGAATGGCTGGGGTATCGTCAACCTCAATGGCGGGACGATGAAGGCCACGCAGATTACCACCGGTGACGGGACCGCGAATTTCACCGGCAACCGTTCCTACATTAATTTTCATGGCGGCACCTTGAGCCCGGTGACAAGCAGTGGGAATTTCGTCTATAGCACGATCACCGGTGTCAATGCCGGTAATGTGAGTGCCCCGCAACTCATGGTCTATGCGGAAGGTGCGGTCATCGATACGGCCGGAAATAACATCACGATCAGTGTGCCGCTGCAGGCTCCGGCGGGCAATGGTGTAGTCGAGACAACCATTACCCTCTCGGGGGCCGATCAGGGATCGGGCTACCGGGGAGAGCCGGTGGTCAAGGTCGAGTTGACCCCCGGCGGGCTCGACAATGTGACCTCCACGGCCGTGGCCAACATGGTGGACGACGGCACGGGCCACGGGACGTTCAAGATCGCATCGATTACCATCACCAACCCAGGGGTCAATTTCACTACGGCACCCAGTCTGAACATCTACGGTGGTGATCCCACGATGGCGGCCACGCTTCCGGCGTTGACAATCGCGGCAAATGTCTCCGGCGGCCTGACAAAGTCTGGCCTAGGCACGCTTGTGCTCTCTGCGGCCAACACATTTTCTGGACCCACGACCGTCTCGGCTGGCACGCTCAGCTTGGCCACAGCCTCGGCTCTGGCCACGAGCAGCGTCTCTGTTAGCTCCGGTGCCACGCTCTCGCTCGTTCCGGCGGTTCAGGCTGTAGTGGCTGGTCTTTCGGTGGCGGGCAAAGTCGATCTGGATAACAGTCGGCTGACGATCAAGGCTGGCGGCATGACTGAATCCGACTTGCGGGCAGCCGTGATTGCCGGCCGTAACGGCGGCACGTGGAACGGGGCCAGTGGAATTGAATCGAGTGTTGTGGCGGCGGCAAACGGCACGCGAGCCGTGGGCTATAAGGCCAACAGCGACGGCTCGCTGACAGTGGCGTATAGCGCACAGGGCGACACCAATCTCAATGGCGTGGTTGATCTCACCGATTTAAGCTCTATTCTGGCGGCGGGTAAATACAACACCGGATCAACGTCCAACTGGACGCAGGGGGATTTCAATTACGACAGCGTTGTCGATCTCACCGATTTAAGCGGAATTCTGGCCACGGGCCTCTATAACCAGGGCTCGTATCTGAGCTACACGCCGAGTAATCTGGCCGGAGGTTTGAATGGCGCTCCTTCGCTGGCCGGTGGCCTTAACATGGGTGGGGTACCAGTGCCGGAGCCATCCACGGCCGTGCTCGTCGGCATCGGCATGGCATTGGCGTGCTTGGGCTTACGAAATCGCCGGCAGACTGCCTAGCGGCAAAGCGAACCCCTACCCCGTCCCGCCGCCAAACCCGTATTTCGCCGTACCGTGTGCGCCACCTGTCGTGCCGCGCCGTGTCCTTCTTTGAAAAGCCCGTAGCGCTAGCGAGGGAGAGTTGGCGCGCCGCAACTGTTCAACGCGCCGCCATCAAGGGGCGTCTAAACACCGCCATAGTATGCGATGGTTTTCTATCCTCACCCCCCGTCGCTCGCGCTCGGGGCTTTTCAAGCGGGGGAGGTGCAGCGCCTCGTGACGCCTGTCGTACCGCCTCGCGTCACACGCCTTGACCGCCATGCCGCATGCGTCACCAGGTGGCCCCGTTGCTTCCTTCCTAAGAAGCCCCAATCGCAAGTTTTGATGGTGCGTTCTGGGCGTGGTTGGAATCATAAAGTGGCCCTGGATTCGGCAGCGAATCCCTGTTGCACAAGGCGTTTGAGCTGTTGGATGCCTTTCAGGTGTCGCGTGTCGCACCGCACAAGCCCCGGTCAACGACCGCGACGGCTAGCCGGGCATTCTTGCGACGCTGGAAAAAGGTGTATACTGGCCCTCAGAACGGATTGCAAAAAATCTGCCACCGAGCGAACGGTGCTCACTCCCGACTTATGAACACGGGCTGAAAACAGTAAAGAGAGGTTGGGCATGAGAGCAGTGATTCGGCCGATGCAACGCGCGCGTCTCTGGACGATAGCCACAGTGACAGCGCTTCATTGCCTCAGTCCTCTAGTCACAAGTCTGCTGATTGTGGAAGTGATTCATCCACGCGTGGCATCGGCGGCCGACGAGTTCAACATGGCCGTGACGACCCAGGGGATTCGACTCGGAAACCATATATCAGGGCCGCCCTTGGCAGCCGATTCTCTCATGAACCGAGTCGTGATGCTGGAGTTTTGGGGTGTTAACTGCCGTCCTTGTTTGGCGAGCATGCCGAAACTCGAGCAGTTGCACAAGCAACTAGCTCCCATGGGTCTAGTCGTGATTGGAGCGCACGCGCAGGGCGGCCCCGACCCCATCATCTTTAAGACAGCCGCCGACTTGGGCGTCACATTTACGATTCTCAGCGATGCGTCGGTGGCGGAGGGAGGAGACTTTTCCGGCATACCGCACTGCATGCTTTTTAACCATCTCGGAAAATGCATCTACCGTGGCTCGCCCTTTGAGGTTGAACAGGTGGCTCAAGCCGCAGTTGCAGCCTCGCCCGCGTCGGTGCTGGAGGGACATTCGCTGGAAAAGCTCGTTGCCTTCAATGATCTGCTGAGGAATGAGCAGGCATTTGGAACGGCCCTCAAGAAAGCGCAGAGTCTGATTGTATCCAAGGACGAGGCGACGGCCGAAGAGGCGAAGTTTGTGGTTGAAAAATTGCAAGCCCGCGGGCAACTCATGATCGACAAGGCTCTGGATCATAAGAACGACGAACCGCTCCAGGCAGTCGGTCTGATGCAACGCGCTGCGAGCCTCTATAAGGGCAGTGACATCGGACTGGAGGCGGCAAAAGTGCTGCGTGAATGGAAAAAAGACCCTGCCTTTGTCGCAGCGTTTAAAGAGGCTGGAAAACTGGGCCGATTGCAGGCGATGCGAGACGCGATTGCGCAGGGAATAAAAAGTGGCTCCATTCCGGCCGACGGCAATGGATCAGCGACGATCCCGCCGCAGTTTCAGCGACAGGTGGCCGACCTTGTCCGGTCGATACAAAAAACGAGCCCCGATTCAAAGACCGCCGCTGCGGCCCTAGCCATAGCCAAGGATTTGGGGATCGAAGTAGAGTGAGTCGGCGTTTCACACCCAAAAAATAATCGCGAGGCTCTGGTCGATGTCTCGCGGCCTCTTTTTTTGCGGGAGCATTGTCATGGTCAGCCCGACTATCTGCGGTGTTGTTTTTGTCGGGCTGGTGTTGCTGGGCCTGGCGGGCCGCGTGGTTGCAGGCCGTGATCCAGCATCGGCAGAAACTCCGGCCATCGAGGCTGCGAGTGCTGATGTGCCAGCCCAGTCAAAAATAGCGGCCGATGCGATTGAGTGGCATTCGCTTTTTGATGGCAAAAATCTAGGCGGTTGGAAATCGACAGCGTTTGGCGGGGAAGGGGAAGTGACTGTCGAAGAGGGCTCAATCCAGATCGCCATGGGCTCCGACATGAGCGGCATCACATGGACAGAAAAAGTACCCCGGCAACACTATGAGATCAGCTTGGATGCACAGCGCGTCGAGGGGACGGATTTTTTTTGCGGCCTGACATTTCCTGTCGGCGACGATCCGTGCAGCTTTATTGTCGGCGGTTGGGGGGGCGGCGTTATCGGGCTCTCCACTATCGATGGCCAAGATGCCGCCAACAACGGCACAACGCAGTTTCGGGAGTTTAAGCGAGGCCGCTGGTATGCCGTGCGGGTACGGGTTTCGCCAGAACGAATTGAATGTTTTCTGGACGATGAGCGAGTGGTCGATCAGTTGCTCATCGATCGAATTCTCTCTATTCGAGACGAAGTGATTCCATCCAAGCCCTTGGGGGTTGCCACCTATGCAACGACGGCCCGGCTTAAAAATATTCGCTGGCGACATCTAGCCAGGCCATCCGAACAGGCAAAGGAAGGACAAACAGATTGAAAATAAAACGTGCATCGTTGTGGAGAGCTGAGCCGCTGCAGGCAGGCAGGTGGCGTGTCGCGATGGCGGGTTTCACGTTAGTGGAACTGTTGGTCGTGATTGCCATCATTGGCGTGCTTGTCGGTCTCTTACTGCCGGCGGTGCAAGCTGCCCGCGAATCGGCCCGACGGATGGGCTGCGCCAGCAATCTCAAGCAGGTCGTGCTGGCCATCTCACTCTACCATGATGTGCGAAAAAAGTTTCCTAGCGGCCGAAATAGTCGCGATCCCATGGGTGTGGCGTGGTCGTTTCGACTGCTACCGTTTCTGGAGCAATCGGAGATGTACGCGGCCTACGATCCTGCTGCGCGGGTGGATGATGAGAAAAATACGACGGCGATGCGGGTGCCCGTGGGGGCCTACTTCTGCCCCAGTCGTCGCCAGGCCTGCCACGATCGAAACTTCGACAACAACGACCAACCGCCACTGGTTCTGGCAGCCGCAGCGGCGGGGGATTACGCGGCGAATGCCGGTATTTCATACAACTATTCGGTGCCGCTGGGCAATTCTCCTGATCCAAAAAAGGCGGGGCCAATCTTCACGCTGTCGGCAGTCAAGGCGAGTCAAGTGACCGATGGACTGAGCAAGACTTTTGCGATTGGCGACCGCCATCTGCCGCCGATCGATCCTTTAACCGCGGTAGAGATGGTTCACCACCGGCAGGGCGATACAGCGTTCTTTGCGGCCGACACCCCACAGACGGTGTTTCGAGATACATCCCAAGGGCTAGCCGATAGCCCCAGCGATCCCAGCAATCGCAAGTTTGGCAGTCGGCATTCAGGTGTGACGAACTTCGGTTTTTTGGATGGGCATGTGCTTTCGATTGACAACGACACAGACATCGACATCCTGCGTTGGTACAGCACGATCGGAGACGGTAACGATCCATCTTCGGCTGCCGACGATGCAGAGAGTGGATCGTAATGAGAAAAGGGCGATCGCCGCGAGCCAGGCATCACCTCTTTGGCAAGCACAATGAAACCTCCGGCGGCGGGCATGCCGGAGGGGTGGGGAAGTTGCAAAGGGGTACACTTTCTGAGGGTTCTGCCAGAATCTCAGCAAGCGTGGAGACCGCAAACGCGCGCTCCATCGACTCAAGCGCGTTATCAATCCGGCGGTGGAGCGGACACAGTCGCCTGCCGTGAGCGGCGAGGCCAAGCGGGCAAGTGTCTATTCTCTGAATGGGATCAACTGCCTGAACGATCTCAAGGATCGAAACGGTGTCTGGCGAACGGGCCAGCGAGAATCCGCCGCCAATACCGCGACGGCTCGTAACAATCGTGGCACGTACCAGATTTTGCAGCACCTTCACTAAATAGGCGACGGGCACATGCGTCGCCTTCGCGATCTGCTCGGCGGTTTGAGTCTCGCTGGGCTTGCTCGCCAGATAGGTCGCCGCTCGTAACGCGTATTCGACAGTTTGAGAAAGCATGGTGGCTCCATTGATATCGAGCTCGTCGGCGGAAGAATAATAGCCCGACAGTCGTTCTGTCCGAGCAGCCGATCTCTAAAATCAATAAAAGGACATTGACATCCTTTTTAGAGTGAGTATGCTCTGTGAATTGTGGATGTCAAGGTCTTGTTTTGTGGTCTAAGGCTTGAAAACAGTGTGTGTAGCCTGTTTTTAGGCCCCACAGCCACATAGCGCTTTCCCGAGTGAGAACAGAGTATGGGCACAGTTTGCGTCGATGAGAATCTTTTGGAAACCGACACGCTCTACCGGTATCAATATGTGGCAGCTTTTTTGGAATTTGGAGCTGACGATATTGCCGCGATCCATGCCGCTGCAATCCATCTTGGACCCGCCGTGCCATCGCTTGTTGATGCGGTGTACGAAAAGCTTTTTTCGTGCGACGCCACAAAGCGACATTTTGTATCTCGACAAAATGGCTTTGACGGTGCGATTCCCGAAAACATCGAGTCCCTCCAGCTTGACCACCCGATGATTGTTTTTCGCAAACAGCATCTGGGCCGTTACTTGACGCGTCTGGTGACAGGAGCGTATGACGCCACGATGGTTGAATATCTAGATGCCGTCGGTCGAATCCATACGCCGCAGGCCGGCAACTCCCGCCTCAATGTGCCACTTGTGCAGATGAACGCGCTGCTGGGTTTTGTGGCAAGCGCGATCACTTCGGCTATCGTTTCATTTGATCTGAGTCGCGACGACCAACTGCGCACGATTGTGGCCTTTGGCAAACTGCTCTGGATTCAAAATGACCTGATCTCGCGACACTATACGGTTCCTGGACGGCCTCCGCTTTAGGCTTCTGGCCAACGGCTCGCCGCTTGGCAGGACACTCGATTCAAGCCTGCCTGCCCAGCACTTGGGCAAGCGTTTCTTGGAGAACGTGAGCGCTGCGATTGAGGGCCTGCAATTCCTTGGGCCAGAGATCGATTTCGAGAGTTCGCTCGGCCCCTGCACGGCCCACCACTGTCGGCACTGAGATCGCCACATCGCGGAGGCCGTAATTGCCCGACTGCACCGTCGAGACCGGCAACACGCGTTTGCTGTTCAACGCAATGGCGTGAATCACTTCCATGATCGAAACGCCGACAGCAAAGCCAGCGCCTGTTTTCTTCTTGATCATCTCAGCACCAGACGTTTTGGCTCGGGTGAAAATATCCTGCCCCAGCTTTGTCGTGTAGCCAGGATATTTTTCCAGCGGCAAGCCCGCCACACTGGCGCTGCTCCAGACCGGCACCATGCTGTCGCCGTGTTCGCCAATGATCATCGCCGACACTTGCGTTGCCGGAGCTTTAAGGCTCATGGCCAACAGGCTGCGAAAGCGGAGCGTGTCGAGCAGCGTGCCCAAACCGATCACATGCCCCTTGGGCAGGCCGAGGGCTTTGTCGGCCAGATAGGTGAGGATGTCGACGGGGTTGCTGACCACCAGCACGATCGCATCCGATCGCAGACCCTTGGACTGGATCGAGTCGAGTATCGAACGAAAAAGTTCGACATTGCGATTGATCAAGGCCAGTCGGCTCTCGTCTGGCTTGCGACGCAGGCCCGCAGTGATGCAGATCACATCGGCATCCGCCAAATCTTCATAGCCACCGGCGCGAATCACCTGATCGGCAATGGCAGAGGTGCCGTGCAAAAGGTCGAGAGCCTGCCCATCGGCGAGATCGGTGTTCATGTCGACCAAAACGATCTCGTGAACAATTCCGCCAACATGCAGGGCAAAGCCCGCCGACGAGCCGACGATGCCTCCGCCACCAACGATGCCAACCTTCATTGCCTGTCCTTCGAGTGTGTTCTCAGTGAGACTCTAACGCCTGGAAAACCTGAGGCGGCTTTAAGCCGCTGAGATGCCAAGTTCTTTGCAGACCTGTTCGGTAACAGCCTTGACAATCATTTCGTAATCAATGCCATGAGCCATGGGAGTGGCAGCCAAAACAGGCTTCGAGACAGCACCCATCGGCGGCGGCGCGTCGAAGGCCTTGCGGGCCACGCCCGTATTGCCCCAACTCGATCGGAAGACATCGTTGGCGCAGATGTCACAATTCTCCATATCCTTCTCCAGCCGGGGGTCGCTGTAGCCCCACTTCTGCTTGAGTTGGAGGAGTTCGCGGGTTTCCTCAGGCGTGAAATAGGTGACCCGTCCGAGATCCTTGGCCAGCATTAAAATGCGGCAGTAGGCATCCAGAATCTCCGTCCACCAATAGGCCTTTTCAACCGTCTCGCCAAAGCTCACTGTGCCGTGGTTGGCGAGGATCAAGACATTTGCGTTTTTTACATACGGCTTGACAGTGTCGGCAAATTTCTGACTGCCGGGCGTTTCGTAGCGAGTGATTGGAATGTCGCCCAGAAAAACTTCCACCTCTGGCAGCACACACTGCGGGATCGGTTCGCGGGCCACTGCAAAGGCCGTGGCGTGGGGCGGGTGGCAATGCACGACGCTCCTGACATCAGACCGCTCCTTCATGATCGTCAAGTGGAGCAGCACCTCGCTGGACCGCTTGCGGTCACCGGCGATTTGGTTGCCTTCCATGTCGACGATGCACAGGTCAGAAGGCTTCATAAAGCCCTTGGAGACCATCGTCGGCGTGCAGAGAACCTCGTTGGCCCCGAGGCGGTAAGAGATGTTGCCGTCGTTGCCGGCAGCGAAGCCTTTATTGTAAATGCGACGGCCGATGTCGCAGATTTCTTCCTTCAATTTGGAAAGTGGTTTGGTTGTCATTGTGCCTGTCGGTTTGGTTGCCATGGGAGTAGTGTCACCTCGTAAAGATGGGTCCTTCGTAACGATTATGGATCACGATTCTGATTCAGGTCGGATTGCGGATGGTGTCGTTTGGGTCGGATCGGCCGATTGTGCGGGGGCCTTGGCGATCGGCATTGGCTCAAGGGTACGCACAATCAAGGCAGTCGATGATCGCCGCCACATAGGCATCAACTGGCTTATCAATCGGATCAAATGGCTGTGCTGCTTCACCCCCTTCGCTGAAAGCCACGATCTGGCCGTCACCAGCGCCTAGATCGTCCCAGGCCACGAGCGGTTCGGCCTTGCCGTCACCTTCCCGAAGATCGGCTGCCGAGAGTGGCACTACGATCCGCAGCACACCCCCGCGAAACGTGGGATGGCTTTGAGAGAGCGTGACTGTGCCGATTGTTTTTCCAAGTCGCATGGTTTTCGAGTTTGTGAGAGCCCAGAAAAATCGCTCGCTCGACTCATTCCTGTGGGTTAGTGGCCGCTGCAGGCGCAGGGCTTGGGGGCTGTTAGTTCAAGGGGTACCGTGCCGGGATCGCGTTTGACGAAATCCAGACAGACGCGTTGCAAATTGCCAAGTGAAAAATCCTGCGGGTTTGCCACGAGCAGGTTGGCACTGCACTGGGCAGCGGCCGCCACGAGGGATTGAACGTCGCGGGAGGTTACGGCGCGGAGGCTTGTGGAACGGTTGGCAAGGATGACCGCCAGTGCCGGTCGGCTAGTCAGCAGGACGGCTCTGGCACCGTCGCGGGCGGCGTGCATGGCCATCGCAGCGATCAGATCGACAAGTCCCGATGCGGGCAATTGTTGCGAGCCCGGCACGCTTCGCGCGATCGCGGCACAGCGGCCGGCGGCATCGCCTGGGCACTCGGCATGGGCAATCACAAAGAGTCTGGCGGCGGATGTCGCCGATCCCGGTTGCCGACGGAGAATCTCGATTCCTGCGTCGCGGGCATAGTCGCGGGCCGATGGTGTGAGAATTGCTTTATCGATAAGAGCGATCGACCGTGTGCCGGTTGGTAGCTTTTCGAGCATCTGCAGAGTGACCACTTTTTCACTCATCGTGAGACTGCTACTCGGGACAGGCAAAGAAATGGCTGGGGCATGGGTGACTCCGCTGCCTGCTGGGGCCACGGAGATGGGTGAAATGCGACGCATCACTTCGGCCACAATCTGTCGAATGGCCTCTGGGGTGGGAATCACTGGGTTGTTAGCAGCAGGAGTTGTCATAGAGAGAGTCGCTTTTTGTGTCAGTCGTTCGCGGAGGCTTTGGGATTGTCGACGAGTGCGATCGTGCTCCAGCGGGCGGGTGTTGTGCTGCTGCGAAGGAGTTCGCGGAGGAGTCGGCCGTCGCTGGAGATCAGCACAACATCCCGTAGACCCGCCGATACGGTATCAATTGAAATCTGCGGATCGCCGTCGGGCGACTTTCCATCAGCCAGCAGCGGCTGGACGATCAAGAGCTTCGATCCGACAAGGGACGGATGCTTTACAGTGGCGGTGGCTGTGCCGATGACGCGGGCAAGTTGCATGGGGAGTGGCTTGAGATTCCGTTGTTCAAAAAAGGATCAGTCTGGGCTGCCGAGGATGCGGAGATCGTCGACGAGCGTGCAGCGTCGCTGGCGTGTGAATGTCAGCGGCGTCGTCACGCCTTCGCCCGTTGGCGTGGCGATTGAAAACGACAGGTAGCCCTCGCCACCGAGGCCTAAACCAGCCACGCTGGCACCGTTTTTGACAAACAGTGTTGTGTCAAGAAGTCGGCCCATCTTGGTCATGTTGCGGACATTGTGGGAGTGAATAATTGCCGTGTGTCGAAAACCATGTTCGCTTTCGTACGCCAGACGAATCGCTTCGTCTGCATCCTTGCAACGCACAAATGGCAGGAACGGCATCATCTGCTCGGTTGGGACAAACGGGTTGGAATTGTCTGTTTCACCAAAGACCAGTTCGAGTCCGTCTCGCGGCGTGGCTCCAGCCACTTGTGCGAGCACCGCGGCGTCTTGGCCAAGCAGTTCCTTGCACGGGGCAGGGTGGCGGTGGGCTCCCTCGCCGACCATCACGATGGCGCGATTGGTGAGCGTGTCGACTTGATGGGCCGAGAGCCGCAACGCACCGGCCCGTTCCATGGCCGCCATCATCGAGTCAAACACGCTGGCCACGACAAACACCTGCTTCTCGGCGATGCACAGCAGATTGTTGTCGTACGCGGCGCCGTAGATGATCGCCCTAGCGGCTCTGTCGAGATCGGCTGTTTCATCGACAACCACCGGTGGATTGCCTGGCCCAGCCACGATGGCCCGCTTGCTCGATTGCATTGCGGCCTTGGCCACGGCTGGTCCGCCGGTGACGCAGATCAGTTTTACGCCTCGATGGTTAAACAGAGAGGCGGCTGTCTCGAGCGTCGGTTCAGCAATCAGAGCAATCAGATTGTCGATGCCGATGTCGCGATGAATCGCCCGATTCATCCGCCGAACGCCCTCAGCCGCCACATTCTTGCCACTGGGATGCGGGTTGACGACAACGGTGTTGCCACCGGCAATCATGCTGACGGCATTGCCTGTGATGGTCGGCAGCGAATGGGTGACTGGCGTGATGGCGCCGATCACACCAAAGGGAGCGTGCTCGATGACGGCCAGTCCGTGGTCACCGCTAAAGACTTCGCTGCACAGAAACTCTACGCCAGGAGATCGCTCGCCGAGCACTTTGAGCTTTTCAATTTTGTGCTCGAGCCGACCGATTTTTGTTTCGACAAATTCCATGCGGCCGAGTTCTTCGGAGTCGTCGATGGCGATGCGGCGAATGTGCGCGATCGCCTTGCGACGGCCTTCCAGGCCCAGTCGCTGGAGCTGTTCAAAGGCTTCCTGCGACGCCAGGACGGCCTCGTCGACGCTTGAAAAAATGCCATTGCGACCGGCCATTGATGGGCCGGACGAGGCGTGGGCGGCAAAGCCACTCGGGCTCGACGGGGCTACGGCCTGAGGCTGTGGGCTACCAGGAAGTTTCAGTTCTGCCAGAACCTGACGCACAATTTCTTGAATGTCTGGAATCCTGGGCGATGCAGGTGGAGAGAGTGTCATGGAGAAACCTTTCGTGTGGCGGGTTATTTTGCAAGACAGGCCCGGGAGCCTGTTCTGGTTTGTTCAACAGGCCCGGGAGCCTGTTCTGGTTTGTTCAACAGGCCCGGGAGCCTGTTCTGGTTTGTTCAACAGGCCCGGAAGCCTGTTCTGGTTTGTTCAACAGGCCCGGGAGCCTGTTCTGGTTTGTTCAACAGGCCCGGGAGCCTGTTCTGGATTAGCGTCGGTTAAATACTTCACGGCCTTCGATCTGAACCGCGTCGATCAGGCCGATGACGACGGCGTCAATTGGCAGCGATTTGGTTTCTGGCGTCAGTCGGGCGCTGGAGCCTTGTGTGACCAGAACAAACTGCCCCTCGCCCGCCCCCAGCGTGTCGACGGCGATGAATGTGCGGCCTGTCGAGACCAGCCGATCCCGCAATTTTTCGTCGAGCCGATAGGGCTCAACGACAAGCAGTTTGTGGCCTGTCATGGAGTCGATCTTTTGTGTGGCCACTACAGAGCCAGTGACAAGTGCAATAAACATCAGTTGCCTTTCGTTTCTGCTGCGAGGAGATCGCGCGTTTGGCGCGCTACGACCAATTCTTCATTTGTGGGAATCACCCAGATTGCGACCCGCGACTTCGCGGCTCTTGATTGACAAACCCCGATCTGGCGTTCGCCGCTGCCTGCTGCCGTGTTGGCGTCCGGATCAATCTCAATGCCCAGTTCTGTCAGTTCCCGCGTGACGGCCGCGCGAGTGAGTGGGGAGTTTTCCCCGATGCCGCCCGTGAAGGCGATGGCGTCGAGTCCGCCGAGTTCCACGATGCCAGCCCCGAGCCAGTGCCGGATCGATCCGACAAACACATCAATTGCCAGCTGCGCCCGAGCATTCCCGGCCGCCGCAGCAGTCTCTAAGTCCCTCATGTCGCCCGACGTTCCAGACATCCCTGCCAGCCCGCTCTTGGCAGAGAGATCCTCAAGCAGTTCCTCAAAACTCTTGCCCGTTGCCTTGGCCAGATGCAGCAGTGCAAACGGATCAAAATCACCCGCCCGATTATTCTGAGGCAGGCCCGACTGCGGGCTCATCCCCATCGATGTGCCAACGCTCTGGCCGTCGAGCGTCCAACAGATGCTGCTGGAACCCCCAAGGTGGCAGATGATTGTTCGCAGCGGTCGTTTTTGCATCAGCTCCAGCAGACGGCTGGAGACAAAGCGATGGCTCGCTCCGTGAAAGCCCCAACGTCTGACATGATACTTCTCGACCCATTCCGTCGGCACCGCATAGAAGCTGTTGCGGTCTGGAATCGTGACGTGGAAACCAGTTTCAAACGCCGCCACAAGTGGCACGCCAGGCAATCGCTCAGCCATGAGACGCATCGCCCGCACGTAGGGCGGGTTGTGCGCTGGAGCCACTTGTGAAACTTCCTCCATCGCCGCGAGCACATCGGGCGAGACCCGCACAACACCGCTGACACGACCGCCGTGCACCGCCTTAAACCCGATGGCGGCCACCTCCTCAATTCGTTTCAGCGGTCCGCCATCGCCCGTCAGTTGGGTCAGCGCCGCCTGCAGGGCGACGGCGTGATCCGGTACGGGCATAAAAGCTTCAAGCGTGGTTGCCCCTGCTTGGCACGACGCATAGACCCTACTCTTTGCCTCCCCGATTCGCTCAACGCCTCCGCGGGCCAGTTCGGTTTCCAAGCTCGTCGCCTCTCGAAGTCCAGCAGTCTTTGAGCTGCCGGTGTGGGGCAGTTCAAAGAGCCGATACTTAAAGCTTGTGGAACCGAGATTTGCGACCAGGATTTTCATGCGTTGCGCTGGGAAAAGGGCTTCGGGAAAACGTTGTGGCTTAGGAGAAAAATGCTTCGGCAAGACCTTCGGCCGGACGGGGAATGACGTGGCTAGCCACGAGTTCGCCGACCTGCTGTGCCGCCGTGGCTCCCGCCTCGACTGCCGCTCGTACGCTGCCGACATCGCCTTGCACAACGGTGGCCACATAGGCGCCGCCGATGCTCACTCGCTTCAAAATCTTGACATTGGCCGCCTTGGCCATTGCGTCAGTCGCCTCGATCAGGCCGACGAGGCCCTTGGTTTCAATCAATCCAATCGCAGTGTTCATGGAATTCCACTTTCAAAAAGGTTTCAGACAAAAAAGGTTTCAATCACGGTTTGACAATTCATTCGCACCAACCAAAAACGAGAAGCAACAAACCACAGGCGATCTGCGAAAGATCAGTCGCCGCCGCCACTCTTGACAGCCTTTGTCGGCAGAACGACGCCGAGCTCATCATGCGGCCGGGCAATCACCTGCACGCTCACCACATCTCCAACTCGCCCGCCAGCTGCCGCACCGGCATCGGTGGCTGCCTTGACTGCTGCAACATCACCGGTGACAAACGCCGTCACCAAGCCGCTGCCAACCTTATCCCAACCCATAAAGGAGACATTTGCCGCCTTCAACATTGCGTCAACTGCCTCGACGAGCGTGACGAAACCTTTCGTCTCGATCATTCCGAGGGCTTCGATATTCTTTGCCATCTTTTCTCTCATGCTCCACTTCACAAGACAGGCCGAGGCCCATCTGACTCGCTCGGGGTTGCCCCCGTTTGATCGCGCCGGCACATGCCAACTGAACGATCGTGTTTTGATTTGTGAGACGTATGCCTGACTCGTTTAGGCTTGTTTGATCAACTCCACACTCTGCGCGTTATCGAGGTCGGCGGCGTTGCCTTCGTCGGTGTCGATGTGCACTTCGAGTTTGCTGGTGGCGTCGGCCCGCACGAGCAGATCCCGCAGCACCAGGCCACACTGGCTCTTGATGACGAGGCTCATGCGATCGCCGTCTTTGACGCCAAAATGTGCCGCGTGGGCAAAGCTCATGTGCACATGTCGCTCGGCGCGGATCACTCCTTCAAAGAGTTCGATTGCGCCGGCAGGGCCCACGAGCACGCAGCCGGGAGTGCCGCTGAGTTTGCCGCTGGCTCGGACGGGCAAATCGATGCCGAGGGAAATGCCATCGGTGAAAGCCATTTCCACTTGCGAGGCTTTGCGGGTTGGCCCGAGCACCCGTACAGTCGGCAGCATCTTGCGTTTGGGGCCGACCACCATCACGGTCTCCTCGGCGGCATAAAAACCATCCTGGTAGAGCGATTTCTGTGGAGTCAGCGTGCGGCCCGGGCCAAAAAGTTTTTCAACGTGCTGGTCGGTGAGGTGGCAGTGGCGGGCTGAAATACTGACCACGAGTTTTAAGTCGAGCGACGGCTCGTGGGTCAGATGAGAGGCTGTTGCGAGCGTGACTCCCTGCGACTTGAGCACGATCTCGCGCACAATCCGTTCGATCGATGGCCGGTCGAGTCCGGTAGACAAGCCCGACAGCATTGACGCATAGCTCGACGCGAGAGAATGAGTGGCAGCGGTCGTCATACCGGTCGAGGCCTTTGTCTGGGCGTGGTGTTCGGGCCGCTGGCTGGAGCAGTGTTGCTAGCGAGGAGTGACGGGGTAGAAGAATCTGGCAGCGGTGCGATCAGGAGCTCGACGCCGGCAGCTAGGACTATTTCTCGCCACGAATCAAGCAGGCCGGCATCGCAGACGAGTTGATCGATGGCATCAAGTCCGGAGACCAGCGTTAGACTCTTGTGGCCAAACTTAGAACTGTCGGCGACAACGATCACGCGGCCAGCAGCGCGGAGCATCGCCTGCTCAGTTTCGGCCAGCAAGAGGTGGGCATTAAAAAGTCCGTCGGCAGTGATTCCCGCAGCCGAGAGCACAGTTGTTGTCACATGCAAACGACCGAGCAGTTCATTGGCATACGGGCCCAGGCAGACGCCCGTGCGGGGCGAGACATAGCCGCCCAGCAAAACCAGATCAGATCGTGACTGGGATGCAAAGAGATTGGCCACCGGCAGGCTGTTGGTCACGACTTGCAAGGATCGGCCGACGAGCAGGCGAGCCACTTCGTAGGTGGTTGTGCCGCCGTCGAGCAAAACTGTTTCACCGTCGGCGATGACTTCGACGGTGCGGGCGGCGATGGCCCGCTTGGCAGCCCAGTTGGCCGGTTGCCGTTCGGTGAACTCAGTCGCTACGGAGAGTCCGCCGGAATAGACCGCGCCACCGTGGGTCCGTTTCGCTGCTCCCTGTCGCTGGAGAGCATCCAGATCGCGGCGAACGGTTGACTCCGAAACACCCAGTTCCCGGACCAGCTCCTCAAGGGGTGCAAATCCGCGAATGCGTACAAGATCGATCATTTTTATTCGTCGGTCGTGGGTCTGCACGATTTCAAGCGTCCTTCGCTCAGTATTATGACTCGAAACCGATAGAATACAAGCACCTAGCGAATGAAGTCGCTCATAAAACGATCACAAAGATTAGATACTCTCATTGGAAACGCGCAAGTCAAGTTCTGCCAGTGGTTTATGTCAAGCTATGCCGACTGGGGTTACTCTGCTGCCTATGGGGTCAACTCTAGGTCACAAAACGGTGGCAGCTCTTTTTTCTGATTTTGAGCAGCTTGTGAAATGCTATCCTGCCCGGCTGGGCCAATGATTCAGTGTCTTTCGCGGTGTGGAAGAGGTTTTTATGATCCCAGTTCCAAGGCTTATTCGCGTTTGGCAAGGGGCGATTGTTTTGGTCTGCGCGAGTATTCAGACCGTCATTGCCGGGCCGCCAGTTGCCCTACCGCCCTTACGGGGGCTTTCAGAAGTCGATGGAAAAGCGGTGGTGGTGCAGGGCGGCTTTTGGGGCAAGCGCCTGAAGACTCATCTGGACGTGACAATTGACCACTCGCTCAACGAGTTGGAAAAGGATGGTCACATTGCCAACTTTGACATCGCAGCTGGTGTCGCAGGTGGGGAGTGTCGCGGCCATGCCGCCTTTGACTCCGATCTCTACAAGGTGCTTGAAGGCGCGATGTTGACGCTCGTGCATGGCCCCGACCTGCGACTGGCCACTCGAGTGGAAAGCGTCGTGGATCGGGTGCTGGCCGCTCAGCAGGAGGATGGATTTCTGATTGCGTTTTATATCTTGAAAGATCAGGACAAACGCTGGGACGACATGGACAAGCACCAGATGTATAACGCTGGGCATTTCTTTGAGATGGCCATCGAGCACGAGAAGCTCACTGGCAGCCCAAAAGTTCTTAGCGCTGCCCGGCGATTCGCTGACCACATTGACGGAATATTTGGACCAATGAAGCGGTACGATGTCGATGGGCATCAGGAAGTGGAGTTAGCCCTGATCAGGCTCTACCGTGCGACCGGCGAGCGACGGTATCTCGACTTAGCAAGGTTCTTTCTGGATGAACGCGGTTTTCTGCATGGTGCAAAACGCGAGCCTTTTGATCCCAAAACAGAGGTGAAGGGTTCCCGGCCGATGCAGCAGCGGATTGCCCGACAAGACCACAAGCCAATCATCGAGCAGTTTGAGGCAGTCGGCCACGCCGTGCGGGCGGGGTATATGTATGCGGCCATGGTAGACATTTTGCGATTTATGCCAGAAGCCCCGGGCTACGAGCAGGCACTGGATCATCTGTGGGACGATGTTGTCGGACGCAAAATGTATATCACCGGCGGCATTGGAACTCACCAATACGGGTTTGAGGGTTTCGGCGATCCGTATGTGCTCTCCAATGAAGGGGCGTACTGCGAGACCTGTGCCGCCGTCGCCCATCTGCTCTGGCAGTATCGGATGAACCTGCTCAAGGGAGACGCCAAATACATCGATGTCTTAGAGTTGGCCTTACTCAATGGAGTGCTGCCTGGATTTGCGATCGCCGGTAACGGCTATTTTTATGAGAATCGCTTGTTCAAAGAGCGGGGACAGCGAGGACCGTGGAAGGGCCTTTCCTGCTGCCCGACGAATATTGCCAGGATCATTCCGCAGGTCGGCAACCTAGCCTATGCAGTGGGCCAGGATCGCTTGCTTGTGAATCTCTATCTGGGCAGTGAGGCGACGATCACGATGGAGTCAAGCGTCGGCAATGCGCACACGATTCACATTGTTCAAGAGACGCTCTACCCATGGGACGGTCGCGTACGGTTGGTTGTCTCACCAGAGAAAACGACAACCTTTGACCTGCAACTGCGCGTCCCCTGCTGGGCGCAGGGCCGTCCTGTGCCTTCGGATCTTTACAGTTTTGTCAACGCGGAGGTTTTGCCGATCCGACTCTCCATCAATGGCACTGCGTCTGTGGCCATCCCGGAAAAAGACGGCTATCTGCATGTCGTTCGAGCCTGGAAAGCCGGAGATGAGGTCTGCCTGGAGATCCCGATGGCGATTCACCGAGTGCATGCAAACGAAAAAGTCGAAATCAACAAAGACAAGGTCGCAATCATGCGAGGGCCGATCGTTTATTGTTTAGAAGAACAGGATCAACCTGGTCAGATCGTCACGAGTCTGGTTTTGCCCGCCGATCGAACCCTACGATCTGAGTATCGCGAGTCACTTTTGGGAGGCGTCACGGTTGTGCTCGGGGAGGGTCTGGGGAGCCACAACAATAAGGTGCCGCTGACGGCCGTTCCCTACTACGCGTGGGCCAACAGAGAAAATAACGCGATGGAAGTCTGGATCAACGAAACACCGGCGAAAGTGCCCCTAGAAGATGCGCCGTAGCACCGTTGCGAGTCTTACGCCGAGCCGAGGCCCTGCATGCGTCGCCAGGCACTCATCTGTCCCAGATGCATCATCATGTGGCCGCAGCAGTAAAAAGTGTGCAGCGAGCCGAGCGTCGGGAAGAGTTCGCCCATTCGTCCTGCAGCCGGATTGGGCTGATTGAAAACAGCATCGGGAGCCTGACGCAGAGCGTTGACTAAAATCTGGTGCTGCGACTTGAAATAGGACGTGACAAGATCCATCGGTGGATAGATCGTGGCAGTGGGGTCGTCCACACAGATGGCATCCTTCGAAAAGACAGTTTGAAAGCTGGCTGGAACCGGCTGTGCAGAAGAGCCAATCTGCTCCAGCACGCGCGGGGCATAGAGACTCAAGTGGCCGTAGATAAAGGCCGGATGATTGGAGTCGATCACCACCTCAGATTCTGGCCGCTGAAAACGCGCCAAACGCGCAAATGCTGCGGCAGGCACATCCTTGAGCAAGCGATCTGCATAGCCAGAAGCCTGCTCGAGAGAGTCTGCAATGATGTTGCCCAAAGAACGCACGCGAGAGTCAGTCATACCATTTTCCTGTGGAGATTATCGGGCAAGAGTTTCTCCTGAAAAGAGAGCGGTGGCTTGAGGTGGGGCAAGAGCCCGCAGGCATGCAGGCCGATCGCCTCGGGAAGCGCGTGGCACTCTGCGGCAAAGACGCGGGCGGCGAGAGTATCAGGAGTGTCGTCGACAAAAACAGGCACCGCTTTTTGCAGCAGAATGGGACCGTGGTCGTATTCACTGTCAACAACATGCACCGTGCAACCGGAAATCGTACAGCCCCGATCGAGCACCGCGCGGTGGACGTGCAGACCATGAAATCCACGACCGCCAAAGGCCGGCAGCAGAGAGGGATGAATGTTGATCACGCGGCCAGCGTAGTCAGCAGGAATGTCGATCAATTGCAAAAATCCTGCCATCACAACCAGATCGCACTGACAGAGCCGGCAGATGGCGAAAATCTCCTCGCTCCACGCCAGTCGGGCTTTGTCTGCCAAGGGAAGAACATGCGTTTCTAGACCAGCCTGTCTGGCAATCTCGACGCCGCGCACATCGCCACGGCTGGAAACAACAGCAGCAATCTCGGCTGGCAGAGTGCCCGCAGCGATCGCAGCCAGCAGATTGCCCAGCGTTCGTCCCGACCCCGAAAGGAGCACAGCCAGCCGGAGTTTCGTCGGCGGCTTTGCGCTCATGCCGCACCTCCGGTCGCGGCTTGAGGCGTGCAGAGCGGGCGAATCCCAATCAGCAGTGGATGGCCGTCGATGTCCAGCGAGATATTTTCTTGCGGCCCAACAGGTTCGCAAAGCATGCCAAATTCAGCCGATGCGGCCAGAGTTTCTGAGCAAACATAGGCCAGATGTGTTTCCAGGGCGCCACGCAATTCGGGCGATGCAGTCTCAAACATCAGTGAGATCCGATCGGTGAACTCAAGATCGAGGCTCCTGCGCTGCGACTGTACGGCATGCACGACTTCACGGACAAGCCCCTCAGCCACGAGTTCTGGGGTAAGTTGGCTGGCCACGACTACAACAGCTCGCGGGCCTTCCGCCGCCGCCCATCCCTCGCGTGCCGCCGTTCGGACAATCACATCGTCTGGCTCTAAAATCACCTGGCCTCCGTCGGGCAAGACAATCACGGCTCGGCCATCGCGGGCCATGGCCGCCAATAAAGCTGCCGGGTCTGTTTTGGCGATTGTGTCGCGGGCTTTGGGTAAATTCTTGCCCAAACGCGGTCCGAGTTTCTTAAGATCAGCTTGCACAGACCGCGTGATGTAGCGGTCGGGCTCGCGGCAGATCTCAAACTGTTTCACATTGAGCTCATCGCACACCAAATCCGCATGGGATTTAAGCCAGAGAATGTCGTCGGCTTGTGTGGCCGGAGTGAAAGCCGTCTCCGACAGAATCACTTCTACTTTTGAGAGTGGCTGACGGACCTTCAGTTTTTCGGCTGCCCGGGCTGCCCGGCCCAGCGACGAGATGTCTCGCACCAGCGCCATGCGACGCACGAGGTCGCCGTCGACGAGTGAGGCATCGCCAGTAGGGTAATCGCAAAGATGAACGCTCTCAGGCACGCTGTCCCCAAACGGCGTGACGGCTAGATTGCGCCAGATTGCCTCACTGATAAACGGCACAAACGGCGCGGCCAACTGCGTGATTGAAAGAAGCGTTTCGTAAAGAGTCCAGTAGGCATCGAGCTTTGTGGCGTTACCACTTGGGCCGCTGTCGGCTTTTCCAGCAGCCCAAAAACGGTCGCGGCTTCTCCGCACGTACCAGTTGCTGACGGCATCCACCAGCGACAAGAGCAGACCCGCTGCGGCAAAGTGGTCGTAGCGATCCATCCGCTCCACCATGTTTGCTGCGGTGGCATTGAGTTCAGAAATCAGCCAGCGATCAAGTTCGCTGCGATCGGCGATGGGAGTGTAACCGTGGGCCTGACAGAGCGACGCATGGTCGAGGAATCCGGGCAGCGGGGCCGTAGCGCTTTCATCAGATGTAAAACCTGCCGCTGGATCAAAGCCATCGATCCGCGCGTAGATCACAAAGAACGAATAGACATTCCAGAGTCGCAGCAAAAATTCGGGCACGCTCTCGCGGATCGCCCGCTCACTGTAGCGAATGCTTGTCCAGGGTGGCTGGCCGGCCAGAAAAAACCAGCGCAGGGCATCCGCTCCGTACTTGTCAAAAATCTCGGCCGGTTCACGGTAGTTGCGTTTGCTCTTGGACATCTTCGTGCCGTCCTCGCCCAGCATGTGGCCCAGCACGATGCAGGTGCCAAACGGGTGAGGATAGGGCCGTTTGTCGCCAAACAGCAGCGTGCTGATGGCCAGTTGGCTGTAAAACCAGCCACGAGTCTGGTCGATCGCCTCGGAGATAAAGTCGGCGGGAAACTGTTCGGAAAACTCCTGTTGCCCGTGGTGCGGCCATCCCCACTGGGCAAATGGCATCGCGCCAGAATCAAACCAGCAATCGATCACCTCTGTCACCCGGTTCATCCGTGCGCCTCGGGCGAAGGGGGAGTCGTAGGTGACCGCGTCGATGTAGGGCTTGTGAACTTTGAGGTCGTCGGCAAGGGCAGGATTGGCTGCTTTGGCCTGGGCAAAAACCTCGCTGCCAGTGACGCCCGGCTTGGCTAAGAGCGCCGCATACGAAGGCACGGCTTCGGCTTGGCCTGTCTGGCTGCAGATCCAGATCGGCAGCGGCGTGCCCCAATAGCGTTCGCGGGAAAGAGCCCAGTCGACATTCGACGCCAGGAAATTTCCAAAACGTCCGTCCTTGATGTGTTCTGGCAACCAATTGATTTGGGCGTTGTTGGCCAGCATTTCCTCGCGGAAGTTGCTCGTACGGATAAACCAACTCGATCGCGGATACTGAATCAGGGGATCCTTTTCCGCTCGCCAACAAAATGGATAGTCGTGGAGGTACTGTTCCTGATGCAAGAGCAGGCCACGAGTTTTGAGATCGCGAGTGATGTCACGGTCGCAGTCTTTGACAAACCGGCCGATGCCCAGTGGAAAGGCGTCGGTGAATGTGCCGTCGGACGCGACACAGTTGAGGAGTTCCGGGCCGCAACCAGTGGCATAGCCGGCCTGCTCGGCAATCAGCACGCCGTAGTCCACCTCGCCAAAGGCGGGTGCAATGTGGACGATGCCGGTGCCTGTGTCGGTGGTCACAAAATCGCCCGCCACAACTCGCCAGGCCAGAGGACCAGTTGTGCCATCTAAGCGGGTGGCCATCGCCGCCGGTCCGGGCTGGCGATAGGTTGTAAACGGAGGCAGGTAGTGAGAGCCGACGAGCGAGGCGCCGGGAAACCTCTCGAGCGTATCAAATTGTTTTTTAAGTTTGTTGGCAAAGTCTGCCGCCAGAGCCTCAACGACGATGTATTCAGCGAGTGGCTCAAGCGTAGACTCGCCGTTGGCCACTGTTTCTCGCAGCACCGCATAGATCAGATCGGGTCGCACGGCGACAAACTGATTGGCAGGCAGCGTCCATGGAGTTGTGGTCCATGCGACAAGGCTGCGGTGGGTCGGATTGCCTGCCTGATCGCAAAGGGGCAAGCTGACATAGACGCTCGGATCAGCTACCTCGCGATAGCCTTGGCCGACTTCACCGGCGGAGAGGGCCGTGCCTCCCTGGGCCCACCACCAGACGATCTTGTGTCCCTGATAGAGCAGGCCGCGGTTGAAGAGTTCGCAGAGTGCCCACCAGACACTCTCAACATAGCTTTGCTGGTAGGTGACGTAAGCATCCGAGAGGTCGATCCAAAACCCGATTCGCTCGGTGAGTGTTTCCCACTCTTTCATGTACCGCCAGACCGACTCCTGGCAACGGTGGATGAACGCTTCAATACCGTAGGCTTCGATCTCGGCCTTGGAGTGGATGCCGAGTTCTTTGCAGACCTCGACTTCAACGGGCAAGCCGTGCGTGTCCCAGCCTGCCTTACGCTGGCAGAGTTGGCCTCGCATCGTGCGGTAGCGAGGATACAGATCCTTGATCGTACGCGTCAGGCAGTGGCCGGGGTGCGGCATGCCGTTGGCTGTCGGCGGTCCCTCGAAAAAGACAAACCGTTTGGCTCCCCGCCGCTGCAAAAGAGATTTTTCGTAGATCGTGCGATCGCGCCAAAACGCTGCCGTGACAGCTTCGATGGCGGGGAAATCGGGCTGGCCGCGAACAGGATCAAACATGGGTGACCGCGGCGGTGATCAGGGCCCTCAGCTTGGGTTCGGCAGAGCGTGCAACGGCCAAAATGTGTTCGACCGTGGCCACCTCCAAGTGGTCGGGCAAGCACATGTCAGTGACGACTGAAATGCCCAAGACACGCAGACCAGAATGGACGGCCACGAGCACTTCGGGCACGGTCGACATGCCCACGACATCGGCCCCAATGGTGCGCAGAAAACGATACTCCGCTCGCGTCTCCAAGTTGGGGCCAGTGACCGCCACATAGACGCCGCGGTGGGCCGCAAAATCTTCTCGACGAGCCACAGCCAATGCCGCATCGATCAAGTCGGGGGTGTAGGGAGCCGACATGTCTGGAAAACGCGGTCCGAGTCGCTCGTCGTTGATTCCCACCAGTGGGTTACCATTCATCAGATTGATGTGATCGTCGATGATCATGATGTCGCCTGTGCGGTACTGCGGGTTGAGACCGCCACCGGCATTGGTGACGATCAGCAGTTGGACTCCAAGGCGCTGGAACACTCGAACAGGAAACGCGATCTGCGAAAGGGAATAGCCCTCGTAGGCGTGCATCCGGCCTTCCATCACAACCACGGGCACACCCTGCAAAAAACCACAGGCAAGTTGGCCGGCGTGGCCGTGGGCCGTCGATTTTGCAAAGGAGGGGATCGATTCGTAGGGGATCGTCACCTTGTCGGTGATGGCGGCCGTCAAGCCACCCAAGCCGCTGCCCAGAATGATGCCGACGGCCGGCCGCTGGTTCCAGCGATGGGTAATCGCCTCGGTGGCGGCTGTGATCTGGTCGTACTGCTCGAGCATGAGTCCTACTTTAGGAGTGTCAATCGCGGTCGATCAAAGTCTGAAAATCAGTTCGTTCCCGCAGCGATTCAAGGTCTGGATCGCCTTCCATATGGGCCAAATCGTCGTAGCCCAGTTCGATCGCCGTGGCGAGTTCGTCGATGGCATATTCTGCTTGGCCGGCCCTCGCCAGCGAACAGCCGAAATTATAGCGGGCTAAAAAATCGGCGGGTAAAAGTTCGACCAGTCGGCGGTCGATCTCCACTGCTCGCGTGAGTAGACCCTTGCGAGAAACGATTTCGCCTAGGACTCGTAAGACTTCAACAGAGTGGTCGTTGCGGGCCAAAAGTTTTTCAAAGAAATCGACATCAAAATCGAGCTGACCCATCGTGCCAAACCAGTCGCCGGCCTGCTGTCGGCTGGCCTGAGAAGAACGGCCATCCTTCTTGCCAGCCTGCTTGCCGCGATTCTGCTTCCCTGTGGCGCCTTGATCGGCGTTGGGATCATCGGGAGTGAATTGTGGAGTGTCGAGGCCGGACATAGCTCGCTCTCGGGGTCGGGAGTCATCAATCGCGGGAATGCTGAACGCTACTGACGCAATCAATACATAAGAGTCTGAAAAACTATTTCTTCCTTCCGCCACCTTTCCCGGGTGGAGGCAATTCGGGCTTGGCGTCTTCGGGGTGATCCCAGTCGGGATCGTTTTCATCCTCCTCGAAGTCGTCATCGAAGTCGTCGTCAAAGTCTTCAAAGCCGGCTTCTTCTTCAATCGCGGGTGGTGGCACGACGATATCCTCTTCGTCGGCTGTATCCTCATCCGGCTCATCGACGCACGTGAGGCTATGGGGCGAGGAATCGGAGAGGCCACTGCCAGAGGGGAGCCACAAGGGAGTTCCAACAAAGGGCCACACGAATGCATTCCTCGGCAGGCCGGTAAAGTCGGTGGCAGGCTGTCCCAAAAAAGGCAGCGGAAAATCTGCCAACTCTGTCGGCAGGGGAGAGGTGCGGGGATCAAAAATGGAGGCGAATAGAATCATTATCGGCTTCTGGCTTCTAGTACTGGTGGGGCTTGTGAGTGGGCTCTGGTGGCAGCGGTATTGAAAGCGATGCCGGCGACGGCGGTCAAGAGATCGGGCTACCAAGAGAACGGGGCTCTACACAGAGTGTTGATAATTTTCGCCCAGAAGTCACTACCCGCTGCAAGGGACCGCTGTCTGGCAGAGAAAAAAGCGGCTTCTGACGGTCCAGAGCAAAGCCTTTCTGGCCGTCCGCGTCAAGACAGGCTCGAGCAGCCCGCTCGCCCTAGCCGTCGGATAGGGCGCGACGCCATTGCCGCCTGTCTTGTCAGCCAGCGGGGGTCAGTCAGGTGTGGTAGTCGGCGTTGAGTCGAACATATTCAGCCGTCAGATCGCTGGAATAAAAACGGATTGACTGATTCCCAAACCCCATCTCGACTTCAATCAGCGTTTCCCGAACGGCTTTGATCGACTCCGAAACAGCACTGCCGTCAAATGGCACCGGTGCCCCGTGCTCAAAGAGCAGCGTGCCGTTGAGTCGCAGCACCAGCCTGCTTGGGTCAAACTGCACGCCCGAATAGCCCGCTGCCGAAACGATTCGACCCCAATTTGGATCGGCTCCAGCAATCGCCGTTTTGACCAGCGGGCTGTCGGCAATCGTACGGGCAATCTGCCGCGCGGCGTCGCGCGTCGGGCATCCGCTCACCTCAATCCGTAGCACATGGGTGGCCCCCTCGCCGTCATCGGCAATCTCGCGAGCGAGCGCCTCGCAGGCGCTTAAGAGCGCGGTGCCAAAGGCCACTAGCGACTCGCCGCTGAGTGGTTCGGCGTTCGCTGCGCCATTGGCCAGCAGCAGAACGGTGTCATTGGTGCTGGTATGACCATCCACGCTGACGCAGTTGAATGTGCACTCCGTTGCCTCGCCGAGAAGTCGCTGTGCGTCGGCGGGGTTGAGTGCGGCGTCTGTGAGGATCACGCCGAGCATCGTAGCCATTCGAGGCCCCACCATCGCGGCGCCCTTGGCCATGCCAAAGAGCGTGTAGGTGGTAGCCGCCGCAGTGAATGTCGAGCCAGAGAGCTTGGGTCGCGTGTCGGTTGTCAGCATGCCCCTGGCGGCCTTCACGATCGCACTCTCGGTGTTCTCAAGCGTAGACGCCACGAGGTCGAAGCCGTGTTTGATTTTTTCCAGCGGCAAGAATTCGCCAATGATGCCTGTCGAAAGCACGAGCATAGCCGACTCGGTCACGCCCAGTTTCTCGGCCGCGGCTTGAGCCATGCTGCGAGCGTCGTCGAGGCCCCGCGTGCCGGTGCAGGCGTTGGCATTTCCAGAGTTGATGGCAATGCCCCGAAAGCCGATGCCGGGCGTGCGCTCACGATCGAAGGCCACAGGCGCTGCGAAGACAAGATTCGTTGTGTAGACGCCAGCAGCCGTTGCGGGCAAATCGGAAACAATCAGCGTGATGTCTTCGCGAGTGGGATTGCGTTTTAAGCCGGCATGCACGCCGCCCATGCGAAAGCCGCGAGGCAGCGGCGGGATGGGCAGACGCAAGGAGGTTTCAGCAATGCTCATAGAGATTTACGGATTGATTGTGGTCGCTTGGAGTCAGAGATGAAGAGGGGAAAGACACTCGTAAAGAACAAATGACGCTCTTTGGCGGCGGTGCATGTTAGAGAAGACCGGTGGTTTCTGGCAGTCCAAAGAGACAATTGAAATTCTGAACGGCAGCACCGGAGGCCCCTTTCACGAGGTTGTCGAGGCAGCTGATCAGGAGCACTCGGCCACGCACAACCCGAGCTGTGATGTCGCAGAAGTTTGTGTTGGCTGTGTCTTTCGTGGCGGGCAGATGGTCGACAATTCGCACAAACCGCTCGCCATCGTAGGCCGTTCGCAGCAGTTGCATCACATCCCCTTCGGCGATTGGCTGCTTCGGCTTGATGTAGAGCGTCGAGAGAATACCCCGGTCCATCGGAGCTAGTTGCGGTGTGAAAATAATTTGTGGCACAACGCCGGCGAACCGGCCAATCACCTGCTCGATTTCAGGCGTGTGTCGATGCCGCCCGACATTGTAGGCCGACATGCTCTCGTTGCACTCTGGAAAATGAGTCATCAGCTTGGGCGATCTGCCGGCGCCGCTGACGCCGCTTTTTGAGTCGACGATAATGTCGTCGGTCTGAAACAGGCCGCTTTGAATCAGCGGGGCCAACGGCAAGATGGCCGATGTTGAATAGCAACCTGGGTTAGCAATCAGGGATTCGCTGCGAATCTTTGCCCGAAACAGTTCAGGCAGGCCGTAGATCGTTTTACCCAGCCGGGGCGTGTCGGGATGCTCGTGGCCGTACCACTCCAGATAGGTGGCCGCATTGTCGAGGCGGTAGTCGGCGCTCAAGTCGATCACTTTCGCACCGCAGGCAAGAATGTGTGGGATGATCTCGGCCGACGCGCCGTGCGGCAGGCAGCTAAAAACACACTTGGCCCGCTGACCAACTTCGACGGGGGAGAGGTCTTCAAGCGATAAGTCGAGTCGGCCGACCAGGCTGGGATGAACGCTCGACACAGGCGTCTGGCCCTGCTGTCGGCTAGTGGCCGCCACGATCTTCACTTCCGGATGGCGGAGCAAAATCTTAATCAATTCCAAGGCCGTGTAGCCCGTGGCTCCCAGAACAGCAACATCGATCATCTCGGTGCCTTTTTACCTTTTACAATCATTTGTTTTTGAAAGAGGTCGATGAGCCAGCGGGCGACGCTCCGCTTGCTGCCTTGTTTTTCACCCACGCAGGCGTGTGAACGATCGTAGACGGTGACGGCTGTTGTTGTGGCCTCAAGGGCCCCAAGATCATTGACCACAATCAGATCGCACCGCTTGACGGTTATTTTTTCAAGCGCACGCAGCGGGTTGGCGCCGGGCTCAAGAGCAAAAGCCACCATCCACTGATGGGGCTTTGCGCGTCGGGCCAGCGTGGCAATCACATCGATCGTGGGTCGTAGTCGCAGCGTGAGCACCGTGCCCTGGCGCGGAATCTTGCCAGCCAGGCGATGCTCTGGTTCAAAGTCGCAGGGCGCGGCTGCGGCAATCACGCCGTCGCAGACAGGGAGTTCCCGCAAGGCTTGAGCAAGCATCTCGGCGGTTGTCACCACCGGCAGCACGCGAGCACCGCGAGGGTAGTTGACGGCGACCGGCCCGCTGACGATCGTGACGGTGTGGCCGGCAGCCAACGCCGCCTCGGCCAAGGCCTTGGCCATGCGTCCGCTGGAGGCGTTGGTGACATAGCGCACATCGTCGAGATACGCCCGAGTGGGTCCGGCGGTGAGCAGAATCTTTGCCATCGGCGTGTATGGTCGCAGGAGCCTGTTGGCTGGTGTCAAGAATGCGAAGACGGGCTGGTCGAACTTATCGAAAGCACCTGACGGATGACTGTCGCAATCTCTTCAGGTTCGGCCATCCGGCCTGCGCCGTGCTGCCGACAGGAAAGCCAGCCGGTGCCAGGCTGGATGATCGTGATGCCATCGGCCGTGAGTTGCAAAACATTCCGCTGCACCGCTGGCTTGGCCCACATGGCGAAGTTCATTGCCGGAGCCACGAGCACCGGGCATTGGGCGCACAAGTAGAGCGTTGTCAATAAGTCATCGGCCATGCCAGCGGCGGCCTTGGCGAGAAAATCGGCGGTCGCGGGGGCCACGATCACCAGATCTGCTTGAGCGGCCAATTCGATGTGGGCTCCCAGCGGATAGCGGCCAGGATCAAAGCTTTGCGTGGCAACGGGCCGGCCCGTCAGTGCCGCAAATGTGGCAGCGCCGATAAAATGTTTGGCATTGCGGGTGAGCACAGCCGTTACATGAGCGCCTTGCTGCACCAGCAGGCTGGCAAGCGCGGCCGATTTGTAGGCCGCGATGCCTCCCGAAACGCCAATGACAATTTCACGACCTTTGAGCATCGGCATAACAATTGGGGCCGTGGGTGAGTCGGCGTTAGAGCCCCGTGGGATCGAAGTCGAGCAAGCTGCCCGCCTCGGAAGAACTGCCGGTGATGCGGAGGTTGGCCGATGTGTCGAGATAGATTTTATCTTGTTTGATCTCTTCAATGACGATGGTCATATGATCTTTGCTCTCGATATTCACCAGCGGTCGGCTACCGGCATTGAGAGCAACCATGCGCTTCTGAATCAGCGTAGAAAGCTTGAATCGTCCGCCGACTTTATTGACAATTTCCTCTTCGCGAAGATCGTCGATCATGATTGCAATCCCAGTGATTGGGCTCCTGCTGCTGTTGGTAAACCGATGTCAATAAGGATGTGTTTGATTTCCGCGACCGCTGCCGCAACGCTGTTGTTGATAACGCGGTGGCTGTAACGATCAGCCAGAAGAAGCTCACGGTGGGCAACCTCGAGTCGACGGGCCATCGCCTCGGACGACTCTGTACCGCGCCCCTGGAGGCGTTGTACGAGTTGGTCGGGGTGGGATGGCTCGACAAAAATCGTCACGGCTAAAGGATACCGTTTAAGAACTAAAAGGGTACCCTCCACATCAATTTCCAGCACAACCCACGTTCCCGCGTCGATTCTCGGGGTCACTTCGTCGGCCAGCGTGCCATACCAGTGCTGTCGTCCGTAGACCTGACAGCACTCGAGAAAGTCGCCCGCCTCCCGTCTTCGCTCAAACTCCTCGGGTGCCAGAAAATGGTAATCAACGCCGTTGTTCTCGCCGCTTCGAGGCGGTCGAGTGGTAGCCGATACGCTAGGTATCAGTTGGGGCAACTGTTCCAGCAGAATCCGCAGGATCGTTGTTTTACCAACTCCAGAAGGGCCAGAAAGCACGACAAGTTTACCGGGCATGGAAGTCATCGCGATGTTGTACTGCAAAAGAAAGATTGGTTGAAGGGTCTGGTCGCAGCCACTTTCATTTTCGCCCACGACGCCACAAAACACTCTTTGACGATCACTCGATATTTTGAACGAGTTCTCGCAGTCTCTCGACACGAGTTTTTAATTCGACGGCCGCGTGGGCAATTTGGATGTCGAGTGACTTAGACGCGATTGTGTTGGCTTCGCGGGCAAGTTCTTGGGTGAGAAAGTCGAGCGAGCGACCGGGCGACTCTTCGTTTAAAAGGCGATCAAACTGCGCCAGATGGCTTTTGAGTCGAACGAGTTCCTCGGCAATGTCAGAGCGATCAGCGAGAAGGGCAATCTCGCGGGCCAGATCGCTTTCGCCGAGCCTGTGGGGTGTCGTCGCATGTGGCGAATCGAGCAATTTGTTGACGCGATCCAACAGCCGAGCGGCATGTTCTTCGACCACCGCCGGCACGCGAGCGTGAATCGTTGTGACAAGGCCAGCGATCTCGGCGCAGGTGCTGCGTAAGTCACAGGCCATCGCCTCTCCCTCGGCCCGGCGCATGCGGTCGAGTCGATCGAGGGCCTCTGCGAGGGTTTTGGAGACGACTGGCCAGAGAGCCAGAATCTCGTCACCTGCCTGCTGTTTTTCAGCCAGCACTCCGGGCAATCCCAAGATCGCATCAATCGTCTGAGGCGAGGGCAGATCGTGGCGGCTACAGAAGTCCTGGACTTGATCGAAATAGGCGTCGAGCTGAATGGCATCAAGACGCTTGGCGGCCAGCGCTACCGGCCCGCTGACATCGATGTTGAGTTGCACGGCTCCCCGTCGCACGCGGCTCTTGACGGCAGCTTCGATCTGAGGCTCCAGCAGAGCAAAGCCTTCCCTCGCTCGCAGTGTCAACTTGAAGAAGCGGTTATTGACGCTGCGCAGTTCGATGCGACAGGTGTTCTGGCCGATCGTTGCCATCGCTTCGCCGCAGCCTGTCATGCTCAGCGACATATTCCAACCCCCGGTACAGTGAAAATCGTTCCAAGGTTTTCTATATTTGTCAGCCGATCACAAGCCTTAAGGGGCGGGCACAACTGCTTCAACGGGAGCCGCAGGGGATTGTGTTGTCGGAGGCGGGCCGGGAATCGTGGGGCTCGCTTGCGGTGCAGCAGCGGGAGTCACTTCAGGGGCACCAGGTATTTCGGCAGCAGCGGGGGTCTTAGCCTCTGGCTGAGCGTCGGCCTCTGGAGACTCACCAGTCGCCGGCGCGACGGGCTCTGTGCTGGGCGTGGTTGCCTGGGGCGCAGCACCTCCCAAGTCAGTGCTGAAAAGCGTTTTCTGTCGACCCAAAACATTGATCGAAAGAATGCAGAGCAAGATCCAGAAAGCTGCCACTCCGACGGTGATTCGTGTAAAGACGTCGCCCGCTTTGGATCCAAACGCACTTTGGCCGCCCATGCCGCCGAGTGCACCGGCCAAACCACCCCCACGGCCTCGCTGAATGAGCACCAGCAGAATCAGAAAGAGAGATGTGAAAAAAAGCGTAAAGCCGAGGAAGAAGCGAATGAGGGGAATCATGGAAACGAAAAACTCCGGGCAGTATTCGGTGAAACAAGCAGAGGGCAGTGGGACTGCCACAGCCTAATGCAAGGCCGCAGAGGGAACAATACAGGATCGCAGTTGGGGCCGTGCTGGGAGGGGTGTTACTCAAAGGCCATAGCGATGGCAAGAAAATCATCGGCCTTCAAGCTGGCTCCGCCGACGAGCGCGCCGTCGATGTCCGGTTGGAGAGCCAGTGTCGCTGCGTTGTCTGGCTTGACGCTGCCGCCGTACACAATTCGCACCTTGCTGGCGATCAGAGGCGAGGCCATGGAACCCAGGAGTTGGCGGATCAGGGCGTGGACTTCTTGCGCCTGTTGAGGCGTTGCAACCTTGCCAGTGCCGATGGCCCAGACCGGTTCGTATGCCACGACGATCCGCTCCAGATCGGATCCCGAAAGCCCTGCGAGCGAGTCGCGCACCTGTTGGCTGACAACCGCCTCGGTATGACCGGCCTCGCGTTCTTCGAGCAACTCGCCGACGCAGACGATGGGCGTCAGGCCAGCGGCCAGTGCGGCTCGGGCCTTGGCGTTGACAGCCGTATTGGTCTCCGAAAAAAGCGTACGACGTTCTGAGTGGCCCAGAATGACATAGTGGCAACTGCAATCGACGAGCATGGCCGCAGCAACTTCACCGGTGAAAGCGCCGTTGGCCTTATCGTGCATGTTCTGTGCTCCCAATTTCACGCCTGTCGGACTCTGGCCGCCAGTCAATTGAAGGGCAGAGCCAACGGTGTCGAGGTAGACGCTAGGCGGGCAGAGCACCAGTTCGACGCCGCCTGCTTCGGCGTGACGCAGGACAATCGCATCAGTCAGCGCCACGGCCTGGCTGCGGTCGAGATTCATTTTCCAATTGCCGGCAACAATCTTTCTGCGAGGAGTGGTCGAGACGGTCATGCGGTTCCTATAAATGTTTTTGGAGGTAAAAAAATGCGGATCGGGGCTGTGACTCTACCGTATGCAGCCCAAAGGAGGCACCTGTTTTGTGCTCCTTAGCCGACGGCCGACGCCGAAGCGTAGGAGCCAAGCGTGACGACGCGTTTACAGCGACGTTCTAGGCTGGCGATAGCGCGACGTACGCGCAGGTCGTCGCGGTGGCCTTCCAGTTCGACAAAAAAAACATAGCCACGTTCCTCGCCCGCCAGCGGAAACGATTCGATCCACGTTAAGTTGAGCTTCTGTTTTTTCGGAATCGAAAGGGCGTCAGCCAGCCCGCCGGGCTTGTGCTCGATCTCAAACATCAACGATGTTTTATCGCGGCCGGTGCGGCCAGCATCGGCATGGCCAATGACGGCAAATCGCGTGGTATTGCCCGCCACATCTTCGATATTTTCAGCCAGGATATTCAAGCCGTGGTGAACGCCGGCCTGCCGGCTGGCAATCGCCGCGGCGTGGGGAGTGCGGGCAGCTGTTTCAGCAGCAGCGCTGGTGCTGGTTACCTCCACCAGTCGGGCGTCTGGCAGATGACGGGCCAGCCAGTTGCGACACTGAGAGAGTGCCTGAGGCCGGCTGTAGACCTCTCGAATGGCTGCCCGGTCGCAGGCGGCGAGCAGGTTGTGGTGAATCCGCAGCGGCACTTCAGCGCATATTTTGACAGGAAGCCGCGAAAAGTTATCGAGCGTGTCAGCAATTCGACCGTCGGTTGAATTTTCCAGCGGCACGACTCCGTAGTGCGAATGTCCAGCGGCAACTTCGGCAAATGCCGCCGAAATGCTTGCCACGGGCACAAACTCGACTGAGCTTCCGAAGCGATGCAGCGCCGCCAAGTGGCTGTAGGTCCAAGCCGGGCCCAAATGGGCTACGCGGAGGTGCTGCTCGATGGCCCGCGACCCAGAAATCAATTCGCGATAGACCGCCTTCAGGCTGTCGTTGGAGAGCGGACCCTTATTCGAGCCGGTCACTCTCTCCAAAACCGTTTCTTCTCGGGATGGGTCATAGGTCTGCTGGCCGCTGGACTGTTTTAGATGGCCGATCTGACGAGCCAATTCCGCCCGTTGGTTCATCCGGTCGACGAGTTCGCGATCGATCTTGTCGATCTGCGAGCGCAGCGTTCCCAAGCCGGGTGATCGTTTACCCTGTTTGGAAGCCTCAGGCATTTCTCGCGGCGACCCCGACTGAGCCATAGAAATAAAAACCTTCTTGTGACAATCTACCCGCACAACGAGGCTCAAAAAACAGCCCAAACCTGACGGCCAAAATGGCAGTCAGGCGAGGCCTGACCTACCCCGGAGCATTTTGAGTCTCTGCCTGGCCGGCTGTGGAGGCCCTACTACTCTAATCGGAAGCCACGCGGCGTAAATACGCTTGTTTTCTGGTCGCAAAATGCTGCTCTTCGGCTTGGATTAGGGCTCTAGAGATCGCTTTCCTCTGTCAGTTTGCTGCCGTCAAACTGTGCTGGCACGGCCTTTGCACCTATGGTGACGCGAACCAAAGCAGGACATTTTTGGCCAGTGGCCAATGCCCGCCTAGGGCACCATCAACTCACCGTTTTACTGTTTATTTTTCGGCGTTTTTTCACAGAGGACCAGCGCGAATGGCAACTCAAAAAGGCGAAAAGATTATTGGCATCGATCTAGGTACCACCAATTCTGTGGTCGCCGTCATGGAAGGCAAAGAGCCCAAAGTGATTGCCAACAAAGAGGGCAATCGCCTCACGCCCAGCGTGGTCGCGTTTAACGACAAGGGCGAGACGCTCGTGGGCGATACGGCGCGTCGACAAGCAGTCACCAATCCAAAACGCACTATCTATTCGATCAAGCGATTCATGGGCCGCCGTCACAACGAAGTTGCTGGCGAAGAAAAAATGGTGCCCTACGAGGTCGTGGGCGGTCCTGAAGACTATGTGAAGGTAAAGGCTGGCGATCAGACCGCCACGCCGCCAGAGATTTCGGCCAAGATATTACGCTCGCTCAAAGAGGCGGCAGAGAGCTATCTAGGCCACAAAGTTAGCAAGGCCGTGATCACCGTGCCGGCCTATTTCAACGACGCTCAGCGTCAGGCCACGAAAGATGCCGGCCAGATCGCGGGCTTGGAAGTGATGCGGATCATCAACGAACCGACAGCCGCCGCGCTGGCGTATGGTCTCGACAGGAAAACGCAGGAAAAGATCGTTGTCTTTGACTTGGGTGGTGGCACGTTTGACGTTTCTGTGCTGGAGGTGGCCGACGGAGTGTTTCGCGTGATCAGCACCAACGGCGACACGCATCTTGGGGGCGATGACTTCGATCAGACGCTGATAAACTTCGTAGCCGATCAGTTTAAGAAAGAGCAGGGAATCGACCTCCGCAAAGACACGATGGCACTGCAGCGATTGCAGGAAGCCTGTGAGAAGGCCAAGAAAGAACTCAGTTCAGCCCAGAGCACCGACGTTAATCTGCCATTTATCACAGCCGATGCGACGGGCCCCAAGCATCTGCAGGTGACGATCACCAGAGCGCAGTTTGAACAGATGTGTGATCCACTTGTCGAGCGTTGCCGAGGTCCCGTTGTCCAGGCGCTCAAAGACGCAAAACTGGATCCAAAAGAGATCGACGAAGTGGTGCTTGTCGGCGGTTCGACCCGGATGCCAAAAGTGCAGGAATTGGTCAAAAAGATTTTTCAGAAGGAGCCTCACAAGGGCGTCAATCCCGACGAGGTGGTGGCGCTGGGGGCAGCAATTCAAGGTGGTGTTCTGGGGGGCGAGGTGCAAGATGTCTTGCTCTTGGATGTGACTCCACTGTCGCTGGGCATTGAGACAGAGGGTGGTCTCTTCACTAAGCTTGTGGAGCGAAACACAACCGTCCCGACTGAGCGGAAGCAGGTTTTCAGCACCGCAGCGGATAGTCAGTCGGCAGTGACGGTAAAGGTATTTCAAGGCGAGCGACCGATGGCCAAAGACAACCGCTTGCTGGGCGAGTTTAATTTGGACGGCATTCCACCGGCCCCGCGTGGCACGCCGCAGATTGAAGTGAAGTTTGACATCGACGCCAACGGCATTTTAGCCGTCAGCGCCAAAGATCTCGGCACGAATAAAGAGCATTCTGTCAAGATCGAGCAATCGAGCGGTCTGAACGAGGCGGAGATTGATCGAATGCGCAAAGATGCTGATCTGCATGCCGAGGAAGACAAGCAAAAGCTGCGGCTGGCCGAAGCGAGAAATCGCGCTGAGGCTCTCTGCTTCCAGACCGAGAAGCTGGTCAAGGAAAATAGCGAGAAGCTCTCGGCGTCCGACAAAGGACCGCTGGAAGCAGCGATTGCCAAGGCCCGTGAAATGGCCAAGGGAGACGATGTTGAGGCGATTGTATCGGCCCACGACTCTCTGGAGCAGTCGGCCCACGCGCTGTCTAAGATTTTGTACGAGGCCACCGCGCAGCAAGGTGCTCCCCCAGATTCTGCAGCCGCAGCGAGTGCCAACGCCAAGGCGCCAGACGATGCTATTGACGCCGAGTTTGAAGTCAAAAAAGACATTTAGAGATACGGGCCGGACGGTGTTCATGGGCTTTGCTCTACTGGCCCTCGGATTGCCACTCATGCTGGGTGTTGGGTTTCCGCCTGTGTTGGAATAACGCTTGCTGAAGCTGCTATCGTGCGTCGATGCTCGAGGAGTCTGACAAAGGGGTGCTGCGCGGATAAAAGCTGCGCTGATAAAAATAAAAATGGAAGGGGGTTGACGTGCCATTTCGATTTGACAAATTCACAATTAAATCCCAGGAAGCAGTCCAACGCGCTGTTGAGCTGGCCTCTTCACGGGGTAATCCGCAAACGACTCCTGTGCACCTCTTGCAGGCATTGCTGGCCGAACGGGAGGGCATTGTGCGTCCACTGCTCGAAAAAATTGGCGTCGATCAGGGACTCTTAGAACGGATCATGGAGGCTGAACTCTCACACCTGCCCAAGGTGACAGGCGGCTCGCAGCCGCAGCCTGACCAAGATACGGTCGCAGTCTTTGAGGCTGCGACTGCCGAGGCACTGGCGATGAAAGACGAGTTTGTCTCCACCGACCACTTACTTTTGGGCCTCGTCAAAACGCCCTCCAAGGCGAAGAATGTTTTGCAGTTGGCGGCCGTCGATGAAAAGCAGTTACTGGCTGGGCTGCAGGCCGTGCGGGGCAGTTCTCGGGTCACCGATCAAAGCCCCGAAGAGAAGTTTCAGGCGCTTGAAAAATACGGCATCGATCTAGTCAAACGCGCCAGTCAGGGAAAGCTTGATCCGGTGATCGGCCGCGACTCTGAAATTCGTCGAGTGATTCAGGTGCTTTCCCGTCGCACTAAAAACAATCCTGTTCTGATCGGCGAGCCGGGCGTCGGCAAAACGGCGATTGCAGAGGGCTTGGCCCTGCGAATCGTACAAGCCGATGTGCCCGAAAGCTTGCGCAACAAACGCGTCATCTCGCTCGATTTGGGCGCGTTGATTGCCGGTACGAAATATCGGGGAGAGTTTGAAGATCGGCTCAAGGCGATCTTGCGGGAGGTTGAGGCTGCCGCTGGTGGAGTGATTCTCTTTATCGATGAACTTCACACGGTGATCGGGGCCGGAGCAGCCGAGGGAGGCTCCGATGCTGCGAACCTGCTCAAGCCGGCACTGGCTCGCGGCGAACTTCGCTGCATCGGTGCCACGACGCTCGACGAATACCGTAAGCACATTGAAAAAGACGCTGCTCTGGAGCGACGCTTTCAGCCCGTGTTTGTCGGCGAGCCGAGCGTCGAAGACACAATCGCGATTTTGCGAGGGCTCAAACCGCGGTATGAGGCCCATCACAAGGGCGTGAAGATCAAAGACTCGGCACTCGTTGCGGCTGCAGAACTCTCGCACCGCTACATTGCCGACCGTTTTTTGCCCGACAAGGCAATCGATCTGATGGATGAGGCGACGAGTCGAATCGCCATGGAATTGCAAAGCGTGCCCAGCGAGATCGACGAGGTGCAGCGTCGGTTGGTGCAGTTGGAACTAGCCGCTCGACAACTGGCGATGGAAACCGAGGAGCACGCCAAAAATAAGCTGGTCGACATCGAGGCAGAATCGGCCAGCCTGCGGCAAAAACTGGCCAGCCTTCGCGAACAGTGGGAGGCGGAAAAATCGGGTGTGGGTAGTGCGCAAAAAGTGCGTGAGATGCTTGAAGAAGCGGAGCGGGCCTTCGATCAGGCGAGCGTCGTGATTAAAGATCGACAGGCTTCCGGCCAGCCGATTGGCGAGGATCTCTATCAATCGCTCTATGAAGTTGATGTCAAGCGAAAATCGCTTGCCGCGCGGATCGAGCAGGAGGGAACCGACACGCAGGCCACTGCCAAGACAGGAAAGGCCGCAGTATCTACGAAGCGTTTATTGCGTCGGGAAGTTGGTCCGGAGGAAATTGCGGAGGTTGTCAGCGCATGGACGGGTATTCCGCTGACTCGCCTGATCGAATCTGAGCGGGCCAAGCTGCTCGTTTTGGAAGAGCGACTTCATCAACGCGTGATCGGCCAGGACGAAGCAGTGGAGGCCGTCAGTGATGCTGTGCGACGCAGTCGATCGGGTCTACAAGACCCCAACCGACCGATTGGGTCGTTCATTTTTTTGGGCCCCACGGGCGTCGGGAAAACAGAGCTTTGTAAGGCGCTTGCCGAGGTTTTGTTTGACGATCACAATTCGATGATTCGCATCGACATGAGCGAGTTTATGGAGAAGCACACCGTTGCCAGACTGATCGGTGCGCCACCCGGTTATGTCGGCTACGAAGAGGGGGGTCGACTCACTGAAGCCGTGCGGCGGCGACCGTATTCGGTAGTGCTCTTAGACGAAATAGAGAAGGCACATCGAGATGTCTTGAATGTGCTCTTGCAGGTGCTCGATGACGGCCGGCTGACTGACAGCTTGGGACACACCGTGGACTTCACCAATACGATCCTGGTGATGACAAGCAATATTGGCAGCCAACTCATTCAAGACATTACCAAGGAGGGTGGCTCGCAGGAGGAGGTTCGCACGGCGGTGAAGGAGTCGTTGCAGTCGCGATTTTTACCAGAGTTTTTAAATCGCATCGACGAGACCATCGTCTTTCATCCGCTCGACAAGCGGCACATTGGCAAGATCGTGCAGATTCAAGTCCGGAAACTCCAAGAGCAAGCTGCACGGGCAGGCATTGCGCTTGAATGCAGCGAGGCAGCGATCGCGGAAGTGTCCCGTCTGGGCTACGATCCGCTGTATGGCGCCAGGCCGCTCAAGCGAGTGATCCAGCAACAACTGCAAAATCCGCTGGCCAAGGAACTTTTGTCGGGGCGGATTTCCGAAGGCAGTCGCGTGAAGATTGAGTTTGCGCAGGACGAATTCATCTTTGAAAAGGTCGCAGGGCTAGCCGACAGGTAAGCCTGTGCAGCCCCATAGGCCCAGTCGCAACGTCGCCAGCAAGTTCTCATAGATTGCAAGCGAGCGCGAGGGAACGAGCAAAAAAGGCAGAGCGAAAAGCCGACCATTAACCGCGCTTGCGCTCTTCAAGACCCATCTGGAGAATGAGCGTATTACAGCCAGCGGTCATTTTGCGGAGCTTTTGCGCCATCACCAGCTTTTCGGATATCGTAGCCTTCTTGAGCTTGGAATGAAACTTGACCAACTTTTGGCGTCGGTGCCGACGCCGCTTGATTTCCTTCATCCGATTGCTGATGCCACCCATGCGTGATTCCCTATCTATATGTTGAGATCGATTCCGGAGAGAGCGTTTCGAATTGTCACTCTAGAAAAAATCGGGGCATCCGTCAAAGCCTCTCTCCCTGGGGGCGTTGGAAATGGAGTCTTCGACGGGATACACTGTCGAGCCCGAAGGATGGGTGGCAGAGCGGTTGAATGCACCGGTCTTGAAAACCGGCAGGCGTGAAAGCGTCTCGTGGGTTCAAATCCCACCCCATCCGCTAGGCTGAGTTGCAGGTTGCAGCACGTTACAGCATCAAGCTGCATAAGACCTTTAGCGGCCATGGGTTGCAACAACTCGTGCTGCTTGGTGCAGCTACGTGCTTTGCGGACAAACGACTGGCGGGAAATGGTGGTTGAAGGCGTGCCGGATTTATATGGCCGTGTAGATCTGCTCACGGAAGACTCGGATTCGCTGGTCATCACGGACATCAAGACTTCAAGGGGGAAGTGGAGCCCTGAACAGATCGAGGATTCAGGCGAGCAACTTCTGCTGTACTCGAAGTTGGCCAGCGAGATTTCACCGGGCAAGAAGATCGTGACCCGGTTCTTGGTTTTGACGAAGACCAAGGAGCCGGTCGTCGAGAAGCATGTCAGAGTGGTCGAGCCGGGGAAGGTGAAGCGCACGCTGGCCGGCGTGGAGCGGGCTTGGCGGGCTATTGAGTCGGGCGTGTTTTATCCTGCGCCCATCGTGATGAACTGCTCTGGCTGCGGGTATAGAGCGGCGTGTCGGGCTTGGATGGGGTGATGAGCTTGGCTTGGTATGATCTGGTCTGATATTTAGCGGCTGGGGTTGTTGTCCAAAAGACACGCCTCGGCCGCTTTTTTAGGTATCAGAGAGTAATGGGGGGCGTGCTATCTATGGCAGATAGACGGCTTTTCACGCTGACGATAGCCAATGATTCAACGCCAGCAAAATCAAAGTTGAATGCCTGCACTCTAAAAGCCCGACCACGCACATTTTCAAAATCGGACGCGGGCTAAGAGCCCGCCAGCCCAGAGCCGAAGGCATTAGAGGACAGAGGATCAGAGATTCAGAGGTCACGACTCACGACTTGGACGGCTCACTCAGACAACCGCACCACACGAAATCCGAGGCGGCCGTCACGGCTCGTGGCGCCGTAGTAGAAGCGATAAGCGGAGCGACAGGCGAACGCGCTGCAGCCCCAACCGCCGCCGCGAATCACGCGGGCTGATCCGGCGACTGGGCCCTTTGGGTCGTTTCCGCCGGGTAGGGTAGCTGCGTAATAGTCGCTGCACCACTCCCAAACATTGCCGTGCATGTCGTACAGACCCCACGGGTTTGGCTTCTTTGTGGCGACTTCGTGGGCGTACTTTTCGTTCTGAGCGTTGTCGCCGCCCGCATGCCCACTCCACCACGCATGCTCGCTCAGCAATGCATCGTTTGCCCCGAATGAAAACGCAGTCGTCCCTCTGTGCCAATGATAGGTGAGACACCTGCCTTTCCCCTATTAGACTAGAGGGCCCGGAGGACAGGACATGGAGAACTACAAGATGTTTGGAACCCAAGAGGCGGAGTGACCTGCCTCCCTTAAACGGCACCACTTTCAATGAGCGAATCCGGGGCTGTTGCAAACCAAAGTTGACAAACAATGCCACGCGGAAAGAAGGAGCAGGCTTCCCAGAGGGCGGAGTAAATGTCGGATTTCTTCAGGGCCATTTGTGGCTATCTCGGCAGTAGTTGATTTGGCCTCTGGAAATGTCGCCTACCAGTGTCGCTTAACGTGGAAAGACGCAATCAAATCACACCAATTCAATCCCCCTGAATAGGGAACGAACGGGCTGCCGGACGTTCTTCTTCGTCGATCGCCTGCTGAGCGACGCGGCACATGGCCTCGTGGGCTTGCTTTTCAGTCGCCGCGCCCATCTGAACAAGCAGCGTGAGCCATCGTGCTTCGTAGTCGTGCAGCCGATTCTTTGCGGGGCCGTTTATGTGCGGGTTCTCCGGGTGTAGGGGACGCGGTCTTTAGCCCGGTATTTGAACAAACCCGAGGAACAACCTTGGTCCCGCGCCATTCTGTGGCTGCTATGTACTTACGGCCGTGAAACAGTTTTGTCAGGCACGGCTTGGCGGGGGCGACGGAGTGCTTCGGCTTCAGTGCGAGTGACATTGCTTTCATCAAGGCCAAGTGCCGTGGCGATCTGGAACAGAGCCATTCCCTCTAGCCACAATTCCATAACCCGGCGAGACTGGGGATCGAGCAAGGCCGTGGCGTTTCCAAGTCGGTTTTTCATAGCGTTCCGCTTCCATTTCGATTGCCTGTTTGCGCATCTGGATGTGGACTGGGCCACGTCGCCCAACCAACAGGCAGGGGAGTATCCAGTGCCGAGGGACATCCTTGGTCGGCAGCTCTTTGTCATTGGGATCAATCGGGATTAGCCTGACGGTGGTTGTGTCAGACAAAGACGAGAGACTGGCTGGATATGAGCGCACCCGGCGACACCTTCGAGCGGCTTGAGAGCCTCATCTACAAGCCCGTCGCGACACGGCCCGACTGGCTGAAGGCGTGGCGGAACGAGGCGAACTACATTCTCTTTCTCGCTCACCGTGCCAGCGACGATGACAACTTCGAATTGCTGGCGGAACTCGAAGAACAGGCCCACGAGATGGCCGACATGGTGGAAGCCAAACTCATTGCAGAAGGGATATGAGAGATGATCGACACCTACCACTGCCCGAAGTGCTCGCGGCTCCTGAAGTGTGAGGGCGTGGTCTCTATTGACGGCTACGAACTGCCGGTCTTTCAATGCGACGATTGCATTGTGAGGAAGCCGATCTTTGGGCCCGGCGCAACCCCTTGATGGCTGCCTCCCGTTTAGGGTGCATGGATTCCGTCGACTGGGCTTCCGCATAGGCCAACGTCATGGGAAGCCGGTTGCGGATGTATTTGGAAACCTTGTCAGTAGCGGCGCGGGCCTTAAGGGCAGTGGAGCAGGTAGACGAGGTAGTGGGAGGAGGGGCGACGGGGCATGGGTCGGCGTGTGGTTTGAAACGCCGAGCATGACTGCCGGGGCGGGGCCGCCGAAGAGAGTCTGCAGGGCGGCAAGAACCTCCGGGGGGCGTCGACGTGGCCGACCCACACGCGGATGACTGACGCGTGATCCTGTCCTTCAGCGGAAAGCTCGATTTCAGACCGAAGCTGACTTGCCACTGAAATCCCAGAAGAACCTCAAGTCTTAGCCTCGGTTACTCATGACAATGACGCCGTCTGGAAGTGACGCACATTGATCTCGGTGCCGGCGCGGGCTGCGGCTGCGGCTTCTTCGAGAAGTTGAGCGACGGCCTGTTCATCCACATAGACTTCACCGCAGTGCGGCGGCGCGTGCGGCGTAAACCGTGGGTCACCCAAAGCGATTTCTTTGATCGTTGCAGGCCAAAGCGAAGACCTCGGCAAGACAGACTGCAACTGAGTGGGCAGCCTTTCAACAGGTCTCTCTAGCAGTGCCTTGGGATACCGACCACCGGCCAACCAGACGCGGCAAGCCTGTGCGGTTGGGGGCAATACCCTCACTTAGAAATTGGCGTCATTCATGGGGCAAGTCATCAACCGGAACGACCGCTTCCGGGGAGGGCGTCGTGAGCCAAACTCTTCGCCGACATCAGCCCCGGAGTCGACTGGCAATTTCCATTCCAAGCCTCTCAATTGCCTTAGCAAGTGCAAGTCGATCATGCTGTGCGAGTCGACCAACGGAATGGTGAACAAGCCGCGAGTCAATGGCGATCAGCTTCAGGAGTCGAACAGTGAAAGGCCTTGGTAGCCCCACGTCTGCCCAGCCTTCGAGTTGGACGTCAGACTGATCTCGCGGTTCATGAGTGGTAATCCGCGCCAGCAGCACGTCGCTTGCATCAGACGCTAGCACGACACCGGGTCGCCTTTTTCTGCCCTGCATGTCCGTGAAGGGGAATTCAACAGACACGACATCGCCCGGACTAAAGGTCGTCATAGACGGCGTCTTCCGTAGAGTCGTCCTGAAAGAAGGCCTCGATCGAGAGTCGCTGCCACTGAAGGTCTTCGGGATCCCGGCCAATCAGGTGCGGCAGATCCCGATACAGCCGAAGTTGGTCGGCGAGTGGCAGCAGTTCGATGGCTTTTTCGATTTCCTGAACGGTTGTCACGATGCGGTCTCCCTAGACCAGAGATTATACACAGAAATTCAGAAAACCCGTGAGTTAGTAAGGATGCTTGATCGGAGGAAGAAACGGGGACAGGTCCAGTTGTTGATAGATTGGGCGAGCGCAGAGAAGTTCTTTCGTCGGTGGTATGCCTGGGGAGTGCGGAGAGCTATTGTCAAGAGTTGTGTTTTGAGGGTTTGAATCAGGCGGCGTTCTGCAGGACTCCGTCGGTGAAGATTCTTCCTTCGAGAACAAGAACGATCTGGTGATGCGCGTTGAGTCGTCGCCAACGT
>Ga0209702_10001489_pt1 | contig 44972 bp, 40 predicted proteins | sample FRY01_FD_187210 | JGI IMG/M metagenome (GOLD analysis project Ga0209702, IMG submission 187210) | Freshwater microbial communities from Lake Fryxell liftoff mats and glacier meltwater in Antarctica - FRY-01 (SPAdes) (version 2) | ecosystem: Environmental > Aquatic > Freshwater > Ice > Glacier... | reverse complement strand
GTCGACAGCTTCAACCCGCCAAGATTCATCAATCCCGAGCAACCGGGCATAATGTGCAGAGAGTGTTTCCATCCCGGTAATCTAGCCCATTGACGGCCCAAAAACGACCAGGGTGTGCCACTAAAATACCGGAAGAACCAAGTCCTCGCTACCGCAAAAAACGATGCGTAAGCCCTGCAAGGCCCCCCGAGAAGATTTGTGCTCTGGCTCTGGCTCTGCTCTTTGCCCTCGGTTCACCGACTCGGCGGCGATTTTTTCGGGCATAACCCGGTGAGCGAAGTGGGGCAGAAAATAACCGTTCTCACTGCCGTTTAGGCAAACCTGGTAAGTTTTTCGGGATTCACGCCACGGGCCGGCGTTGACAGTATGGCCAGAGTCGATACAGTTTAGAAGGAGAGTTCGTGAAAAACTTCACAAACTCTCCCTTTGTCGGGAACAAGGCTTTTTTACGAGCTTGTCCCGTTCAATCAATGGTCTAGATCAGGGAGTCGCGGAGGCGATTCGATGGCTGAAAAGAAGAGATTGTCGGTGGCAGAAATGCTCGCGGCTGCGCGGGCTCAAACAGCCGATGCGCCAAGCGGTGCAGCGGGTGCAGAAGTCCCCGTGTTGGTGGCAGAAAGTGCTCCGCCGGAACCCACCGAGTCGGCGGCTGCAGAAGTGCCTGTCGTCGCCCAGCCAGCCAAGGCTCTTACTGCCAAGCCCACGGGAGCTGGAGGCCGTCCCAATGTGGCCGATATTATGGCGCTGGCGAGAGCCAATAAAGCCGCGGCGGCCGTTGACGGAGCCGCTGCCGCTGCAAAACCAGTGGCAGAAAAAGCGGTCGCCGCCAAGTCAGCAGCCCCTAAAGCCGTCGCTGCCAAGCCGGTAGCCCCCAAGCCAGCACAGCCCCGAGATTCGGCCAGTATTTTGGCTGCCGCACGGGCTGGCTCGAAGCCCGGCCCCGTCAGTAAGGCCGACGCACCTCCAAGACCGGCCGCACGCCCGATGCCAGCCAAGGCTTCGCCAATGGCACGAGTCGCCCCTCCCATGCCCACCCGTCCAATCAAGCCAGAGCCCAAAAAGACTGCAGCGGGAGTTGAAGATCGCCGCGGCTTTATCGAACTGGCACTCGGTTCGTTTATGGCGATTGGGTTTACCGCGCTTTCGGTGACGGGCGGATTATTCACGCTGGGATTTGCCCGTTTTATGTTTCCAAACGTGCTGGCTGAACCCCCAAGTCGATTTAAAGTGGGGGCCAAAGAAGGATTTCCTTCGGGCAAAGTCGAAACAAAATTTGTGGCTCAGTTCGGCGTCTGGGTCGTCAACAGCGAGTTTCAGGGGCAGCAACAGATCTATGCCTTGAAAACAGTCTGCACACACTTGGGCTGCACGCCCAACTGGCTGGAAGCGGAGCAGAAGTTTAAGTGTCCCTGTCACGGCAGCGGATTTTATAAGGACGGCGTCAACTTTGAAGGCCCGGCTCCTCGCCCACTGGAACGCTATGCTGTTCGCCTAGCAGATGACGGCCAACTCGAAATCGACAAGAGCAAAACATTTCATGAAGAACTCGGCCAGTGGTCTGATCCGGAGTCGTACATCCCGGTTTGATTGTCCATCGATATTGATTGAGACGGTACGTTAGGACTGTCCGCGTGAGACGGTAAGTCAAGATTGTCCGCGTTTCGTGACAGCCAACACACAAGCACCCCACCAACTTTCTCCCCCCAGTTTCTCTCTATGTCCATCGGCGAAACAATCCGCACCTCTCAGATTTGGAAGAGTATCTTCCGCCACCCGATGCCGCTCGATCGGCGCAATCGAATCGTGGTGATGCTGACGAATTTCTTTCTCCACCTCCACCCGGTGTCGATTAAAAAGCAAGGCATCGCCTTGTCGTTCACTTGGTGCATGGGCGGCGTGACGTTCTTTTTGTTTCTGGTGGAGACCGTGACGGGCGTGCTGTTGATGTTTTATTACAGGCCCACGCTGGAATGGGCCTACAACGACATTCTTGCCCTCCGCGATGTGACGAGCCTAGGGATTCTGCGGGAATTGCACCGCTGGGGTGCGCACGCCATGGTGATCACAACCTGGCTGCACATGTACCGGGTGTTTCTCACCGGCAGCTACAAGCCGCCTCGCGAATTCAATTGGGTGATCGGCGTGATCCTCCTGCTGCTCACGCTCCTGCTCTCGTTTACGGGCTACCTGTTGCCATGGGATCAGTTGGCGATCTGGGCCATCACGGTCGGTTCCAACATGGCCCGCGCCACGCCGATCTTGGGCTACGAAGGCCCCGGCCAGCAACTGCTCACGATCGGCGGCATCGACATGATCACCGACGGCTCCGACGCAAGGTTTGGACTGCTCGGTGCTCGCTTTGTCGGTGAGGAAACGCTAAACCGATTTTATGTGCTGCATTGCATTGCCATCCCGTTGGCGGCCGCTTTGCTACTGGCGATTCATTTCTGGCGAGTCAGAAAGGACGGCGGCATCAGCGGGCCGCTGTAGATCACATCCCATGCATTCAAACGGATTGTTTCTCAAAGATGTCGCTGGGTTTCTGGGCCTGTATTACACGGGCCTGGCGATCATGAATGCGGTTGCCGCGCTTGTTTTCTGGCAGAAGACAAAGCAGACTGGCTGGGCTGCGGTGTGGTCATTCTTTTCAGTCGCGATGCTGGTTTTGGCGAGCCTTGCTTTGGCTGGAACCGCTGAAATGGTGCCGTCCCTGCCGATGAGCGTGCGAAAACTCGTCAATGCGCTGTCGGGGCCTGTGCTCTACACGCTCGGCACAACCGCCCTGCTGACGGGGCTGTTTATTTTCCGCAAGTTTTTTGTCCAGCCCATGGTGGCGTGGACGATTCTCAACGGCATGCTCTTGGTGATGGGGCTGTCGATGGCCGATGAAAACTTTGCCTCAATTGTCATGAAGGCCGACAATGTCCCAATCGTGGGGCTGGTTTTTCTGCTCGCCTTTTTCACATGGCTAGCCACGAGCCAAGCCGTCGTCAACGACGAGCGGATCAAGCAGGGCCTGCCGCCCATGGAAAAGTTGGCCGATGAAAAAGTGCTGGTCTGGCCAGATCTCGTCTACACAGAATTGATTTGCATGGTGGCCGTGTCGGCGTTTTTGCTGCTCTGGGCGATCTTCCTGCAGGCGCCGCTGGAAGAGCCTGCCTCCAGCGTCAAGACCCCCAATCCCTCCAAGGCTCCGTGGTATTTTCTAGGCCTGCAGGAGATGCTCGTCTACTTCGATCCGTGGTATGCCGGCGTGGTGCTGCCGAGCCTCGTTGTCTTTGGTCTGATGGCTTTGCCCTATCTCGATTTCAATAAAAAGGGCAACGGCTATTATTCGATTGAGGAGCGAAAGTTCAGCTACCTCGTCTACCAGTTCGGATTCTTTGAACTTTGGATCACGCTGATCATTCTCGGCACATTTCTTCGCGGGCCAAACTGGAACTTCTTCGGTCCGTTTGAATACTGGAGCCCCTACAAAGTCGAGGTGTTGAATAATTTCGATCTGCCGCAGATGTTCTGGGTGACGCTCCTTGATCGGCCGCTGCCATTGGCTTCAGCAGGGTCTAGCGGACTGGTACAGGCCGGCACGATCTTGCTGCGAGAGGCCCCTGGCCTGGTGCTCATGGGAATTTATCTAGTGGTTCTGCCGCCGCTGTTGGCCGTAACCGTCTTTCGAAAGTTTTATGCCCAGATGGGATTTATCCGCTACATGGTGATGAGCAACTTGATGCTGCTGATGCTCACGCTGCCGCTGAAGATGATCCTGCGCTGGACGGTCAATCTAAAGTACATCGTCAGTATCCCTGAGATTTCGCTCAACTTCTGACGCACTCACGAAGGTTTTCAATTCATGCCTGCCACAGAACAGACCTGGCGCGACCTCAAGTTGCTGCATGTTGTTTTCAGCGTGACGGCTATTTTGCTGCTGCTATCGACAGTGGTGATGCTGGCTGTCGATCACAACCGGCCCTGGAAAAAATACCAGCGAGAGTTTCGCGTTTTAGAAACATGGTCGGCTGCGGCGCGGATCGACGAGCAGGACTCGGGGGCCTACGAGGCCAAATCGAAGGAACTGGCGGCCACACTCGCCGAGGCAAGACGCTCCGATCTGGATCCATCCCTGACCGCAGCGTTTCTTCAGCAGGTGCAGACAGTGCCCGCCGATCAGGAGGCTGCCGATCGAGCCCAGCTCGACATCGATGTGCTGAAGAATCAGGCCGATCCGCTTGAACGACTTGCTCTGCGCGGCGACCTCCTCGAGCGGTTGCGTGACATTGCCAAGCGAGCGAAGTTCCGCGAAGACTTGCTGGCCAGTCAACTCAAACTCCGCAAGGCCGAACTGGGAAAGTTTCGCGCCGACTATGAGCTGGCCGTCTCCGCTGATTTAGCACAAGAAAAACTCGACTCGCTGTTGGCCTTGGCCGATGCAAAGTTGGTTGAGGTGACGGCAGCCACCTTGGCTCATCAGGCCGCCAACACCCATCGCAAGGCTCTGGAATCGACACTCCGACAGTTGACAGCCGGCGAGGATGGAGCGGAAAAAACGCTGGCCGACCACAGGCAAAAATTGCTGCTTTTGGCGAAGACCCTCGCCGATCGCGCCCCCAATGTGGGCAAGTCGCTGCTGGAATTGCCGGTGCTGGATGCTTTTAATAGCCCGCTGCGAATTGATCAGATCTGGTTGCCCAACCTGACGCTCAACAACAATTTTCGCGAAGTGGCCCGCTTCGACCGCTGCACAACCTGCCACAAGGGAATGGAAAAATCCCTGCCGGACGCTCCGCTAGACCCTGCCTACCCAGAGGCTGAAACGCTGACGATTTCCCTGCCGACGCCCGCGGCGCCTGCGGCAGATGAGAGGGCAGTTCAAGGAGATGGCAACGGGCAGTTGGAAAAGCTCTACGGATTCCATCTGGCACCCCAGGGACTCTTGCGTGCAGACGATCCAACGATCAGCGTTGTCGTGCCTGAGTCTCCAGCCTCCGACGCTGGTCTAATGATTGGCGATGTGATCGTGGATATCGGCGGGGGCGGTCTGTTTGCCAGAAAAATTGCCTTGACGGCTCTCGTAGAAACGCCCCAATGGGGCCAGCCACTGGAGCTTGTCGTGCGGCGTGGCGTGCCGCAGCCCTACTCAACGCATCCTCGGCTCGACTTATTTGTCGGCTCAATGAGTCCGCATCCGATGCAATCGTTTGGCTGCACCATCTGCCATCAGGGGCAGGGCAGTGCCACCAGTTTTCAGTGGTCGTCGCACACCCCAAACACTCCCAAGCAGGCACATCAGTGGCACGACGAGCACCGCTGGTCCAACAACCATCACTGGATCTTTCCGATGCAGCCGCAGCGGTTTGAGGAATCGAGTTGTCTGCAGTGCCACCATCAGGTTGTCGATCTGGAGCCGAGTGAGCGTTTTCCAGAACCGCCCGCTCCAAAGCTGGTCGAGGGCTACCATCTGATCCGGCAGTACGGCTGTTACGGCTGCCACGAAATCAACGGCTGGGGTGGACCCGGCAAGCGGGTTGGTCCCGATATGCGATTGGCCCCCAACTACCACGAAGTGGCCGCCGCCATCTCCAGCGATCCTGGCCTGACCTCGCTTGGACCGACAGTTCAGCGATGGGTCGAGGAAGTGCGGTCTAGTCCTGAGGGCAAGCAGGCCCGCGAACGGCTCCGCGAAACGATTGAACGCGACGCAGCCGATGCCTCGAGCAAGCTCACGCCGCGTTCCCATCAATTGGCGTCGCTGCTGAAAGAACCAGAGACTCCGGGCACCTTGTCGAAAGTCGGGCCCAGCCTCAATCATGTAGCCAGTAAGGTTGGCTTTGACTGGCTCTATGCTTGGCTGCGCAATCCGCAGGACTTCCGGCCGTCGACCAAGATGCCGAGGTTTTTTGGCCTCTGGGAACATCTTTCCGGGAAGGGGCTGCTCGAGTCAGAGCGTTACGAGCCGATTGAAATTCGCTCGATGATCACCTATCTCGTCAAGGCTAGCCAGCCGTTTGAATTTATTCAGCCCTATGCCGGCATCACCGCAACGGTCGACAAGGAGCGGGGTAAGAAAATCGTGCAGGTGCGCGGTTGCTTGGCCTGCCATCAACACGCTGACTTCCCAGAGGCAGTGAGCACGCATGGTCCCAATCTCTCGCGGATCGGTGCCAAGTTGGGTGCTAATTCCAACGGCAAGGCCTGGCTCTACAGTTGGCTGCGTGAACCAGCTCGCTACCATCCCCGCACGATCATGCCCAATGTGCTCTTAGAACCCGTAACGCTCGCCGACGGAAAAATCAGCGATCCGGCGGCCGATGCCACGGCCTACCTGCTGGGCTCAACAGAAAATTGGCAGCCCATGGACGTACCCCCTGTAGATGCTCTCAGCACGGATGAAGTCGCGGCCACCAATGAACTGGCCCTGATGTATCTCAAGGATCGCTTTCCGGCCGTGCGTGCTGGTGACATCCTCAAGAACGGTCTGGGGGCAGGCCAGTCGGCCATTGTGGGCGACGAGCGAATTTTCTTGGGAATGGCAGGCATGACAGACAGCGATCGCAATGCTCTGCTGCTCAACTATGTGGGTAAGAAAACGATTGCCAAGCTGGCCTGCGCAGGATGCCACCACATTCCTGGATTTGAAGACTCAAAAGCTGCCGGTGCGGCTTTGGCCGACTGGGGCCGAAAGGAATCGTCCAAGATTGCTTTTGAACAGATCGTGCAATTTGTCACCAAGCAATTGGCCGGTGAGGATGGCCATCACGGGCACGGGCATCATGGCCACCACGCTGGCCAACCAGAGGATGGGCACGCCTCACACGATTCGGCGGTAGCCGATGGTCACACGACGGTAGCCGATGGAAAGACGGCGATCGAGCCTCCGGCAGATGAGCCACTCGCTCCGGAGCTGGGATATAAGGCCGTGTCGCACGACGAGCATCCGCATGTCACGCCCGAGTCGGTCGATTCCGACACAGGCTTTTTTCTGGAAAAAATGCTGGCTCACGAACGAGAGGGCTTCCTCTGGCAAAAGCTGCGTGCTCCCCGCAGCTACGACTACAAAAAAACGGAGAATAAAACGTACAACGAGCGGTATCGAATGCCGCAATTTCCGTTCGATAAGGAAGAGCGCGAGGCTGTCATGACATTTGTGCTGGGTCTGGTGGCCACGCCGCCGGCGGCACAATTTATCTACAAGCCATCGCCTCGCGAAGAGGCACGGCTGAACGGTCTGGTCGTGGCCGAGCAATACAATTGCGGCGGCTGTCACACGCTGCAGATGGATCGCTGGGACATTCGCTACAAGCCGAAGTCGCTGGGGGAAGCTCCCACGGTTGCCGATTATCCATTCCTCTCACCGCACTTTAGCCAGGCTGAAGTTGCCAAATCGCTCACCGTAGATCGTCAGGGGCGGCGCGTGGCAAAGCTGATTGGAATGCCCGTGCTGGATGGCGAAACAGGCCAACCGCAACTCGTCGATGAGGATGGTGTGCCGATTGAAAAAGGAGACACCGAATCGGTGGTTCATCGGCCGTTCATGCTCTGGCACGATGCCCTTGTGGACGGGGCAGCCAGGCCGGTTGGAGCGCAAAATCTTGTTGTTCCAGACGATGCCTTGCAGGCCGGCCACCACTATCCGGCTCGCGGCGGCGAACTGGCAAAGCTGCTCTTTCCGGTAGTGATCGCCGATGAAAAACAGATCAATCCCAATGTCAAACCCGACGATGCCTGGGGCTGGCTGCCGCCGCCGCTGGTGGGTGAAGGTCGGAAAGTGCAGTCGAGCTGGCTGCATAAGTTTCTGTTAGCCCCTCATCCGATCCGCCCGTCGGCCGTGCTGCGGATGCCGAAGTTTCATTTGCAATCAACTGAAGCCTCGGCGCTCGTGAATTACTTCGCTGCCGTCGATAGAGCCGACACCACCTATGTGTATGACCCGCGGCTCGACGAGAGTTCGCTGGCTCAAGCAGAGCAGTCACATCCCGGGCATCTGGAAGACGCGCTGAAGATCGTCACGAACAATAATTACTGCGTGAAGTGCCACCTGATTGGCAGCTATGCTCCGCCGGGAAATCCTAAGGCGCTGGCGCCGCAACTCGAGCGGGTGCATGAGCGTTTGCGGTCCGACTATGTGCATGGCTGGATTGCCAATCCCAAGCGTTTTCTGCCTTATACGGGAATGCCCGTCAACATTCCGTTCGACAAGCCTGTCAGTCAAGATGTCTACGCTGGTTCAAGTGATCAGCAACTCGATGCGCTCACCGACCTGCTGATGCACTTCGACCTGTTCGCCAAGAAAAACCTCTCGCTCGAGGCCTATTTTAAACAGCAGCCGACAGTCCCAGCGGCTCCCAGTCAGTCGCAAAACCAGTCGCCACTTCAGCCAAAAGCCCAGTCGCAAAACCAGTCCCCGAAAGCCCCGCAGCCTGCCGACTCCCGTTCAGTGGGCGTGTCGTTAAAATAACATTGTCGAGGAAAAACCTAGCGGAACTCCCGCCGGGCAGATTGATATTGTGTGTCCGATGCCTGACATTTTTTGGAGACAACCATGACTCACCAAACCGCTTTATCGTGCCTGACCCGCAGCCTGCTGGCGACGGCGATTCTCTTGGCAGCCCATTCCGCCGCAGCCGATGAATGGGGCACGATTAAAGGCAAGTTTACATTTGGCGGCGAGGCACCGGTCGCAGCAGAACTCAAGGCCGACAAAGACATCGAAGTTTGCGGCAAGCACAAACTAGTTGTGGAAGAACTCGTGGTTGGCCCAGACAAGGGCGTGGCAAATGTCGTCGTCTTTGTCCGCGACAAAGAGGTCAAAGTGCATCCCGATCTGACAGCGGCCGCCAAAGCCGAAAAAGTTGTGCTCGACAACCAAGGCTGCCGCTTTGAACCGCATGTGACATTCGTGCAAATCGGGCAGCAATTTGTCATCAAGAATACCGACGCCGTCGGCCACAACAGCAATGTCTCAACGCTCAAAAATCCGCCATCCAACAGCCTCATTCCCAGCAATGGCGAGACGGCGATGGTGTTTGCCAGCGAAGAGGTGATTCCCGCGCAGGTCACCTGCAACATCCATCCGTGGATGAAGTCGTGGCTGGTGGTGCGGGGCAATCCCTACGCCGCCATTTCCAAGGCCGATGGCAGCTTTGAGATTAAGAATCTGCCGGCTGGCGAACTGGAATTGCAACTCTGGCACGAGAAGGCTGGCTACATCGGCGAGATCAAGGTTGGAGGCAAAGTGGAAAAAATTGCCAAGGGGCGCAAGAAGGTCAAGGTGGCCGGTGGCGACAACGATCTGGGGGAGATGGTGCTCGATGCAAACCTCTTTAAAAAGTAATTCGTTCATCTTGAGCAGGCTGGTTGAGGTCGCTCTGGGAGCGATTGTGTGCGCGGCTTTTTTCGCCACCAGTGGGTGTGCGCCTAGCCGGGTTGCCTCGGCACAGGCAGACACTGTCGCGGCCGTAAAACTTCGGGCCGCGCTTGTCAGCACTTCTAGTAACCAGGCAACTGCGGGGGTGAGCGTCACGACAGGCACTGGATGGGGATCGCTCAAAGGACGGTTTGTGTTTGCCGGTACGCCTCCGGCCGCCAAGCCACTGGCCGTCGATAAGGACACGGAAATCTGCTCCAAGGCAGGCGTCAAGCTTCTGGATCGTTCGCTGCTGGTGGACACATCGACCAAGGGCTTGGCTAATGTGGTTGTCTTTGCCAGGAAAACAACACGCGTGAAAGAACCTGCGGCCCCTGAAACGCCCGTGGTCTTCGACCAGAAGCAGTGCGAATTTCTCACGCCTGTGCTGGCTGCGCGAGTGGGTCAATCGATTGATGTTCACAACAGCGATCCCATCGGCCACAACACCAACATCGCCGGTTCGGCGTTCAATCAGTTGGTTCCAGCAGGGCAGGGGACGCTCTACAAACCCAATGCGGAGACGGGCCTGCCGACGATGGTCACCTGCAACATTCATCCGTGGATGAAAGCCTACGCGGTATTTCGCAAAGACGGCTATGTAGCCGTCAGCGCGACCGACGGTTCGTTCACGATTCCCGACCTGCCCGCCGGTGAAATGCTGGAGTTTCAAGTCTGGCACGAGCGAGCCGCCGGCCCCAGCGGCGCTCTTGGCCTCGACAACAAGGCTCTCAAGTGGACGCCCAAGGGCCGGTTTCAAATCACGATTCCAGCGGACGAAGTCAAAGATATCGGCGCGATTGAAGTGCCTGTGTCAGCGATCCATTGAGGCTGCCCATGCACAACACTCACAGTCGCTGTTTAGATCAAATCCCAAATCATGGCTCGATCACGGCTGGATCCTCTTGAGATCATGTCTGATCATGCTCCCACAACCTGTTCGTTTTTGAAGCACGCAATGTTTATTATGATGCCACCCTTTTTGTATTTGGCCCGCGATTGGGCTCATCGTTCGCCTTGGCTCTGCCGAGCGTTTGGCGGGGCTTTTCTCGTGGCGATTGCTGTCGGCTGTAGTCCAACGCCACCGGCTTCCTTTCGCTTGAACATGGTGGAAGCCACCAAGCAGCATCTCACACCGCAGCAGGAGCAGCAGGTTTCAACCGTTCTGCTAGCCATGTTTGGCACGCCCGACGAGCCTGTGGTGCTGGCGGAGACGGGCCTCGATGAGGCCAAGCTAAGGCTGGCAGCAGGCCCGGTGCGCAGCGACATCGTGGGCAGGAAAAATGGCCTCTACCGCGAACATTGCGCCCATTGCCACGGCATCACAGGAGACGGCCTCGGCCCCACAGCGGCGTTTCTCAATCCCTACCCCCGGGACTACCGTCCCGGAATTTTCAAGTTTAAGAGCACCGAGCGGGCCGATAAACCAACGCATGCCGATCTGCAGCGCATTCTTCACAACGGCATCGCCGGCACCTCGATGCCGTCGTTTGCGCTGTTGAGCAATGTGCAGATTGAGGCCCTGATTGAGTACTTGCAGTACTTGAGCATGCGGGGTGAAACAGAACTCTCGCTGATGCGGGCCTTCTTTGAGCTCGACGACGATGCTGCCGGGAAACTGCCTGAGACTCGCGAGTTTCTCGTCAACGAGACGCTCGCTACCGTGGTCGAAAAGTGGAAGGGGGCTGCCGACGCCCAGATTCCAGTGCCGCAAATGCCAGCCGACATCGACATGGTCGATTCAATCGCCAAGGGTCGGGCGCTTTTTTACGGCGACAAGGCCAACTGTGTGAAGTGCCACGGAGTGACCGGCTTGGGCGACGGTCAGGCCAACGATTACGACGATTGGAATAAAGCAATTGTCGAAATCGATAAGGAACTCAAGAGCGGTGAGCAGCGGGCCCAAGAGGCCTCCACGGCCGGAATGAGCCCCGATGAGCTGGCCGAATATCGCACTCAAACGGCGTGGCTTGAAAAATTCAGTCATGTGCTCGACGGAGATGCGCTCAAGCCTCGCACGATCCCGCCGCGGAACTTGCGTCAGGGCATCTACCGTGGCGGCCGCCGACCGCTGGACCTCTATTACAGGATCCACGCCGGCATCAACGGCGCGCCGATGCCGGCTGCCAAAGGCACCGTTCCCCCCGAGGAAATCTGGCACATCGTCAACTACATCCGCTCGCTGCCCTACGATTTCGACGGCGAACTCGGGGCCGATCGCCCGCTGGTGGCCCACGACCGTTTGTAACTCAACAGCATCCACAAAAAACGAATCAATAAAGGAACAGCACCGTGCGCAGCCGTTTGATGGGAGTCCTCTGGAGCCTGCTTTTTCTGGCCGTGCCGGTCCTCGGCGTGGCGACATTTGCAGTTGCTCCGGCGTTTGACATCTGGTTGCCCAAAGATGTTTCGGAGCATGGCAAATCCATCGACGGACTGTTCATGTTCATTCTCTGGCTGACTGGGGCCGTGTTTGTAGCCACTGAAGGAGCGATGTTTTGGTTTCTTTGGAAGTACGATGCCGCCAAAGCCAAGGGGCCAGCCACCTACATCCACGGCAGTCACACGCTGGAGGTGGTCTGGACGATTCTGCCGGCAGGCATCCTGCTTTTTTTAGCGATTTACCAGATGAATACATGGGCCGATGTCAAGATGCGGCGGCCGGCGATGGCGCCGACGGTGGAGGTGATGGGACGGCAGTTTGAATGGCAGTTGCGCTATCCTGGCCGCGACGGCATGCTCGGCACTCCCGACGACTTATTTCTCGTCAACGATATGCATGTGCCTGTCGACGAAGACATCCTCGTGCAACTCAAGAGCATGGATGTGCTGCACAGCTTTTTTCTGCCCAATCTGCGCATCAAACAGGATGCCGTGCCCGGCATGAAAATTCCCGTCTGGTTTAAGGCAACAGAGATCGGACAGTTTGACATCGTCTGCGCCGAACTCTGCGGCTGGGGCCACTACAAGATGAAGGGGCAAGTCACGATTGAGTCGCGGGCAGACTTCGATCGCTGGCTGGAAGAGATGTATGCCAAACAGGAAGCAACGCAGCCCGAGGCCATCGTGCAGGTCGAGTGAAGAGTTTGACGACGACAAGAGTGAAATAGCAGCGACAACAAAGCCCGACTGACAGACGATTTTAAAAAGCAGACGATTTTTCGGAGACACTCAATGAGCATCGCCACCGCATCCCCAGTGAGTTCCCGCGACACTCTGTCGCACGAAACCTCCCTGCGCCAGCCGATGCGCAAGCCGCGGCCCGTGGCCGAGTTTTTCTCGACCTATGTCTTTTCCAAAGACCACAAGATGATTGGCCTGCAATTTTTATTTTCAACCCTGATCTGGTTTTTGATCGGCGGACTGCTGGCCTTAGCCGTTCGCTGGCAGATTGCTTGGCCGTGGTCGGATGTGCCGGTGCTCGGCAAGCTCTTTGCTCAGCAGGGCGGGCAGATGGCCCCCGAGTTTTATACGATGCTCTTTACGATGCACGCGACGGTGATGATCTTCTTGGTGATCATTCCCATTCTGGCCGGCGCGTTTGGCAATTTTTTAATTCCACTGATGATCGGTGCTGATGACATGGCGTTTCCGACGCTCAACATGCTCAGTTACTGGTTTATGTGGCCAGCCTTCGTTGTCTTTACGGCCAGCTTTTTTGTTGAAGGAGGTGCGGCATCGAGCGGCTGGACGAGCTATCCAACGCTCTCGACGAATGCAGCCGCCGCGCCCGGCAGCGGCTTGGGACAGACGCTGTGGCTGATCGGTCTGACGATGGTCGGCATTTCTTCGATGCTTGGCAGCGTCAACTACATGACAACGATCATTCTGATGCGGGCTCCAGGGATGACGATGTTTCGTCTGCCGATGACAATCTGGGCGATGTTCATCACCGCTCTCTTGCAGGCCTTCGCATTGCCTGTGCTGACAGCGGCGGGCTTTATGCAACTCACCGATCGCACGCTCGGCACGGGCTTTTTTTCTCCCGAAGGCAACATCGTCAACAACTCCTTGACCGCCACGGGCGGCGGCCAACCGCTGCTCTGGCAGCACCTCTTTTGGTTTTACAGCCATCCGGCCGTCTACATCATGATCTTGCCGGCGATGGGCATGGTCTCCGACATCATGACCTGCTTTGCCAGAAAACCGCTGTTTGGCTATAAGCCAATGGTCTATTCGCTCGCGGGCATTGCCGGCCTGGGCTTCATTGTCTGGGGCCATCACATGTTTATCTCGGGCATGAATCCGGCGCTGGGCATCACATTCATGGTCTCGACGATGATGATTGCGCTGCCAAGCGCTGTAAAAACATTCAATTGGCTCGGCACGATCTGGGGCGGTCGCATCCAGTTTACGACCCCGATGCTGTTTGCCCTTTCGTTTGTCTCGATGTTTATTATTGGCGGCCTGTCGGGCATCTTTATGGCCGCCACACCCGTCGACATCTTTATTCACGACACCTACTTCATCGTGGCCCACTTCCACTACGTTCTGTTTGCCAGTACGGCGATGGGCGTGTGGGCTGCGATCTACTTCTGGTTTCCCAAAATGTTTGGCAGAACGATGAATGAGTTCTGGGGGAAGACGCATTTCTTCCTGACCTTCATTTTCTTAAACGGCACATTCTTCACGATGCACATCCTGGGGGCGGTGGGGTTTCCTCGCCGGTTGGCCGACGCATACCACTACGAGACATTCCACCATCTGCAACCGTTGAACGCATTTATGACTTGGTGCGCAATCGGGATGGTGGCCTCGCAGATTATTTTTGCGACCAATTTCTTCTGGAGCATCTTTTTTGGTCGGATCGCCGGCCGCAACCCCTGGAATGCCAACGGTCTGGAATGGACGGCGCCGAGTCCGCCAGGCCACGGCAATTTCGACTTCCAGCCGATTGTCTATCGAGGCCCCTACGAATATTCGGTGCCCGGTCTGGGTCCAGATAAAGACCATCTCATGCAGACAGATCCTCCCAATGCCGCTGCCGCTTTGGCTGCGTCTTCCCACTAGCCATTTTTGGTCCTGAGCGGCCGCGCAGATTGTTTTCGACAATGACGCCATCCACTGCCCCACTTGCGACGAACCCGCTGCCACAGGCCCAACCCGCTGGCGCTCTGGCCCAACCCGCTGGCGCTCTGGCCCAACCCGCTGGCGCTCTGGCCCAACCGAGCCAGGCGACTGTCTCTGGTCGCTGGACGCACGCATTGGCCTGCCTGCTGGTGAGCGTGACGGCGGTGACGCTCTGCTCTGGGGCGCTAGTGACAACGTATGATGCCGCCATGGCGGCGTCAGATTGGCCCAGCACATTTGGGCACAACCTCTTTCTCTATCCGCTGGGCGAATGGTTCTGGGGGCCGTGGGATCTTTTTCTGGAACACGGCCACCGCCTGCTGGCCGCGATCGTTAACCTGTTGACGCTGGCCCTGGTGGCCGTGGTTTGGCACCGCGAATCGCCAGCGACAATCAGGTCGCTGGCGATTGCCGCCGTCGTCTTGGTGGTGTTGCAGGACTTGCTGGGCGGTGCTCGCGTGCTGCTGGATGATCGCACCGTGGCCAAGGTGCATGCCTGTACGGGCCCCCTCTATTTTGCCGTGGCGATTGCAATTGCCACGCTGACGGGACCGCGGTCGCGATTGCCAGCGTCTCTCTTTAAAGTTTCAGCGGCGATGTCGTGGGCGGCTGCGAGTCTGGTTGTAGCGGCTTATCTGCAGCTTGTGGCTGGTGCACAGTTGCGGCATCTGGATGCCACGGTCGATCCCGCTGCATTTGGTTCGCTGGTGGGCCTGCATCTTTTGGGTGCGGCGGCCGTCATGGCTTTGTCTCTCTTTGCCTTTGGTTTGAGTTGGTCCGGGGCCGGCCCGGCCGTGCGACGCTGGTCGCTCTTGGTTCTGGTGCTAGTCACCGCGCAGATTCTGCTTGGATGCGGGGCGTGGGTCGTCAACTGGGGGCTGCCGTCGGACTGGCTGCCGGCTGCCTTGGTGCCCACCGAGGCGATCGTAGCGCGCAGCCCTTGGGGTGCGGCAGTGGTCACATCTCATGTCGTGATTGGCATGTTGATTTTAGGCGCGGCGGTGGTGCTTGCCATCGTCAGCGGCGTGCTGGCCGGAGACAGTCGCCACGATCGCCAAACCAAGAGGGCCTTTGCATGAGCATGCCCACCACGAGCCTTGTCTATTCCGCTGCCGTCCCTGCTCCGGCGGCGCTGCTGGCGACGATCTCGGCCGATGTCTCGCGGCTGACCCGCCCCAGAATCGCTTTGATGGTGCTGGCCACCGTAGTTACGGCGATGTGGCTGACGGCAGGCCGCTCATTTGATGGCCTGGCCCTTTCGTGGCTCTTGATCGGGACGGCGCTGGTGGCTGCGAGTTCCAGCATCGCCAATCAAATTCTCGAACGCGATACCGACAGACTGATGCCTCGCACCGCCCATCGACCGATTGCTGCGGGCCGGATGTCTGTGGCATCAGCCACGGCTTGGACAGCGGTGTTGCTGGGGGCGGGTGCTGCCATCGTGACGGTCGCTTCCGGCTGGCAACCCGCTGCCGCTGCCGTGGCCACCTGGCTGATCTATGTCGTCGTGTACACGCCGATGAAAAAAATCTCTCCTCTCAATACGGCCGTCGGCGCGGTGGCTGGGGCGATGCCGGTGGCCATCGGCTGGTTGGCAGCCGACGGCCCGCAGCGATTGGCGGGCGGCGATGCCTCTGGCAGCTTGGCTGCGGCAGCCCTTTGCACCGTCCTTTATCTCTGGCAGTTTCCCCACTTCATGGCGATTGCCTGGATCTACCGTAGCCAGTATGCGATGGCCGGCCTCCGCATGCTCTCTGTCGATGATCCCAGTGGCCTGCGGGCAGCAGGGCAATCGCTGGCCGCCGCCTTGGCGATGGTGCCTGTCAGCCTCGTCTTGGCCGTGCCTTCTGCGAGCACACGATTTTTTCTGGCAGCGGCGATTGCTTCGATTGCCTACTGCGTGGCCACGGTTCGATTTGCCGTGCGTCGCGATGATGCATCGGCCCGCGTGCTCCTGCTCACCTCGCTGGGAGTGTTGCTGGCATTGCTCACTGCGGCAGTGGTCTTTGGCTGTCCAGTCTCCTCGAGCGCAATTGCTTCTGGTGTTTCCCGAGTCTCTTTTTGTATCTCCAGCCCCCTCTATTTCTCATGAATGCTCCTGCCATTTCTCTGCCGCAAGGCTCTCGTTCGCTGGGCCCGACTCATGGTGGCAACGGCCATGACGGTAACGATCATACGAACGGTCACGGCGGTGGCCATCACGGCCCCGTCCTGCAATACCAGCCTGGCCTGCCGCTGACGCGGGGCAAGCTTTTCATGTGGCTCTTTTTATCCACCGAGATCATGTTTTTTGCAGCGCTCTTGGGGATGTATGTCGTGCTGCGATTCGGGGCTCCTGTCTGGCCCAAACCCCACCACGTCCACTTGAGCGAGCCGATCGGCGCCTTTAACACGTTTGTGCTGATTTGCTCCAGCGTCACGATTGTGCTGGCCTTCGAGTCGGCCAAAGCAAATAAAACAAAGTCGGCTAAAAGCTGGATGCTGGCCACTCTGTTGCTCGGATCGCTTTTCTTGGGTGTCAAAGGCTATGAGTATGCGGCCAAGTTTGAGCACGGCATCTATCCGTGGTCGCCCCGCAGTCGCGTTTTTGAAAAGCCAGATCTCTATTACGGTTCGGCGGTGCGGGCCCGCTTGGGTGAACCGGCCATGATCGACCGTCTCAAGGAACTCGACGATACGCCCGAAAGCAAACTCTCTGTCGAACAGGTCTCGGCCCGTCGGCGGCTGCTTAAAGTGCGACAGATGGTGGTAGACCCCAATCAGCAGGCCTTTGACCTAGCGGTTGTGGCCGATCAAGTAATGCCGTTGCCGACCGATCGTCCGCTGACAAAGCACGAGGGTCAAGAGGCCGGCGGCGGGCATGTCAGCGGCCTCAACGATATATTTCCGTGGCTCAAACTGCCGGCCGTGATTCCCGGGGGCACAATGTGGGCCAGCACCTATTTCTTTTTAACGGGCTTTCATGCCATCCATGTCATGGTTGGCCTGATCGTCTTCTCGATCATGCTGCTGTATAAGCTCGGCCCCAAGCGGGCCGGTATGATCGAGAATGCGGGTCTGTACTGGCACTTTGTCGATCTGGTTTGGATTTTTCTGTTTCCGCTTTTGTATCTATTCTGACCTGCTGTTTGAGTCACGAGGTTTTTTATGAGCGATCACGAACCGATAGCCCAGGCCCCGCAGGGCCACGGCCCGATCACGCGAGTGGGCGGTATCCCGCTGCCCGATGGCAATCTCTCTGATCACGGCTCAGATGCCAGTCATGCCGACGACCACTCGCACGGTGGCATCGGCAAGTATTTGCTCGTCTTTGTGGCGCTCTGCGGCCTCACGACCCTCTCCTTTTTTACTTATTCCCCCTATTGGCCGTGGCGGGATCAGCCGCACGTGGGCTGGGCCTTCATGATGACTGTGTCGTGCACTAAAGCTCTGCTGGTCATTCTTTTTTTCATGCATGTCTTTTGGGAAGCCAACTGGAAATATGTGCTGACGATCCCTGCGGGCATGATGGCGATTTTTCTAACGCTGATGCTGGTGCCCGATATCGGCATGCGAAATCGGATGGTGAGTCAGGAACGGGTGCTGCAAATGGCAAGGCCTTCGGATGTCTGGCTGATGGAGAAGGCCGGTGAATCGCAGCTCCTAGCCGAACCTGCAGCGCACTAGTCATCCTGCAACATACAGGGGCAGTCAACCCACGATTCGACAACATTCCTCTCTTCTATTTATATGAGGCGCATCTTTATGGGCATCTCTTTCTGGCCTTGGGTGCTGGTCAGCCTGCTCGTTTTTGTGGGCAGCGGATGCACAGGCGAGAAGCCAATTGCAAAGAGTGCCGGCAGCGATCGCGATCAACCACTATCTACGGCGGCCGGAAAAATTGAGTTGGGCGCACCGGCCGCAGATTTTAAGCTCACTGAACGCAGCGGCGAGGAGTTTGATTCTGCCAGTCTGCGGGGCAAGGTCTGGCTGGCGAGCGTATTCTTTGCCAACTGCCCAGGCCCCTGCTTCCGAGAGAATCAGGCCATTGCCGATATTCTCAGGGCCATCCCAGATCCAGACTTCTTGGCTGTCAGCCTCACCTGCGATCCCGACAACGACACGCCTGAGACGCTCAGACGGTATGCCGATCGGTTTGATGCCGACCCTGCCCGCTGGAAGTTTCTCACCGGTGATATGCAAGTGATCAAAGAGGTGGCCAACAAGACGCTGCTTCTCACAGCCGAGGTGGGCATACACTCCGAGCGAGGTGTTGTCTTTGATCGGCAGGGGCGATTACGGGGCAGCTACCTCTTGCTCCAACCCGATCGCGCGGCGCTGCTGGTCAAACTGATTCGCGAAGTGCTGGCCGAACATTCCCCATTCGCCGCAGGGGAAGTCTCTGGAGGAACCCCCGCAGGTGCTATCGCAGATGATAGCAAGGGCGAAGCGATCCAGGAGGCCGTCCGGTGATCTTTCTCTGTCAGAGCATGGCCATCTTTGCAGGCACGGCAATCTCGAATGGCCTGCTCGGAATGGGCTTTGTAAATGCCGGATCGGCCGGGTGGCTTTTTGCCATCCATCCACTTGTCACAATCAATGCGGTGCTCAACTCGATTGCGACGGTGTTATTGATCGCTGGCTGGATCTTTATCAGCCAGGGAAACTGGCGTGCCCACCGGGCCGCGATGGTAGCCGCGTTTATCGTCTCGGCCATTTTTTTAGTCTGCTATCTGACCTACCATTATCTTGTGGGCCATGTCCCATTTACAGGGCAGGGTCCGATCCGAACCGTCTATTTCACCATCCTGATTTCACACATTTTGCTGGCCGTGCTGGTGCCGATCCTGGCACTAGCCATGTTTGCCCTCGCTTTTTCCGGGAAGTGGGCCGCTCATCGTCGGCTCGGAAAAATAACGCTGCCAATCTGGCTCTATGTGTCAATCACGGGAGTCGTAATCTACCTGTTGCTCTACCACATCTACCCTCAGTCCGCCGTCGAACCTATACTTACGGCTAGCCAAACGCCTGCCGTCTCTCTTGTCGGCGAACCTGGAGTCAGAGGCTGAAAGGAGATCCTTCCATGAAGCAACTCGGTGCCATCATGCCCAGAGCCTCTAGGGCTACCCTGCGGCGACACCCCATCTGCCACAAAAATGGCGGGATGCCCCTCACTGGCTTGTCGATCTGCTTGGCAATCGCTCTGGTAACTTTGGCGGCCGATGCCTTCGGCTGTCCCAATTGCAAAGACGCCATGATCACCGGCGACGCCGAAGCGAGCAATGTGGCCCGGGGTTATTTTTACAGCATTCTCATCATGCTTGCGATGCCCTTCGCGCTGGTCAGTTCTTTCGGCGCCTATGTGTGGCGTGAGATACGGCGGCAAAAACGGAACCAGACCGGTGCGACTAACCTGTCAAACCAGTGAAACCCCCACGGAACTATCTGAAGCGGGTTGAACAGCGTCGCGTCTTCTGGCTTTTTATGCCACCGGCGCTTGTCGTGCTGCTCTTGGTCAGTTGGCTGGAACGCACCTACTTGAACCCGCCTCCTGCCGTTGATGCGCCTCAGGTCGATACGGTTGTCAAGGAACACTTGATCGAGCGCAGCGTTGCCGATGCCGTGGTGATCGAGGCCGACCCTGAGCCATTTGTAGAAGTGTCCGAGGAGGTCGGCGCTTCGCTGCGGGCCCTCGAGCAGGTGCGCGACGACACGGTCTTCCGATCCGGCGACGACGAGGCCTGGTTTCAAATCTGGATGACTCTGCGATCTGGCAAAGAGGCAGCACTCGATCGTTCGAAAGCCCGCGAGGTGAGCTTCATAGAATTGTTTGGTCAGCCGCGCAGTTTTCGGGGGAAGCGGGTCACCTTTCGGGGCACCGTCCGCCGCTTGCAGCGGGTAGAGGCACCCGCCAATCAATACAACATCGACGGATATTGGCAGGCGTGGATCGCGCCCCAGGGAGGCCCCGACTCGCCGATCGTGGTTTATTTTCTGGAGATACCGGAGAACTTTCCCACCGGCATGAAGATCGAGGAACCGGTTCGGGTGGTTGGTTATTTCTTCAAACGCTGGGCCTACGCTGCCGCCGACACCATCCGTCTGACGCCCTTGGTGATGGCGGTTGAACCAATCTGGGAGCCTGTTTTGCCGCTGACTCCCAGCCACAATTCGCTGAGCACCTCTGCACTGGTTATGATGGCAGGCGTTGTGATCCTCACATTCTGGGGAATTCGCTGGGCCAATCAGGGGCCACGAAAAACGCCTAGAAAAGAACCGGCTTGTCTGGCCACCACACTGGCAAATGTCGAACTGTTTTCACCGACTGACTCGCTGCGGCGGTTGTCGGAAGCAGACAAACGCGTTGAATCCGATCCCCCTCAAGGACTCTTTCCCCCATGAGTGCATCCTCAATTCCCCAGACTTTTTCTTGGCCAACCAAAGGGCTACTGTTGGCAGTGGCAGGCTCATTTCTGGGGCTCTTGATCGCCCAGGCCACAACGGCCCTGGCACAGCCAGAGGAGGCAGGGGCAGCCGACACATCCTTGGTCGAGTACCTTTCGACATGGAAAATCGACGTTGACTCCAGGCAGATTCTCGTCGAACCCACGCCTTGGAACGCTGCCAAGCAGCAGTTCGTTTTGCGAGTGATGGCCCGATTGGCAAATGCACCAGGAGCGCTGGCAGCACAATGGAATGTGCACGCTTTGGAAATCGACTCCAACCAAAAGAATGCGGCTGAAGAGCAACAGGTTCAAGACAGGTTTGTACGTATCAGCGGTCGGGCGATTTTTGTCGCGCCGCAAGTCTTGTCAAAAGAGCAGGCCGAGATCGCCGATCGCAAGCAGATCGATGTGGTGCGGATCGTGGGAGATAACGGGTTGATCGTCGATGTGCTCACCGATCGGGCCCCAAAGACTTGGCCTCGATGGCAGGCCATCGACGAACCCGCCGCTGCCACTGGTCTGCCGCTCTCGTTGGGCGATGGTCCGCAGCCGGTTGCCTCGACGGAGAAGCCCGGGCAGGCCGATCAGCAGGCCGATAAAGCTAAGCCAGAACAGGCCAACTGGCCTTCCGGGCCTCACAGCTTGCTGATAGCCGCCAGACGTGTGTCGTGGTTTCCGTCGACGCCGCTGGGTTCGCTGGGCATGGACTACGGTCTCTTTGACACCGTTGTCGACGGCCAAAAGCTCGTGTCTGGCGACACCGAGGCGTTCTATGCCGTTCTGGCAGCGCTGGGTCGCACTACGCAAACCGGCATCGAACTGGCAGCCGGCCCGCCTGCCGACATCGTGCCGATGATCGATCCTAGTCAAGACTGGTTTGTCAATCACCGCGGTGATCCGGTCACGGTGGATGGTGTTGCTCTGCGGGCCACTCGCATCGAAATCGATGATCCGCTGCGGCGCAAGGAGATCGGCACCGACCACTACTGGGAGCTTTTTGTCTTCGTCAATACAGCGCTCATTAAAGTCAACGATCGCCTGCAGGAAAACTACCCGATCGTGTGCTGCGTGCGTTCGCTCCCCAAGGAGATGCCAACCGGTGAAAATATCAACGAGCATGTGCGAGTGTCGGGGTTTGCCCTCAAGCGATACGAATATCTGATTGCAAAACCGGCGGGTGAGGATCAAAAAAAGAACGATCGTCAGGAAACGCCGCTATTGATTGGCAAGCGAGCAGTGTGGTTGCCCGATCCTTCTGCTGCCGAAGCAGGCAGCACTCTAGGCTGGATTTTTACTGGCATCGCGGGCTTCATCGGCTTGATGCTTTTGGCCGGTACGTGGGTCATCAGTCGAGACGCTCGAAAACAAGCGAAGCTGGCCCGCAGCCAACTTCCAGACCGCGTGCAACTGCCCTAAGAAATTGAGCCAGCCACGGCAGGCGATCGGCCAGTTCCAAGCAAACTCCGCAGATGGCAGGCAGGGCTTGTCTGGCTGGCCGTCGGCGACGAAAACCTCTCTTGAGCCTGCTGCTCTGGCGAACTCAGCACGGGCAACAAGAATATCTGTCATCGGTACAAGACATCTCAAATAAGGAATCTCGAGCCATGCGACGAGCCAAAATATCGATCATCGGTGCCGGCAATGTCGGCGCGACAACCGCTCACTGGTGTGCCGCTGCTGAACTGGGCGACATCGTGCTCCTCGACATTCCGGCGACAGAAGGCATGCCTGCCGGCAAGGCCCTGGATCTCTTTCAGGCCTCGCCGATCGTCGGCTTTGACGCGCGCTTAACCGGCACCAACAACTGGGCCGACACAGCCGCTAGCGATGTCGTGGTTGTCACGGCGGGCATTGCCCGCAAGCCGGGCATGAGCCGCGATGATCTGCTCTCCACAAACGCCAAGATCGTCGGCGATGTGGCGGCGCAGATCCGCGACACCAGTCCCGATGCGGTCGTGATCGTCGTCAGTAACCCGCTGGATGCGATGGTGCAACGCACCTTTCAAGTGACAGGCTTTCCGCCGGCCCGCGTGATCGGCCAAGCGGGCATTCTGGATACGGCCCGTTACCGTGCGTTTCTGGCAATGGAGCTGGGCGTCAGCGTGGAAGACATCTCGGCGATCCTGCTTGGAGGTCACGGCGACACGATGGTGCCGATTCCGAGTTGCACCAGCGTCGGCGGCATTCCCATCACGCAGCTACTGTCGCCCGAGAAGCTCGAAGCCATCGTCACTCGTACCCGCAATGGTGGGGCAGAGATCGTCAGTCTGCTCAAGACGGGCAGTGCCTACTACGCGCCGGCCGCAGCGACGACACAAATGGTTGAGGCGGTGGTGCGAGACAAGAAACGGCTTGTACCCTGTGCGGCCTACTGCGACAAAGAATATGGTGTCGGCGGTTACTTCGTCGGCGTACCGGTAGTGCTCGGTAGCGGCGGTGTCGAAAAGATCATTGAATTAAACCTACTGCCAGTCGAGCGAGCTGCTTTGGACAAGAGCATTGCTGCGGTCAAGGAACTCGTCGGTGTCATGGATCGCCTGACGGCCTAGCGTGCCACTAGCTCGGCAACCAGGAACGGTTTTCTGCAATCGTGGTGGGCAGAGAAAACCCCCCTTGTTGCCAGCCTTACCTGTTCTGCCTTGGATTGCGACTGTGGGTGTGAGGTCCTCTTTTGAGGCTCGATCCTGACGTTGCCCGGTTTCTGGTGTTTCGCTACAACCCGCTCCTTGGCAGCGGTTTTTGTCCGCTGCTCGATGTACCAAAAGCCCTTCCGCTGAGGTGTCTTGTGAGTAGCCGTCTTCCCAAACAGAGCCCGCCTAGCAGCCGCTTGTTGCACAAAATAGCTAGTCCACGGATGGCATCGCCGGCGTGCCTGTCATTACCAATGGGCGACGATCAGGTCTTTATGCCACTGGGCTACGAACAGAGTTACGCCTACCCACTGCTGGTCTGGCTGCCGGGCGAGGCTCCTCGTCCATTCGATCTGGGCCGCGTCATGCAACGAGTGAGCCTGCGAAACTTTATAGCCGTCGAGCCCCGAGTCTCGCCGACCGATTCGGCCAACTCGCTGGATCGCGAGGACGCCGTCTGGCGGGCGATCGATCGAGTTTGCGAACACGCGAGCGTCCATCCGCAACGCATCTATCTGGTCGGTCAGGGCGAGGGAGGCTGCGACGCTTTTCGTATCGCTTGCCGCCATCCCCAGGCATTTGCTGGTGTGATCTCGCTGGGCGGTTCATTTCCACTCTCTGAAGGCCTCTTCTCGCAACTCTTCAGTGTGAGACGACTGCCGATGCTGCTTTGCTGTCACAGAAGTCAGTCCACCGGCGTGGCCGAACAGACCGACCAAACGCTGCGGCTCTTTCATGCGGCGGGCGCGATGCTGGCCATGCGCATCTATCCGGGTCGCAAGGATCTCTCGAAAGCCATTTTGAACGATGTCAATCGCTGGGTCATGGACGATATCTGTGGCACTCCGTTACCAGTGCACTCGCACTGCGCCCCTTCGTAATCGTAATTCTGTCAGCGTGCGGTCTGTTTCAGCCGATCCTAAACGAGGGTTTCCCACCATGACGCAGATCCGCACCATTGACTCCGACGAGGAACCTCGCATTCTGCCGATTGCCTTGGGCGAAAGCACGGGCAATGAACGGGGGCAGCAATGGCAGATAGGCAATCAAGTCGGGGCTAGTCGACGCATAACCGAGGGAGTGCGTTTAGCCGTCGATCGAATGCAAGTGCGACTGGCAAGCGTCTGTGCGGGCCTGCGAGCTTCGGCCATCGACCCTGCTGATCATCGGCTGGAGAGTGCGGCGATGATTCGCATGGCCAGCGAAGTGGATGCCGTTTCGCAGGCCCTTGAGCATCTCGGGGATCTTGTTGCGCCCGATCGTCCAGCGGCAAAATGGATATCTCTGAGCAGCATTTTGGCAGTCATTCTGGCCGATGCGGCCTGCACTCGCAGCGATCTCAATCTGCCTCCGCTCAAGGTGGCGATTGATGTGGCCGACGAGCATGCCATTCATGCCGATCCCGCGATGATTCGCCGCATTTTTGCCACTCTGCTGGGGAATGCTTTGGAAGCAGTCGATCAAGAATCAGGAGCCCGCGAGGTGCCCCACATGCGCGAGATTCTTGTCACGAGCATCGATTATCCAGATGCCATCGAGATCGAAGTGGCCGACTCTGGCCCAGGCCTTTGGGGCCAAACGCAGTCCCGGCTCTTTGAGCCTGGCTTTACCACAAAACCGGATGGAGCGGGGCTGTCGCTGGCTGCAGCCAGCGCGCTCGTTGAACAACTTGGCGGCACGCTTCACGCAGCCAATTGTCCCGAGGGAGGCACGGCCTTCACGCTTCGATTGCCGCAGAAGCGAGCCAGTCGCATGGCCGCTTAAATTGAGAATAGTAGCAGTAGAAAAGGACCGTGCATGGACGCACCATTCAATTCATCCACTCAATTTCGTGAACGATTGTCGTTCATCACGCCGTCGCAGGTCTTTGCCATCGGTCTTGTGGCCGTCTCGATTGGCTGGGCTGTCTGGCTGTTGCGGGATCAACCGATCCGCGAAGAGACCGAGTTGCTCTCGGGCACGGTGTTGCCATCATCAGAATTGGCGATCATGGAGGCGGCATTTGATCGCGCCCAACTCACCGACCACCGCACCGAAAGCGGGCGAGTCTATGTGCCCCGCAACCGGCAGAGTGCTTATATGCGGGCGCTGGTCGATAACGAGGCCCTGCCTCGGGAGTTTGGCGGCAGTTTGCGGCGGGCGCTGGCCAATAACAGTCCGTGGCAAAGCAGGGCTGTGCAGTCGGAATTACTGAGGGTGGCGACGCAGGAAGAACTCTCGCTGGTCATCTGTTCGATGCCGGGAATCGAACGGGCCGCAGTGCTCTACGATATTGGAGAGCGATCGAGCCCCGACGGTGGCATTCGTGGTGGCTCCGTCAAAACGGCGAGCGTGAATGTCAGCACGCAGTTGGATTCGGAGCTGGAACCGCTGCGAGTGCAGGCCATTCGCGTACTGGTGGCATCGTCCATTGCCGGCCTTTCGCCCGATCATGTGGCGGTGACAGATCTGCGCAGCGGCCGGGTCTTTGTCGGCCCTCTCGAGCAGGAATCGAGCATTGCCGCCACCGATCCAGCCTTAGCGAAAAAAATTGCCTACGAGCGATACCTTGCCGCGAAATTGCGACAATCGCTGTCGTTTGTCAAAGGGGCTGTGGTGGATGTGGCAGTTGAATTTGAAACGGCTGGAAATGAGGGCAGCCAGGCTGTCGATGTGATCTCCGAGCCGATCGTGCCCTCACGGATTGCTCCTGTTTTTGTCCAACAGATCGCTGCTGCCAACACGCCGCTTGAGATTGCCCCAGCGAAGAATCCCCTGCCACCGACTGCCGTCCAAGTGACTCCTCTGCGGCGGCCTGCAACAGAGCATGCGTTGGCCTCCATACATGTTTCGATTGCCGTGCCAGACAGTTACTTCCAAACGGCATTCCGGGCCGACAATCAGGCTCATGCTGAAACAAACCCAGGCGGTGCAGCAGTCACAGAAGTGGCGATGCAGAGCGTTGAGGATCGAGAGATCAATCGCATTCGTCAACTGGTTGTGCAGATGATTCCGATGGCGGGGAGTCCAGAGAATCAGCAGATTATGATCACCAGGTTTGCAGTCGCTCAAGCGGCAGCAAGCCGTCGCCAAGTGGAGTCGAGCCGAGGCATTCGGGCGAATCGCGGGGACGCTCTCACTCACGATGCCAGCCAGCCACCTGTATCGCAGCGAGGTGAGGATCTTGCTCAGTCAACGGGCCATCCGGTATCCACTCGCCCCATACCGCTTGTTCAAGCGATGGTCGACTTGCTGCCGCAGCATTTTCGCAGCAGTGATGGTCAAGCCGATGTGCCCCGCGAGGTATGGCTGGCGGCAGCCAGCATTTGCGTCGGATTGCTGGCTGGCTTTCTCTGGTGGGCCGGATCGCGGCCGTCCTCACAATCCGGATCAGGCGGCCGTTATCAGTCCAGCCACCGTCGTCAGAGCCACCCTCAGATTGATTGGGCGGGAGTCGATGCCGATTCATTGGACCCAGACCATCGGTCAGACCCACGCGATGCACACCCATTCAAGGCGGCCGCATGAGAGCGTGGAAAAAACTCCCTGCCGTTTTCGTCAAGCCGCCGTTTTGCGCGACTCAAAAAGTTGCACGCTGCCTGCGTGTCGCTACCGTTTTTGCCATCGTTATTCTGTCTGTCGCCATCCTTCCCGTGGCCTGGAGCGCGTCTGCCACGGAGACGGGAGAGTCAGTGGTGCCTCCACAAGTGTTGGCGGCGGTGCCACTGCCGACAGGGGATGCCGCTCAGAACGCAACCAATCCCGTCACGGCTATTCCTCGACAGCCGCTTGACTGGAAAGTGATGGGACTGATTGCGCTAGCTTTCGGCGCAGTTCTGCTGCTCAAAGTGCTGGCGAAGCGGCGCCAATCAACGCTGCCTCCGGATGTCTTTGACATTCTCGGTGAGGGCTCACTGGGCGGTCAGCACACGGTGCGCATCGTTCGCTTTGGCCCCAAGACACTGCTTGTCAGCCTCTCGCCGAGTGGCTGTCAGACTCTGTCAGAGCTCACCGATCCACAGGCCACCGAATGCATCGCGGCAGCCTGTCGTGGCGTGCATGCCCGGTTGCGTCCTAGCCGGTTCCTTTCCACTGCCGGCAATCGCTCGGGAACCATCAGCGCGTTGCAGATGACCGCTTCAAAAGGTGTTCTCGGTGGGCCAAGTGGAATCTCTGGACGGGCCACTGGGCAGGAGGCGGCATGATGCTCCGGCAGGCTTTTTGGAGCGGGAGTGTTGCGCTCAGCAGGCAGGCTCTTTGTTTGCTGGCGGGATTGCTCTGTGCCGCCCCGGGGCAGGGGGAAGAAATACCTGCCACCACAGCCCCCTCCCTCGTTGCCCCCATCGAACGAGCGCCCCCTGATCCGGCAGGCGAGGCGATGCCGCTTGTTGGTGGCGATGCTCCGGCGGTGCTCTCGAGTCTTATCTCGCGGTTTGCTGGCGGCAGATCCCTCGATGCCACGCTCTCGGCTGCACTCATGTTTGGCGTGGTCAGTCTCGCACCGGCGGTGCTCTTGATGACCACCTGTTTTGTGCGGATGTCCGTTGTGCTTGCGCTCTTGCGACAGGGGCTGGGCACGCAGCAGTTGCCCTCCAACCAGATCCTTACATCCTTGGCACTGTTTCTCTCGGCGATGGTGATGTGGCCGATCTGGACGAGCGCCTACCATGCCGGAGTGGAGCCCTATCAGCAGGGGCAGATCGACCTTCCGGCGGCCTGCCAGCGAGGCACGCTGCCGATCCGTCGGTGGATGGCCACGCAGATCGAACAGGCCGGTAATCGCGATACGATGCTACTCTTTCTAGACCGTCATCCGACGGCTCCAAAGCAGATCACCACCTATGACGATGTGCCGATCGAAACACTCTTGCCTGCTTTTCTCGTCAGCGAATTAGAGACGGCCTTCTCGATAGGATTCAGACTCCTGCTGCCCTTTCTGGTGATCGATGTGATCGTGGCAATCCTCGTTGTCGCCACTGGGCTGGTGATGTTGCCGCCGACGCTCGTTTCTTTACCGCTGAAGTTACTTGTGTTTGTCATGGCAGACGGTTGGTCGCTGGTGATCCAGTCGCTGCTTGACAGCGTAGGTGTCGCGGCGTCCTGACCATTTGTCTCAAGCGCAAAAAGGAAGTGACCACATTGAGCGATAGCGAGTTGCTGGAATTTGTGCGGCAGGCAATTCTCTCGGGCCTGATCGTGATAGCGCCTGTGATCCTCATGGGGTTTATTGTCGGCACACTGATGGGGTTGGTGCAGGCTGCCACAGGCATCCACGAACCGGTCGTGGGGTTGGTGCCGCGATTGCTGGCCATGGCAGCAGTTTTGGTGATGGTGATGCCGTGGATGGTGGAACGGATGGTCGAACTCTTGCGGACTGCCGCCGGAGGATCGTAATGACGACAGACTTGATGAGCGACTCCCCAGAGTTGTCGATGGTGGCGATGTTGGCAGCGGGTGTGCTGGCGAGGATGGCCGGCGCGGTTGGATTGAGCACGCTACCAGTTTTCCCAGGACTCTCGCTGCGGATTCGCGCGGCGCTTGTCGCAGCCCTCTCAGCGGTGGCGATTCCAGCAGCCATCAGCACCGCCCCATTGAGCGACAGTTTTGCGAGCGTGCCGCTGCCGCTGTTCTTGGGAGGAGAGTTGCTGGTTGGCTTTGCAATCGGCACGGCAGTGGCGATTGTGCTCAGCGCTTCTGCCTGGGCTGGGGGCATTCTGGGCAGTGTTTCTGGTCTCTCCTGGGCGGATGACTTTGATCCCCACAGCGATGCCCAGATAGCCGGCATCGCCAGACTCGCGTGGTGGATTGGATTGAGCGCGTTTTTGGCCGCAGGCGGGCAGTTGGGCGTTGTGGCTGGGCTGATCGATAGCGTCCACACTCTGCCGATCGGCCAACTCTTTTTAAATCCCAATCGGCTGCCAGAACTGCTTCAATTTCTGGCCCTAGAGATTCCCTCGGTCTGCTTGTCGCTGGCTGTCACGCTGGCCATGCCGTCGCTGATGGCTGTCATGGCCTTCCATCTGGCGAGTGCCATCTGCATGCGCACAATTGCCTTTATGCCCGGCCACGGATTGCTGCAGGCGGCTGCCGCAGTGGTGTTGTTGGGGGCTATCTATGTTGGCGCCGACGCTTGGGCCGGTGGCTTTGGCACGCTGGTGCAAGGACCGATCGAAGCCTGCTTTACAGAGAGATAACGATTATGTCCGAGGCCTCCGACCGCACAATCCCAGCCACGCCACACCGCCGCGAAGCTGCTCGGCAGCAAGGTGCGATGCCGATGGCGGCACTCTTGGCCTGGGTGGCAATGGTGGCCGCGGTGCTCCTGCTATTGCCTGGTTGGGCGATGGTGACTGTGCCGGCGGCGGTTGGCATGCTGCGGCAGTCGCTCCGCGCGGCCATTCTGCAACCCCCAGGGGCAAGCAGCGATTTGAGCGACCTTGTGCCGACCGCTCTGCTTTTGCCGACGGTGGGGCTCGTTTTAGTGAGTGCCGCCGTGGGCCTACTCGTTCGGTTTATGCTCGACGGCTCGTCGTGGCGACTGTCGCGAGCATTGCCAGAGTTTCAGCGCATCGATCTTTTGGCTGGACTCAAAAGAATGATCTCGATTTCGACTGGACGGATGCTGCTGGGCAATGCAGTGAGCCTTGTGATTCTGGTCGTTGCGGCAGCGTTCTTTGCAAGGCCGCTTGTGTCACTCAGTGCAGGCTCTCATGAGGTCGGCAATCCGGCAGCATTTTTTTCAATCGCCCAGCAGTCACTGCTGCAACTTGCCGCTGTGGCGGCAATGGTGGCGATCTGTCAGTGGTCACTTTCGCGGCGGCGGTTTGAGCAACGCATCCGCATGACGCCGCAGGAGTTTGCCGATGAATCACGGAGCCTCGAGGCTGATCCCAAGGTGCGACTCTTACGAGAGAAACAGTTTCGCACTCAAGTGCCAGGGTTAAGCCAGCGAATTTCTCCGCCGCCGCCCCGAGAGGGAGCCTGAGCCGCACGACGAAACCTCGGGCGCAAAAAAAAAAGGGTGCCCGACTGGTGCTTGTTGGCTCCCAGCGGGCACCCGCGAATAGATCGAACGATTCTGGAGAGAGCGTTTTGAAGCGATCCAGAGCAAGGCAAACAACAGCCGCCTCACTCATAGTCCGCCAGAAAAACGATCGACTCGAATCACTCCTTCTCTTTTTTCAACTTGGACAGCAGATCGGTCGCATCTGGTCGCGTGGCAAACATCGGCTCGTTGGCCAAGACCTCTTCGAGAATCTTCTTGGCACGATCCTTCTCGCCGCGATCGGAGAGGAGCTTGGCAACATAATAGGCACCGTCGGTTGTCAGCGCGTTGTTCTGCGTGATCTGCGAAAGAATCTTCTCCGCATCCTCACGGCGATTGAGCTTGTAGTAGACCCACGCCAGCGTTGTCAGAGCGTTGACCTGCTGAGGAGAATTCTCGCGGTGCATCGCCGCATTGGCCTCCCCCATTTCAAGCGCTCGTTGCCGATCCTCTTTATCTTCCGACTCAATCAACACAAGCGCCAACGAATTAGAGGCCGGGAAGTTTCCTGGCGACTGGACATGTGCCTGATTGAAAAAGCTCTCCGCCGTTTTGTAGTCGCGGGCCACGCGGGCCACCGCCCCACGCACAATCTTGGCTTCGAGGCTCTTGGCATCGAGTTTGAGGGCCGCTTCGGCATTCGTCTTGGCTGCTTCGAGATCATTCTGGCCCAAATACCATTGCGATGCAGCGAGGAGTACAGCCGAATCTTGGGGAGCCATTTTGATTGCCTCTTCGATCAGCTTTTTAGCCACATCCCGCTTCTTGGCATCGTCGTAGAGACGGGCCATAGCCAACTCGGGCTGAACGGCCTTCTCGTCGAGTTTTTTTGCCTCGCGAAACTGTTCCAGTGCTTTTTTTGGATCGGCCAGTTGAAAGAGCACAATCCCCATTCGCTGGTGAGCGCTGGCATTGTCGGGATCGAGGGTCAGCCATTCGGTGAGGTGCGTCTGGGCAATGCTCCACTGCTTCCTGGCTTCGGCCACAGCCGCACTGCCGGCATGGCAGCGAATGTCAAAGTCGCGCTTTCGCTTGGCATTCTCGGTGTAGTCAGTTGCCAGCAGGCTGGCCTTGGCAAACAGCACGTCGGCATCGGTCACACGACGATCTTGAAAGGCCAGATCGCCCATCATCAGATAGGGCTCGGGGTCTTTGGGAAACTTAATGACCGAGTCTTCCAATTCGCTGCGAGCCTGTGGGAGTTGATTGGCACTCAACCAGAGCATGGCCATCATCACGCCCGGCGGCGGCATCTTGACGTTATTTGACTTGACCCGCTCCAGGATCGCCCGGCAGCCGTCGATGTCACGATCGCGAAAGCGATTGATCGCACCAGTCACTTCTTTATCCGCAGCATCATCGGAGACGGCCTTGCCGATAAGCGTTTGAGCAGTGACCTGTGCCTGAAGTGCCCTGCCACTGAGGGCAGCCGCAGACAGAATAAAACCAAAGCACAGCATCCGAAAACAGAGGCCGGTCATAGAGCGCAAAGACATCTGGTAGATCTCCTTCAAGAATAAGTAACGAGAGGTTTAGGCAAACTCGCAGTGATTGCCGTTAAAAAAAGCTCGCTCAGGCCTCTTGGTGGAGTAGTCCCCAGCCAAAACCAAAGCACTCGGTATCGCCCGAGTTTTGATACTCTATCGACTGGTCGCAACAATTTCCACTGGCTCGATAGAAAAGGCGAAAGAACGATGTTTTTAGGCGCCGTTTTTGAACGCGAGATCGCGTTTGCACCACGATCGCAGGGTCTTTTTCTGGCCAGAGCCATTTACTGCGGCTTGCTGCTGGCAATCATCGCCACCTGCTGGCTGGTCGTGACGGGCTCGCAGTCGATTACGACGGCCGGGGATACCGCCCGCTTTGGGGCTACGCTGATGCGGATTCTGGCCCCCTTGCAACTGGCGCTGGCCATGCTGGCGGCCGCCCTGACAAGCGCCGTTGCCGTCAGCAGTGAAAAAGATCGCCGCACGCTGGAACTGCTGCTCATCAGCCGTTTGAGCGACTTTGAGTTGGTGATCGGCAAGCTGGCCGCGAGTCTTGTCAGAGTCAGCCTGCTGCTTTTTTCGGCGCTGCCAATCTTTGCGATCGCGGCACTTTTTGGAGGCGTGACAGGGGGGCAGTTGGCCCGGCTCTTTGCAGTCACGATGGCAGCGTCGCTGGCGGCGGCCAGCATCGCGACCGCCGTCGCCTTCTGGAAGGAAACGACATTTCAATCACTGGCCTTTACCACATTTGTGCTCGTGGCTTGGATGGCCGCCGGCGAAGTGGCCATGGGTTGGTATGGGGCCACCGCCGGATTGGCATCACCGGCGCGGGCCGTGTTTGCTGCGATCGAACCCTTTCAGAGTCAGTCGCTGCCGGCCTTTTTCGGCATCTGTACGGGCATCGTCCTGATCAGTAACGCTATCGCTGTCGCCCAGGTGCGTCGCTGGAACAGAGCCTGTGAGTCGCGATGGGGAAATGCGACTGGCTGGCTGGCAGTATGGAGCGGACGATCGCTGCGACGACCCTCCAGGCAGGTCTGGAACAACCCCGTGCTGTGGCGTGAAATCTGTACGCGAGCGTACGGTCGTACGATCGTGGTTGTGCGCATTGCCTGGCTGCTGCTCTTTGCGGCGGCGGTAGCCGGAATCGTCACCGAGGCACAGGCCGCGCGGCCTGACAGAATGGCGGTGGCCGTGGCTGTGGTGCCGATGGTGCTGGCCTCCTTGCTGGCAGTGGCGGCGCTTGCAGTCACGAGCATCACCACCGAGCGGGATCGCGGATCGTTCGATGTTTTGCTCGTGACCGACCTTGAGCCGGCGGAGTTTATCTGGGGCAAGCTGATCGGAGTTTTAGTCGTGGCCCGAGAGATCGTCCTGCTGCCGGTGCTGCTTTGCGTGGCGTTGGTTGGGGCCGGAATCGCCTCGCTCGAAAACGGGTTTTATCTGGCGACTGGCGTCGCCGTGCTCCTCTTTTTTGCGGCCACGCTGGGCCTGCATGTGGGGTTGTCGTATGCGTCCTCGCGGCGGGCGATTGCGGTGGCTTTGAGCACGGTGGCATTTCTCTTTGTGGGTGTGGCGACGGCAATGCGGATCATGGTGGCCTTCGGGGGCAGTTTTGAACTCCAGTTGGCCCCTTTTCTGGCCATCATTGTCGGAGGGGCCATCGGTCTCTACGCCGCGCTTTCGGCGCGCAATCCCTCATCCGCGATCGGCTGGGCAGCGGCCCTTTTGCCGGCCCTGACATTTGTGGCGATCACAGGATTCCTACAGGGCAATTCATTGCAGGTGCTGCTTGTGGTGGCGGCGGCCTACGGGTTTGCCACACTGGCCATGCTCGTGCCAGCGATTGGCGCCTTTGACCTGCTCACAGGCCGGACCACAACCGGCGAATAAACGAACTGTCAGCCGTGGTTGACCTAGGATGAAGCCGTCACCCGGCTGATCGATCTGATCCGCGAACACGGCAAGTGGGCGGAGCCGGAGGTTTCAAAAGGAGATTCCAAGGGTGTATTCCTCTGAAACGAGAGTTTTCTACACCGATCAGTAGGGTTCCCCTCAGGGCGTCACCATCCCAGCAACCGTCAGTAAGCCGATGGTGCTTTGAGGATCCCGACAATGGCACTCAAGATGGAATGGAACGCCGGACCGATCATGAAAACAAAACTGAGCAGGAGCACAGCCAGATAGATCAGCCGCTGATTGCCGGACTCGAACATGATGAGGAAAAGCAAGCTGCCAACCAGGGCCCTCTGTGCCAATGATAGGTGAGATACCTGCCTTTCCCCTATGAGACTAGAGGGCCCGGAGGACAGGACATGGAGAACCACAAGATGTTAGGAGCCCAAGAGGCGTTGGTGGGCGGTGATGGGAGTGGGCTCACAGGAGCGGCAGGGAGCGATACAATGAGCAGCGAGATCAACAAACGCGACGGTGCCGGCATCAACATTCATGACTCGAACTTCAAGGACTGGCCCGAGAAGCCGAGCGGGATCGCCGCAAAGAGCGAGCGCCTCAGTGGCCACAAGCTCGATGCGGCCGCGAGACAACTCCCGGAAGTCGTCCTCTATGAGCCCATCGACTTCGGTGGTGCTGAATGACGCACGAATCTGAGCTACTCGTGGGTGGGAAGCTGGTGGAATGATCGAGACTCTTTGATTATCGTGGTCAGCGTCGCGTGGCGGTTTTACGAGCACAAGGATTTGCAGGGCCGCTATTGGGATCTGCGACCGGGCTACTATCGCTGGGTCGTCGATGCCGTAATTGCGAACGACATCATCTCGTCGTTCCAGTGCATCGGTCTGTAGCGTTGCACTCGAGCCGAAGGCCGGAGCGGGCGTGCCCCAGGTCTTCCTTCTCTAAAGCCGCAGCTAGCCCGTGTGGATCGTAAGGGGGATTGTGGAAGTTGCTTGGCGAATAGCCAAGATGAGGTATCATGAGGCAGACACCATCTGAAAATCGGGGAATGATCTTATGACCCATGTGTTGCCATTTGGTGAGGTTTTGGAAGCAGCGGATCATCTGTCTCACGATGAGCAGGAGGAACTGATTGCTATCTTGCACCGCCGGTTGGCTCAAGCGGCTCGCCAACGGCTGGTAGCCGAAGTCCAGCAAGCTCGCCAGGAGTTCGCGGAAGGACGTTGTTCGCCGGCGACCCAGGACGAATTGATGCGAGAGATCTTGAAATGAGGCGCCTTCTTCTGCAATCGCCGACCTTCGTGAGGGCGGCGCACAGGCTGGTGAAGAAGCATTCGGAAGCCGGCCCGATCTTCCAAGCGGTGTTAAGAATCCTTGGCGGAGGATGCCTTCCACGCTGCTCTGAAAACACACAAACTGAAGGGCGAACTGGCGGGTTCATGGGCCTGTAGCGTTGGCTACGACCTGCGGATTGTCTTCGAGATCGTTCAGCACGAAGGCACCGAAGCGATCCTTTTGAAAACGGTCGGAACGCACGATGAGGTTTATTGACGGAGTTTGCCAAACCAAACCCTGCAGCAGACGGCGAGGCATGAATCGTTTATGGGACTTCAAGCTCACCGGTACCCCGCCGCTGCTGAGCTTTGTCGTTAGTCAATGGAGGAATTATGAAAACTGAACTGCGGCACTGACCTGCCCCCTCTGAAACGGGCCTCCTCAGCAGAATTTGTGGGTGGATTCCGGCTCGGGTAGGTGTGCCCCATCACGTGAAACAACAACGCGAATTCGATGCCTTGCGAGGTGCGAAAGCCGTACGCTTTTCTGGTGGTCAGTTTTGCTTTTCCATTGAATCCCTCGACAACGCCGGCCGAGCTCATGCCCAGATCGCGAAACCAATTGAGAATGAGGGGCCGATGACGCCGCAAGGCGCCTAGCGACTCTGTTCATCGGCCCGAGCTGGCTCCGCATGGTTCCTGTGCACCACGAGTCGAGGAGCTTCCCGGCCCACGTCGGGCTCTCGTAATCCCAGAATCGCTGGAACTCCTCGCGGAGGAGATGGGCCCGGACGCTCTTCAAGCCGGAGGTCGACAGTTTCACCCCGCCAGGATTCATCGATCCCGAGCAACCGGAAATAATGTGCAGCGCAACCTGGAATATAATGTGCAGAGAGTGTTTCCATCCCGGTAATCTACCCATTGACGGCCCCAAAACGACCAGGGCGTGCCACTAAAATACCGGAAGACCCAAAGCTTCGGTCGTTTCTGTCGCTGGGGCATTCAAATCCTGACGGGTCAAGCTCCGGCAGGAATGCCTCGAGCCATTGGTTGCCGTTCAGGTTAGATGGAAACTGTGTGATGTACTCGGCATAGGCAATACCGATTTGCCGAAGCTTATTCGCGCAGGCAAGTTTTCGCGCACTTTCTGTGGCCAGATTCATCGCCGGCAAGACAAACGATATAAAGAGCGATAGAGCGGCAAAGACCGCCAGCACCTCCATGATCGAAAAGCCAGAACGCCAGCGACAATCCGACAGACAATCCGACAACAGACACTCGGACCCCCGGGTTTTGGCTCCATGTCATTGTCATTCGCGTCGCGGGGCGTGGGCCGGTGCGTCGGACGCAATGGTCGTTGGCGTGTGCGATTGACTGCTCTGCTCAAGGGCCGCTAGCCGCGAAGCGATGTCGCTCGAGGATTCTCCCTGGGCGATCGAATGGCGGTAGCTTTCGAGGGCGTCAACCGGACGACCCAGCGCCTCTTGTGCCATGCCCTCGAGCGCCAGCACATGTCCCGGCGTTTGATTCGGGCCGTAGGTTTCACTCAGAATCGCCAGCGTGGCCAGTGCTCGCTGCGGTCGGTTGAGCCGCCGATAGACTTCGGCCGTATCAATGAGAATGCCACGGTCTTCCGGTGCGATTGCCAACGCCCGATGAAAGTCGGCCAGCGAGTCTTCCGTCTTGCCGCGGGCCAGTGAGACGAGTCCCTGCAAGTGCCAGGCCTTGGCCGAACGAGGCGACTTGCCAACGGCTTCTCGCGCCAGCCTGTCGGCGTCATCGAGAAGCCCGAGCTCCATATACATCCGACCGCCGTCGATGCACAGTCCCACATCTCCGGGCGAGAGCCGCAACGCCTCAGCAAGTTGGTGGACTGCCTCCATGCGTTCGCCCCGCTTCCAGAGCACATCGGCGTAGTGTCGACGCGAGTCGATATCGGTAGGGCAGCTTTTGACAGCCCGCTCCAGTAAGCCTTCGGCCCGCAAGAGATCCTGCTTGTCGGCAGCCGAGAGTCCTTCATTGCAAAGCCGTCTGGCGTTGGCTAACTCCTGCGGCACAGGTCCAGCGTGGGGGATGAACCGACACCCCGATCCCAAAGCCGCGCTCGAGATCGCGGCCGCAAGAATAAAAAGAGTGGTGGCTGGAACTTTGATCACGGTTCCCTTACCTGCAATGACGCCAGGACTGTAGAGCGATCAACTCTCTAAGACAACGCGAGTGAGCCAGATTGAGCCGCCAGCCCACCGCTCTGCGAAGAGTGGGAAGTTTGCCGGGTTTGCGCTCATTTGTTAGGCCGCAGCAAAGCCGCAGCCCAAAAAACGCCTGCCGCGCATGGGAGGTTTCTCGGCGGCTACTCGGGCAAGCGGGCTTGCCGTGGCACAGCCCCAACCCCTACCTACACTCTGAAAGGGTTCGTCACGGGGCGTCGAGTTCTGGCCTTACGAGGCCGCCGGAGCAGTGGCCATGGCTAAAAGAGGCCGCACGGTTTTCTGCGAGCTTTAAGATTTGGATTCGAAGCATGTTTTTAAACCGATCAGAACTGCCTCATGCTGCCCATGCGGGCTCGATCGTTAGCGGCCCGAGGGCCGCTTGCAGAGGAGTTATCGCTCTGGCAGTTGCCCTAGCAATCGCGCCTTTTGGCGGCTGTGATATTCGCGATGAACAGGTCCAGCGACCCGACTCTAGTACAGGCAGCTTGTTGATGCCTCCCGGCACGCATCTGGGCAGCGGCCTCTGGGCTCGAGGGCAGGCCGTCGCTGCGGCCAGCATTGAATACAGCGATGACTACGCGGCCGGACTGACGCGGGCAAGGGCCGAGCACAAACCGCTCCTGTTGGTCTTTCGCGCCGCCTGGTGCCGCTGGTCTGGCGAAATGCTGCAAGAGACACTGCTCGACAGCCGCATCGTTTCACTCTCCAGGCAATTTGTTTGCGTGCTGGTGGACGCCGATCACGAACCCCGCGTCGCTCGTGCGTTTGGTGTCAAAGGATTCCCCACCGTGCTGGTGGTCGGATTGGATGGTCAAGAGCGTTCCCGCACGACAGGCCGCCCGGCGGTTTGGACGCTTGCCGAGACGATGCGAGAGGGCCTGCGCGCTCCACTTGTGGCCAGCAAAGATACAGGCATCACGCGGCAATCAGGTTTTGAGTAGAGTAGCCGGAACGGTTTTTTAAATAGGGTTTTGTAGTCCCCGTTTCAGTGCCTTGCCACGCATGACCAGCCATTCAGCGAAACTCGAGCAACCGGTCCAAGATCTGGCCCCCCCGACTCAGGCCGCCCGGGTTGTCAAGGAAGAGAAGTTCCACGCCTACCCCTGGTGGGCGCCGCGATTTTGGCACGGCATGCCGATGAGTGTCTGGCTGGAACTCGTCGCTGAACACAAGGCGAAAGTGTCGCTCTCTCGTTGGGGATTGGTGGCGACCATCACCGCCGCAGCGGCCTTTAATTCCCTCGCTGAGCTGCTTTCCGAGGCACGTTTTCGCCGCCAATTGCGGCAGCAGCAAAGCCCACCAGCGCCGATCTTCATCCTCGGCCACTGGCGTTCGGGCACGACGCTGCTGCACGAGATGCTGATGCGTGACAACACCTTCTGCTGCCCGACGACCTATCAATGCTTTGCACCCGGCCACTTTTTGCTTACCGAATCTCTCGTGACAAAAGCCCTCAGTTGGATGATGCCGTCGAAGCGGCCGATTGACGATGTGGCAGCCGGGTGGCATTGCCCTCAGGAAGATGAATTTGCATTGGTCAACATGGGCGCGCCCTCCTCCTACAGACGCATGGCTTTTCCCGTCACCAGCTCCCAACGCCCCGTGGCGATCGATTTGAAAACGCTCTCGGCCGCCGATCTCACTCGCTGGCAGCAATCGCTGCGACGCTTCCTCAAGCTCTTGTGCGTGAGGGATCCGCGTCGGCCAGTGCTCAAGAGCCCACCGCACACGGCGCGGATCGGTGTGCTGGCCGAGATGTTTCCCGAGGCAAAATTCCTGCACATTGTGCGGGATCCATTTGTTGTCTTTCCATCGACCATGCGGCTCTGGAGAGGGCTGCACCAGTTGCAGGGATTGCAGATCGATCCGGGTGACACGCTGGAGCAGTATGTGTTTGCGGCGTTTGAAGAAATGTATGGAGCCTTTGAGCGAGACCGGGTGACACTCCCCGCCGATCGCCTCTATGAAATTCGCTACGAAGACTTGGTTGCCGATCCGGTCGAGCGGATGCAGGATGCTTATGCGCACCTTGGGCTGGGTGATTTCCAACGCGTGCGCAGCACCTACGAAAACGCGGCAGCATCGATGAAACGCTACCGCACCAACACTTACCAACACGATCCGCGGATCGTGGACGAGATCAGTCGCCGCTGGGCCCCGTTTCTGGATCGTTACGGCTACACCGCGCCAAAGATCGCTAGCGAGCGTGTGTCCTAGATGGATGGAAACGGTGCCTGGCACCAAATCTAGGCAAGATAGGCAGTTCGCCTACGCAAATCCCCCATATTTGGTGCCAGGCACCGTTTTCTTCTAGCGGGGCTTAACGGCTTGTTGGGCCTGAGGCATGGGGCGGATGGTCACACCGGCAGGGCCATTTGGAATCGCCTGGCCTGGCAAAGCCTGCATCGATCGCCGCCGGGCGCGGATTCTGTTGCTGCGCAGGGAAATGCCCGGATAAGCTTCAATCGGGACTTCCAGACTAGGCAGTCCGATTCGACTGCCATCGCCAAAGTAGGTAAACATCTCGATGGCAAAGGCCGAAGGCGAGACTGTCGCCAACCCCAGCAGAGCGAGAAGAAAAAGAACGGCAGGGCTCGTAAACCGGCGCAGTCGAGACTGAAAAAGCTGACGCATGAAGATCATTTCTATCTGGTGAGCGACGGGCCAGCCACGGCAGCCAGCTTCAGACAAGTGATCGGCCAGTCGGCGATCAGGCCCGCAGGTATTCTCGACAAACCTTCCTAACCGGTGAAACCGTCAAGCATGTCAACCGCTTGGTACGCATCTCGGATGCAATAGATTTTAAGTTATGAACGCTGCTCAAATTTTTTCTGCTGTCAGTTGGCTGGCCGCTCTAGTGGTTCTGGCGACAGCGGCCATCGGGATCTGGCGGGTTCGCGGTTCGACGGCCGTGCCAGCGGCGGGTTGGGCGGTGGCGGCTTCTTTGTGCTTTGCCCTCGAGATGGGAGTGCGGACTGCCGGAGGGTTTGCCGATTCGGCCACGGCGACGGCCATCAGATTGGCGGTTGTGTCGCTTTCCCTGTGTCCCGCAATGTCGTTACTCGGGGCCAAGCGGCCGCAGCACGGAGTCTGGCAATTGATCGTAGCCACACTGGCTGTCGTACTTTCGCTGCCAGCACTCACAGCCCTCGCCATGCGACCGGGCAGTGTGCCGGACGTGCATCTGCTGGAGCGAGGCTTGATGCTCATTCTGGCACTCATCGGCTGGCTGAACTTTGCCGCCACAAGGCGGGGTCTGGCGGCCACGCTTATCACGCTCGGGCAATTGATCCTGATGCGGCCCTTTTGGCCGATCGACTGGTCGATAGAGTCTTGCTCCGAGGCTTTGAGACTGGCCACGAGCCAGCCTGTGAGCGACTGCGCCGCAGCGGTCTGCGTGGCCGTGGGCAGCGTCCTCACCCAGCAGTCGAGGCCAAGAGCGACTCGGGCTGCTGGTGCCACGGCCTGCGACGCGTCTCCTCCGTCAGCGCATGCAGCCTCGATTGTATCTCTGATCGACCCACCGTTTCTGGCCCTCCGTGAAACGCTCGGCGCCGCCTGGGCTCTGCGGATTGCCGAACGATTTTGTACGATTGCAGCCACGCGAGGCTGGCCGTGTCGCCTGCATTTTTCCGGATTGGAAGAGGGGGGGGATCCGGCCGATGGCCAGTGGCAGCGCGATGCTCTCCGCGCGTTCACCTCCCTGATGCGTCGCTTTGTCAGCAAAGAATGGCTCTTTCGCCATCGCTCGTGAGAGGAGAAGCGGCACTCGATGCCCGCCTTTGCGGGAGTCAAATGATGCAGGGGCCCGGAGCATTTGCAATTCCCGTTTTCCCAAAACCCGTGGTAGGATCGCGGGTTCGTTTCAGCACTTCCCTCCCTTCTATATTATAGAGCAAAGGATTTTTTGCATGGCCGATGAAAACCGTCCCGTCGTTGCCCGTCCGGCCCCCGCCCCTGAGCAGCCGATGCAGCCGATGCAGGTGCCTGTGGATGAATCCCACATCTTGGCAACCTACGCGAATTTTTGCCGCGTCACCGGCACCCCCGAGGAATTGATCGTCGATTTCGGTCTCAACAAACAGGTCGCCGGCACATCGCCTGAGACAATCCAGTTGACCCAGCGGATCATCGTCAATTTCTTCACGGCCAAGAGACTCGCCTACGCCCTGCAAATGGCGGTTGTCCGCCACGAACAAGCGTTTGGCAATCTGGAGACCGACGTGCAGCGACGCGTCGTGCCCCAGCAGCAGGCCAAGGGCTAACTCCGTAGAGTTATTTTGAGACGAGATTGTGCGCGGCCCCAGTCGGCCCATTCCATGCGGCGTGCGCCATGCGATGAAGGCGATCAATTCCTTCATCGCATGGTGCCGCCACGATCTTTAGAGAAGGCAAGTTTTCATGAGCACTGTCGATCCCTATGCGGTCGAAGAAGCAAGGCAGCAAATACGCGCGCTGATTGGCGAAATCGAACAGCTCTCCAGGGGCGACATGGCCGAGGCGGATTTTTTTCGCAGCCTGCTCGACCGCGTGCTCGAGGCGATGGGGGCTGTGGCCGGGCTGGTCTGGATGACAGGCGAGCAGGGCAGAGTTGAGCCGATTTGTCATGCGGGCATGCAGTCGACGGGTCTGGAAAGCCCGGAATCGCAAGCCGACCACGGCAAGCTGGTGCAGTTACTGCTGGGAAATCCAACCGGCTTACTGGTGCCGCCACGGGCTGAACTCTCTGATCCGGCTGGGCAAGCTCTGGCCGTCAATCCCACTGATCTCTTGGTGGTCGCAGTTCCGATCGACCGAGGCGGCGCGCGGGCGGGTCTGATTGAAGTCCTGCACTATCCCAACTTGCCAGAGGTTGAAAGCGGCTACCTCAATTTTCTAGGACAGGTCTCGGCGGTGGCTGGTGGATATCTGGAGCGACAGCAGTTGCGGGTGCTCGATTCCCAGCAGACCACGCTGGCACAAGTCGATCGCTTCAGCCGCGCTGTGCATGAAACGCTCGACCCGATCGCGACGGCTTTTGTGCTGGCCAATGAGGCTCGGCGGATTATCGGCTGCGACCGGGTCAGCGTGCTTGTCATGCGACGCAGAAAAATGCGACTTGAGGCCGTCAGCGGGCAAGAATCGATCGAGCGACGGGCGTCTGCCGTGCAGTCGATCGAGGCGCTGGTGCGAGTCGTGGCCAAAGCGGGCGAGCCGCTCTGGCACCCCGATCCGACGCGGGAGCTACCACCGCAGATTGAAGCAGAACTCGAATACTATCTGGATGAATCGCACGCCACGGCGCTGGCGATCATTCCCCTGGAAAAGCCCCGTCCAACGCCGGTCGTCAAGCCAGGCGGCGTGGATGCCGTGGCCGTCGCTAAAGCCGAGGCCGCGCCCAGAGAAACTCCCGAGCCGATTGCGGCACTGGTGGCCGAGTGGTTTTCATCGAGCAATTTTGACGGCGGTCGGCGAGCCCGCGTCGATCTGGTTGCCGAGCATGGCAAAGTGGCTCTCTCCAATGCCCTTACGCACACCAGCCTGCCCCTCTACGGCGTTCTCAATCTCTTGGGGAAGTCCCGCTTCCTGACAACCGCCCGCAATCTTCCCCGCACCGTGCTGGCCGCGACCGTGGCTGTGGGGGCGATCGCGGGCCTGATTTTGATTCCCGCCGAACTGCGTCTGGAAGGAAAGGGCACGCTTGAACCCGTCCATCGCCGCGAGGTCTATGCCAGGATCGACGGCGTTGTGGAAACCTTAGAACCTGGGCTGGAGCACGGAGCCACCGTTCAAAAGGGCCAGCATCTCGCCACGCTGCGCAACACCGACTTGGAAGTGGCCCTCACCGACATCATCGGCAAGAAGGCATCGAGCGAGGAGCAGCTCGACTCCACGCGGCGAGCTCTTCTGCAAGACAATAAGATTTCAGCCGACGAAAAAACCCGCATGGCAGGGCGAGCCGCGCAGTTACAACGCGAGATTGAAAGCCTTGAACAACAAAAAAAACTCTACGAGTCGAAGAAGGAAGACCTCAAAATCCGCAGCCCCATCGACGGCGTGATCGTGACCTGGCAGGTGCGGGACAGGCTCATTTTGCGGCCGGTCGAGAAGGGGCAGTCGCTGATGAGCGTGGCGGATAAAACAGGCCCCTGGGAGCTTGAGGTGCAGATGCCTGACGATCGCCTCGGCCACATCAACCGCGCCATGCTGGATGCGACGAAGACCAAGGGCGAACTTCGAGTCGACTACATCCTGGCCACAGATCCCGGCACGCGGCACTACGGCACCGTCAAAGAGATTCACGAGCAGGCTGAAGTGCATGGCGAATCAGGCAACACGGTTTTGGTGCGGATCACGATCGATCCCAGTTTGCACGACAAGGAAGAACTCGGCGCCGGGGCCACGGTCACTTCGCGGATCGCCTGCGGCAAGCGACCGCTGGGCTATGTCTGGTTTCACGATGTGCTCTCGTTCATCCAGTCGCAAATCTTTTTTCGCCTCTGGTAAAAACATTCCTAAGTAACCCGCTCCTAGAAACTTCTTCCTCGAAAGCAAGGGCCGATTCTGATGACGATTCGTTTGCATTATCTGGCATCTCTGGCGGTGTGGTGCGGTGTGGGTGTGGCGGCCTGCGCCTGGGGCTGTGCCGCCGGGGCTGCCGATCAGACCGGCCTGAAGGCCGAGCCGAGACTCGAGAAAGTCGAGCCGAAGCCAGGGAAGGCCGAGCCCAAGCTCGAGCGCTGCTTAGTGTCGCTTGTGGAGGAGGCCAAGGTGCCGGCCCGAGAGGCGGGAGTGCTGGTAGAAATGTCGATCCGGGAGGGCGACAGCGTCAGTAAAAACGAGGTCATCGCCCAGATTGACGATAGCCAGCCGCAGTCAGAAAAACGCAAAGCCAAGGCCGATCACGATCAGACTCTGGCCAAGGCCCAGAGCGATGTCGATGTGCGTTATGCGGTGGCGGCCGAGCTGGTGGCCGAAGCGGAATGGAAAAAGGCGATGGAGGCCCATACGAAAGTTCCCGGCAGTGTCACGCAGGTCGAACTCGCCCGCCTCAAGCTCAATGAGACCAAGAGTGAATTGCAGATCGAGCAGGCTACCCTGGAGCGCAAAATCTCCGCATTGACGGCGCAGTCCAAGGAGGTGGAGGTGCAGGCGGCGGAGAATGCCATCGAACGCCGGCGGATCACCTCTCCGCTGGACGGCGTCGTCGTGCAGGTGTTTCCGCATCTGGGGGAATGGATGCAGCCTGGCGATCCTCTGGCCCGTGTTGTCCGCACCGACAAGATGCGGGTTGAGGGCTATGTCGATTCGGCCCGCTGGGATCCTGATGTAGTGCGGGATCGGCCCGTCACCGTGGAGGTGGTCTTTGCCGACAAGCGGCTGGAATCGTTTTCGGGTCGGATTGTTTTCACCAGTCCGATCGTGGAGAGTGGCGGCGACTACCGTGTCTGGGCCGAAGTGGAGAATCGCCAGGTGGCCAATTCCCAGCAGTGGCTTTTGCGAGCGGGCCAAGTCGCGTCGATGACGATCCATTCACAAAAGCCTCCGCTGCCGCCGGT